>WNFU01000194.1_pt1 | contig 77620 bp, 59 predicted proteins | sample 5400121 | NCBI WGS metagenome assembly WNFU01 (sample SAMN13153360, study PRJNA577476) | soil metagenome | isolation source: 100 cm soil or saprolite under grassland replicate 1 | place: USA:California | collected 2016-06-15
CATCGAGCAAACCATCGCCAACTTGAAGACGTGGAGAATCCTGCATACCGACTACCGCCGACCCCTGGAAAGCTTCACAGAAACCATATCTACGGTCGTCGCCTTACACTTCTACAAGATCGCCTGTGAATAAGCCTCCTGGATGACATATGTGTCATCGGAGTGAGAACGGCCTCCCATTGTTCGATGCCGATGCGCTGATCGTTCGCCTGGCAGAGTTGGACAGATCCCTGCTCCCATATCCGGGTCTCATCGTCGGACGCGCCCGTCGCGAATGCGCCTTGAGTGCCGTCGTGTAGCCGATCTCGATCGCCTGGACGAGCATCTGCAACACCTGCATAGGTGCCAAGCTTGCCGTGTCCAGTTATTGGACAAGGCCCATCCCACGTGCGAGGATGCTCGGGTGATGGAGCGCTGGTCCGAGATCGACGGCCGCTCGCAGCAGATCCTCAAGGTTCTGCTGGGGTCGAATGCTCCCTTGAGCGGCCGACGCGTAGCAGACGTGCTGAACATCTCGCCGACAACGGCGGGCAAGGGGCTGAAGGCCCTGCTCGACCGGGGTCTGGTGAGCGCGCAGCCGGCCGGGGCGGCCCTTCTCTGGTCTGTGAACGAGGTCAACGCCGAGGTGCGTGCTCTTCGCCGTGACCTTGAATCGAGCACGCGAGCGGTCGGCGACCGCGCTCCGGTTCCTGCTGATGCCCTCGCATGGCCGCTGGCCCCATCGGGCACGAGGCCGGTGCTCAAGGTCGTCGTGCTTACCGCACTCGCGTCTGAGTTCGCCGCGGTGCGCTCCCATCTTGCCGAAGCGACACTACGCCGCACCCGCAGTGGCACCCGGTACGACGTCGGCTTCGTGCGCGGTGAGCACCTCGACTGGGAGGTACATCTCGCAGAAGTTGACATGGGGAACTCGGGCGCCGCCGCCGAGGTCGCTGGGGCGATCGACGCCTTCTCCCCGCGGCTGATCCTCTTTGTGGGCGTGGCCGGAGGGCTCAAGCCCAGTGACCAAAGCCACGGAGACGTCGTCGTCGCTTCGTTTGTCTACAACGTTCACAGCGCGAAGCTCGCGCCCCACCCTGACGGCGGATCGCAGGTCCTGTCCCGGCCGCTGGGGATTCCGGCACCCCACCGGCTGACGCAGCTCGTGCGCGCGGTCCGCCGCACCACGTGGGCGGCTGACCCGCTCTCCGCTGACCAGCCGCAGGAAACGGCGGCCGCCCAGCCGGCAGTGCATTTGCGGCCGATCGTCGCCGGTGAGGTGGTGCTCGCCGACCCTGACAGTGATCTGCGGAAGCTCATCGCCGAGCGACTCAACGATGCCGCAGCCATCGACATGGAATCGCACGGCGTCTATGAGACGGCCCACCGCTACGACCTTCCTGTATTGGCGGTGCGTGGCCTGTCCGATCTCCTCGGCGACAAGACCCCGGAGGCAGACCGCGAGCTGCAGCCCCGCGCGGTCGCCCATGCTGCCTCCTTCGCGATCGCATTGCTTCGCCACGCTGACGAGGACGACCTCCCCCCTGGTTCTCCGCCGGGCGGTCCTGGCGGTGGAGGCACTCCAAGCCCTCCCTCCACGCCACAGGAGAGCCATGGCGCAACCGTGGATGCGCCCGCTGCCGAGGAGTCCCTGCCGCGCCTCGCTCCTACTCTCCGGCCCTGGTGGCGGCGGCTGCGCGCCCGCCGGGGAACGATCGCAGATGTCGCCATCGCGGAACTCGCAGGACGATCCGCTTCCGCAGTGCGCTGGCTCGGTCGTATCCGACATCGGCCTCCGGTCTGGCTACGTGACGATGACACCGGCGACGCATGGGCGCTCGTGGCCCGGTTCGCCGACGCTCACGACTCCCCACACCATGCGACATGGCTCTATGACGAGGCCGCGCGCCGTGCCGAGTGCATCGGCGAGGACATCATTGCCGGGGTGCACCGCCTTCAGGCCGCGCTGACCGCGGCGCGCAAGCCCTCTGTATCCCAGGGGGGACCAGAAGACGGCGGGACAGGCGACGCCGCGGAGTCGCCGCGAGCCGAGGCCCTGCGCCGTCTCTCAGAACAGTCCCAGCTGAACCTCGCGCCGCTCACGGCCGTGCTCCGCGGTGCGGTTAATGACGATGCCGACGCGATCCTCGCGGCGGCACCGGCAGCCGCGAACGCCCTCGGTCTCCCGTCCCAGCACCTCATGAGAGTCGACCAGCTAGGCAACCCGCGATCGGCCAACGAGGATACCGAGCCGGCGGTAGCCCTCTTCGCCGAGTTGGCCGAGACCGATCCGGACATCGTCGACCAGCTTCGCGGTGACCTGTTCGTGATGATCGCGTACGCCTTTCTGGCGCGCTCCGAGGTGGACTCGGCGTTGGCCGCTTTCGCCAAGGCCCGGGAATTTATCCCAGACGCGGCCGCTCCGCTGCTTGGGATGGCGCGCGCCCGGCTACAGCGGGTAGGCGGTCCAGGCCCCATGACCGACGCCACCATCGAAGTATCGTCGGAACTCGCAGAGGCCGAGGAACTAGCGCTGCTCGCTCGCGATCGGCGGCGCGGCTGGAACGCCGACAGCGCGGAAGCCGTGGCGATCGCCGTACGAGCCCGAGCGGACGGCGATCCACATGGCGCCCTTAGGCTTGCGCTCCCCGCCCCCCGTGGCGTTGCCACCGATGCGGAGGCCCACGATCCGCGAGTGCGGGAGGTTGGAGCAGCTGCCGCGGCCTACGCTGGCGAGCATCTGCTCGCGGTCGAACTCGCCGCCAGTATCTCCGACCCCGTCGAACGCGATCTGGTACGTGCCCTCGCCTTGGCCCAAGCACCCAATCTCGACGACGAGGTCGAGCAGGCGTTACGTCGTGCACTGCAGGCAGCGCCCACGACTCGGCCAGATCAACTCATCCGTGCCCTTCACGGACTCGTCCAGCTCGGCGCGCCCATCCTGCCCGATCAACCCGGCACCGTTGCCCCAGAACTCGCCCGGTTGCGTGATGCGAATGCCGAGGCGGCCGACATTGTGGAGGCTTCGGCCGTGCTGCGCTCCGGTCAGCCGAGGCAGGCGCTTGTCATCACTCGGCAGTACCCAACCTCGATCCCTGCCGCGGAGATCGCCGCCCAGGCGGCGGCCGACGCTGGCGATCGCAGGGAGGCGTTCCGGATTCTCGAACGCGCCGGACGCGCGCGGGGCGACGACACGCTGCGCACGCAGGCGATGTTTCTCGCGGCCAACGCCGGCCTCGATGAGGAAGCACAGCGGCTCGCGACTCAGCTGGTGCTCAGGCGCGACGCAGAGACGCGACGGCATGCCCTTGAGGTGCAGCTCACACTCGCCGAGCGTGGAGGCCAATGGGAGCAGGCGGCCGAACTCGGCCGCCGGCTACTGGACGACAACACGCTCGACCTGAGCGACGTACGACGCGACCAACATGTGATCCAGTACCGGTGGGCCGTGGTCGGCGCTGAGTTCAACCTCCGGCGGCCGCAGCGGGCACGCAAGGCCCTAGACGAGCCGGACACGCTTGAGCCCCGGAACCCGTCTGAGGCCATGCTGCTGCTGGCTGTGCTGCGTGCCTCCGCCGTCCCGTCGGTCCAAGAGGGTGCGTCAGCACCCGGTCCCGCGCTCGGACGCGCGATGCTGGAACGCGCCCTCGCCGCGGCCTCTGCCTTCCCCGATGACGAGGATGTCCTGGCCGAGGCCCTTAAGATCGTTCTGACCTGCCCCGCCCCGGAGCCCCTGCCCGACGCCTTGCTCGCCCAGGTGCGGGCTCTGCAAGACGAGTTCTTCAACCGCTTCCCAGACAGTTCTCACCTCCGTCGGATCACAGTCGGCGACGACCTCAGCGGCCTTGTCGAGCACCTGCGAGCAACTTACCCGCCCGAGGCCGAACAACTCGCCGACCTTGCCCGGCAGGTCTGGCTCGGGCTCTGCCCTCAGGGACTACTCGCCAATGTCATAGGCCGCTCCTACGCAGAGATGCTGATCAAACGCGCAGTCGGCTGCCTTGTGGCATCCACCGTCGACCCCGTCCTCGCGGACACCGAACAGGCGGCAGCTCGCGTCGCTCGCGAGACGGGCTCTGTTGTGATCGACACCAGCGGGCTCGTCCTGCTCGACCACCTCGGCGGGCGGGCACAGCGCCTCACGGCACAATTTGCTCGCGTCTTGTTCCCGGCCAGTGCCCGTGATGACGTCCTGGAGGCCCGAAACGGGCTCGCGCTGCGGAGCACCGGAACGCTCGGCTGGAACCGCCAGCAGCAGCGACCGCAGTTCACGGAGTACCCGCCGGACATTGTCGACAACTGGGCTAAAGCCGGAGCGCGGCTCGCCCAGCGCCTAGCCCAGGTCGACATCGTTCCTGGTGTCAAACGGGACTGGTCTTGGGACGCCTCGTTGCTGCTCGCACGCCGCGAGCGAGCAGCACTATGGGCGGACGATCTCGCGCTGCGACACGCCGCCCGTTCAGAGGGCGTGCCTGCGTTCGGCACGCTCGAACTGGTTACTGACCTCGTCAAGGCTGGTCAGCTCCCTCGATCCGTGCTGGACGAGGTTGTCAAGGCATTCCGCCGCGCCTACGTCGTCGACCTTCCCCTCGCCGATCGGCTCCTTAAGCTTGCCGCGACCGAAGGGTGGAAGCCGGAGGGCTACGCCGCACTCCTACTCGCCCGCCCGCGCCTGTGGGCCCAGCCCGCCGACGGCTTCGCCCAGTTCACGCGACTGGTACGGGCGATGCCGCCCGCCGATGCGACACCTGAGTCTCTCGTCGGCTGGGCCGCCGCGGCCATGACCGGTCTTGCCTGGGCGATCCCTCCGGCCGCCCGCCCACGTGCAGTGGCCGCCCTGGTGGCCTGGACAGTGCTCAACGCTGGCGGTGAGCACATCTTTCCAAAGGCCCTCGACGCCGGGGAGAACGTGATGGCGGTCGCCGCACCGGCCGGCGACCTTCTCGCGCACACGGTGTCCGTACTAGCGGAGATGCTCGGCAGCATCGTCCCCCCCGGTCAGGTCGGCGTCTTGTTTACACGCTTGCTGGCCGATCTCGACCAGCAGCGCCGCGCCAAGGCTATGCATACGTTCCTATCCGATACACGCTGATCCACTGAAGAAATGCCACGATCATGAGACTCGATCTGGGTGACACCGACTGAGACGAACTGGAGAAACGGCAGGTCACCGACCTGTCAGGTGCCATCCAGCGCGAGACCCCACAGGCTGTGTAGCGGTCTGGGTGCGATCTGGCGGAAGATCGGTGTCCTGTGACAAATGATCTTCCTTTTTGCCACTAGATCTTGCTCGACCTCGTGGGTCTGCCGCTTCTATCTGCTCGATACGCGATCTTGCTGCCTTCGCCAGCATCGAACGCGCTGCTCACCACACTCGGGGCGGACGGGTGTCGCCAGTAAGATTCACTGGCGAGATCAGCCGTCTCTGGCCCACGTTCCAGCCCACGCAGTCCCAACAGACTGCCATCCAAAATTCCTCGCCGCAGCTCACGGCGGGTCCGCCGAGGACGATCTCGTGGCACAGGACAATCGGACAGGCTGGCAAGGGGTAGGCGCAACGCGAGGTACCAGCCTGGTCGACCTTCTCCCCGCGGTCCTCCGCCGAGCCCGGCATGATCGTCTTCCGATCATCGCGGAACCCCCGGCCATACTGGCCATTGATCGGAGGCGCTTGTCGGTCGGTATGGATACGCTTACCGATCGTGGCAGCGGAGGATGGAGGTCTCGACACCCCGTACGCCGGCAGGCCGTCGCACCTGTTCCGGCACGGTGGTTTCGTTGTGCATCCTCGCATTCCTGGCATCGCCCGCATAGCCGCCATCGATGACATGCGCCTGCGGGTCGAGTGCTTCGACTCGGTCTCCCGGCCGGTCGCCCTTGACCAATGGGTATCGGCGGTGGACTGTTCGCCATGCGTATTGGCGAGAGAGACTCGGGTTTTCTGGGAAGACCCGGACACAGCCGAGTGGCGAGCCGGCCGAGTGGTTGGCAACGACGGCCACAATTACTTCGTGCGCCTTCCAAACACCGAATTCGACCTTCGGATCCCCGGGGAGCAACTTCGCGTACGGTGGGACCGGCCAGTCACAGACCCGGTAGATGTCCTGATCGTCGGCGGTAACGAGACTGGGTACTTCCGCGATGCGCGGTTGCCACTTCTTCAGGACCTTGTCACCCAGCGTGGCGCCTGCGCAGGAATATCCGCCCTGCTGTCCTCAGCGGTCGAGATATACCCCCATCAGGTACGAGCTGCGCTCACGATCCTCGGCGATCCGGTGCAGCGTTACCTCTTGGCGGATGAAGTCGGCCTAGGCAAGACCATCGAGGCCGGATACGTGATCCGGCAGGTACTGACCGACAACCCTGCCGCGCGTGTGGCGGTGATCGCTCCGGACACGCTGCGCCGTCAGTGGCAGCGTGAGTTGAAAGAGCGGTTCTTCGTCGACGACCTCACGCGGGCTGTTCTTCGAATCGGCGCGCACGAGACACCGGAGCGATGGCCGGACTATCGTGGCTTCGACCTGCTGGTCGTAGACGAGGCCCATCGTCTCGTCGAGGCTGCAGATCCGAACTCGTCGCCGTATGCAGAACTTGTCTCGGTCGCCCACTCGATCCCGCGGGTCCTGCTCTTGTCAGCGACGCCGGTGGTGTGGCACGAGCGGACCTATCTGGCGCTGCTTCACCTGCTCGATCCGGATGTCTACCGTTGGGACGATCTTGCAGGGTTCGCGCGTCGCGTCGAGAGTCGGATGGCCCTGGCCAGAGCCGTTTTCTCGATGGACTCGACCTTCGAACAACTGCTACCAACGGCGATCGAGGAGATCGCGGCTCTCATCCCCGAGGATCCCCGATTCCGGCAATTAGCCGACGCAGTGCTGGAGTTGCTGGACGGGAACGGCGACCTAGTCGATCAATCGCGACGTCCGGAGCTTGCGGTCCGGATAGACGGGCTTCGGGCACACATCGGCGAGACCTATCGACTGCATCGACGGGTAATCCGTAACCGGCGCCAAACCGTCTTGCGCGAGTCCGATACCGACGCAACACTGCCGTTCAGCGTCACCGGCCGGCGCCAGCCTATTATGCTTTCCGTCAATGACCCAGCTGTTGAAACCGGTCATGATCTTCTGCTCGCATGGCAATCGCTCGTCGCAAAAGATCTGCTCGATCGAGGCGACGAAGGCGGCGCTGAACTGTACGGCGCGGCGCTAGGCGTCCTTGCATCGCGGACGGGCGGATCACCGGGCGACCTGGGCGACGCACTACGCTGGCGGTGGAATACCGATCTCGATAGCGCTGCTCGGGCTGGATTGACCGCAGACGAGCGGGAAGTCCTGCGAACTGCTCCGCTTGTCAATGGTGAGACGGAAATGAACGTCAGGGCATCCGGAGATATGGAGCCTCGGAGCGATACCGCTATGGCGCGGCTGCTTCAAGCCGTTGCGCAGAAGCACCACCATGTCGTGGCGTTTTGCGGCCCTGGCCTGCTGGCCCACAGGCTCACGAGCCTGCTGGGCGAGACCGGCGGTCTCCACGTCGCGGAACACACGCACGCCGCTGGTGCCGAAGAGTGTGAGACGCAGGTTCGGTCGTGGACTGACCGTGGCGGCATCTTGATCGCAGATGACAGCGCAGAAGACGGACTAAACCTGCAGATCGCCGACGCAGTCGTCCACTGCCGCCTGCCGCGGTCACCGAACCGGCTCGAACAGCGTCTGGGCCGCGTCGACCGGTACAGCAGTTCCGGCCACAAGCCCGCACAGCAGATCATCGTGTCCAGCCCGGCAGGCGAGTTCACGTTTCTCGGCGCCTGGACAGCGCTCCTCGTGGAGGGCTTTGCCATCTTCACCGACTCTGTCTCGACCTTGCAGGCTGGCATCGAACGAGTGCTCCCCGAGGTGTGGCGCAACGGCATCCTCGACGGTCCGCGCGGTCTGGCAGGGGCCGTCGACCGGGTCCGTGCGGCGCTCGCCGACGAGCGCCGCGACATCGACACCGTCGACATGCTCGACGCCATCTATGAGTCGACATCGGGACTGCGCGACATCGCCAGTGCCCTGGGTGAACTCGAAGCCGACTGGCGGAACATGCAGCGTGCCCTGTCCGCGTACGCCGGCGACGACCCTGGCGGTCTGCGCCTGTCGGTCCAGGAGTCCTCGCCGATGTCGATGGTGCGGTATGGGCGCGGCCCCGTCCCACCGCTCATGCCGCCGCGATTGCTGGCCCGTTCCGGGATGGTCGGCCGGCAGACGACGGCCGGCGCATTCAACCGGTCGGTGGCACTTCGGATGCCCGGGACGCGACTGTTCCGGATCGGCAATCCGTTTGTCGACCTGCTCGCGGACGTGATCGGGATCGACGATCGAGGCCAGGCCACCGCGTATTGGCGCCAGCATCTCGCGGATGCGCAGGCGTTCTTTGGCTTCGACTACCTGATCGAGGCGGAAACTTCGTCGGCGACTGAGGTCGTGGGCGGCGACGCGCACTCGGAGCGGGCGTTGCGCCGCCAAGCCGACCGACTGCTGGCGCCATTCATGGTGCGGGTGTGGGTACACGCGGCCGGCGGCGTCGTGGGCGACGCGAGCCTTATTGCGATTCTTGATCAACCCTACGACCAGCGCCGCGACCTCAATATCAACTACCACCGGGCATCAATTCTTCTGGATCACTTCGGAGGCCGGCGCCAGTACGCTGCGTCCGCTCGTGCGGCCGACGCTGCGGCGCGCGATTATGCCCTCGCATCCCCAGATCTGGTCGCCCGGTGTTCCGAAGCCGCTACTGCGGCGACCCGCTCATTGTCAGTCGCGCGAGCGCAGGCGCAGGCGCGCCAGGCTGCGGGTCGCTTACTCAGCGACACCGAGAGCATGCTCTCCGACATCGATGTTGCTGCGCGTCTGACCGAGGCGCTGCGTACGCCCGCTGTCAGGGTGGTTTCCGTGACGTGCTGCATCTTGGGCCAATTGCCGGCGGGCGCCAGTGCCGGCTGACAACCTGACGGCGGCTCAGCGCCTGCTCGACGGCGTCCAGGTCGCCGATGTTGTGGGCACCTGCCGGCGGCTGCGCGACGCCCTCGTCGGCGTCGGCGTCGGCATGGCGGCATGGCGCGACATCGCCGCCCTCGTCCGTCAGATCCTTCTGGAGCAGCAGGCTCACGCTGGCGCCACGATGCATCTGCGTGCGCCCCTGCGCGTGGGACTGCCAACCGTTGGCCAGTGGATGCAAGCGGGATGCACCCGCCTCGGACAAGACGCCGATTCGGTCACCATCGCCGCCCGCCCGTGGTGGCCGCCGTCAGACGACAGCGAAGACCCAACCTCGGTTGCCCGGGAGGTGACCGATGTCTATCGCAGGCAGGTGTTCCAGCCGAGTCCGGTACCGGCGGACCCGTTCTGGACCGCGACGCTCGGACACGACTCCTACCTGTCGCTCGGTCAGCGGCAGGCCGCCCGCACGGTGATACTCGCGCCGCCGGGAACCACCACGCTGGTCTGTTTGCCAACCGGCCAAGGCAAGACCGACGTCGTCCTTGCGCCCATTCTCGCAACTGCTGACCAACCGGGCGTATCGGTCGTCGTGGTGCCTACGGTCGCCCTTGCCCTTGACATGGAGCGCCGGGTCCGAGACGTCGTTGTGCGTATGGGGCACTCGGGAAGCCCGAGCGGCTGTTACGCCTACCTCGGGGGCATCTCCGACGAACTCAAGATCTCGATGCGGGAAGCCATCAGGAACGGGCAGCAGAAGGTCGTTTTCGCTGCGCCTGAGTCGGTGGTACGTGGCATCGGCGCCGCGCTGACCGTTGCGGCGAGTCGCGGTTATCTGAGGTACGTCGTCATCGACGAAGCGCACCTGGTCGAACAATGGGGCACCGAGTTCCGCCCGGACTTTCAGGCCCTCGCCACCCAGCGCACCGAGTGGGATAACGTCGCACCGACGGGGCGACGGCCCGCAACTGTGACGATGAGCGCCACCATGACCGATGACCAGATCAGATACCTTACGGACCTGCTACCAGGCAGCGAAAGCGCGGTGGTGTGGGCTTCAGCGCTGCGGCCGGAACCCAGTTACTTCATCCGGCACTTCACCAGCGTTCAGGACCGAGACCAGGCTGTCTTGGAGGCCGTGAGCTACCTGCCACGGCCCTTGGCCCTCTACGTGACCCGACGCGAGGACGTACGGCACTGGGTAGTGATGTTGAACCGCTCTGGCCTGCGGCGCGTCGGACAGATCACCGGTGCGTCAACCGACGCCCAGCGGCGCGCCCTGCTCGACGGCTGGCGCGGCGGTGACGGCACTCAGCCGACGCTGTATGACGTGGTCGTCGGAACCTCCGCGTTCGGGCTTGGCATCGACATGCCCGACGTGCGGGCCGTCGTGCACGCCTGCCTTCCTGAAACGGTCGACCGCTTCTACCAAGAGGTCGGGCGCGCCGGCCGTGACGGTGCCGCGTCACTGAGCCTTCTTGCCGTTGCGCCCGGCGACGAGTCCATGGCCCGCCGACTGAACCGAAAAAAGATCATCAAGCCAGAAAAGGGCTGGCGCCGCTGGCGCCGCATGGTGACGGATTCCGAGGTCGAGCCACGTCTTCACCGGGTCGACCTGGACTGGTTCCCGGCTCACATGGACGAGGGCTTCGATCAGAATCGGGCGTGGAACGTCCGCATCCTCAATCTCATGGCCCGTTCGGGTCTCGTCCGCCTGAAGCCGTCACCACCGGCCGACGGAGAGCCGCCGGACTCCGACGAGGAATTCGGCGAGAACACGATCGATGTCGACGTGATCGCTGGTGAAGCGATGAGCAAGGACTCATGGTCGGCACGGATTGATGGTCAACGGCAGATCATCCAAGGTGCGGAACGGCGCGCGTGGGGCGCTGTCCAAGCCGCAACATCGGGCGGCCAGTGCATGGGATCTGTGCTCAGCGGCTACTACGGGGCGACGTGGTCTGGCGGCCGGTTGACAACGGAGATCAACTGCCGGGGATGTCCGCACTGTAGATCCCACCGCACCCCACTTGAGTCGGGGCTGTACCGGCAAGGCTTAGATCCGCACCCGGCTGTGCACGCCTGGAATGAACGACCACCTGACCCGCTCAGGCATGCGCGCGGCAGGTCGCCGATGCTGGCGATCACATGGCGTACTGCCGGCGAGCGCCATGATCGTGTTCCAGATCTGTTGGTGCGCCTTGCCCGGCGCGGTATGAGCGTTATTGGTGGCCCAGGATGCCTCGGGGACCTTGCCGGGCGGCTGCAGCGCGACGTGTCGCCCTTTCCGGTGATCGTGGACACCGACCGTGACCTGCTCCGTACATATGATGGACCGATCATCTGGCTGTTGGGCGGGCCTCGGGAGATCGACATAGAGATACGCCAGCGGCTGCAAGCGGGCGGGATCACGTATCTCGTTCATGCGGAGCCGTCGATTGAATCCGATGCCTCACCGGCGCAACGCCGCTACGACGACATCCCGACTCTGTCTGTCGCAACAGCCCTCGGAGCACTCTGATGACGTTGATCCTGGAAGAGGCGTCGCTTCCGGCGCCGATGTGGGCCACGACGCGGGCACTGCTGTTTATAGGCAAACCGGTTCCCACGGCGGACGCAGAGGCGTTGCTCAGCCCGCCTGCCCTGTTCGCGGGCGGAGCCGACACCCGGGACACGTTCGACCACGCCGTCCAGAGCCTCGCGGAGTACGGCGTACTGACCGCTGGTTCCGACTCGCTGACCCTCACTCCTGCGGCGTCGACGATCCGTGTCGACGACTACGGCGCATTCTGTGATCTACTCCGTGCCGCAGTGTTGTCCGGTGAGCGTAACGAGGGACTCGGCACCACGCGCGAAGGTCGCGGTCCACGCGAGTTCGTACGGGCGCTGTGCTGGTTCCTATGCCGCGATCCCTTGGATGAGCCGGTCAGCTGGGCCGAGGTGTCTCGGGCGCAGTCCCAGTCCGGCATCGCGGCATTCCCGGCATTGCCTGGACTTTCCCCCATTATGAACAGCAACCGGTGGAATCGATTCGTTTACTGGGCGCTCGCTCTCGGCTTTGCTGAGGTCGCCATATCAGCTTCGGAGGGGCGGCGGATCATCCCTGATTGCACGCGCGCCGTCGGCCGCACCATCCGCAAGCGGTGGCCCGTCGGCAAGCAGATCGACGGCCATGAGGTGGCAGCCACGGTGTTGCGAGAGATACCGGTGCTGCCCGGAGGCGCCTACAGCCGCGACCTCGGCCTCCCCCAACCTGATCGCTTGTCGCCGGCGCTGTCTTTTGCGCTGCTCAGCGCCGCCGACCGCGGTTGGATTGAGTTGCAGCAGCCCTCCGACGCGCCTCGCGATGTCTTCGCCGTCGACCCCGATGTTGCAGGCGGCGCCCGGCGCATCACCTACGTTGCCGTGCGGGAGGGCCTCGATGGTTGAGTTCAGCCGATTCCTGTGCTGGGACCCAGTGGAGGCGGCCACCCTCATTAGCACCGAGGCGGTCAGCCCGTCGACGTCGGTGTTCTTCGCGACGCATGCCCCGCTGCGGATCTTCCGCGCCCACGTGCAGGCCGGCCATGCCGCTGATATCGGTACACCCGTTGACGAGCATGCAGTCCGTCGCGACTTTTTGACCCGCCCCGCCGCCAACGGCGTGTTGCTCATGCCAGTGATCGGAGACTCCGGTACCGGCAAGTCCCACCTGGTGCGATGGATCAAGGAGTGCACACCCAGCGACGACAAGCGGCGGGTCATCTACCTGCCGAAACTTGGCACCAGCCTCAAGTCTGTGGTGACAGCCCTGTTGGACGACGCCCCTGGCGAAGACTTTGACGCGCTGCGCGCCCAAGTCGCTGAGGTGACTGAACAGCGCGACGCTGCCGGTTTGCAGAACCGTCTGCTTAACAACCTCCAAGAGGCCATCCTTGCCGCCGAGCCTCCCTCGGGAATGGCGCGCATCCTCGTGGCACCAACTGGCTTGCCGGCGCTGTTACTCGATCCGCACGTCAGGGCCCACCTACTAGAGCCTCATCGCCTGGTCCCGCAGATGGTCGCCAAGCTTCTGACCGATCGACAAGACGGCGAGCCCGAACGACCGCCCAGGTTCACCATCGATGACCTACCAACAACTATTGATGATCCTGGCCAGGCGTCAGCGCAAGCGCGGCACCTACTGGGGATCATCAAGCACCGGTCCGAGTTGCAACAGGCTGCGGTCGACCTTCTCAACGCGAACCTCGACGCGGCAGTCCTTAGCGCGACCGTCGGTCTTGGCCGGCTGCAACGCGCCTTGCTTGACATCCGGCGTCTGTATGCCGAGCAGCGAAAAGAGATCATTCTGCTCATCGAGGACTTCGCGTTAATCCAGGGCCTACAGAGAGATCTGCTGGACGCGATCATCGAGGTGGGATATCGGGACGGCGTAGCGACCCTTGCTCCCATTCGCACCCTGATGGCGGTCACTCCCGGCTACTTCGCGCAACTCGCCGACACCGTGCAGACGCGAGCGCGGGCCGCCAGCGCGCACATGTACGACCTCGACAATCAGTTCGATGACACCGATGCCGGCGTAAAACGCGTCCTGGCCTTTGTCGGCAGGTATCTCAACGCTGCCCGACTGGGCCGCGAGCGCCTTGACAACCTCGCGATCCGCACCGGGCAAGATGCCCCGAACGCCTGCGACGACTGCCCCATGGCCAATCCTTGCCACAGTGGATTCGGCGTGACGGAGGAGGGCCACGGCCTCTACCCTTTCAACCGGACCACGCTGGTGCGAGCCATTCACTCCACGGCACTTCCGGAAAAGCCTGACGCCATCGTTCCCCGGGCCATCCTCGGGGCAGTAGTCCGCAACGTGCTGCAAGCACACGCGAACAGCCTGCGTGAAGGCACATTCCCCGATGAGCGCTTCCGGGAGGACTATCCGACCGCCCGGGTCGACAGTGCGCTGCCCAGCGCGGTCCAGCATCTGATTGACGAGACAGACCGCGTCGATGCGGCGCGCCGGAAAGTCACGCTTGAGTTCTGGGGCAACGCGCCCGCCGAGCTCGCCAACCTGGCGCCAGAGATCCACACCGCCTTCGCCCTGCCACCGTTGGCCCTCGATAGCGCTACGACGGTTGTGGGGCCGGATCCGGTGGCCGAGGCAACTCCCAAGGTTGAGACGCGCGGCGGCCTTAGCCCGTCCCAATTACGGTCCGTGCAGCGCATCGAGGAATGGCAGACCAGGGGCGTCAATCTGCAGCAGGCGACCGCGGGCGAACTGCGCGGATTTGTCGGCGACGCGGTCGCCCGAAGGTGCGACTGGACCGATCCGATCGGGGCAGAGCCCTCAGCTGTCGAGATCCGCGAGGCTTGGCCCGTCAAGTCAACGACCGTGTCGATCGAGGGCGCGGACGCCGAAAACCTGCCCGGTACACCGAATGCCCCCATCAAGTTCAAGCGCAACCCCGCCAACGCACAGTTCCTGATCGGCCTCATCGGCATCGGCGCCGGCCGGACCGCCGGCAACGGTGCCCATCTGCGTCGGCTGTACGCGCTGGCCGACGACCGAACGCTGGCGCTCAAGCAGCGAGTCCGCGACATACGAGAATTCTCGGATCCCCAACTGGTCCTCGGGCTGCGTGCGGCGCTGATCGGTTCCCTACTCGGCGGACGCGCATACCCGGGCCAGTCCGAGGCGTCTCTGGTTAACGCTGTCTTCGACGACGGAGACGGATGGCAGCTCCACGACCGGGCGACGCGTACACCCGGCTGGCTCGACGCGCTGGCCGCGCATCTGGAGGCCAGACGTGACCTGACGATGGCCCTGCGCCGAGCGTTCGGCTACGGTCAAGGCGCCACCATCCGTATGATTGACATCGCACGCCTGCTGCCGCTGCTACGAGAGGCCAGCGAGACCTGGACATGGACGCCCTCAGCGACGGTGCCGGTGCCCAAATGGGCCCGGCCGGCAGTACGTGGATTCAACCGGCTCCCCGTCTTAGTTAGCGAGCAGATGACGCTGCTGCGGAGCCAGTTACTCATACTGCGTCGACTGCTGCCGACTGGCACAAGAGGCAGAGACGTGGTCACTGCCGTGACCGAGGCCCACAATGCAGGCTTCATCATCGGTGAGGTCCCGTCCGATGGTGGTGACTTCCCGCGCATGCTCGACCATGCTGCTGAGATCGACTGGAACTCCATCGACCGACTGGAACAACACATCACAAAGTGGTATGGCACACCGGACGGTCCGACGAAGCTCGGCTATTCGTTGGCGATCGTCGGACAGGATCATGGACGCGCACTCGCCGACGCGACGCTTTTCCTCCAGCGCAGCGACCATTGGCTAACCACAGCACTCGACTCGGTCGCCAGCCGGGCGGGTGCCGCGTTCAGTGACGCCCACGAAGAGATCCAGGGGGTGGTGGACGAGTGGACGAGGATCCGCAGCCACAACCAGTAGCCACCATGACCGTACTGGACAAGGCAAATCAGTTTCGCACGAGAGCCGTACTGATCGGAGCGCAACAGTCTGACACCGATGAACTCACCCGAATTAACCACCGGGTTACCGCTGTCAAAGCCGCCTTACAGAAACTCGACCGCGCCATGACAGCCGCACGAATCGTGTCTGACCTCCCTGACGCACCTACGATCAATATGGCAGTCGACGATGGCTATCACGACTTCAGACGAAGGGTCGAGGCCGGCAACTTCAACGACACAGTCTTCCGTGCGGCCATGCGGAAACTAGAATCGGCATTGACGCAGTTTGATACCGAGGGCCAGCAAGTCTGGAAGACCTGGACCGCCCAACGCCTGGGCAGCCTCCGGCGGGAACGGATCGCGGTTCTGCCTGCCGCCGAGCGCCGGAGCGTCCGAGAACGCTGGACACGGCTCGATCGCATCGCCGCGTCACCACCGGACAGAGGCTCGGTAACCGAGTTCGTGACGATTTACGATAATCTGCGAGAGCTGATCGATGACCTGCCGGATCTGCCCAGCCAACTTGTTGACCTCCTCGAACGCCTGTCGCAGAAGACGCCGCTGACCATCGCCGACCTCAGCGACGAGGACCTGCGCATCCTGCGCCAATCGGAGGTCGGCTCACAGATCGAACTGCGGCGGAGGGAGTCGTGACCCAGCCGCTGCCGCTCGCGGCGCTGTCGGATGTGCTCGATGCCCTCGAAGATCGCGAGCTGCCCCTCCTGTCGTGGGGTGTCACCACCGGGGCGCTTGCTCACGACGAAGTAACCGCATTGATCGACGACATGATCGACGCCGGCCGGGTCGACGCGTTGCGGGCGGCGGACGTCATCCAACAGTTGCTCGCCGGCGGCCTGCTGATGCGTGTGCCGAACACTTCGCCACCGCGCTATCGGACTCGCCTCGCCGAGACGCTGCGCTTGACAACGCAGCTGCGTCAACTGTTCGTGCCGCAAAACATCACGAGCCCGGCCGCTCGGTGGTGGGACCGCGGTAGGCCGTTGGTCGCCGACTACCGCATGCATGTCGCTGCTCGTCGATATCCCAAGCGCGACATCCCGCGGGACGACGCCCTGACCGAGCTCAACCGCGAAGCAGGCTGGTCGACCGTGCAAACCGCGGTCGCGGCAGCACAGATCAACGGCCGGGACCTATCCCACCTGTCTCGCTTCCAGGTACAGGCCACGACCGCGGTGTCGCGGGCGCTGTCCTCGGGCACGAGCCGGGGCGTGATCGTCGGGGCGGGTACGGGCAGCGGGAAGACGCTGACCTTCTACCTGCCTGCGATCGCCGCGATCGCCGAGTCTGCGCAAGTGGGTCGCCACCGCTTGTACGCGCTCGCGGTGTATCCCCGCAACGAACTGCTGCGCGACCAGTTGCGCGAGGCCATCGTGACGGCCGAGCAGATCAACGACGTCCTGCGTCAGCACGGTCGCCGACCGCTGCGGATCGGCGCCCTGTACGGAGACACGCCCCATCATCCAGGCGACCGCCGTCTCACCGGGCAGGGCCGCAACGGCGGCTGGCCGCGTGGCGCCGATGGCGCGATCTGCCCGTACCTCAAGTGTCCGCGCTGCAGCGGAGACCTCGTATGGCCGGACGCCGAGCGGACGAGGCGACAGCCGCGAGAGATCCTGGTATGTGCCGCATGCGGGCACCGCGTTGACGGTCAGATCGCGCTGACCCGAAAGTCGCTGTGCGATCAACCTCCGGACATCCTGTTCACCACCACCGAGATGCTCAACCGCAACGGCAGCGACCGCCAGCTCGGTCGTCTTCTCGGCTGGCAGGGTCCTCCCGCTCCATCCCTTGTCCTCTTGGACGAAGTGCACACCTACACCGGAGTGCACGGCGCGCAGGTCGCGCTGCTGCTGCGGCGATGGCGCCAGGCAGTTCGGCGGCCCGTGACCTTCGTCGGCCTCAGCGCCACACTGCGTAACGCCGGCGCGTTCTTCGCCGAACTGACCGGCCTGGATGAGATCGCCATCGACCACATTGAGCCGACCGACCTGGAAAGTCTGGGGCGGCAGTATGCAGTCGCTCTGCGCGGTGACCCCGTTTCCGGCGTCAGTCTGTTGTCAGTGTCGATCCAGACGATCATGCTGTACGCGCGGGTGTTGAACATGCCCGGCCGGGAGGGGCTCTTCGGTTCGCGCGCATTCGTCTTCACCGACGATCTCGACGTGAACAACCGTCTCTACGACGACCTTCGCGACGCCGAGGGTATCCCGCGTCGGTTCGGCCGCGGTAGCGGCGTCAGCCAGGTGCTGGCTGGCTTGCGGTCCCCGGACGCGCCGTACTGGGCCGACCGGTTCGCCGACGGCCAGTCCTGGGACCTGGTTCGCCAGATCGGCCACGCGCTCTCGCCTACCGCCGACGCGAACGGGCTGCGGGTGGGTCGCACTACGTCCCAGGACACCGGGGTCGATCGCGATGCTGACGTCATCGTCGCAACCGCGTCGTTGGAGGTCGGGTTCAACGACGTGCGAGTCGGACTCGTCATGCAGCACAAGGCACCGCGCGACCCAGCGGCGTTCATCCAGCGACAGGGGCGCGCCGGCCGACGGCCAGAGATGCGCCCGATCACCATCGTCACGTTGTCAGACTTCGGCCGCGACCGGCTCGCCTACCAGGCATACGACTCGCTGTTCATGCCGGAGATCACGCCACGGCACCTGCCGATCGGCAACCGGTACGTGCTTCGCATCCAGGCGGCGCAGGCCCTGCTGGACTGGCTCGGTCGCAAGCTCGCTGGCAGCGGGGTGTATGTCGATCCTCGGCAAGCGTTGACCGCGCCACGACCAGAAGATCCGCCACGGCAGACCAGGGACGAGAAAGCGCTCGCCGACCTCCTGGCGGCGCTGCTCGACAGTCCTGGCTTGCAGGATGAGCTCGCCAACCATTTGCGGTTCGCCCTTCGTATCAGCAGCGACGAGGCGACCGCGTTGCTGTGGGAGCAGCCCCGTGCGCTACTGCTCGGCGTCGTACCGACAGCGCTACGTCGACTGCGCAGCGAATGGCGACCAAGCGTCGCGGATCCAGGCGCCAACGACGGCGACCTCCTTCCCGAGTACCTCACGTCGACCCTGTTCAAAGCCCTCAACGTGCCTGAAGTGAGGCTGACGCTGCCATTTCAGGGCGCCGCGCCAGAAACGATGTCCATCGAAGCAGCACTCCGCGAGGCTGTACCCGGTCGAGTCAGCCGCCGCTTCGGGTTCCGCGCCCAAGACGACCGAACCTGGATACCTCTGCCGAGTCCGAGCGCGGGTGGGCTCGGGGTCCTCGACATCGCCTCATTCGTGCCCACGCCGGTCCGGCAGGGTCAATGGCGTGGCCCGTCGGGGCCAATCACCGTCTTGCGACCCCAGACCATCGACCTGAGACAGCCCCCTAACAACGTCTCGGTCGAGTCCCAAGGCACTCCCGAGTGGATGTCCGAGATCAAGCCACCCAGTGCACCACTGATCGATGGGCGTGTCCCCACGCCGTCGACCTGGGCTGAGCACATCACCTCTGTGGGGTTCGCCACACACGCAGCCGGCAACCCGGCCGAGGTCCGCCGTATGACTTACGGCGCCCAATGCGACACCCGCCTCACCAACGGCCAACTGATCGCCACCTCGGTACGCTACGAATTCGAGGGGACTCCTGCGGCTCTTGGCTTCAGTCTGGCCGTCGACGGAATCCAATTCACCCTCGGCCCGCTCGACCTCGCCGAACCGTCCGTCGCGGCGCATCTGGCATCGCCAGCCTGGCGGCGGATCGCATTCGCCACCGCGCTTCGCGAGGACCCCAGCCTGGACGACGTCGCCAACATCTTTCAACGCGACTGGATCATCTCGGTCTACCTGACCGCGTTCGTACTGACCGGCGTCGACAGCGGCCAAGAACCGGTGCTGGTCCACAAACAGCTCACCAATGGCGCATGGGCCGCCGATGTCGATCGCATGCTGCAGGCTCTCTACCGGGACACCAACCAGTCCGGCACGCTCAACCCACCACAGAGGCTGATCACGACGCTTCAGGACCTCAGCGCCGACCCGCGGGTGCGAACGAGCGTCGACCGGCACGCCGAGTTACTGTGGTGCGCCGACATAGCCGCTCGCACTCAGAATCTCGCCGGGCGCAGCTACCGGGACACCATCGCAGCTGCACTCCTCGCGGCGTGTCAGCGTGCCTGCCCGGATACCCAGGACACGGATCTCATTGTCGACGTCGTTGCCCCGGATGCTGCCAATCCGCACAGCCAGATCTGGCTGACCGAGACCACCATCGGTGGTATCGGTGTCGTTGAACAACTCGCCAGCTATTACGCTCAGGACCCGCGTCGGTTCTGGGGTCTCGTCGACAGCGCACTGGCACCTGGCGACCTTGAGTACATCGACGCCACCCTCACTACGCTGGTACGCCACATCGTGGACGAACCAACCGGTGATATCGCCACCGCTGTGCGACGTCTGCGCAGTGCACCGAGTTCGGCCGATGCCGACACCGCCCTGGCTGATCTCCGCAGTGCATGGGCGGCACTGGACGGCAGCCCTCGGCACGCAGCGGTTGCCGCTCTGTCCACTCGCCTACTGCGGCCGGGCAGCGGTGACGACACCGATCAAACGACGTACACGATCATGCAAGCCTGGACAGATCTTGAAGAACGACTTGGGTTGGAGATCGACCCGCAGATCATCGCCTACACGGTGGCCGAAGGTCGCGTTCCCGGTATCGCAGCCGGCGCAATGACCGCCGATCAGGTATTCAGCGTGCTGTGGCCACGCGGCAACCGTGCCCGCACCGCCCACCTGGACCACTACCAGCAATACGCCCAACGGCCGATCCTCGACCGGCTCCTCGCCGCCGCCGTCCACAGCCAAGCGCTACCGACTATCGACGTCACCGCCGATGACTGGCCCGACACCTACCGCGCGGCCCTGACCATGCATAACGCAGTCGAACTGATGGCATCCACTGCCGCTGCAGCATTGCTGGCGGCCGCCGTGCGGGACGTGCCGTGCATCGACATCGAGCGCGATGTTCTGCGTGTCTACGGCGAGGTCAAGGCGGTCCGACGGATCGGCACCGAGCTGCGGGTTCGTGTCGAACTGCGAGAGGCGGTGCAGTAGAGATGGCTGATCGGATTATCCGAACAAGTGGCGCCACCGGTATCACGGCCGAGCCGATCATCACCACCGTGTTGGCCGGTGAGCTACTCGCACCCAGCCCCGAACTGTGGCTCGTCTCCCCGTGGATCAGCGACGTTCCGGGGATCGACAATACGCGCGGCGATTTCGACGCTCTGTTCCTCGATCCGGTCGCCCGGGTCTATCCGCTGTCTCATGTGCTTGCCCAACTGACGCAGACCGGATCCAAGGTCACCGTCGTAACCCGACCCGACGATCACAACCGCATGTTCGTCAACCGTGTCGAGCGTCAGGCCGACCCAGCTCACTACACCACCATCTGGTTCGAGGACGTACACGAGAAGACCATGTGCGGACAACACTGGCTGCTGATGGGCTCCATGAACTTCACCGCACGCGGCATGACACTCAACGACGAAGCTGTGACCTACCGAACCGACCCGGCTGCCGCCGCCAGTACTCGGATGGACTTCAACCACCGATGGAAAGGCCAGCTGTGACAGGGCCCACCTCCGACCAGATCGAGTCATTCCTGGCCGCATTCTTCGGGCCGGGAAACAGCGTGTCGCTCGACGAGGACCCGACCAGCCCGCTCGGCCAATGGCTGGCACCATTCCTGCAGGTGGCCCGTCGGCGGTCCGACGTCCCGGTTGTTCTTCCCCGGCGCACACCAACCCAACCGGACCGACGGCTAGCCTACGTGATCGCCTGGGACCGGGCACATGCGACGCTGGTCGCTGAACTGCTCACCGCATTCGTCGGCCCAACCTACAGCTACTTCAACGGCCTACCTGCCATGCTCGACCCGGACGACCCCATCGAGCGAGCCATCATCGACCTCGTCGGACCCGACACCACGTTCGTCCTGCGTAGTCCGACGACCGAACATGAGGGCGGAGCTTGGCGCGCATTGCGTCAGATGCAGAGCACCGTCGAACGGCGACCGGTCCGCAACTGGCAGATCCCCAAACCCGTCGGGCGGCTGCTCGGCGAGTTCGAGGTCGCGCTCGCCGCCGGCGACAACACCGCCTCGGCTGCGGTCCTCGAACAGCTTGCCGCCACGGGTGGGCTCGGCGGTGCCAACCTCAACAACCTGCGCATCAAGCGACTCGCGCGACTGGGCCGTGACGACGAACTGCTCGGACTACCCACACTCGCCGATGTTGCCGCGACCGACCCGCCCACGCCGGTCCGAGATGCCATATTCGCCGCCTTGTATCACCGCAGCGTTGCCGCCGCGCTCGACAGCCGCGACTACGACACCGCGCGCAGCCGCCTGATTGCCGACGGCACGGTAATCCCGGCCGATCTCCGAGGCGGCCTCGCCGACCTGAGCACCGACGCGCTGTGGGTGGTGCTCCTCGCGGCTGACCTACGCAACGACCAAGCCGCCCTGTCCGAGTTGCTCGACCACCCGGATCTACGCCACCGTCTCGACCTGTACCCGGACCTCGTTGCCTCCATCGAACAAGGACGCCCCAGGTCCGCTGGAGTGCCGACACCGGCGCGGACGACCGACCGCGCTGTTCCGGTCATCGCGTCGTGGGTCGAGCTTGCAGGCGCGCATGCTGCGGCCGAGCCTGCCGCGATCGCAGCGCTGAGTCAGGAGGCTTGGCGCGAGTGGCCCAAGCCCTACACTGTTGATCACGAGCTCGCCACTGCCATCACGGGCCTCGACAACGTCCAAGGCGAGCGGATCTGGCAACTGCTCGGCCCATTCCTCGACGCCGACGACTACGGTCTGCCCGCACCACGCACAGCCACCGAGTTTCTCCAGCTGGCACTCGTGCACAACTGGTTCAGCCCCGCCGACCTCGCCGGGATCGTCGCTCTCACCGAGACCATCCTGCGATCTAGCCCCGACGGCGCAACGTACGCGTCACTCTTAGACGATCTCGGATCCGAAGCCGATCGATGGGTCAGCCCCGACCGCGCGCTCGTCGTTCTCGACCTCGCGGACCTGCTAGTCCGGATGCCATGCCCCGACGACGAGGCACGGCTGCGACTCGCAATCCGGCTGCTCACGCCGTTGGCCAGCCATGCCGGGCGCCTGGATGACGAACTGCGCCGATTCGCACAGCAACTCAATGACGAACTGGGCGCCAACCTGACGTGGCCACAACCCGTCGATGATGACCAGCGATTCTCCGGCCCGAAGCTAGCCGATCTCCCGCCGCTGAGGGTCATGCTTTATTCGCTCGATGAAGCCGCGCTGGACCGCACCCGGACGGTTCTTGGCCAACTCGCACCTCGGCTCAACATCCACACCACGTCTGACCACGTCGGCTCACACCAGCTGAAACAGCACTCTCAGCGCTCGGACATCGTCATCCTGGCGACCCGCTGCGCTACCCACGCTGCCACCGGATTCATCCGTGCCCACCTCGCGCGCGATGCGATCATCGATGAGGCCGACGGCTGCGGCTCGGCATCCCTCCTGCGCGCGGCGACGGCGGCTCTTCAGACATGGTTGTCGCTGCACCACTCGTGAAGGGCCGCCGGGACGCGTCCTTTGTTACCGAGTACCGCGGCGGCGCCTACGGCCTACTCTGGCCTCGTAACGCGAGATGAGGTAGTCCTGCAGACGGGCGATGTCGCGTGAGGTGTTCTCCACCCCATTCCATGCGCGCGGACCATCGGCGAACGGCCACGTTCCCTCGGTCCAGTGACAGTCATCGGCGATCGCCTTGAGGTCGACGGCGAACTCTGCCGCAGTGACGATCTCGTCGGCGCTGCCGCGCGCGTGCGAGATCTCATCCATGAGCGCGCCCATGCCCATGATGCCGACGCCATGCATAAGCCGCGAACGCCGCGGCGGCTTGCCCCACGCATCCGAGAACACCTCGGCCACCGCACCCCAGAAGTTGTCCAGGATCGACATCATGCAGCCGAAGTTCGGGCCCCCACCGTTGCCGCGGTAGGGATAGAGCGCTCCGTTACTCAGGCTGTTCTCCAGCATCCGCAGTATCGAGTTGTCCTTGATCAGCCCGTTCGGGTTGGTCGGTGTCTGGATCATGCGCCGCAGTGGCGACGTCTTGGAGAAGTTCAGTCGTTCGACAAGCGTTGCCGGGAGTTGGCGAACCATGAGTGGCGTCGGGAGCGCGCCGGACGCCTCGGGGAGAAGTTCGTGGATCAAGCCCTTCGGCAGTGCCTTGGTGGAGTTGACAAGGATGAACTGGGATCGCTGGTCAGCGTGCGTATCGGTAATGAACGCGGTGACGCAGATCGGAAACTCGTCGAGCTTGGAGTCACGGATCGCGGCACTGCGCTGCTGGCCATCGACGATGAACCCTGGCTTGTCCGCCTCCTCCCCGTCGATGACGATAGGGATGACGATCGTTCCGGAGCGTACGAACGCCGGCTGTTCGTCGGTGGACTTGTCCGCGCGAAAGCGGACCCGCTCGTCGAAGGCGACCACGATCGCGTTAGGCAACATCGGGTTGGGATCGGTGTCGAGATAGCGGCGGATCGCCGCGACATGGGCCTGGCTCTCCGGCCGTTGGTACCCGTGCAGTTTGGTGGCCTCGTCGCGGCGGATACGAGACACAGCTGCGATGTCCGCGACGTGCTTGCCGTCAATCGCGAAGGTGTAGACACGCCGATTAGGTCCCTGCTGAATCTCCAAGGCTGGCAAGCGCAACGTCCGCCGTCGGCTCGCCTTCGGCGGGGTAGCGGGTATCCGCGTCACATGAGGTCCTCTCCGAGCTGGGCGCGCAACCGGTTCCTGAACACGTGCAGGTTATGGAAGCCGCGTCGTTTGTTGCGTTCAGTGCCGCGGAAGACCGCGATCTCGATCCCCAAGGTCTGGCACAACGTGCAGGAACAGTCTCGCCACGGTCTATCTTGCAGCGTCCGGCGGTAGGCGACGCTGCGGTCGATCTTGCCGTCCCAGACCTGGCTGTAGCTCTGCAGCGCCGACAGGGTGTCGTCGAGAGATGCAGTGCCGGCATCGTAGTCGCGCAGCAGCCGTAAAGCGGAGCGCTCTAAGGTGATTGCCCGTCTTTGATCGACTTCACCGGAGCCGATTCGCTTGCGAAGCTTGAAGTTACCCTCAACCTGCGGCACGCGCAGCGCCACGTAGGTGCTGCCGAAGGTGTAGTAGTTGTCGCGGTCATCCTTGAACGCTTGCCGAAACGGCGAGGTGCTGTCGAAGCTGGTGACCCCATGCTTGGCGAAGGTGGGGATGTCGTCGCAGCGGCTGATGCCCAGGAGATGTAGCTGGGTGTCGGATCGCCGTACGTCATCGACGGCGCGCAGGCAGTCGAGGATCTCCCGAGTCTTCAGTGGCACCATGCCGCCAAGGGCGATGCGCCGATAGCCGATGCGCTGCAGTTCGGCCACCGCGTCTGCGTAGGACTGCGGGCTCCACCCTTGGGCCACGCCCAGCGGTTGGAAGCGGACGCGGCGGGTTTTGCACCGTTTCCGGAAGTCGTTGGCAAGGGTGAGGGTGATGTCCTGACGACGTACCCATTCGGTGGCTCGCACGTCGTCACGGCTGGCTTGTGGTTCGTACTGGAAGATGACGTGGTCGACGGCGATGCCGTAGTCGAAGCCGCATCCGTCGTAGAAGTCGATCACGTCGTCAACGCTGTAGGGCGGGCAGGTCTCCTTGACGTACGAGAATGCCCCGCAGTCACCCATGATCCGTAGCGGTCCGCGCGCGTGGTCGAGGCGGAAGAACTGGCGCGCGCCTTCCCGGTAGAGGCGGCGTCGTTGGGCGCCGGTGTACTTGCCGGCGCTTCCGTCGGAGTATCCGTCCACGATCGACTTTGATACCAAAAGACCGTGGAAGGGCGGCGCGTCCAGTACTTCGTGCGCGTAGAGGTCATCACGCTGCCGGACCCGTAGGGGATCGCGTTCCTCGGTGATGAACTCGAAGCCCGGATCAACCTGGTCTTGGCTGTCGGGGAAGAAGAACCTCATGACTGGGCCGCCCGGGCGTCGAGGTAGACGCGGATGAGGTAGTTCGACAGCGTCTGGATCTGACCGGGGACGTTTTCCACAGCGTCCCAGGCCACGTTGATCTGGTCCCAGGTGCCGGAGGTCCACCGGCAGTACGGTGCGACGAGATCGAGCTGCTTGCGGATCTCGGTGGGGGCGCTCGGGCTGCGGGGGTCGACGATGACGAGTATGCGGTCCATCAACAGGCCCATGGCGCGGATGCCAGCGCCGTGCATGAGTCGGCTCTCGGTAGCGGGTTTGCCCCAGGCGTCGGGGAACACGTCGCGTACTGCGCTCCAGTAGGTGCACAGCGCCTGGTGGATGCCGTCGATGTCGATCTCGTTGTTGGTCAGGTTCCGAAACGGGTACAGGCAACCGCTGGCGAGGCTCTTTTGGATCATCGACACGACGCTGTTGTCCGCGATGACTGCCGTATGGGCCGTGTCAGCGCGGGTGGAAGCTCGCTTGATCATCTTGTGGAACGGAGATTGTTCGTCGGTGTTGAGCCGGTCGCACACCACCGACGGGGCCTTCCGAACGCTGAGCCGCTGGGGCAGTGGCGCATCAACTTCGGGCAGCAGTTCAGTCACCAGGCTCGGTGGCAGTGGCCGAGTGTTGTTGACGCGCACGAACTGGTCGCGTTGCAGGCTGACCGCGTCGGCGACGAACGCAGCGACCGGAACCGGGAAGTCGCTGCGCTCGGCGTGAGACAAGGCGATCGCGCGTTGCTGCCCATCGACGATCCACGCCAGCTTTGGCTGCCCGGGCGCGGGCATGGGCAGAGCTAGGGTGCCGGCGGTGGCCAGTCCGTCGTTGGTGCGTGGCCCGCGGCTGCCTTTAAAGGTGGCCCGTGACGACAGGGCGAGGATGATCGCGTTGGGAAAGAGAACCGGGCCGCTGTTGAGGTAGTCGATGATGTCCTGGACGTGGCTGCGGACCTCGGGCCGCTGATAGCCGATCAGCTTACTGGCCTCGTCGCGGCTGACCCGTGACACGTCCGCGACCTGGAGCACTTCGGTCGCGGTCAGTGTGAACAGATACAGCGGATGTCCGTCTAGCTGATCGATACGCAGCGCCCGGCGCTTCAGTTCCGTGACTCGTTCCGTCATGGCCGGTGCGCCTCACATACATCGCGGTGCAGTTGCGCGAAGCGGCGCTGTTCGCAGGAACGGCCGGTGTCACGCAGTTGACGCAGCAACTGGGTTGCGCTGGTGTGGGCATGGCCGCGGATGTAGGCGGCGACCTCGGCATCGGACATGCGCTCGCCCGACGCAGGGGGCGTCGGTGGGTTATCAGGTGCCGCAGTCGCCGCTGCGTGCCGCAGGGCAGTGCGGTGTGGGCCGGCACCGTACTCAAGGAGGTACTTGGTGGCGCGGACATTGAGGGCTTGCAGGCTGCCGCCGACAGTGTGGCGCAGCATCGCGGTAACTGGTACCAGCACGTTGGCGAGTGGTGGGTGTGCGTTGGGCGGCCCCACTACCGACAACGCGTCGGAGTCGAGGAGTTCGGCGGCGGCGAGCAGGTCATCGCCGCAGGCCCGCTGATACGCCTCGGACAGCACCGCGATCATGGTGGCATTGCGATCTCGTGCCGCGAGCGCGGCGAAGCTGCGTGGCTGGTCGGGAACTGGGCCGGCCCAGGTACTCAGGCGGTGCCACCAGTCGGCGACCTGACCCACGGTGACACCGACCGCGTCGGGGGCTGAGGCAGAGAAGGTGGCGGCGTAGGCGCAGATCGCGGCGTCGGCAGGGATGAGTCCGTAGCCGGCCGAAGCGATCCACAGTTGGGCCGTCTTTGCTACTGGCGCCTGGGTAAGGGTGCGGACGATCTGCCAGTGTTCGCCGGCGTAGAGGTCGGCGGCTAGGTAGCGGCCGCTGTCACTGCCATCGAGGCGCGCGGTCCAGGCGGCGAACCGGGCGGCCGGCCGTCGCTGGGTGACCGCACGCAGGTGCAGTTCGACGGGAATACCGTGGCGTTTGCGATTGGCGCAGGTCACCACGAGGTGCAGTGGACCGCTGCTCATGGCAGTCATCGCAGGCGACCATCTTGTGTGGGCCAGGTGACCTGGGCGAACGCGGCGTGGTTGTGGATGCTCTCGTCGTTGACGACCCGCACGGTGCCGCGGCTGATCCGCGGATCGTCGCGCAGGGCGATGACGACGTTGCGAGCCATGTCCTCGACAAATACTGGATGCTCGTATGCGGCCATCGTCACGTGCCGCTCGTCCGGGCGCTTCAGCAGCGCGTAGAGCGGCGACGAGCCGCAACGTTCGGCGACGTTGATCAGTTCGTCGAACCACAGGCCGCCGCTGGGATCTTCGAGATCGACGTCGATGGTGACCCGGCCACGTTGGTTGTGCGCCCCGTAGTCGCTAATCGCCTTGCTGCATGGGCAGACGCTGGCGACCGCAACCTCAGTACGTAGTTGCAGGACATTGCTGTCGGGGCCGACTTTGGCCATGACGGTGCAGGGATAGTCCATGAACGAGGCGGCACCGGTGGCCGGCGCCTGGCGTTCCAGGAAGTAGACGAAGCTAGCGGCAACGGTCGCGTGGCGCGAGCCCATGCGTTGGCGCAGATCGTCCGCCATCAGCAGCATGCTTACGGCGTCAAGCTGGTCGCGCCAGGCGTGCAATACCTCCACGAACCTCGACAGGTGCGCGCCCTTCACGTCGGCAGCTACATCGACGGTCATGGTCATGGTGGCAACTGCGTCGCGTTTGCCGCCCTGACCGTCACACACCAGCACCGGATAGCGCAGCCCTTCGACTCCGACCGCGCCAAGGGCGACGCCCCGTTGGTCGGGCAGGGCTTGCACGTCGATGAGGCTCACCGCTCACCCCTGTACACACAGCCAGAGGTGCACGTCTCCCGTACGACAATCGCCGACAGCGGCAGCGAGTCGGCCAGCCGATCCCACGCCCAGCGTGCCAGGTTCTCGCTGGTCGGGTTCTCCAGGCCAGGAACTTCATTGAGGTAGTAGTGATCCAGTTGCGCGATGACCGGGTTGACGGCAGCCTTCAGATCACTGAAGTCCATGATCCAACCCATGGACGGGTCGACACCGCCAGAGATATGGACCTCTAGCCGGTAGGAGTGACCGTGCAGTCGGGCACACTTGTGTCCCTCCGGCACCTGGGGTAGCCGGTGCGCGGCTTCGAAGGTGAACTCGCGGAAGATCTCCATCACGCGATGCCCAGATACTTGTGCGTTTGCAGGCTGAGCTGCCACTGCGGATGCTCCAGGCAGTACGCCACCGCGGCAGCCGTGTTCGCCTCACGGTCCGGGCCATCCATCGGCTGCAGCAGCAGTCTGGTAAAGGCCAGATGCTCGAACCGTTCGGGCATTGCCTCGGGCTGGGGGAACACCAACTTCAGGTCGTCACCAGCGGTCAGGGCCAACTCGGTGCCGCCCTTGGGGCTCAGGCAGATCCAGTCAATGCCTGCCGGCGCCGGAAGGGTGCCGTTGGTTTCAATCGCGACATCGAATCCCTCGGCGTGCAGCGCCTCCACGGCGGCGGCGTCGAGTTGCAGCAGAGGTTCCCCACCCGTACACACCACGTAACGGCGGGCCCGCGGATGGTCTCCGCCCTGCCAAGTCTTGGCGACTGCGGCGGCCAAGTCGGCCGCAGAACGGAAACGGCCCCCGCCGGGGCCGTCCGTACCAACGAAGTCCGTGTCGCAGAACTTGCATATGGCCCGATGTCGGTCCCGTTCCCGGCCGGTCCACAGATTGCAGTTGGTGAACCGGCAGAACACCGCCGGCCGGCCGGCGTGACTGCCCTCACCCTGCAAGGTATAGAAGATCTCCTTGACCCGGTACACGATCACACCGCCGCCATCACCGGGTCCGTCATCCCGAGTTCCGCGAAGCCCCGGATGCGCAGCAAACACGAATCGCACGTCCCGCACGCCCGCCCATCAACGGGGTCGTAGCAGCTGTGGGTCAGGCCATAGTCCACGCCGAGTTCCAGGCCGCGAGCGATCGTCTGCGCCTTCGTCAGCGCCACCAACGGCGTATGGATCTTCAAGTGTTGGGTACCCTCGACGCCCGCCTTGGTGGCAAGGTTCGCCATCCGCTCATATGCCTCGATATACTCCGGACGGCAGTCCGGGTAGCCGCTGTAATCCAGGGCATTCACGCCGATGAAGACGTCCGAGGCACCGAGCGTCTCCGCCCACGCCAACGCAAACGACAGGAAGATCGTGTTGCGGGCCGGTACATACGTTACCGGAATTCCTGAGTCCAGCTCATCGGCGCTGTCGTGATGGGGTACCGCGATCGCGTCATCGGTCAGGGCGGAGCCACCGAACATCCGCAGGTCAATATCGGCGATCACGTGGCGGCGGGCACCGAGCACCGCGGCAACCCGTGCGGCTGCCTCCAGCTCAACGGTGTGCCGCTGGCCGTAGCGGAAGCTCAACGCGTACGGCTCGAAACCTTCGCTGCGGGCGACTGCGAGCACCGTCGTCGAGTCCAGACCACCACTGAGCAGCACCACTGCCTTCGGATCACCCATCGCACGCCCCAAGTTGCAGAAAACTGTATGAGATCTGGAAACCATCCTCGCGCAGTTATTCGGCCCTGCGCGGTCACCGTACCGTGAAATAACTGCATACGGAAGTCGCCGCACCGACGATGCAAGGAGGCCCGGGCGGCTGACTAATGGATGTCGCGCAGCCCGGTGTCGCTCGTTGTGTCCTCGTCGTCGTAGCCGGCCGCAAGGTGCGGTCACCGCCGTTGGTGCGGGCTCGTGCGGCCTGGACCACCAGCCGGCGCCGCAGACGACGCGGCGGCTTCGGACGTCTGCCGATAGGTGCCGACGGCGTCCCGCGGTGGCCGCTGGAACGCCATCCGGGCCGCCGAGGACACCGACGGCGTTGGCGGGGCGGGCGACATCTCGGGACCCGTGGGCTGATCCAGATGAGCCGACTGGATCGTCGCGCCCGCCGCCGAGCCGGTGGTACCGCCGGGTGCTGACGCCGAAGCGTCTGCCGCGCCGGCCCCGTCGGCAGCGGTCAACGCCCGTGCTGCCGCAGTGGCTTCGGCGACGAGCTGCTGCCCGCGTTCGGCGGCCTGGTGCAGGACATCTTCGACAAGGGCACGAAGCTGGTCCGGATCGGAGGTGTCGCCGGTGGGGACGGACCTGGCGACCGTGTGGTCGTCGGCGGTGAACCGGATCTCGACGCGGTCGGTGTCGACATGGTGGACGCTGATGCGTACGCCACGGTGGTGCACGATCCCGGGGTGGTGTTGGCCGGCGAGTGCCGCGCGGGCGTGGTGGGACAGCGCCGCGCCCACCTGCAGGTCAGGGATGTGCTGACCATGCTCGTCGTCCCACATGTCGTGGCGGCTGCGGGCAACGGCTTCACCGATGCCGCGAAGAGCCTGGCCCTCGCCGAACAGGCGACTGACGTGGTGCCGTTGGTCGCGTTGGCCGTGCTCGGCTGAGGCGGACGGCGCTGGCGGTCGCACCGGCCCAGCTGAGGGGGCGGCGTCGGTGTGATGGGTATCCACGATGGCGGCGGTCCCGGCGGCTTGCGTTTGGCGGATCTGGCGTCGGATGTCGTCCCAGTCACGGCCGGTGGGGTCCAGGGCGGCGGCCTGATCGATGAGGCCCAGCGCCGTTGTGTGGTCGTCGGCGAGGTACGCCTGCCGGGCTTGCCGGGAGAGTTGGCTGGCCTGGTCGCGGGCGTGGGCCCTCTGACGCCGGTCGCGCTCGTCGAGCTGCGCGAGCGACATTGGCGGGCGCTGCAGCACCTCGGGATGGGTGCGCAGGTAGTAGGCGATGAAGTCCCACTCGGTCGGGATGGCTCCGCCCGGGACGTGGCCTTCGGCGACGTAGCGGGCGGGGTCGAGCCCGCCGATCGGGTTGTGTGGTGCGGCGTAGCGAGCCGCGTGGTCCTCGATCGCCTGAACGAGAACCTTCTGCCGGCCCGCCGGCACTGCCGGGTCGAGGCGGCCACCGGGGTCGAAGCTAGCCCGCACGGCGAGGTATGCGGATAGCCCGGCGGCTGCGCGCAGGCCGGCGGCGTAGGTGTCGTTGTGGGCGTAGAGCCGGAACAGTTCGACGTCTTCGAGGTCGTGTTCGTCCCAACCGGCGCTGATGGCCTGGGTGAGGTTGTGGTCGAACACGTCGCGGAAGGTGTCTGTGTGGGCGAGGCGGGCGGCGCTCTGCGCCCGCGGGTCGGTGGCGGCCTCGGCGATCTGCTCGTGCAGCCACCGGAGCAGGTAGGCCGGGGTCCGACGGACTGGTGCGCTCTGCTCGGCGAGCCAGCCTTCGAGGGAGATCACCTCGGTCAGGCCCGGTGTGGCGCGATCGGGTTCCTCGCCGTCGCTCTCGGGGAGTTGAGGTGCACCGGCCGTCGGCGGTGTGCCGGTGGCGCGAACCTGGGCTGGGGCGGCTGGATCGTGGCGGCCGGTGCCATCGTCGGGCCGCGTCGGTTCGCCGCCGGCGTCACTCGTCAAGGAGGGTGAGGCTGCGGCGGGGGCGGGTTCGGTGACGGTGACGGCGACGCGGGTCAGCTGGGTCTCGCGCCGCTGCTGCCACACCTGGTGCGACTTGACTTTCCCGGTGACGGTGACGAGATCGCCTTCGCCGACATCGGGTGCGGTGTTGGTGGTCCAGCTGTAGAGGTTGCCGGCGGCGTCGACCATCCGCAGGGTCTGTGAGGTGCCGTAGTCCGTGCTGCGCGACTGAGCCGACAGTACCCGGGCCAGGGCGACGGTAACGGTTGCACCTTCGTTGCCCTGCCACTGCGAGCCGGCCGCGGTCGCCGCGACGGCCTGGTCGTGCTCGTGGCGCAGGTAGCCGCCGACTGCCGAGACCAGGGTGGCCAGGTCACGCGGGTTGACGGTGTCGTCAACGGCGAGGGCGCGCAGGGTTTGGTGGTAGTCGGAGGTTTCGGTCTGGCTGCGGGCCCAGTCACGGGCGGCGGCGGCTCGCCGGACGGTGCCGCGGGTCAGGTGCGCCTCTACCTGGGTGCGTAGCTGGGCCGCGTCGGCGTCGGTGCCGGTAAGGGCGTCGTACACGAGGTCGGCGGTGGCGACCGTGTCGCGTTCGGCGGCGTCGCGGCGCGAGGTCCAGCCGTACTGCTCAGCGATGACTAGGGCGACCCGGAGTATCTCGTCGGTGCGGCCGATGCCCCGTCCCAGCCTGATGGACGCCGGTTCGTCGTCGGTCGGCTCCGGCGGCGGGACTGCCAGCGGCGGCGGGATCCCGGCAGGGCCCGGTGGTGGTGCGGCGGCGGCGAGCGGCGCGGGTTCGGCGGCCGGGGCACTGTCGCTGCCGGCCCGCAGCAGCGCGTTTACCTCGGTGAGGCGGGCGCGGGCGGTGTTGAGCTGGTCTTGGTCGGTGAAGGGTGCGCCGATGCGGGCTTGGGCGCGGTCGGCTTCCTGCTGGGCGGTGGCGGCCGCCTGGCGCAGCGAGCGGATGGTCCGCTCGATGTCGTACAGGCGGTTCTCCAGCCGGGTGACCACGGACACGCGCTTGCCGTGTTCGATGCCGGTGGCCGGTACCACGACCTCCGCCTGGGGAATGCCGTCGAGGGCGAGGGTGACGAAGCGTTTGGTCCGGTCGGGGACGGTGATGCTCGACGCGACGATGGTGAACCCGCCGATCGCACCGACCTGCCGGCTCCGCACGCCTGCTGGGAGCGCGGCGATGAGCCCGTGCAGGGCGGCGTCGGCGTCGGGCCGGGTGATGATCTTGCGGTTGCCCAGGCTGATGGCGAACGCGTCGCCGCGGGTATTGATCCGCCGCGCGAGGGCCTGCTCGGCTTCGTCGGCTGCGGCGGTATAGATGGTGTGGTCTTGGGCCTTGCTACGCGCGGTGTGGGTGTAGGCGCGTTGGCTGGACTGGTAGTTCTTGTACTTGCGTTCGAGCTGGGCCAGCCGGGCTTCCAGCTCCTCCTTCTCCATAAGCAGCGGGTTGCCGACGGCCGCCGCTTTGATCATGCCGGCGGTGATGACCAGGTCGTCGGGGTTGTCGATGACCCGCACACCAGACCGGCCGCGCATGACGGCATCGAGCAGGTGCGCCTTGCGTTGCACGGTCTGCCAGACGTAGGCGTCGACTGACTGGCCGGTGACGTAGGTGATGACGTGGACCTCGGGGTTCTGGTTGCCCTGCCGGAGGATGCGCCCGTTGCGTTGTTCGATGTCGGCGGGCCGCCACGGGGTGTCGGCGTGGTGGAGGGCGATGGCGCGGCGCTGGACGTTGGTGCCGACGCCCATCATGGTGGTGCTGCCTACCAGGACGGCGACCTGGCCGCTGTTGCAGGCGGCGAACAGTTCGCCTTTGGCCTGGTCGGTGTCGGCCTCGTGGATGAACCGCACGAGGTCGGCGGGCATGCCGCGGGCAACGAGCTGGTCGCGTAGCTCGTGGTAAAAGGTCCACACCTCGATCTCGGTATCGCTGTCGGTCTTGACGGTCTTGGGCCGACCTTTCGGGCCGGGCGTGCCAAGGTCGCAGAAGACGATCTGGAATGCACCCCGCCGGGCGTCTTCCTGCCCGTCGGCGTTGAGGTACACCGCATCGCTGTGCTCTGTCCACAGCCTGTGGACGGTGTCGGCGATGATGTCGACCTTGCAGGGTTCGTCGGTGCGCCGGCCGACCAGGCGCAGGTCCAGCGCGGCTGAGCGGCCCTCGTGGCCGATCTTGAGCATATTGTCAACGGTTCGGTCGACCGCTCGGGCGCGTACCGCGTCGGTGCGTTCGGCGAGTTCCCCCATGAGTTCGATCAGGTCGCTGCTCGGCGAAACGACGACGGTTTCGGGCAGGCGCTGGCCGTCGTCGCGCTCGACCAGCAGCGGGGTGGGCAGCTTGAGATCTTCGGCGGTCTTGATGTCGGACACGGCCACGATCGGCTGCATCAGCTCGGGCACGTTGACCACGCTGGCCATGCGGGTCTTGACGGCGAGTTTGCCGACGAGGTCGACCTCCAGCGCGGTGACGTCGACGCCGAACGTCGCGACGAACTGCTCGAAGCTGTCGATGCCCTTGCTGCGCAACCCCTCGGGGTCGAGGAACAGCTGCCAGTTGTACATCTCCGACAGGATCTTGTTGGCGAACGGCGTCGCGGTGGCGAAGGTGGCGACACGGTGCTGGTGAGCGCGCAGCCATTCGACCTTCATGTGCAGGTCGGTGGCGCGTTGCGACCCTTCGACCATGAGGTCGCGCAGGCTGGTCATCAGCATGAGGTTCTTGAACAGGTGCGCCTCGTCAACGACGAGGTAGTCGAAGCCGGCTTCCTCGAAGGTCGTCCCCTCGTCGACCGTGCCGTCCATGAGCGCCTTGACCCGTTCCTCGATGCCCGCGGCGCGCTTTTCCATCTGCTTGATCGTTTCGCGGTGCATACCTTCGCTGCGGGCGCATTCGACCTGCTGCTGGATCTCCTCCACGAGCCCGGTCAGGTAGGTCTTGCGGTACTCGGCCGACATCGGGATCCGTTCCAGCGCCCGGTGGGTCATCAGCACCGCGTCCCAGTCGCCGGTGGCGGCGCGGGCCACGAACGCGCGCCGGTTGGCCGGCGTCATGTCCTCCGAGGTGGCGACCAGCAGCCGGGCCTGCGGATAGCGTTGCAGGAACTCGGCGGCGAACTGGTTGATGACGTTGCTCGGTACCGCGATCAGTGGCTTGGTGACGAAGCCAAGCCGGCGCAGCTCCATCACGCCGATGATCATTTCGGAGGTCTTGCCGGCGCCGACGGAGTGCACGAGCCCGACTGTCCGTTCGGTGATCATCCGTTCGACGGCGGCGAGTTGGTGCGCCCGGGGTTGGAACGACAGGGCAAGGCCGGGCAGGGTCAGGTAGGAGCCGTCGTAGGTGCGGGAGACGTAGGAGTTGAACCGGTCGTTGTAGACGCGGGCCAGCTCCGCCGCCCGTTGCGGGTCTTCCCAGACCCATTCGCCGAACCGCTCGTCCAGTTCCCGGCCCTTGTCCGCGGCGACCGCGGTGGCTTCGGTGTTGATGACCCGGGTGCGGTCCGGGCCGGGCATAGTAATCTCGATCTTGGTTTTGCGGAGCACCGCCTCGGCGATCTCGTGGGCGGGCATCTGCGGAATGCCCCATTGACGGGTGGCGATGACCGTGTCAGGCCGGTTGGAGTAGACGAACCAGTTGGCCCCGCCGGGGTGCTCGACGCGGATGCTGTCGTCTTCGAGGAGCTCGCGGAGGAACTGCTGCACGTAGCTGGCATCGACCCAGGCGCCGCCGAGCCGGGCGGTGATCTCCTCCGGGAGCAGGTCTTCGGGGATGACCTCTGTAAGTGCGGCGACGTTGACCACGTACCGGGGGTCGTCGGCGGCGGTCTCCTTCGCCGCGGCGAGCTTGGCGCGGACATCGCCCGACAGGTACTCCGAGGCGAGCACAACGCGGTTCGTGCCAGGTTCGTCGAAGACCAGGTTGCCCAACGCGTCACGGGCCGCGTGTTCATCCACGCCGAGCAGGTGGGCGATGTGGTCCAGGCGCAGCTCGCCGTAGCGATCCAGGCAGATCGTGATGGCGTCCGAGGGGTTGTCGGCGGACAGCCGCTCGGTACGCCGGCCGACCACGCGGTGGAAGAAGACCTCGGCCTTGGTGGCGGTGCGCTCGACCGGGTCAAACTTCTCCAGCGCCCGCACGTAGGCGGCAAACGGGTCGCGGCGGAACCCGCCCTGGCCGGGCCGGGTCTTCCATTCGATCGTCCGGCCCTTGGCGTCGATGCGGGAGTGCCAGTCGAACCGCTCGATGTAGCCGTATTTCGCGACGTAGGCGTCGTACTCGCGGTTGAGCCGGGCGCGCAGGTCGTCGATTTCCGGGGTGTCGTCGTTGGACGCGGCCTCGGCGGCCAGCAGCGCCATCTGGGTGTCGCGCAGGCGAAGCAGCGCCCGCAGCTCGGTGGCCTGGGTAGACGGCGGCTGGTACGGCTGCGCGACGCCGTCGACCACGCGGGTAAACCCGCCGTCGGCGGTGAGTTCGAGCAATCCTTCGAGTTTGCGGTCGGCGGCGGGTACCAGCGCCACGGGTCGGTCCCGGCGTGGCCGGTCGGTGGCCGCGCCGTAGGTCAGGCCCGCCGCCTTGGCCTGCACGGTGATCCGGGCAAGGGCCTCGCGCAGTTGGAGGGAGGCGTCGGCGGGGCCTTCGACGATCAGCTCGTCGGGACGGTACAGACCCTGCCCGGTGGTCATGGTGCCCAGCACGTACTGCGGGTGGTCCAGGAAGAAGGCGTTGACGTCGATGAGGTTGCCGCCCAGCGTCGCCTGCCGGGTCTGCGTCCACGCATCGGGTTCGTGCTCACGGTCGTCCTCGCGCCGGCGCAGAATCAGCAGGTCTGTGACGGCGTCGGTGCCGGCCGCCCGTCGGTGCGCTCCGGTCGGCAGGCGGACCGCGCCGACCAGGTCGGCGAGTTGGGCCATCTCGCGTCGGGCGCCGAGGTTGTGCGGCGCGTCCATGGTGTACGCGGAGGTGATCACGGCAACCAGGCCGCCAGGGCGGGTCAGGTGCAGTGCCTTGATGATGAAGTGGTTGTGCAGGCTGTGCCGGCCACGGTTGTGGCGTGGGTCGTACAGCACCAGGTCGCCGAAGGGCACGTTGCCGATGGTCAGGTCGAAGGTGCCTTCCGGAGCGCGGGTGTCGGCGAAGCTCTCGTTGAGGATCTGGGCGTGTGGGTGCAGGACGCGGGCGATCGCGGCCGCGGCGGGTTCGAGTTCGACGCCGGTGATCTGCGCACCGTCGGGGGCGAAGGCGACGAAGTGGCCGCTGCCGCAGCCTGGCTCCAGCACCTGCCCGCCGGTGAAGCCGAGCGCGGCGACCGCGTGCCAGATCTGCTGGACCAGCGCGGCGTCGGTGTAGTGCGCGTTGAGGGTGGCACGCTGCGCGGCGGCGTACTCCCCAGGGCTGAGCAGCTCGGTCAGCTCGTCGCGGGCCCAGGCGTACTCCGGCCGTGCGAAGGTCGCCTGCGCTACCGCGCCCCAGGACGACCAGCGGCCCAGGACCTGCTGTTCCTCCGGGGTGGCCGGCCGCTCCTCGGCCTCGATCTGGCGCAGCACGCGCAGCGCAGCGAGGTTGGCCCGGATCCGGGCGGTGATCCCGGACGGGGCGAGGTCAGCCTGGGAGCGGGGCCGAAACGGGCGCGCTTCTGGCGGAGCCGGCTGAGCCGGTGGTGGGTCGACCGTCTGCGGCGCAACGGTGGGCGGTGGCGCCGGCGCCGCGGGCGGTGGGGCAGAGGGAGCTAGTCGTCGGTCTCGCTCTCCAGCAGGATCATCTCCCGAAGGACGGTGCTCTCGGCCGTCGCCCGTGCCTCGGTCAGTCGGCCCACCTTCTGCAGGTAGGTCTCCTCCGCCGGGTCCGGACCGGCCAGCGCCTCCGCCATGGCTTCGATCTCCTCCACCGCCTGCTCCCCCAGGATGGTGAAGAACGTCTCCGGGTCGCTCAACTGGGCGTAGCGGCTCGGCAGGTTCTGCCGCCAATGGCTGCAGGCCAGGGTCGCGTACTGGTTCACCGGACACCTCCTCGTCGATGAGCTCGCCGTCAGGACCGAACAGGAACGGCAGGGCCAACTGGCCGGGCGCCTGCGGACGCGTCCTACGTGCCAATGAAACCACGCCCTCCCAGTTGCCGGCCGCGACGACGCACCGCTTTCGTCGCGGCGAATCCCGGGTCCGGCGGGCATGCCTCCACTCGCGGCGAGCCGAGGACGCGATCGGGACGCACCGGGAGTCGTTTCGTCATCACCGCCGACCCAAATCCGTGACCGCGGCATCGGGCACCTCCAGCGGCGAGGCCCCCGCCGCGGTCGCGGTTGCAAGCGTTCGCAGCGAAGTTCAGCCACCGGCGCCACTGCGCGCCATCGGTGAGCGTGGCGACCTCGGTGACGATGCGCTGGTGCAGGTCGGCCAGCTTGGGCTGTCGGTCGCTGGCCCACTGCGTGCGCTGCGCGGCGCTGAAAGTCCGGCCGCGGCGTGACGCCATCTCAGCGTCCCCGGATCCGTTCCGTGGGCAGGCCGGCGTACGCGGCCAGTTGCGCGATCAGGCGCCGCTGCCGGGTCAACTGCTTCTGCTGCGCGGCGACCACGGCGGTCAGGTCGTCGATCTGGTCCTGCATGGCGTCGAGGACCGCGTCGCGGTCCAGCCGGACAGGGCGGACGTTCATCGGCTTCTCCCTCGATGTGGTGTGGTCGAGTCGGGCGGCGCTGCCGGGCGCGATGCCGTGCTCTCGGTAGGCCGCACCGTGCCGAGCGGCATGAACGCCCTCGCGGTCCGGACGTGCTCGTCGGCGGCCGGCGGCTCGGTCGACGAGCCCCGCGCGTGACCGCGTGCGGGCACCAGCTCATGTGGCGCGAGCTGGCCAGAGCGCGCAGTACCCCGGGCGTTATGGGCGCTGGGTGGCGGTGTGGTCGACGCGGCATCTCGCCATTGCTGGGCGACGGTGCGGTTGGCGTCGACGAGGGTCGCCCGGATCCAGGCGGGGAGGTCACGGGTGCCGCCGCGGGCGTGCTCGTCGGCAGCGCGCACGGCGCGCCAGGCGATGTGAATGTCGGCGGCCGTGGCCAGGACGGAGTCCAGCGCCGCGATGTTGAGCGCGTCGGTCCAGACGCGGTCGACGACGCGCTGCCACCCGCGACCGTCGGCCTCCTCGCGGGCGGCCTCGGTGGCCGCGGCGACGGTACGGGTGGCGATGTCGGGCACGGTCGTCGGTATGCCGGCCGTGCCGATCTGGTCGGCGATCGTGTGCAGCCGGGCCAGTCCAGCGTGTGCGTTACCGCTGGGTTCGGCATGCAGGGCCGCAGCGGCGGCGTCGGCGACGCAGGCGGCCACTGTGGTCCGGGCGTCACGGCTGGCGAGCGGGTACGCGTGGTTCCATACCGTCCGCGCCACGTCACCGATCCACGCGTCGGGGGAGGCCGCCCGCGGTGCGGCGCCGACCCATCGGGTGCCGCCAGCGGCACGGGTGGTGGAGTACCAGGAGGCGAGCACGCTGGGATGCGGGCGCTCAGCCTGCGGGGTGCCGCGGGCGATCTGCGCCGCCGGGTCGAGCAGCGCGGTGCGGTCCAGCCGGGCGCGCACCACATCACCCGGCCGGACGTAGGTGTCGGCGCGGACTTCGGCGACGGACATGTCCAGCAACCGGAAGCGGTCGTTGAGTGCCCAGTCCAGCCAGGCGAACGCGGTGGCGCGGTCCCGAAAGACCGGCTGCCCATGCCAAACCTTGTGGGTGGCCTGCGCCAGGTCGTCGGCCACCCAAGGCGGCAGGTGATGCGAGCTCAGTACCGCGCCGCTGTGGTGCGCGACGTAGACGGTCTCGATGGTCATCGGGGTTCTCCCAAGGGATGGCGGGACGCGGGGTTCCTGTCAGCGCGTGGGCTACCGGCGCCGGTGACGGGTCGGTGTGGCCGAGTCCGCCGACGACGCGGGCGGGCTGGTAGGCCCGGCGCGAGCCGGGTCGACGGTGGTGAGCGGACCGAATGCGCTGCCGACCGGCGATCTGGTGAGGTCGTCAAGCCGCGGCGCCGAGCCATACGCCATCGACGGGTCCCGGGTGGCGCGGACGGCGTCGGTCCAGAGCCGATCGGCGGCCTGGGCGCCGAGCCGCTGTTCCAGCCGCGACCGGACCGGCCGCAGCGCGTGTTTGGTCCACTGCGCGGGAGTCATCGGCCCAACCCGCAGCCTCGGGGTCTGGGCGGTGACCGCGGCGATGCGGTGCACGGCGTAGACCGCGCCGACGTCCTCGCCGATGACCATGCCCGCGTGCCAGCCCAGTCCGAGCGCCCCGAACAGTCGCCGCACCGGCTCGACCGGCGCGGTCGCCCGCTCGGTGGCGAGGACATCGGCGGCGATGGTGTCGGGCAGCGCCGGCTCGCGGCGCACCGGCGCCGCATGGGCGGACCGGGCGACCTCGCGGGCGATCTGCACGATCTTGGTAAGGTCCCGTCGTCGCTGACGGTCCTGCGCGGCCAGGTCTACGCCGGACAAGGCGAGCGCGTCGGCCAATGCGTGCAGCTTGAGGTCGTAATTGGGGTCATCGGGGTCGAGACCCACTTGTCGGGCCGCTGATGTGAGGGCGGCGGTGCCGGCGCGATGGCTCGCGATCCGGTCGCGGGCCTGGCGCAGGTCGTCCGCGACGGTGGAGGCGGCCCGTTCGATGCCTGCCTGCACGTTGAGCTGGTAGCCGAACCGCCAGCCGACCGTGGCGGCAGCCAGCATCTGTTGGTCGCCGGGGGACGCCTGCTGCCAGGCGTCTACTGCCGGTTCGATCACGCGGCCGAGGAGGTCGCCGCGCCGCAGAGCGTCCTCGTTGGGGTGTCCGCTGATCGCGTCACGCCAGAGGTCGACCGCGCGGGCCTTCAGGTCCGCGTTGCTCGCAGGCGTGGTCATCGCGGCCTCCGGGCCCGTGGTTGGGTCGACGGTCTGGAGGGCGCCGCCGGGAGTGGGGTGTGCGCGGGCTGCAGAGTGGTCATAGGGGCGAAAGCCCGCGCCGCCGCGGATGCGGCTGAAAGCTGCGAGGGGTGACGGCTGTGGCGCACGGCGTCGGCCGCCCAGCGGGCGTCGGTGTCGACGGTCCGCAGCCAGTCGACGGGCGTGCGGCCGTCGATGCGGACGGAGGTGGGCAGGTCGAGCGCGACGCGGTGTTGCACCTGCGACAGCAGCCGTGAGCCGGCGGACCAGGCGCCGTCGCCGTGTCCTTCGTGGAAGCCGTGTTGGTATCCGACGCGGGCGGCGGCGACCAGCCGACCGAGGTCTGTCTCGTCGCCCAAGTCGCCGTACGCGGTCAGGTAGTCGTTGTTGCTGGGGCCGGGGTCGTTGACTCGCGGAGGGAGATGAGCAAGCTCGGTGGCGGTGTCGTAGACGTCCCACAGGTACCGCAGCGCGGCGTGGCCCAGCGCTGGCCGCGCGGGTGGGGACGCAAGGTCAGCCAGCACTGACGCGACGTCGCGGTCCTCGACGTCGGCAAGCGTGGTGGCCGCGTCGAGGATCCGCGCGACGTGGTCGCGTGCCCCCGCCCGCGGCACCAACGTCGCAACGACGTCGGCCTCGAGGCTGACCGTCTGGAAGACGAAGCCTCCGCGCCAGGTCACCGCGTTCCGCCAGCCCGCCTTGGCCAGGTATCCCTGGAGGGCGTCCGTGCTGACGCGAGCGGCCTGGAGGCGGTTGGCCAGATCGCGGTGCGCGTCGCTGATGCCGGGCCGGGCACGCTCCGCCCGGTCCAGAGCCGCAGCGGCGACGTACCCGGCCGTGATGGTGTGTCCGGCATGGACGCCCGCCGCGTACCCGATCGGCCAGGTGGCATCGACCACCGAGCGGAGCGCGGCGTATTCTTCCGGCCTGGCCACAGCGGGCGGAACGGCCTGACCAGTGGGGACGTGCTGTGTGGTCCACGCTGCCAGCGCCGTCGCGGCGAGTGCGTCGATATCCACATCGGCGGCGAGCTGCGGCACCCGACTGCGCAGTGTCTGAGCGACACGGTCAACGTCCATTGCGGTCCTCGTTTCCGAACAGGTAGTGAGCGCCGTCGCCCCATGTCGACCGGGTCATCGGTGCCGTTCTGGGTGCTGCCGGGGGGTGGATGCCGGGCCGGGAATGGCGGCTGGGGCTGATGGCGGCGCCACGGCGTGCACATCGGTGAGAGGGCGGAACGCCGACGCGGCGGCCGAGGAGACCGGTCTGGACGCGGCGGCGACATCGATGGTCTGCCAGGCGCGGGTCTCGTATGAACCGGCGATGATGTAGCGGAATACGCGGACGCCTCCGGCGGCATTGGCATGGCCTTCCCGGCGGCGCAGGTCGTTGGCGGACACTGGGCAGTCCAGGTGGTGCAGGGCCAAGGCGGCGGCGGGTATGTCGGCGGGCATGCGGCGGGAGTTAGTGATCAGCACGCTGACCCGCCCGGTGCGGCAGTCGTCCAGGAGGGCAATGCGTTCGGCCTCGTTGCGAACCTGGTGGAGGTAGCGGATCTGGGCCGGTGGCACCCCGCGGGTCATGAGTTGGTCGCGCAGCTCGTCGTAGAGGTTCCACCCGGTGGAGGTCGGTGCGCCGAGGTCGGCGTAGACGATCTGCAGTCCGACGCCGGCCGTATCGTGCAGGGCGCTGATGCGGGCCGCGACGGCGTCGACCTTGCCGGGTCCGGACGGCGTGCGGCCGAGCAGCCGGAGGTCGAGCGCGGCGGCCCGTTGGTCGGTGAAGATTCTCAGCAGGTTGTCCTGCCGGGGGTCCACGCGGTGCGCTCGTACATGCTGTGCGCGCACGGACAGGTCCGCGACGACGGCGGCGTACTCGCGGGTCGGCGCCACCACGACGCTTTGCCGGTACATGGCTACCTCCCTTCGTGACTGTCCGGGCTCCTGCTGCAGTGGGGTGGGGCTCTCATGGCTTGAGCCCCACGGATCGGAGGAACCCCAGGGGCTCGATGGCGTTGTCGTTCGTCGCTGGCGGGGCGTGCGTGTGCACCTCGAAGTGCAGGTGGGGACCGCTGGAGTTGCCGGTGGACCCGACCCAGGCGATGACCTGGCCGGCGGTGACGCGCTGTCCGGTGTGGACGGCCAAGCGGACGGCGTGGCAGTAGCGGGTGACGATCCCGCCGCCGTGATCGATGTTGACGCGCAGTCCACAGCCGGGGACGTCAAGTCCACCCGGCCGGTCGCAGAACGCGCTGGTGCAGCCCGCGTCCAGGACGGTGCCCGCGGCTGTGGCGTAGATCGCCGTGCCGGTATTGGCCATCAGGTCCACGCCGGCGTGCAGCCGCCCCCACCGCATCCCGAACGGGCTGCCGATCGTGTAGGTGCCGGGCGCCAGCGGCAGCACCCAGCCGCCGATGGTGCTGCCGCCGCAGTCCTGGACGATGCCGAGCCGGGTGGCGATCACGTCAACGACGTGTGTGGCCTCCGGCTGCCATTTCTGGTACGCGTCCGGGAAGGCCGAGCGCTGGACCCGCTGCGCCGCATCGGTCAGGGACAGGCTCTGCCAGTTCGGTACCTGCAGCAGGTGCTCGTAGAACTTCGTCGACGCGTAGACCGGGTTCATGATCTGTTCGGGGGTTCCCCAGCCCTCGCTGGGTCGTTGCTGGAACAGGCCAAGCGAGTCGTGGTCGTTGCGCGGACCCAGGTTTCCGAGGTTGTACAGCGACGACTCCTGCATCGCGGTGGCGACCGCAACGATCCATCCCCATCGGGGCACACCCATGCGGGCGCCGACGGTGACGATGATGGCGGCGTTGCCAACCTGGGTCGCCGTCCACGACCCTTCGGCCGTCCAGCCGGCTGCAGCGTTGGGCGAGGCCGAAGCGGCGGCAGGGGCGCACAGTGCGCCCGACCCGGTCGGGTCGAGGGCGGCGACCGCGAGTACCCCCAGCCCGCACGGGGTCAGCACCAGCGCAGCGGCGGCGCCGATACCGAGCTTGAGCCCGCCTGTCATGACGCGCCCGACAGGGGAGTCAACGTGTAGCCGGTGACGCGCCATTGCGAGCCGGCCCGGCCCAGGGTGCAGTAGACGACACTGGTCTGTGTCCAGCCACGCCACCCGTCGGCGCCGACTGGTGTCGCGACGACGCGCATTGCGCGGTAGGCGGCCAGGCTGCTGTCGGGAGGCTGCTCCTCCTCGAAGTACCCGGAGACGGTCGCCTGCACCCGGGCGCGGTGGGCCAGCCAGGTCTCCCATCGCCCGTCCTGACTCGCGGCGACCAGCGCGGCGGTCAACGCAGCGTCGGAATACGCGGCGGCGCGGTGTGCCGCCTCGGCCGGACCGGCGTCGACAGTGGTGTCGGCGCTAAACAGGGCAGCCGCGAAGCGGCTGCACACGTCCGCCGGGTCGGCGTAGGCGTAGCCCGGCACCGTCGGCGGCGCCGGCGGGATGGCACGGGTCGCGGTCGCCGTGCTCGGCGGCGGAGTGCTCGCGTCCGGGCCGATCGTCGAGGAGCCGGGCCGCGCCGTGCAACCCGCGACGAGCAGACCTATCGCGACCAGCGCGGCCCATGTGCGCATGCCCATGGGCGGCACCCTCGCCAGCCGCCGTTGCCGTTACCGCAACCAGGCGCCTGGTAACGCCAGCGACGATGCTGCCGTCAACGGTGCCGACAACCCTGCGGAACCACCGTCGTCCCCAATCGCGCGAGACAGCGCATGGCTGAACGACAAGGAGACAACGGTGGTACTCAACGCTCTGCGGGTATTGGCAGACGTGGTGCCGGTCGCCGCGCCGACCCCGGCACCATCGCCGCCGCCCGGCCTCGACATCGCCGGAAACATGTTCATCGGTTGGATGAAGTGGATCCTGATCGTCTGTGGCGTCGGTGGCCTCACCGCCTGCGGGATCATGATGGCGGTCGGCCGGCGCAACCGGTCCGCGTTCGCCGCTGACGGTGCGGCCGGCATCCCGTGGGTGCTCGGTGGCCTCACCCTCGGCGCCATCGCCGCGGTCATCGTCGGCGCCGTGCTGCCCGGCTGAGCGGGGCTGACCATGACCTACGACGTCATCGACGCGGCTCGCCGGACCACCCGCCGTCGGGCCTCTGTCGCCGGGCTGGTTGTGGTGGCCGTGCTCGGGGTCGCGTCGGCGATCGTCCTGTTCGTCGCCAACCCCCGCGGTCGCGCTGCTGCGCCGTCGTCCACCGGCCCGTCACAGCCGTCTGCCAGCCGAGCGGTACCTGGCGGTTCGCAGCCGCTGGCGTCGACGGGACCACAGGTGCTGCCTGCTGACCTTGCCTGGACTGAGGTGGCCGGGGTGGCGCTACCGATGTCCTCGACGACCGGGCCCCGCGACGCGCGTGGCGGCCGGGCCCGGGGATTCGCCCACACCGAGGCCGGAGCGTTGCTGGCCTCCGTGCACCTTCTGGTGCGGACCACGGCGCAGGTCGGTCCGACCGTCTTCGATCCCACCATCGCCGAGCAGGTGGTCGGGCCTGACGCGGCCAGCATGCGCGACCGCGTCACCCAGATGTACGCCCAGATGCGGGACGCCGCGCAGGTTCTCTACGGGCAACCCGTCGGCCGCCTGTCTGCGGTGCTGCGCGGCTTCCGTATCAACGCATACGCCCCGACCGACGCCGCCATGACCGTGCTCACCGAAGCCACGGACGACACCGGGATGCAGCGGTTCGCGGCCACCGAGGTCCATATGCGCTGGACCGGCGAGGACTGGGCGCTGGTGGCCCCGGCCGGCGGTACCTGGGACGCCGTGGTGCTCATCGTGACCGCGGAGCAGGCGGCCACGTTCACGCCCTTCGGCCAGGGCAGGTGAGCGGTCGTGTGTTCGCCGTTTGACCCGCTGTCGTGTGGCGACGCGATCAGCAAAGGTATCGGCCGGGCCTGGGACTCACTCACCGGCGCCGCGGGAGGCGTGGCCAGCAAGGTAGCACAGTCCGGGTTCGAGGCCCTGTTCGGGTGGATGGCCGACGGGCTGCGCGCCGGGGTGAAGTCTCTTGCCATCCTGCTCGCCGGCTGGATCCTCATCCCCTCCACAGAGGTGTGCCCCGGCTCGTCCAGCCGCACCGGCGACTGGGTGGCCCAGTGCGCCCACTCAGCATCCCCCGCCGCGCAGCTGCGCGCCTGGATGCTGCCGCTCACCGTCCTCATCGCGGTCGCCGGGATCACCTGGCAGGGCATCACGATGGCGGTCACCCGCAAGGGCGAACCGCTGTTGCAAGCCATCCGCGGCACCTGGAACACCGCCCTGTGGGGGGCGGTCGGTATCGCCGCCACCCAGTTAGCGCTGCGGGCGGGCGACGACTACTCCTTCTGGGTCCTCAAGCAGGCCATCTTCGGCGACAGCCCGAACCCGGTCGACACGATGGGCTCGAAGATCGCCGACATGGCCGCGCCCGAGGCCGGTATCGCGCTGATCGTACTGATCCTGCTCGACATCCCGATCCTGTTCGGCACGCTCCTGCAGATCCTAATGATGATCTTCCGGGAAGGATCGGTCGTGATCCTGGCGGGCATGCTGCAGCTCGCGGCGGCCGGCACCTTCACCCGCGCCACCAGCGGCTGGTTGCAGAAGGTCCTCGCCTGGATGTTGGCGCTGGTGGCGTACAAGCCGATCGCGGCCACCGTGTACGCCACCGGGTTCCTGCTCATGGGCGCGTCCGGGATGCGGAACTTCGTCATGGGCCTGGCCGTGATGGCCCTTTCCATCATCGCGATGCCGGCGTTGATGAAGTTCTTCAACTGGACCGTCGGAAGCGTGGGCGGCGGTGGCGGCGGGCCGGGCATGCTCGGTGCGGCAGGCGCTGCCGGCATGCACGCCGCCGCGTCGTTGCGTGGGGTTGGCGGCTACTCGGCCGCCGACCATTCGCGATACATGGAGCAGCACGGCCCGTCCGGCAACACGGGTTCGCCATCCGGATCCGGGTCGACCCAGCCCGGTCCGCTGCCCACCGCGCCGTCCTCGGCGGCCCCGGCGGGCGCGCCTGGCGCGGCATCCACGTCGACGGCCGGTGCGGCGACCTCCGCCACCTCCACGGCAGGCGCCACCAGCACCGCCGCGACCAGCACCGGGGCCGCCACAGCGGCCGGCACGGCGGGCAGCACTGGGGCGGCGGCGGGCGGAGCAACCACGGCCGCTGCGGGCGGCGCGGCAGCCACCGGAGTCGGCATCCCGGTCGCGGTCGGGATCGTCGCCGCCCAAGGTGCCGCCCAGGCCGCCAAACAGGCCGCCGGCGCGGCCGGCGATGCGATGCAGGGCGAGCGGTAGACCATGGTCGAGCAAACCCAGGTACGCACCTACGGCGGGTGGCGCCGCAGCCGCGGCATGGGACTGATGGGGCTCGGCCCCGCCCAGACCCTGCTCGTGCTGGCAGCGATTACCACGATGATCATCGCGACGACGGTCGACCTGACCGCGCTCGTGATCGTCGCCGGGCCCTGCCTGGGCACGCTCGCGCTGGTGCTGCTGCGCTGGGATGGCGTGCCGCTGCTGCACGGCCTGCAGCAGCGCGGCCGGTGGCTGGTCGGCACCACCCGCGGCCACACGTCCTACCGGTCTGGAGTCATGGTCGCCAGCGAGCACGCCTGGCAACTGCCGGGCGTGCTCGCTGCCACCACACTGCTGGACATCGACGATCCGTCCGGTCCCTTCGGCGTGGTCTACAACCAGCGGCTGGGCACCATGACCACGACCCTGCGCTGCGCGGCCACCAGCACCTGGCTGGCCGACCCGGACCAGACCACCACCTGGGTGTCCAACTGGGGAGGCTGGCTGGCCAGCCTCGGCTACCTGCCCATCGTCAAATGGGTCGCGATCACCGTGGAGTCCGCCCCCGACCCCGGCTCGCGACTGGCCGACTACGTCTCGCGCCGCATCGTGCCGCACTCCCCCGCCTCGGCCCGCCGCGTGCTGCGTCAACTCGTCGACATCTCGCCGGCTGCCGCCGCCGACGTGGAGACCCGGGTGTCCATCACGTTCAACCCGGCCGCATCACCGGCCCGGCCGCGCGACCTGGCCGAGGCCCTCGACGAGGTCAGCCGAACGCTGCCGGGCCTGCAGGACTCCCTCGGTGGGTGCGGGCTCACCGTGCTCGGCCGGGCCACCGCCGCGCAACTGACCGCGATCGTACGAACGGCATTCGATCCGACGGCCCGCGGTGACGTGGCCCGGCTGCTGACCGGTCGCGCCGGGATGGACCTGTCCCGGTGGCTGGACTGGGACAGCGCCGGGCCCGTGATGGCCGAGGAGCACGTCGACTCCTACCGTCACGACTCCGGCACCTCGGTCAGCTGGGCCTGGCACGAGGCACCCCGCCAGCACGTACACGCCGACGTGTTGTCCCGCCTGCTGGCTCCCGGCCCGTACCCGAAGCGGGTCAGCCTCATCTACCGGCCACTGCCGGCCGGCGAGGCGGCCCGGGTGGTCGAACGCGAGGTCAACGCCGCCGCGTTCCGGGCCGCCTACCACCGGGCGCAGAAGCGCGACGAGTCCGCCCGCGACCACGCCGACCGCGAACGCGCGCTGCACGCCGCCCGGGAGGAGGCAACCGGCGCCGGCGTCGGCCTGATGAGCCTGTTCGTCACCGTCACCGTGGCCGACCCCGACGACCTGGGCCGCGCAGTCGCCGACATCGAGTCCCGCGCCGATGTGGCGAAGATCCGGCTGCGCCGGCTGCGCGCCTCGCAAGGTGCAGGCTTCGCCGCCACCCTGCCATGCGGGATCTGCCCACCCCAACTGGCCCGGCACTGGCCCCGGTAACGCCAGCACACCGGTACGGACATAGCGATTTCGGAAGGAGGGATCTCGGGTGACCACCCCGTACGTCGACGTGAAGATCCCCGCCGCAACGTGTGACGACGACGCGCAGCCGGCCGACGTGGAGGTGACCGCCAGCGTCGAGGAGTTCGACGGCATCCTGCTCGCGATCGCCGTACCAGGCATCGCCTACGAGGCGGTCGAGCTAACCACCGAGGCCGCCCAACAGTTGCGGTCCACCCTTGCCGCCGCGATCGCACACCTGACCCAGGTCCCCGCTGACGCCTCTATGCCCGACCACAACACCCGGACGATCCCGACGTCCCAGCCGAGCCAGGATCGGGCCGCGATGTGGTGTACGGCGGACCCGGCCACGATCCGCGCTTGGCTGACCAGCCCCGCTGTCGACCCTGACCACCCGGGCGCCAAAGTCGCCGACCAGCTCGGCATTGACGAACATTTCGGCGTAGACGACCCCGATGCCAACCTGCACCTGACTCGACTGTTCGAGGCCAGTCAGGCGGCAGGAGTGTTCGGCGTGTCCGGGCGGACGGTCGAGCTGTGGCACGTGGCCGACGACGATGGTGCCCTCGACGGGCACCTGATCGTCGCCCGCAACGGCGACGACTCCGGTTTGGCCTCCAGTCACATTCCGGTCGATCTGCTCATCGACGCTGACCGGACTGGCGTCGAGGCCGCGCTCAGCGCGCTGGAAAACGCCGCCGTCACCGTTAACGAGCTGCTCGCGGCTGGTCCGGCAGCGCCGCAAGCGCGTGCCGCTGCCCGGGCCGACCGGCCCACCCAATTGCCGGCCGCCCGCGCTTTCCCAGCCCTCGACGTCGCCAATGGCACCGCCGCGATCGGTGCGGCAGCAGCCGGCCCGCCGATCACCGCCACGGTCGCGCATCGGCGGTCGCGATGACGGACGCCCGCGCGGTTCGAGCCGCAGACGTCGAGCTGCTCGGTGCGGCAGCGGCCGGTCAACTCGCCGACCGTTACCGGCCTCGCCGAGGTTGGCGCACCCTGCGGACCGACCGGCCGGTCCGACCCGGCGCCGGACCGGCCGGCAGGACGGGCGGCGGACGACCGGTCGAGGTCGGCCGGCGCGTCCGGCGCCTGGTAACGGCCGGGCTTCTGGTGGTAACCGCTGCTGAGGGCTACGAGCCGCGGCCGTACCGCCTCACCGATGCTGGATACGCGGTCTTGCACTCCCATAGCAGCCACGACCTGCGCCGGTGGTGGATGACCGGCAACGAACGTCGCGACGACGTGTCGTTCTACCCGACCCGCACGGCCCGCCAGGCACTCGCCCGTCACCGCGCAGCCCGATCCCCCGGCGACAGGGCCGTGAAGGTCCGGACCATTGACGGCCCGCTCACCACGAACGAGATGCTGCGGCGGGCAATGGAACTCGACGCCAACTGGGCGTACGCGTGGGCGGTGGCCGCCCGCCGCGGGCAGGGCGAAGTACCTACCCGACCACTCGACCCTGGGGTGGCCGGTCGGCTGCTGCCGGACGACGTTCTCGCCAACATCGCCGCCAACGTCATGGCCCGCGCCCACCTACGCCGGGATTACCTCGCCGCCGGCGTTGACCCGCCGGACGTCCTACCGTCCAGCCGGCACAGCTGGCACGCCTGGCTCGGCACCGCCACACCGATCGACGTTGATCGTACCGACCCGGCCGACGACGAGGCCGCGCACGGCTTGACTCAGGTGTACGACGCGCCGCCCCAGCCCCCGCCCGGGCCTGGCGCGCGGGCGCCCGCAGCAGCGCGGGCGTTCCCACCCCTTCGTCCCGGCGAGGACGGCCCGGCAGCGCTCCACACCGCCGGACCGATCACTTCACCGACCGCGCGACCCACCCAGACCCGAAGCGGGCCCCGCCGCTGACCCCAACACGGAGCGGAGCGATGCGATCGACCACTGTGGACCGACGTGGACTGGCACCAGCCTGGGGATGGCGCGCGCCCGGAGCCGGCCGGGCCGTCCACGTCGGTCCCGGCATGGAGTACCAGGGCACCACCAGCCAGCTCTGCGGCCTGTATCCGTTCGTCGCCGGGTCCGGGGCACCCACACTCGGCGTTCCGATCGGCCGGCACATGCTGTGGGGCGAGGTCGTCTGCCTCGACCCGCTGGAATGGCTGCGGGAAGGGCTGATCACCAACCCCGGCGTTTTCGTGCTCGGGCAGCCCGGAGTGGGCAAGTCCACCATCGTCAAACGCCTCATCACCGGCATGGCCGCCTGCGGCACCCACGCACTGATCCTCGGCGACACCAAACCCGACTACACGCCGTTGGTGCACTACCTCGGCGGACAGGTCATCCGCATCGGCCGCGGCATGGACCGGCTCAACCCCCTGGACTCGGGACCACTCGGCTCGGCGCTGGCCCGTATGTCCGGACCCGACGCCCGGCAGCTTCGCCTGGAGATCCGCGGCCGGCGCATGTCCCTGCTTCTCGCGCTGTGCGCGCTGGTACGCGGGAGGGCCATCACCAATCCCGAGGAGATCGTCCTTGGCCGCGCCATCGACGTGCTCACCGAGCGACACCCCGGCGACCCGACCGTGCCCGCCGTCCTCACGCTCATCGAAACGGGCAGCGATGAGCTACGTGCCGCCGCCCGGGCCCGCACCGACGGCGAGTACCGCCGCCGCGTCGACGAGCTCATCCCCACCCTCGCCCTGCTCTGCGAAGGATCGCTGCGCGGGGTCTTCGACGAGGCCACCAGCACCCCGCTGGACCTCGACGCCCCCGCCGTGTCCGTGGACATCTCACACGTCGCGGCGGCCGGTGACCAGCTCGTCGCGGCCGCGATGCTGTGCGTCTGGGCGTACGGATTCGCCATGGTCGACGCCGCGGCCGTCCTCGCCGAACAGCAACTGGCCCCGCGGCGGCAGTACCTGGGAGTGATGGACGAGCTATGGCGCGCCCTGCGCGGCGCGTCCGGCCTGGTCGAGCACGCCGATGCACTCACCCGCCTCAACCGCCAACGCGGCATGGCCTCAATCATGGTCACCCACTCGTTGGCCGACCTTGACGCGCTACCCACGGCGGAGGACCGGGCCAAGGCCCAAGGCTTCGCCGAACGCTCCGCTATCAAGGTTCTCGCCGGGCTGCCGCCCCGCGAGCTGAATCGGGTCAGCCAGGTCGTCAAGCTCACCGGCCCCGAACGGGACCTCGTCTCGTCGTGGGCGGCACCCGAAGCCTGGTTCCCCGGCTCGGTCCATCCAGGCAGGGGCAAGTATCTGATCAAGACAGGGGAACGTCCCGGCCTGCCCGTTGCCCTGTCGCTGGTCGGCGAGGAATGGACGTTGTACGACACCGACGCCGCGATCCGGCAGGCCACACCATGACCGGCCACCAGGCGCCCGCGACCAGGTTGATCGTCGCCTCGTACGGCGGCGGAGTGCAGTCCACCGCGATGCTGGCGCTCACCGCCCAGGGCCGGCTGGACCTGCCGGTGTTCCTGTTCGCCAATACCGGCGACGACAGCGAGCATCCGGACACCCTCCACTATGTACGAACGGTGGCTGCTCCGTACGCGCGGGCGCACGGTATCGCGCTGCACGAGCTGCACCGCGTTCGCCGTGACGGCCGCGTGGAAACCCTCTACGGGCGGCTGACCCGGGAAGGGTCACGGTCGCTGCCGATCCCGGTACGGATGTCGAACGGAGCTCCCGGGACTCGTGCCTGCACCGCGAACTTCAAGATCACTGTGGTTGGTCGATGGCTGAAGGCGCACGGAGCCAGCGCCGAGCACCCCGCGACGGTCGCCGTCGGGATCTCCCTCGACGAGTGGCACCGCGCACACAACCGGCGGGTCAACCCGTACGAGCACGTGATCTACCCACTGCTGGACCTACATCTGGACCGCGCCGCGTGCATGCGCGTTATCCGGGACGCCGGGCTGCCGGCGCCTGGCAAGAGTGCGTGCTTTTTCTGTCCATTTCGGACACCGGCCGCCTTCGCGGAGATGCGCCGCGACCGGCCCGACCTGTTCGCGCGGGCGTGCGCGTTGGAGGACCTGCTCAACGCCCGGCGTCGCGCGTTGGGCAGGGACCCGGTCTGGCTGACCCGCTTCAACGCGCCGCTGGCCGAAGCCGTCGCTGCCGCGCAGGACCCGTTGCCAGGGCTGGACGTCACCGACGACATCAGTTGCGACAACGGCGCCTGCTTCACCTGACCGACCTGCTGTTTCCACCCGTTACCAGCCACTGACTTACCAGCGAGGGGAGTCGTGATGAGTCGCCGACCCATCGAGCCGCACGGCTACACCGGCGGTCCGCTCACCCCGTACATCGTCCTAGGCGTCGCCTGGGCCGCGCTCGCTGCGGTGTGGCTGGCCTGGGCCGCCGGCCGGATCACCGCATGGGTCACCGGCCGCCGGCACACCGGTCCCGGGTTCGGTGCCGACTTCGTCGCCGCCCTGATCCGCGGCGATTGGCACCGGCTGTGGCCGGGCATGAACCCGGCGGTGGTGGCTGTGGTCTACGCGGTACTGCTCGCGGTCGCCGCAACTGTCACCTTTGGCGGATGGTTGTGGTGGCAGACGCACCGCCCGCAGGGTGACGACCCCCTGCCGTCCCTCGCCGAGCCCCATGACGTGGCCCCGCTGACCCTGCCGGCGGTGGCCGAGAAGGCCCGTCGGCTTCGGCCCAGCCTGGCCCGCGTTCCGGTTCGCCAGATCGAACCCGCACAGGCCGGGGTCAGCCTCGGCACCCACCACTACCGGCGCAGCAAGCGCGGGGGACGGCTGTACGCGTCGCTGGAGGACGTGCTGCTGGCCGTGATGGCGCCACGGGCCGGCAAGACGACGGCGCTGACCGCGCCGGGCACCATCGACGCCCCAGGCGCGGTCATCGCCACCAGTAATAAGCCAGACCTGTGGGCCACCACCTGCGCCGTGCGCGCCGAAAAGGGCCGGGTCTGGGTGTTCGACCCGCAGGCCATCACCCACGAGCCGCAGACCTGGTGGTGGAACCCGCTGACCTCCACCCGTAGCTGGGAGGAGGCGTACCGGCTCGCAGACCACTTCGTGCAGCAGATCCGCGCCACGCACCACGTTAGCGGCGAGGACTTCTGGATCGCCGCCGCCCAAGACCTTTTGACCTGTTTCATCCTCGCCGCCGCCTGCAGCGGCGGCACGCTCGCCGAGGTACAGAGTTGGCTGGCCGACGTGACCACCCGCGAACCGGGACGGATCCTGGCCGCCAACGGCTTCCACGCTGCGGCCCGGTCGGTCGCCGGGCGACAGGCCGGCGCCCCCGAGACCCGAGACGGCGTGTACGAGACCGCGCGAACCGCCGCGTCGTGCCTGTCCGACCCGCAGATCATGGCCTGGGTAACCCCACCGACCCGGCCACTGCCCTCCGTCGATGTCGCTCAGTTCCCCACCAGCAGCGACACGCTGTACCTGCTGTCCAAGGACGGCGCCGGGTCGGCTGCGCCCCTCGTCGCCGGCCTTACCGACCAACTGCTGCGGGCGGCCGTGCGTGCAGCGGAGATGCGCGGTGGCCGGCTGGACCCGCCGATGTTCGCCGTCCTGGACGAGGCCGCGAACATCTGCAAGATCAGTGATCTGCCGGACCTGTACTCCCACTACGGCAGCCGCGGCATCGTTCCGATGACGATCCTGCAGTCCTACCCGCAGGGCACCCGGGTCTGGGGCGAACAAGGCATGGCCGCCTTGTGGTCGGCGGCCACCATCAAACTGATCGGCGCCGGCATCGACGACGCCAAGCTCGCCGAGGACCTGTCTCGGCTGGTCGGGGAGCACGACGTGCCCATTGGTTCGGCCACCCGCGACGGCACCGGCCACACCAGTTGGCAGACGAGCGTGCGCCGCCAGCGCATCCTCGAACCCGCCCAGATCCGCGCGATGGGCAAGGGCACCGCGCTGCTGCTTGCCACCGGCGTCAAGGTCGCGATGATCGACCTGCTGCCCTGGTACGACGGCCCGCACGCCGCCGCCCTCAACACCGCCGTCGATCAGGCGACCCAGCGCATCACTACCAACGCCCGCACCACCTACGCGAGCGGCTGAGCTGCTATGGCCGCGCCGATGCTTCCGCTGCCCGAGCCGGTGCACGCCGACCCGGCCCGGCTGGTCGCGGCACACGAGCACGCAGCCGAGTTCTACCGCCACCAGTTGCTGCGAGCTGCCGGACCCCGCCAGTACCTCGCCGGGCGCGGCATGGCGGTGCTGGCCCGCCCACATCTGCCCTGGCGGGCCGGCGTCGACCTCCCCTGGCGCATCGGCTATGCCCCGCCTGGCTGGACCACCCTCGTTGACCACCTCACCGGCGCCGGTTTCACGCCGGAAGAACTGGAGGCCGCAGGGCTCGCCACCCGCACCCGCTCCAACCGCTTGGTCGACACCTTCCGCGACCGGATCGTGCTGCCCATCCGCGACCACGCCGGGCGCACCGTGGCGTTCATCGGCCGCGCCGCCCCCGGCGCCGGCCCCGACGCACCCAAATACCTCAACAGCCCCGACAGCGCGATCTACCACAAAGGACAGACGCTATACGGGTTGGCCGAACAACACGACCGCCTCCAGGCGGGCTGGGCACCGGTCCTGGTCGAAGGTCCCCTCGACGCGCTGGCGATCTGGCTGGCCTACCGCGACAGCATGGGCACCGGACGGGCCGCGCTCGCGCCCTGCGGCACCAGCCTCACCCGGGCCCAAGCCGCCACGGTCTGCACCCTGCCCGGCACGGCCCGGCACGGCGTCACCGTCGCCTTCGACGACGACACCGCCGGCCACGCCGCTGCCGACCGGGCCTTCCACCTGCTGTGCGTTCACCACGATGTCGTCCTGCGCAGCGCCGGCCTGCCGGCCGGTGCCGACCCAGGCGACCTCATCGCCCACCCAGACAGCGCGGCCGAACTGCGTGCCGGGCTCACCTACCGGGCCCGGCCGCTGGCCGAGGTCGTCATCGACCACCGCATCACCACCATGCTCGCCCGCCACCCCCGGTTGCTGGTAGAAATCCCCGGCCAGGTCGGCGCCGTCCGCGCCGTCGCACCGGTCCTCACCCGGCTGCCCGCACCGGAAGCGATCCGACTCGTGCGGTACGTCGCCGAGGCCACCGGGACCGGTATCGATACGGTCACCTGGGCCGTGCTTGACGTGTTCGACAACGAGCGCGACGCACGGCAGTCCGATCCGCGCATCCGCTCGCCGGCTGGCGCCACACCCCCGCATACGGCGCCGACGGCGCAACCCGCGACGTTGGCCGATCCGCTGGCCGTCCCCACTAGCCGTGCCCGACGCGGGTTCCCGTTACCACCGCGCCCGGCCGGCACACCGCCCGCCACGACCGGACATCACCCGGTCCGAGGCGTCATCAGCCATCACGGCGGCCGGAGCCGGTAACAGGAGCTCACCTGAACGGAAGGTAGGCAGAGATCATGGACCGCACTAAGGGCAACGAGTACACAGTCGCGGCTGGGCCACTTCGCGGCTTCGACCTCACGATCGACGTCATCTTTCACGATGTCGACGCCCACGAAGACCGGCTGGCGCTGGACCTGTGGCCGCCAGAGGCCGTTGCACCCTCGCACAGCTTCGAGACCTACCGGCATGGGTACGGCTACGACCAGCTACGGGCCGGGCTGCTTGGACCGCAGGAGATGGCCGCCGTCGGCGATTGGTGGCTGGCCAACCACCGCAGCCTCACCTACGCCGCGCACCGCATTCTTGTCGCCGTCGACACCGGCACCACCCTCGACCGCCTCGCCGCAGACCTGCAACTCGACCGCGCCGACCTCGACCTCCCGGAGCAGTACGGGCGGGCCCTGCACACCCTCGTCACGCAGGGTCTGCTGGTGGTGGACGCAGGCGGCAGACACCGTCCCACACACGATGTCGACACGCTGCTCCGGTCCGACGATCGCGCACACGCCAGCCGACGCCTGCGCTGGTTTACCGACCTGCTTCAGACCACCCAGCCATCAACGAACGACGCGGCAGCCGATGCCGACCGCAGCCGTCGCACCCCCGGCCGAGCGTTTCCCTCGCTGCACCTGCCCGACGGGGTCGAGCCCACATCGACCGAGTCAGCAACTCCGGTGAGTCCGGGCGAGACGCTGGGGCGACGGCGAACCCGCTAGCCGCGTCAAGCAACCTTTGTCCTGTTGAGCGAATGAGTCATTCTGTCGCGTCCGGCGCTACGTTAGCGGGCGCGAGCAGGAGAGCGGTTGCGAGAGACTTCGCCAGAGCGACGTAGGTTCTCGCGACACCGGGGACCGTCGACAGCGTCTCCGGTGACTGGTCGATCGACCAGTAGTGGAGCGGGTAGGCGACGTCGACCCAGCGAGGCTCCACCAATCCTTCATCTGCCATGCGGGTCACGATGTCAACGACCTTGAAGCCCTGCATCGGCATGGGCCCGAACCGCCGATCGTAAACCTCGACCGCGATCGCCCGTAGGGGTGGCCAAGCAGACTCCACCGCCTGGTAAGGCTCGGCGTCAGCGCGGTCGAGGAGCGAGTCGAATACGGCTACCCGATGCGCGATATCTCCGGGAAGCGTCCCGGGCAACGAAGGTCGAATGGCAGCCATCTCGGACAGGTTGGTGAACGTGTCCGGCGGGTGAACCACCAGTTGATCGCCGCGTCTCTGCCGCACGTGGATGGTATTGCCATCCCTCCACGCCTGCTCGGCCTGCATCGGCCACAGCGGACCAGCCGCGACCCGGGTAGCGACCCGTTCGGCGAACATCTCGTCGATCTGCGCGGCCGAGGCTTCGGCTGAGATGCCGGATCGCCGGATGTAGATCCGTCCATCCTGGATCTCCGGGCGGTCGGCCGACAAGGTGCCGCGGGCCAGGTATGGCCGAGTACCGGGGGTGGATAGCGGCACTGTGACTACCGCCACCGTGACGGCTTCGATGGTGACGTACTCCAAGCTGTGGGCTGGGCCGACGGTCCCGAGGTAACGGGCAAAACCTTGGTCAACTACGGCGGGATCGATGACGTTGGTCCCGTGAGCTCGCCCAGGTTCGACACCAAAAAGAAGGAAGGCGTGTCCCTCGTAGGGACCAGCCGCAGACGTTCGCGGCCGGTTGGCGGCAGCGAGGATGAACCGAGCGGCGCGAGCCTGCCAGAGTCGTTGACCGAGGTCGGCTCGCGACTTCCACTCGAGCCAGTCGCTCTCCTGCGCCGTCGGGTCACTGAGCACCGACTGGACAAGCTGGGCGAGATTGGCCATTGCTCCTCCGCCCTGGGGCGCTCGTCACCGGCCATCGACAGGGAGCCTACGCCGAACGGTTCCCGGCTTTTTCGTAGCAGCATTGGCATACAGCTGTGTCAGTTGGTGCCCGCCGGCCTGTCTACGGTCGGTAGTTGCCAGCGCACGAGGTGATCGCGGCAGGCGTCTATGGCGCCATAGGATCAAGCTCGCGAGACGTGTCCCTACCGGCGGGTGCCTAGAGTCATGCGTCGGGCGGTGACTGACGGTGCGCGGCTCGGGCCGTGTCTGGGCTGCGCGCCGCCGTCCATGCCGTGCAACTGGCCCGGGTAGAGCAAGGCGACGACGCGACATTGTTGGCGGTCAGCGGGACCGAGCAGCACGAGTGGCGAGGTTCGGCTAGTCGAAACGGCGCGGGCCGCTCGGCATGCGGCGTCCGACCGCGACGCCGACGATGGCAGCCCCAGTTCGGTACCCGGCCGCAAAGCCACCTCGAAGTGCGGGCATAGCCCGGTCACCAATGTCGACGGGGGCCGCAGGGTGTCATCCGCTCGCTCCGCCGGGCTGGTCGGACCACCAGTTCCACCAGCCGGCCGGCGCGGGCGCCACTTCCGCGATCGGGGGCATGTCGTGACGGGCGGGCAGGTCGCCGGCGGCGGGTGCGCAGAGGCGGAATGGTCCGTCGTCGCCGCAGAGGATAGGTAGGAAGTAATAGAGGCGCGGTAGCCAGTCGAGCATGCCGGTGACCTGGATCGCGGCGTGTTCCCAGCCGTACCAGAGCGCGGTGAGGATGGTGACGGCCTCGTCGTGACGCCACCATTGCTCGCACCAGCGCCAGCGTCCACCGGCGCCGAGTTCACCGGCGGCCCGCGGGAAGGTTGGCAGCAGATAGTCGCGGACCCATTCCTCGACGGTGCCGTACTGCGGTTCGCGTCCCTCGGCGGCAGTGGTGGCCTTGCCGCCGTTTGCGGCCAGGGCGCTCACCTTCTCCGACAGTTCGGTGACCTGGGCGGCCAGTTCCTTGACGGTGGGCGTGCTGGTGGGCTTGCTGATCGCGCGGGTCATCGTCCCCTCCCCAGCCGCTTGGTGGGTACCACCTGCGCCGGCTGCTTGCCGGCCACCGCCGGGTCGACCTTGCCCACGCGGGTCAGCGGCGGGAAGGTCTGGGCCATTCGGCGACGTTGCGCGGCGCCGGCCGCGTCGTGGTCGGCGGCCTCGTGGTGGACCGCGCCGGACACCAGCCCGACGTCGTGCTCGTTCATCGGGGTGGCGGCCAGGTCGGGGCTGCCGTAGGCGATGGTGCCGACGCGCCGTTCGGCGCCCTCGTGGCCGGACAGGTGCCGGGCGGCGGCGTCGTCGGCCTCTTTGCTGCGGGCCGCGCCGGCTCGGCGAGCAGTGGCCTCCATCTCGTCGGCGACCACCGGCGGCAGGACTCCGTCGGCGCGGGCCTGCCGGGCGTACTGGGCCAGCAGGCCAGCAGCATCCGCAGCCGGGACTCGACCGGCGGCGCGCCACTGCCGCTGCAGTTGGTCAAGGGCCTCGGGCGAGACGTGCATGGCTAGCCGGCCCACCTCGGCGCGGACCGCGGCGTCCATCTCGTCGAGAATCGTCCCGCTGGCGCCCAGGGCGCGGCCGTCAGCGCCGGCACGCAGCCCGTCAGGGTCTCGGCCGCCGTGTGGGCGGGCCCGGTTGCCGGGGTGGACGCGCGCCTCGGCCTCCCAGACGGCGTACGCCGCGGCTCGCATCGCCTCGGCCGGTCCCTGCCCGGCGGCGCGATGGCGGTCGTAGGCGTCCATCAGCCCTGGATGGATGCGTCGCAGCCGAGCCTCCGCACGTGTCATCGCCTCCTGGGCGCGTGGGTTGCCCGCGGCCGTTGCCACCGCGGACGCACGCCACACCTGAGCGGTCTCGACGAAGTCGGCCTTGTCCAGCCAGTCGGTGAATGCCCGGTCGATCTGCTCCCGAACCGACCGCTGTTCGTCGCTGAGTTGCGCGTCGGGCGCCATCCGGGCGGCCTGCTCGGCGGCGGCCCGGCTGGCCCGCTCAGCCTGCTCGGCTCTCGCGGCCCGTTGCTGGATACCCACGGCGACCCAACGGGCGCCGGCCTCGCCGACCGTGGCCGCCACGGCGAGGGCCTGCAGCATCTGGGTGCGTGCTTCGGCGACCGGGTCGTCATGCTGCTGCGGGTGGTGTGGCGCGCTCATGCTCGGCTGCCTCCCTTACCGGTTGGGTGCCTGGTCCCGCCGCTGCCGGGGACCGCCCGTGGTGGGTTGAGCGGTACTCGGCGCGCTTCGCTGGCCGCCTTCCATGCTCGACAGCGGTGTTGGTGGCGCCGTTACCACGGCCGTTACCGGCCTCGCGCCACTGGTAACGGTGGCACGCAGGGCGGCTGCGGCCTGCCGAGCGGCCTCGGCCTGGTGCCAGCGCTGCTGGACCTCCCGCAGCCAGGCGAGGGTGTCGCCGAGCCGGGCCAGGTCCAGCACGAGGGCGAGCATGGCGTAGGCGTCGTCATCGCCGGAGATGCGGCCCATCAGGTAGATCAGCCGCGCCATGGCCCGCATCTCGTACGAGCGCGAGGTGGCCCGAGCCACCTTGCCGTACAGGTCGCGGGCGGCGCGGTCGAAGACCTCGGCTGCCCGGGTCAGCGGGCCGCCGGTTCGTCCCTCGACGGTGGATGCCACGGCGGCGAGGATGTCCGCGGCGGCCTGGGCAGCTGCTTGCGCGGCGGCGGGGTCGGCGTGTGCGCTACGGCGGATCTCCTCCGCCGCGGCCTGCACGGTCGCGGCGGCCTGCGCCATGGCGTTCGCCCGGGCGGCCTGGGAAACCCGAAATGTGCCGGAAGCCGCCCGGCGTGCGCTGGCCGGATCGGCCCACCGTCGACGCAGCCGGGGCAGGCTCAGGTCGGCGGCGAGCTTGCCGCCGCTGTACCAGACCGGCTCTCCGTCGGCGGTGGTGTACTCGGGCAGGGCGACGCGGTAGCCGGTGTGCTCGCCCGGATTGATGGTGCTCTCACGGAACTCGACGAGCAACCCGGCGTCGCGCAGCCGGGCGACGAACTCGTCCTCGGACGTCGAGCCGGCCACCGCGGTGCGTACCCGCTGGCGAAGTTCGTCCCGAGCAGTCCGGGTCCTTCCGAGCCGCCGCGCCTTGGTCAGCTCCTCCATGCCCGGCCGCCGGGCCGCTGTGCGGTCGGTGGGCCCCACCCGCCGCAGCCCGTAGCGTTCCTCGATCTCCCGACAGGCGGCCTGACTCCTGAGCTTGTCCTTCCACGCCCATGCGGTGCGCCCGTCCTGGCGTACGAGCGTGGCCACGAGGTGGATGCCTCTGTCGGAGTGCCGGACCGCCACCCATCGCACCGCCCGGTCGTCTCCGGCTGGGGCGAGGCCAACCGCGGCCATCACCTCGCCGGCGATGTGTGCCCACTGCGCGTCGGTGAGGTACCGATCCTCGGGGGCGGCGTCGACCGAGCAGTGCCACACGGTCAGTCGGGGTGGGTTGCGGGCGGCGCGGACGGGTTGCTCCAGGAGCGTGATCAGTCGGCGGAAGTCGCGCTTGCCGTCGGCGCCCACCGGCGGCTCCAACCTCGCCAGGGCTTCGGTGCCGCGCCAACTGGCCACCAGGCGCGGGTTGACGTGCTCCTCGAACTTGCCCGGACCGAACAAGTAGCGCAGCAGCCCACCCACTCGCTTGCCGCGCTTGCCGACCTTCGGGATCATCGCAGAGCGTGGTGGATACTCGCGGCCACGTCGTCGAGGCGGTCGACCGACCGCAAGCAGAGTGCCACCGCACGGCCCAGCCACGTCGGCGCCTCACCGGTTGCGTTCAGGCGGGCGACGGCCTGGTTGAGGTTGGTACCGATGCGATTGACCGCGGTCACCGCGTCGAACAGCTGACGCTGCAGGACGACCAGCGCCTGCCGGTCCTGGCTTCCGGCCGAGGCCGGTGGGGTACCGGTCGTGGCGGCGACGGCGGCCTCGGCGCAGAACCCGGTCGGCGTCATCCCGACTGCGGCTGCCGCGGCTGCGATGCGGGCGAGCTCGTCGTCACTGAAGCGCGGTGTCAGCCGATGCGGCCGCGCCGGGAACATGTGCGTACGATGCCGTCCCGGCAGCTCGTCCACTGCCCGGGCTCTGACAGCCTGGCCCTGTCGCACGGACGTGAGGCTGGCTGCCCGGCGTTGCCGGGATCGTTACCAGGCACCGAATCTGCGCATCTCCCGCCGGAGGCGTTCGCATCGGGAGAGGAACCGACCGCAACGACGATGGCACATGTACTGACAGTCCCCTGGTAACGGTGGCCACGGCGGTCACGGGCTTGGGAACACCGCTACGTCGCTGGCGATCGTACGCTCACCATATGGCCCCGCCCGGCGAAGATCCGCTTCGGCCTGGGCCGCGTTCGCTGTTCCCGCGGGACATGGGCGCGGTCATCGCTGATGAGGTTGTGGAGATGCTGCTGGTGCTCGGTCAAGCCTGCAACGACGCTGGACTCGCCGTGCTGGACGCACAGGCTCAGTTCGCCCAGGCGTCCGAGGTGTTGTGGCGCTGCTGGGACCACACGAACGTCGATGATGCGATAGGGCGGGTGGCCGAAGAGCGATTTGCCGCCTGCCGCGACCATGTCGAGCGGTTGACCGCCTTGTACGCCTGGGCGGCAGCCAAGTACGCGACGTGCGCGGTGGAGATCGCCAGCAGGGTCGCCGACGGGGACCGGGCAACGGTACCGACATCGCTGCCGGTGCTGCCCTCCGACGTGCTCTCGCTTTCCCAGATCCATGTGCCGCGGCTGCAGATCCCCGACCGGGCGGTGTCCGACCGATGGCGCAGCCGGCTGGCGCGCGAGAACGACGGCTTGGCCGCCGACCACCGCCGGCTGGTCGCGGCGATGGCAGCGGTCGAGAGCCCGGCAACGACATTCGACGAGCCAACCAAGGTCTTCGAGCGGCAGACGGGTTACCTGCTGGAGGCCGAGTTCCCGGCCGCCTTGCACGAGTACGGCACCAGCTGCGCATTTGCGCTGGCCATCATGTCGGTACCGGACGCGTGACCGTGCCGCACACGTTCGCCAGCATCGCTAGCGGGTGTGCTCCTCCTTGGCCGCGGAGCGGCCGGGCGCGCGAAGCGCGCGTGACAGCCAGCCTCGCGACCGCGCCCGGTCGCGAGGTTGGCTGTCATTACTCCAACTTGCTCCGCCATGTCGGCCATTCCGCCTTGCTCCGCCATGTCGGCCATTCCGCCTTGCCGGCGACGAAAGGAGCCGTGTCCTGTATGACCGAAGGCTGCGAATGTCAGAACTAGGTTGCGAGTGATCTTGCGAAGGTCATAGTTATCCTGCGAGGCGTCGCCGGGGACGAGCACACCGACAGTACGCGGCACCGAGTGCCACGGGCGGATGTAGTGCCATCGAGCCGGGCTCGCGCCGCCGAGCGACGGGCAGACCACGAAGTCGAGTCGAAGCTGTGGCCGCAAGCAGCGTGGGCGCCGGGCAGCGGCAGGACGGGCTGGGTCACGGCTTGACTGCCAGCCCACCGTAGAACGCGATGTCGGCGAACGGCGGCTGGTCGATTGCGTCGTCGGGCCGCCAGTCGGTGATGGGTACCACGCCTGGGTCGACCAGGTCGAGTCCGTCGAAGAACCGCTCCACCTCCGGCCGGCTGCGTACCTGGGACGGAACGGGGCTTGCGGCCCACAGTTGTTCCATCCGCGTCCGCCGGTCCGGCGCCAGGGGGTCGTGGGTGCCGTGTGAGATTGCCAGGTAACTACCGGATGGCAGGGCGGTCATGAGACGGGCGACGCTGCCGTACGGGTCGTCGCCGTCGGGTACGTAGTGCAGCAGCGCGATTGCCGTTACCGCCACCGGCTCGCAGAAGTCCAGGACCTTGGCTGCGCTGGTGAGGATCTTCTCCGGGTCACGGATGTCCGCGTCAACGTAGGCGGTGGCGCCTTCCGGGGAACTGGTCAACAGCGCCCTGGCGTGGGTGAGCACGAGCGGGTCGTTGTCGACATACACCACGCGGGACTCCGGGGCGATCCGCTGGACCACCTCATGCAGATTGGGCGAGGTCGGCAGGCCGGTACCGACATCAAGGAACTGACGGACCCCACCCTCCCGGGCAATCCAGGCGACGACGCGCCGCATGAACGCTCGGTTCTGCCAAGCGGCATCACGGGCTTCCGGATAGGCGGCCACCATCCGCTCGCCGAACTCCCGGTCCGCGGCGAAGTTGTCCTTGCCGCCGAGCAGGTAGTCGTACACGCGCGCCGGGTGCGGCTGGGCGGTGTCAAACCGGTCCGACGCCGCGGTCATCGCGGGGTGCACCTCCTTCGGCGGCGGCAGCGGTGCTGAGCCTGGCGGCGATCGAGCTGCGGTCAGCGCGGCGACCCAGGTCCAGCGGACGCCCACTCAACCAGCTGCGTGGGCCTGAGAGTACCGGCTGTATGCCGGGGCAGGGTAGGGGCACTCAGCACGGCAGCAGGCAAGCCGATCGACAACGCTTGTCACCACCACGATCCACCGAAATCGCGAGATAGGTCTCCACCGGATCCAGGCAGTGTTGGTCAGACCCACCTTGCGAGCCGCACGTCAGCGCGCTGGCCACTCGTAAGGTTCAACTGGATCGGACAAGCCGGCGCGAGCATTTGATCACCGAGATGGACTGCGCCTTGGCGACGAAGTGATCTTCCCACAGGCGCGACGTCGGGTGCGATCAGCTTGACCAGTCATCTTTCCTGACCTCCGTCCACAAAGGACCACGAACAGCACTCAACGCTGACCGGGTGGCGTCGCGGCCAAGCTGTTGCGGAGTGAGAACATAAAGGGTATCATTATAGATGGAGATCTGGTCGGCAACCGGACCCGTCACCAGAAGCCCGCACCACGAAGGGACCGTTCCCATGAGCAAGCCACGCCCTCCACAACACCGACTCGACCCGGCCGACGAGATCAGCTCGGCCGTGGTCACCCCGGTGCTGGACAAGCTGCGCGCGGACCTGGACGCGCACCACGATGCTGCCGACGCCGCGAGCGCTCACCGCGCTGCCGCCCAGGTCGTCCATGGAGCCCGGGAGGTGCTCGCCGCGCTCCAGCTTCGTACCTACGCGGTCGAGCCGGGCACCGACGACCGGGGCGAGCAGGTCGTCATCACCGTCTACGGGGTGGACCTGTCGATCCGCCGCGACGACGGCGTGTTCGTGCACATCGACAGCACCGAGATGCCCAGCGAACTGCGTCCGCTGATCGGCGAGTTCAACAACGGCGGTGAGAATGTCTACGCCGAACGCGACGACGAGCGCCTGGGAGCGCGGTCGTGACCGGGCGTGCCAGCACGGACAACACCGGCCGCGAGGTGGAGGTCGGTGCCCCCGGCGGGCGGGTGTTCCGGTTCCGCATCGCCGAAGACGACACCGCCGTGCTGCTCATCGACGGCCACCCGGCCGTGGGCATCGACATCGACGGCGCCGGCCACTGGCGCGACGGTGAGGTGTGGGAGCGGCTGGGCGGCGGCACAGTCACTGAACGGTACGTCGTGGTGCGCGACATGACCGCCGAGCAGTTCCACGGCCTAGCACCGCACCTTCACTTGCCGCCGACTTGGTTCGGCAGGTTCAAGGGCGGGCCTGGCGAGCCTCGCGACATCAGCCTCGACAGCGGCGAGTGGAGCTGCGGCAGCGACGCCGCGCTCGACCTGGCCATCGCTTACGTGCGCCAGCAGGGCCTGGCCTACGACGAGACCCGCACCGTGCGCCACCAGCCGCCCTACGGCGACCAGACAGGCCACCGGCCGGACCGCAAGGGCGGGCCTGCGCAGGCCGGAACGGACCGGTCATGAGCCGCGCGTCACGACCCGAACAGCAGTCGACCTGCCGACGCTGCGGCCGACCGATCGCCCGGCGGGCACCCGCCCGCCGCTGGTGGCACGTCACCGGTGGCGACGCTGCGCTCGCCTGCCCGGACGGTGCGGGCACCGCGACCCCGACCGACGCCGGCTCGACCCTGCGGGTACTGCTGCTGGCGCTCCTCGCGGTCGGCGCCAGCGAGATCGTCCTGTACGACGACGGATTCGAGATCACCGGACCGGACGACCTGTCCCTGGTCTTCGTCGGTGGCAGGTCCACCCCCGAGCAGCTCGCCGCCGCGTTGGGCATCGACGAGAGCAACGTGACGGACCTGCGCACCGCCTCGGCCTCGGACGACGTACCCCGCTCGCTACCGCACAACGTGACCACCATCGGGCAGGCGAGCGCGTGGCGTCACCTGTCCACGCCGGGCGAGCTGTCCGACCGTTTCATGCTGCGCGCCCTCGGTGTCGAGGTCGGCGTCCAGCGCAACCGCGACTACGTGCTCGTCACCGTCGACGGCCACGGCATCCACCCGGACCACGGACCGCTCGCGGTGCGGGTCAACAACGGCCCCGCAGGCGCATACGGCCGGTCCCGCCGGACCCGGTAACGCACAGCCGACCAACGGGCTACCGCCTCGACCGACCGCGTTACCACCCGTGCCCGGCTCCTTGGCACGCCCGGCGCCGGCCGCACCGGTCGGTCCCGGCTGGCCGCGTGCGCGATCAAATCCCGCGCGGCCAGCCGGCCTCGATCCTCTCTCCTTGTCCGCGACCAGCCGAGGCAGGTACGCGATGAACCTCCAGCAGCTTTCCCTGTTCGACCCGACCATGTGCCAACGGTGGCGTGGCGGGCAGCACACCTGGCGGCCCGTGCACGAGGGCGGGTTCGACGCCCGCCGGTACCAGGTTCTGCCCATCCCAGAGAAGCCGGCACGCGCATTCGTCGTGCGCCACCACTACAGCCACAGCTACCCCGCGGCCCGGATGAGCTTCGGGCTGCTGGAATGCGACCACCTGGTCGGCGTGGCCGTGCTCGGCGTCCCGATGCACCCGGCCGTGCTGACCAAGCCGTTCCCCAGCCTGGATGCCACCTCGGCGGCCGAACTGTCCCGTCTGGTGCTGCTCGATGAGGTCGCCTCCAACGGGGAGAGCTTCATGCTGGGCCGGCTGTTCCCGCCTCGCCGCCGCCGAAGGCGTCTGCGGGCTGGTCGCCTTCTCCGACCCGCAGCCGCGTTACCGCCACGGAGACCTGCTCCTGCCCGGCCACATCGGGCACATCTACAAGGTCACCGGAGGGCGTTACCTCGGGCGGAGCACCGCCCGGACACTGACGATGCTGCCCGACGGCACGGTGCTGACCGCCCGAGCGGCACAGAAGGTCCGCGCCGGCGAGCGGGGTGCGGCCGGTGTGCGGGCTCGCCTTGTCGCGCTGGGCGCCCGGCCGTTGGCCGACATGGTCGCCGAGTGCGCCCTCGCCGGCATCGAGTTGACCCCGGCGGCGTGGCTGAGCGTGGCACTGGAGCAGATCGGTGCCCAGCAGGTGCGTCATCGTGGCAACCACCGCTTCGCCTGGCCGGTCGGCGACCGGGGCTGGCGGCGGCGCTGCCCGGTCGGCCTGGTCGAGCTTCCGTACCCGACGGCGCCGGATCCGGCGGTGACGCTGTGACCGCGCTACGCACCGAGACGGACCTGCTACGGACCCTGGAGCGGGGCTGCTACACCCTGGCCGATCTGTACCGGCTTGCCGAGCGGGCGGGACTGGCCGACCGGGCCGACGGGCGGCGCATCATCCAGGACGGTCAGGAGCAGTACAAGCGGCGGGTCCGCTCCGCGCTGCAAACCCTCAAGCGACATGGCCGAGCACGGCCCGCCGGCACCAGTCGTGCCGCGTGGCTGATCGAAGGAACCACCGACCGGCCACACCGGGCGCTGCTGGTCTGGTTGCCGAGCGAGCCGTCGCAGGTCGAGCTCGTGCTCGGCGCGGCGACCACCGTACTGGAGCAGGCCGACGAGCCGATCGACCTCATCGTCGCCGATCCGCCGTGGGCGCTGGGCCGCCCCGCCAGCAGTTCGGCGTACCGGCGCACCTACGGGCGTAGCCACGGCCAGGTGGTCGGCGGGTATGTCGAGGTCGACCCGGCCGAGTACGGCGAGTTCACCGCACGCTGGATCGCGGCGGCCGGCGCCGCGCTGCGGCCGGGCGGCTACCTGGCTGTGGTCACCGGAGCCCAGCAGTCCGCCCGAGTCCAGATCGCCGCCGAGGACATCGCCGGCTTGACCTACGTCAACTCCATCGCCGTGGCACGTCAGTTCGGGCTCTACAGCACCCGCCGCTACGTCCACCAGCATCACCGGATCACGCTGCTGACCAAGGGTCCGCTCGACTCGCCGCAGCGAGTCTTCCACCGCCCGGAGGAGATGCCACGCGGGCGCACCGGGCAGGTCTACGCCGTTGACCTGTGGACCGACGTACCGGAGGAGCGCCGGCCAGGTCTGCTTCGCTACGACAACGCGCTGTCCCCGACGTTGGTGTCGCGGATGGTCCGGTCCACCACCGACGTCGGTGATCTGGTCGCCGACCCGTTCCTCGGCTCGGGAACCACGGCAGTGGTCTGCCTAACCCAGAGGCGCCGCTTCTATGGTGGCGACCCCAACCCCAACGCGTTGCGGTTCGCCATGGCACGCATCCTCGCCGAGGTCGCCCCGATCCTGCGTCCGGACACCGAGCAGCTCGCGCTGTTCGACGTCACCGCCGGAGCGTCGGCGTGAACGCCGCCGACCGGGGCGGCTACACGACAGACGCCTAGCGTGCCACCGCCGCGCCGCCGTAGCTCGGCACCGCATGTGACGCGGTAACGCCGTCTCAGCAGGCGTTACCGGCCGCCGCTCACCAGCGTCACCGCCCCGCGCGTCGCCCATCGGGACATGGGACCCGGCACTCGCCCCGCCAACGTGGGCTACCGTCCACAGTAGATAAAGGGTATTATTATAGATACCGGCTAGGGTCGGCAACCCGAACCGGGACTCCAGAAGCCCGACCGACGGGAGCCTGACCATGCTCACCCTCTACAGCGAGTTCGCTGGTGTCGGCGGCGACACCCTCGGCGCCAGCCGCGTGCCCGGCGTGCGGCCCATGCTTGCGGTCAACCACTGGCAGGTGGCGGTCGACTCGCATGCCGCGAACTTCCCCGAGGCCGACCACGAGTGCTGCGACGCGCGTGCCCTCGACATGGCTGCGATGCCCCGCGCGGACATCTTCTGGGCGTCGCCGGCCTGCCCACCATGGACCGACGCCCGTGGCAAGAAGCGCGACTTCGACAAGCAGACCGTGCAGCAGGGCGTGCTGTTCGGCGAGACCCAGCCAGACGAGCGCACCAAGCGCGCCCGGGCGCTGATGGAAGAGATCCCGCGCTACCTGGCCGCGATGGCACTGCACGGCAAGCCGGTGCTCGTCGGCGTGGTCGAGAACGTCATCCAGTGCCGGCTGTGGGCCGACTGGGACCGTTGGATCCGCGAGATCGAGCTACTCGGCTACGCCACCCGGCTGATCGCATTCAACTCCATGCACGCCGTAGCACCGCGCTCGCGCCGGGCACCTCAGTCACGTGACCGGCTTTACCTGGCCTACTGGCACCGGTCCCTCGGCCGCGATCCCGACTGGAACAAGTGGCTGCGCCCGGCCGCGCACTGCCCGACCTGCGACCAGACGGTCAACGCGTTGCAGGTGTTCAAGAAGGCCCGCGCCGACATGGGCCGTTACCGGTCGCAGTACCTGTACCGCTGCCCCCGCGCCACCTGCCGCCACCGACCGGTCGAACCACAGGTGCTCCCGGCTCTCGTCGCCATCGACCCCACCATCCCCGGCGTAGCGATCAAAGACCGCGCCGACAACGACCCGCTGGCGCCGGCCACCATCGAGCGGATCAAGGCCGGCATCCGCCGCTACTGGCTGCCGCTGCTCACTCCCGCCGGCGGCACCTGGCGCGACCAGGCACTCCCGCTGCACCTGCCGATGCCCACCCGCACCGCCACCGAGTCCGACGGTGTGGCGGTACCGCCGCTGCTGGTGCCAGTCGAGGGCCGCCCCGGCAAGGTCGCCGCCCCGGCCACCGCACCCCAGCGCACCCAGACCGCCCGAAACGAGACCGCCCTCGCGCAACTGCCCCTGCCGTTCCTCACCCCGCTGCGCGGCGGCGGCGACAAGGACCGAGCCCGACCGGTCACTGACCCGCTGACCACTGTCTGCGCCGCCGGCAACCACCACGGCCTAGCGCTTCCGCCGCTGATCATGCGCAACAACACGCCGCGTGGCGACGCCGGACAGATGACTACCCAGGCCAGCGAGCCGGTCCGCACCCTCACCGGCACCGGCCGCCAGTCGCTGATCACTTGGGCGCAGCAACTTCTCGTGCCGTACTACGGCAGCGCCGATAGTGCCTTGCCGGCGGCCGGGCCGATCGGCGCGCTCACCTCCCGCGACCGTTACGGCCTCGCCCAACCGGGCGACCTCGACCGGTACGACGCCGACCTTGACGACCTCATTGGCGACGTGCTGTTCCGCATGCTCGAACCGCACGAGATCGCCGCCGCGATGGCTTTCGACCCCGACTACAAGGTCGTCGCCCGCACCAAGCGCGACAAGGTCCGCCTCTACGGCAACGCCGTCACCCCACCCGTCGCCGAGCTGATCGTCTCCGCGCTCGTCGAGGCCATCACCGGCGAGCCGATCGACTACGCCTTGGCCGCCTGAATCGGGTACCAACCTCTCCACCGGTAGTGCTGGTCCGGATCCCGGGCCGGCGCATCGGCGCCTGACCGCCCTGACCTTCGAGGGACACCACCATGACGAGCGCCTCCCGCACCGGCGCGCCGACCTCCGCACGGCCCACCGGCAGGCCGTCCGCAGTCGGTACAGTAGGGAGGTCCGGCGCGGGCATCGCTCGGGTCGGGCTTCTGGAAGATGGCCGGGGCTTTGCCGCCACCCGCTCGCGGGTGGATTGCCCCGGCCGTCGCCACCCCGGCACCGAGGAGATCGTGGAGACGTGGGTCGTCGGTGGCCGCAAGGTCACCAACCGCGCCGGAGCTGCCGAGTACTTGAGCCTGGCCCGCAACACGGTCACGGTGTACTCCTCGCCGGCTGGGAGGCGCACCCATGGCTGGCCGGAGCCCCTCGACGAACGCGTCAACGGCCAAGAGGTCTTCGCCCTCGCCGACTTGGACGCCTTCGCGGCGTCCCGCGCCAGCCAGACACCGGCACAGCCGATCAAGGGCGAGCCCGATGAGCTCATCGGCGTCGACGAGTTTGCCGCGCTCCGACAGGTCAAGTCGCACACCTTCAAGCGCTATGTCGAGGACTCGCTCAACGCCTGGCAACGGGGCGAGGACGGCTACCTCCCCCGGCCCGACCAGACCGAACCCGCCCGCTACGGCTCCAGCTATCGCTGGCGCCGCGCCACAGCCGCGGCGTGGACCTTCCCTGCCACCCGCCGCACCGGCGGCCGCAAGCCCGGCCGCCGACCCCAACCGGCTGACCTCCGCCAAGTGATCCAGGCCGCCGGACAAGACCCACGCCCAACCGTCCGGGAACTCGCCGCCGCCCTGACCGAACGCCTGGGCACCGAGGTCAGCTCCCAGACCGTTCGGCGCCTGCTGCGCCGCCTTCGTGACGACGACACCGCTGCACCGTAGGGACGGTTGGCGCCACTCGGTGACGTCGGTCGCGGAACACCGTCACGGAACGGTCGTCGTTCTGCCGGGACCGCGAAGGAACAACGCGGAACGTTCCGCGCTCCGTTCCGTCGTTCCGTGAATGCTTGGAGACGGAACGGTGGGCGCGTTCCAGGACCGCCCGGACGGCGGAACGTTCCGCGACATCGGCTCCATCTGACCCACTCCCGCTCGTACGCGCGTTCGATAACCTGGCCTCATGCGACGGTGGGTGCGGCAGTGGGAGATCACGATCCACTGGGATCGCGCTGACCACTCACCGTGGCAGACGACGAAGTACCAGACGCACGCCGCCACCCCGGCTGAGCTGCGCCGCCTCGTTGAGGCGGCCGTGCAGACCCGCACGTGACCGCATTCCCCTACAAGTCCGTACGGGTGCTGGTCGGGGACAAGCCGACCCACTGCCCGGCCGGCCATCCTTACGGGGAGGTGAGAATGGCGGGCCGGCTCGTCTCGGAGGACTGGACATCCTGTGGCTGTGGCGGCCACCACGTCCTCCGCTGTGCCGAGCCCGGATGTCCGTCCCTACCCGTCATCGATCCACCCTTGAACGACGACTGCGACACAGACGTTGCCGGCTAGCAACTGCTCGATCAAGACGGGCCGATCCGCTCCCGCTCGTCGTGCGCTTCATCTTCGACAGGTGACCACCTGTTCCGCGCACCACAAGTTGGAACACGCGGAACGGCGGGACGTTCCGACCGTTCCGTCCAAGCCGTCGCGGAACGACGGAGCGGACCCGCGGAACGTTCCGCGTTATTCCGCCCAGCCGGGTGGAACGGCGGCCGTTGGGGAACGCCGGATCGTGCGCAACGATCACCTGCCTGGCGTTGCTCTCGTTTGCCGATCGGACAACTGGATCATCGTCCGCACCGGCTTGGCGCCGCACGGGTCACGGCGGGGTGTCCGCATCATGGGCCTGGTAACGGCGGACTTTCGCCGGTAACGTCCGCTCCGCGGGTGGTGGCGCCACGGCGTCCAAGACGCCGGTAACGCTGCCTTGCGGGGCCATCTCAAGACGGCAACCCTTGCGGCGGGATCTGAGCGGTTCACACGCTCGCGTTACCAAATCGTCGGTAACGGTGTGTCGGCGGCCGCACGAAACCCTTCAGACATGAAGCCCAATGTTGTTCGTGCGGCGTCGTGGCGGCGCGGTTCGCGGCCGTTCAGGACTGCCAGGTGCGCATTTGGTTCCGAACCACATCGTCCGGAACGGGAGGTGCAGCGGTGACCTCACAGCCCCCCACCGTCGAGGAGATCCGGGCATGGCCCGTCACCGTCGACATCCAGACCGCCGGCCGCGCTTGGGGACTGGGGCGCGACCAGGCGTACCGGCTCGCCCGCGAGGGTCGCTTTCCCGTGCCGGTGCTACGCCTCGGGCGCTACCTGCGCGTGACGCGTGCAGCCGTCCTTCAAGCGCTCGGCATCGATGACGCGCAGCCCGCAGGCCCGAGAGTCACGGCCGGACAGTGACGACCACTGATGTCGACAACCCTGCGGGTAGCCACCGGGCAGGACCAACAACTGCGTGCTGCTCAAGTTGGCCCGGACGCGGGCCGCCATCGATAGACTCGACAGTGATTGGTCTATAATGATACCCTGTTAGCTATCGGCGTAGCTGTTCTCGATTCATGGCCGGCCGCGTCCCGCCACTGAGATCCGTTGCGGGACAAGTCAATTACGAGAGGTCCAGCGCGAGGATGGAGGGACATCCATGAACAGACCGTACGTGTACCGGGGCCGGAAGGTCCCCGGTATCTACCAGCGCTGCACGAGCAGGTGCGGCGCCGACAAGTGCGACCGGCACAAGTGGCAGTACGAGGTTGAGCTGCCCACCGGGCCCAGGGGCGAGCGGCAACGCGATGTCAAGGGCGGCTTTGACACGGCCAAGGAGGCCGTCGACGCGCGGGCGGAGGTGCTGCGGCAGCACAAGGCGGGTACCCGGTCGCTCGACCCGAGGATGACCCTTGGCGAGTGGTTGCCGAAGTGGTTGGCCGCTCGCATCGAACGCGGAGAACTGCGGGACAGCACCGCGGCCGACTACCGCGACAGCATCGACCGCTACCTGATCCCCCGCCTGGGTCACCTGAAGCTCATCGACCTGCGCGCCGCGCACATCACCGCCGCGTACGACGCGATGCGCCGCGACCGCACCGAGGCGGTCAAGGCGGCCGAAGAGATCAACGTGCAGCGGCGAGCCGAGGCGGCGGCCAAGAACAAGGTCAAGCATTCCGGGCGTCCCCGGGTAGCGCACCTGGTACCCGTGCCGCGCCCGCTCGGCCCTCTGACCATGCGGCGGATCCACAACACGTTGTCCGGAGCACTGAAGAGCGCGGTCAAGGCGGGCCTGATCCCCCGCAACCCGGCGCCTGACGCCGAGCTGCCCAAGGCCGTGCAGCCGAAGGTCAAGGTGTGGAACGCCGAGCAACTCGGCGCCTTCCTCGACGCGATCGAAGGGCACCGGCTGTACCCGCTCTACCACCTCGCCGCGTTCGCCGGCATGCGCCGCGGGGAGCTGTGCGGGATCTCCTGGGACGACGTCGATCTCGACGCCGGACGAATCGTGGTCCGCTGGCAGATCACTGACAAGAGTTACCGTGCCGCGATCGCGGCCGAGAAACGCGGCGAGCGGGGCCGGTACCGTACGAAGCCGAAGACCCGAGCAGGCGAGGACCGGGTCGTTGACCTCGACGCGCTCTCGGTCAAGGTGCTCCGGGACTGGCGGAAGACGCAGTTCGCCGAGCGGCAGGAATGGGCCTCCGCGTACGTCGACTTGGTCGAGGACGACGGCACGCCGTACAACCTGGTCTTCACCCGCGAGAACGGCGCCCCGCTCGACCCGGGCCAGACCTACACGAACTTCGTCCGCCTGGTGCGCGAGGCCGGGCTGCCGCACCTGAAGGTGCACGGCCTACGGCACCTCAACATCTCGCTCCAGCTCGACGCCGGCGTCTCCGAGACCGTGATCGCCATGCGGGTCGGCCACACCTCCCCCGCACTGATCAGGTCGACCTACGGCCACCTGATCGGTACCGTGGGACTGCGGGCGGCCGAGGCCACCGCGGCCCTTGTACCCCGCAAGACCAAGCCCGGCAAGTCCAAGAACGGCAAGGGCAAGAACCGCAAGCGCAAGGGCGACGACGGCAGCAGCGGAGTGCTGGCCCGAGTCAGCTAGGAACCCTCAGAAACAAGATCCCCAACAAAACCCCAACAATCAGCCCCGAATAACTACATCAGTCGATGGCATTGATCGCCGATCATGACGCTGATCTGCCGGAACCTTGGAGCGGGTGAAGGGAATCGAACCCTCACTGTCAGCTTGGGAAGCTGATGTTCTGCCATTGAACTACACCCGCGAGCGCCACCACTGTACCGGCTGACCGCTCCTCGGTGCACACCCCGGCGTCAACCCCGCTCCGGGTCCCGCCACACCCGCCGTGCCGTCGCCCGACCGCCTGATCCGCCCGATCCGCCGGTCGGCGACGATCGCCGGCGCACCACCATCGCCACGTCGACCGAGAACTCGAACAGGCGCCAGTCGACCTGCGGTTCCGCGCGCATCTGCAGGGCCAGCTCGTGTACCCGTGCCCGGTCGCTCACCGGCTTTGCGACGCCGGCCACGTAAGCCTCGTCGTCGCTCGACTCGGGCGGGAAGGCATGCAGCGCGTACCGGCCGTCGCGCTCCAGGTCACGCCGCTTCGGAGAGTCGATGATGAAGCAGTAGAAGCCCTGCTCGTTGATGACCGGCGAGACCGGGTGCACCCGGGGACCACCGTCGGGGCGGATGGTCGCCAGGTAGCCCAGGCCCGGCCCGTACTGATGGACCAGCTCCTGGATCGCCGACGCGAGCTGGGGCTCGGCCGCCGCAAAATCCGACCACGACGCCATGGTCGAAGCCTATCGAACACATGTTCGAGATCGGAAGCGGGCCCCGCGCGCAAGGGCGCGCCGGGCGAAGGGCGGCGGGCGGTGCCGAACCGGTACAAGTAGGCTGCCACACGTGCTGCTTTCCGACCGCGACCTGGTCTCGGAAGTCAAGTCTGGGCAGTTGCAGCTCGACCCGTTCGAGCCGGCGCTGGTCCAGCCGTCGAGCATCGACGTACGCCTCGATCGCTGGTTCCGGGTGTTCAACAACCACCTCTACACCCACATCGACCCGGCGCAGCGGCAGGACGACCTCACCACGTTGCTGGAGACCGAGGAGGGCCAGCCGTTCGTGCTGCACCCGGGCGAGTTCGTGCTCGCCTCGACGCTCGAGGTGATCACCCTTGGTGACCAGCTCGCCGGCCGTCTGGAGGGCAAGTCGAGCCTCGGTCGGCTGGGTCTGCTGACCCACTCGACGGCGGGCTTCATCGACCCGGGGTTCTCCGGCCACGTGACCCTCGAGCTGTCGAACGTCGCGAACCTGCCCATCACGCTCTGGCCCGGGATGAAGATCGGCCAGCTGTGTATCTTCCGGCTCTCGTCGCCCGCCGAGCACCCGTACGGGGCGGCGGTGTACGGCTCGCGCTACCAGGGCCAGCGGGGTCCGACTCCGAGCCGCGCATGGCAGAGCTGGCGGACCTGGTCAACCCGTGGCGCCGACCCGGCGGAGGCGGATCAACCCGAGTCGCGCTGACGCCTACAGGCCGGCCGCACGCGAGCAAGAGCAAGAGAAGATCTCGGACGCCCCGTCGTGCCCCAGCAGCACGGGACGTCCGAGATCTTCGCCTCGGGAGGGGGTTACCCCGGCCGGCCGTAGCTGGTGATCGGTGCCGAGTCCATCGCGCGTACCCTGACCGGTTCGCCCGCCCGGTACGCGTGCACGATCCAGTTCCCGCCGATGTACATGCCGACGTGGTGCACCGGGCTGTAGTAGAAGACGAGGTCGCCGGGGCGGAGCATGGCGCGGGTCACCGGCTTCACGGCCTGGCGCTGCTCGGCCGCGTTGTGCGGCAGGCGTACGCCCGCCTGGGCCCACGACGCCATGGTCAAACCGGAACAGTCGTAGTGGTCCGGTCCGTCGGCCCCCCACACGTAGGTCTTGCCGACCTGGCGGCAGGCGTACCGCACGGCGACACCGGCCGCACCGCCGGGATAGCTGAGCGGGCAGGGCACCGGGCTCAGCTGACCGACACCACCGCCGGCGCCATATGCCGCGAGCCGCAGCTCGTTGAGCCGCTTGATCTCGGCATTGATGATCTTTTCCTTGGCTGCCAGGTCGGCCTCTTGTGCGGCGAGCTGGGCGACCAGGTCGTCGAGCGGCTTCTTCTGGGCGTCGTATTTCGCCTTCAGATCCGCGACGTCACTGATCTCCTCGGCCTGGCTCCGCGCGATCATGTTCAACAACGTGAGCTGATCGGTCAGCGTTGTCGGTGAACCGGTGGTCAGCAATGCGTTGAACGTCGAAGCTGGACCGCCCTTGTAGTACTCGACAGCGATCACCGTGACTTTCGCCATAGCAGCATCGACCTGTGCCTGCAATGGACGAATCTGTTCTGTGAGCTGAGCCACCTTGGCCTTGTTCGCGGTCAGCTGCGCCTTGATGGCATTGTGCGCCTCGATCGTCGGCTCGACCTGGTTCCACAGCTGGTCGATCGCGGCTTCGATCTGGGCGGGCGACTGCGGGTCGGCATGTGCCGGCACCGCTGGCACGAGCGCGACCACGACGCCGGTAAATGTGCCGGCGAGTGCCGTCAGGAGGGTACGAGGATGGCGGGCATACCTTGCTTTCAGACGCGACCGAATTGGTCGCCCCGTATGGTGGTGCACCGGATCCGGCTCCTTCTTCCCTTGCCGCCTACCGGGTTAGCTGACGGATTCGGACGGGAAGTTCGCCCTACCGCTGCGGCGCAGCGGATTCACCCCAGTTGAAGCGGTGGTTCCCCGGTTCGTTTCGCGGACGATTCGGCGGCACCGAGTGGCGCACCCGGTTGGGCACGGACTTCCACCCGGCGGTCTCACGGTAGGCGCCCAATTGCAATGAAGCAAGTCGACTCGGTCCAGTTACCGAGAAGCAAAAACCAGGTACGCATCGTAAAATGCGCCCGGCAAAACGGTCATTGTTCGGACCGGAGCACGAATCCCGTCAGAGGCGCCGCTGCCAGCCGGTGCCCTTCGACACCGCCTGGTACCCGAGGATCTCGTTGACCTTGATCATGTGGCTGTTGGACGCCGCGTTGCCGGTGTCGATGGTGCGCAGCTGCGGTTCCTCCTCGGCCAGCCAGCGCAGCAT
>WNFU01000195.1_pt1 | contig 77517 bp, 72 predicted proteins | sample 5400121 | NCBI WGS metagenome assembly WNFU01 (sample SAMN13153360, study PRJNA577476) | soil metagenome | isolation source: 100 cm soil or saprolite under grassland replicate 1 | place: USA:California | collected 2016-06-15
CATGTGCGAACGACGGGGCTAGTCTCGAACATGTGGAACAGGTTCCTTGGGCCCGAGACCTCGCCCACCGACTGCTCGCCGGTCCGTTGCCGCGCCGCTGGGCACACACCGAGGGCGTCGCCCGTAAGGCCGAGTCGATCGCACACATCGTCGGCCAGGATGCCGGCCTGTTGATGAGCGCGGCATGGCTCCATGACATCGGATACGCGCCGAACCTGATCGGGACCGGCTTCCATCCTCTAGACGGAGCTCGCTATCTCAGAGACGTTGAGCAAGTCGATAGTAGACTCTGCCGACTCGTCGCGAACCATTCCTTCGCGACGACGGAGGCGGGTCACCGAGGTCTTGGCGATCAACTCAATCACGAGTTCGCCAATGTTAGCGGCCTAATACCGGACGCGCTGACGTATTGCGACATGACCACAGATCCGGACGGCCGGCCGGTGAGCGTCCAGTATCGCCTCCATGAAGTCCTCCTGCGATATGGCAAGGCTGATCCAGTCAATAGGTCGATTCGGGAGGCGCGACCCCATATCATCGCGTCCACCGAGCGCATCATGGCTATCCTGCGCCGCGCGAACCCATAACATCGAGTTCATGCCCGATCTTGCAAGAGCTGATCGGCATAGCGCTGGCAACCGCAGGCAATGCATACTGCATCTACGCGCCCAGGCGCCCCATCACAACCAAGTCACTGTGGGAAATCAGCCGTCGTAGGCATAGGTAGTCCAAGAGCTCTTTCACGTTGCGCCAGGCTTTGATCATCACTTGCGAGGAACCGTTCGAATGCGTCGCCCACAACGGCTTCAATGGCAGGTTGTAACGACACAGAGAACAGGTGCTCAAATAGCCGCCTCCAACGCTCACGGGTCGGAGCGTAGTCCTGGCTTCTCCTGACGATCTGTGCAAATACTCGCGGCAAGTCCGGACAGCTACCGTGAGTTACCGCGTTTCCGATGAGATCGAAATCCGCATCAGAGGACGGCAGCCGGACCAGGAATAGCCTTAGGCCAGCGTCTCTAACCACAGATGAACTCGACGCAAAGATAGTCCGGTGCAATTCAGCCAGACCACGAAACCTGAGCTGAGGTAGTCGTTCGCCCCGGTCCTGGAGGTTGTAGCTGATAGCGTAGTCGCTCAAGATAAGAGCTGCCCCCCGGGAGACGTACTCGTCGGAGGTCGAGTCGCACGCCATCATAATTAAACGCCGGACTCCTGTCGGGCCCATTGCATGCGACAGATCCACATCGAGAGTACCGGAGTCCGTCGGTAGTCGCGCGAGTCGGCGGAGCGTCGTACTAAGAACCTCTCCTGGCGGCTCGTCGAGATTTGCCAGCCAGGCGGTGACGAGGGCGGCAAAATACTCGGGGAGATTGTCGCCGAACCGGTCCAGAACCTCGACCAGCAGATTCACGTCGGATTCTTCTGAGTTATTCAGCCTGGCGCGGTTTGAAAACAGCCGAATGATGGCCCAAATACGGGGCCTAGTTAGCAGCCAATCTGCTCTAAGGCGCTGAACGAGCTCCAAATCATGCGAGTTCAAGCGATGCGCGGGAAATAGCTCCCGGACGGCGTACTCAGCCAAGTCACTCGGAAAGCGCTCTCGCGCGGCGGCCTCCGCGATCTTGACACGTCGCGAAAAGCGCATAGTGACCATATCAGAAGCGCCGGCAGTTTCCCGACTGCGTGCCGCATCCTCTCCAACGATGTTCTCAATTTCGTCGATCTTAGAGCTCCATACGTCACTACCGCGAGATCCTGCGAATTCGACGAGGTCGGCAGTTGCCACTATTCCCGCTAAGCCCCGTGCGCGGATCACGTCGAAAACGGGAACCATTCCGGTTCTGCCATGAAGCTCGAAGAACCTTCGGACGCTCGGATAGCGGCTTGCAGCGCGGTAGTATTCGCCAAATGTCGCAAGTGTCTCAACTGTCACGTCCCCGACGAGCAAATGCATTAGCCACATGGGTCCGGCAATGAGGCAATCTACCTCGTCGCCGGTTAGGCATCCACCTATCTCCCCTTTGACGACGCCTTCCGGAATTCGTTCGGCAATGCCTCCGCGCTTCAGTACATCGTCTGTCGTTCTCATTCTACTCTGGCGGCGCCGTTCGTTGAGCGTCAAACCACGGATAAGCCGTATACCAGCCAGTGCAAATGGGACCTGTTGTAGTACGTCGCCTGGCCATGGCCGGCTGACAAGATCCGAAAGAACTCTCATGGGACCATTTGCAGGAGAGACGGCAACGCCGTCGCGCTCTACGAGACCGGCCACGAGAACTCGCATGAGATCATCGCTCATGTGGCTGCGAAATAGATGCGCAAGCGCTGCGTTTCGGATCGAAATGGTGGCACTCCCAAGCACCTCCACGAGTTCTTCGATCGGAACGGATAACGCGACGCTGACGAATTGCTCGTCGGGAAGGAAAGTCGAGGGGCCAAGATCGATCATGGTCCGGAACGCCCTCCGGCGATCCACCTTGGTTGAATCCGCCATTCTGCGGATGACCTTCTCAACGAGCCCCGGCGAGGAGAGACCGTGCGCTGCATGTGCTAGGTTGTCTAGGCGGCCTGGATCGAGAACGGCAGCCTTTCTGTTCAAAATCGGCAAGACATGATCACGAATGTCTTCTTGGGGAAGCCGTTCAAGCAACCGACACGCTTCAAAGCGCCGAGAATGCGCCAGCCGCAGATCAAAGAGTTCAAGACCGTGTTCGATCAGGCTGCGTTGGGCCCGCCGGTTCGGTGTCAGCGCCTGGTCGGCCGCGAGCTCCAATGCAAGCCGACTACCCCGTCGCACGAACCTATCCGGTGCCTCGCGATCTACGGCACGGCACACCTCAACCACGTGGAATACTTCGCCTGCGAAACTCCGGCCAACTCGACCTGCGAAGAACAAGGCAACGTTACGCCAGTGAGGTAGAGTGGAGACGGCCTCGAACCGTTGATATCGCTGCTCGGTGGAGTCTGCGGTATCGACCAAGTGGCACGCTGCAAAAAACTCCTGTATCGACCTCAACTCGAAACCGAACTCACCGACTACGGGTTCGATAATCAATACAAGCCGCTCACCCGCCTCCCTTGTAATTGCGTGCAATGCGGCCCGCCTCGCTTCCCTCGGGGAATACGGGTCATGAAAGTTGAGATACTCTCCCACTTGGGCCTCATACGTTCGCGCGTCAAGCAGAGAGCTCACTGCCTCAGCTCGGGTCGCCTTTTCCTGCGAGATGTAACCGATAAACTTGTGCAAACCAATAAGGAGTTCCTTCTCGGATTGAATGATATGGCGACCCTTAGCTGTTTCTCTTTCGTAGATTACTTCGAGATACTTGTTGAACAGGGCTTCGCGTTGGCGCGGCGGCGTTCCGCCAGATGCGATAATCAGCGCGAGAATCGTGACCTGTAACGGTGTGGTAGTCAACAATGCAGCTTGCTGATCAGTCAGACATTCCTCGAAGCTCTCAAGGACCCGCGTCGACTTGGCATGGTCAAACTTCTTGGCGCGAGTCCAACGCCCTATATACTCCCGTACCTGCTTTGGCTCTAGCTTCAGCAGACTGAGATGCAGGTACTTTCTCGGATCGAATTGCTCCGTGTACCCAGTGGGGCGTGTTGTCGCAAGTATCTGGAGATTCGCCTTGAGTGCCTCCTTACACCGCTCCGTGAACTCGGCTAGCCGTTCGACAAGGAGTTTCTTTAGTGACGTATCTGTAACCTCGTCAAGGCCATCCAGAATCAGTAACGTTGGATTGTCGGAAATGAGCTTGTGCAGGCTTAGGGTGTCGATCGGTCGGCTCGTTGCCGCCTCAATCTGTTCACATATATATTTGTCGAGACTGGCCGATGAGGGTTCTGATGAACTGGCGGTAGCTAACCATTGGCCGTAGTCTTTTAGTATCACACGGATTGGAATACGCGGAAACTCCGGATAGTACTGAGGACTCAGGGCGATCTTGTCAACACGCGTGAGTAGCGTGGCTCGATGGAGTTGGGCAAGATATTGCCCAACCGTGGATTTACCCTCGCCTGGGCCCCCCACGACAACGACTCGGTCCACTATCTCTGCGAGCATGAGTCTGACTACATCGACGCTCCGGCCATGCGGTGATGGCGATGTGAGTGCCGAGATTTTATGGAGGTCGGAGCGACTCCAACGCCCGAAGTCCTCATCAAACTCTGCAGCAAGGTCGAAAAACACCTCTTGTAGTTGGACGGGATCATCTGATACGTCGCCGGCTTGATCGAGCTGCGCATTTTGCTCTCTGCCGAACGTAGTGTGAAGGTAGGATTGTAGAGTTTTCGCTATTTCATCGGACTTACCCAAGTGCGAACTCATCAATTGCGAGATGACATCACCGGGAACGATGAAATGCAGGAAGGACGTTCGGATCCCTGGGTATCGGTTCAGGAAATCCACGACTTCATCGGCTCCCCAAACGGCGATGTTTCGAATGACGCGCGCGTACTTGGGGACGATCTTATGGGTGATGGTATCGCGGGTTCCGGATTGATGGACCGCACTAAGAGGAACGTTCGTGACCATTATGTAGTTATCACAGCGATGCTGATACTTCGTCGTAATCTTCGTAAGTTCGAGATCTAAATCTGCAAGGACCCGCCTTCGAGCATTTTCGGTTCCCACCAATTGCGTGTCATGGAACTTGGCTTGAAATATCCAACTTCCTTTCCAGCGATCTGCCGTTGATGGATACGGCGCTTTCCCTGAGAAGGTGGCTTCCCGCCCGCCGTCCGGACCGGCTCCAAAGGTGACCGTCCCAGAGCCAATGACCTCTCTAAGCAGAGCTTGGACTAGGCGCTCGAATTCGTTCGGGCCGAGGCCGTCAAGGTTGTACTTCGGCATTCGCCCTCCATAGCCCGGACCGAAGACCACATTGTGTCCATCGTGCAACACTCTCCGTGTCGTTAGCAAGTGGCTCTGAGCGGTGCATCGCCGATCTTGTACCTTCGTAACACCGGCGAGCGTTTGGCCGCTGATATGACGTGAGTTCGCTTCGACTACTGCTCAGTTCTGACGAGAGCACCTTGCTCGTCCCGAGTCCAGCGACGACCGGCGCTGTCAAGGAATTCGATCTGTACGGGCTCGGGTTCTACGTATGTCCGAAGCCACTCGGTCGGCGCCGTTCGCCGGATGGTCTGGCCCGGTGGTACAAGTCCGATGAACTCGGACCGTTCCTCGTTCGACGGCATCGGGAGCGGTAGTTCGACCTCGTAGATCGGCATGTCGCTAGCGTTGTGGATGTGGAACGCGAGTTCCCGTGTCCCATCGGGCTTGCGGGCCAGCTCGACCCACGCGCTGATGCGAGCCGCCTGGGAACGCCGCTCGTCCTCGGCGCGATCAGCCTCCCGGCGATGCTCACGGCGAAGGAGGACGAACCCGACGACGAACGCACCGACCGTACCCACGGCTGAGAACAGGTTGGCCCCCGCGCTGAACCAGTCCTCAGCCAAGATATGGCTTCCCGTCACCGGCGAGGTAGCGGTCGATCCGCATGCGCATCGACCGGTCCATCGGAAGTACGCCAACCGTCTCCGGCGCCACCCAGCGGACCTCCCGGGACTCGTCGCTCGGAGTCGGCTCGCCGCCCACCGGTCGGGCTGTAAAGACCACGGAGAACTCCTGCCGTACCTCGCCGTTGCTTGTATACAGGATCACGTGCCGAGGGTCGGTGTAGATGCCGACGAGCCCGGTCAGCTCGACCTCAACCCCTGTCTCCTCGACCGTCTCGCGGACGGCCGCAGCGGGCAAGGACTCCCCTGGGTCCATGGCTCCCCCCGGCAACGCCCAGTTGTCGTTGTCGGTACGGCGGATGAGCAGGATCTCTCCCGCATCGTTGACGACGACCACGTTCGCCGAGGGGACGACGCTGTTCGCCTTGGGGGCGGTCGGGTCGTCGAAGTAGTCGATGCGACGTGACATGCCTGGGGTACCTCATTCCAGCGGGGTCGCGCCGTCCCACACGCGATCGAAGCTCTCCAGGTACGTCGTCACCATGTCCCCGCCCGCCACGCGTCGTAGATGGAGCACCGGCGCTTGCGACGCCGGGAAGTTGTAGATGTGGGTGTTGACGAGGACCTGGTCGTCGGCCCGGTAGATCGAGTTGTACAGCACGGTCCGGTGTACCCGGAACTCGACCCGTTCAACGTTGCGGAGCGGGCGGTACAGGACGATCGCGTTGCGGATCTTCGCCGCCATCGTGTCGTCGATGCCCTCGTCGGCGCCGCGTTGGGACACGTTCTCGCTGTCCGGATCGCCAATCAGGACACGGATCCGTGCGCCTGCGGCCGCCTTCTGGCGGAACACGCGCTGGATCCCCGCATCCTCGGCCAGGAACAGGCCGCTGTAGACGAGTACCCCGATCTCGGTCTCGGCGCTGTCGAAGAAGTTGCGCCACAGGTCCGAAGGCACCGTCCAGCGGTGCGGGTACACGTTGACGATCTCGCTCTCGGAGGCATTGGCGACCTGGTCTCGATTCAGCGCGTCCGGCCATAGGTATGCCTCGTCTACGCCGAGGTGAGCGGCAACGGCGTACCGGTGTCGGCGGTACGGGGTCCGTCCGCTGATCCAGCGCTCAACGCTCTTGGGATCCACGTCGAGCGCGGCGGCGAGGTCCGCTGGAGTAACACCTCGTTCGAGCAACGCAGTACGCAGGCGATCGTTCGGCATCGGCTTCTCTTGTAAGAGGGACGTCCCGACAAGATGCCCACGATAGGGGAGACATCTTCGATACGTCCAGCCACGCCCTGACTACGTCCCGTCCGTTGGTCGCATCCTCTATGGCATCGGCGCAACCGCGCCGGTCAAGCCCAGGAACCGCCGCCGACACAAGATCCGCCTTTCGAGGCAGAGCTCGGACGCCGTAGAATCTAGACATGATGTACATGTTCAGCCGCCACCGTGGCACCCCTGGTCGACGTCGCGCGTCGCCCTGAGGACGACAGCGGCGGCGCCGCCCAACCGGACGGTGCCGCCGCTCCTGCTCAACTCCTCCGCGCCGCTCTTGCTGGTGACGCGGGTTCAAGTAAGCCTTCCATGGTGGAGGTGCCGGGAATCGAACCCGGGTCCTCCGTCGCCTTGCCAGGGCTTCTCCGAGCGCAGCTCACTGTGCCTCTACTCGGCCCCTCCGATCACGTGAGCGAGTCGGTGTGGCGGGCCCAGTCGGGATTGATCTCGCCGTACGGACCCCCCGACGGGATCCGGTTGGCCAGCCTTCTAGCTGACGCCGGTGAACTGGGACGAAGGCAATCCCAGACCGACGAGTACCGTTACCCGCCTCAGGCGGCGAGACGGTACTGAGCGCGAATTGGCTTGGCGCTTATTGGTTTCCGACGACGATTATCGAGACGACGTCGGCTTCCTCGGCTCGCTTCCCCTGCCTCAACGTCCGGAGTCGAAACCTGTCACCCCCGACGTCCCGCGCCACCGCGGCGCGGACACCTAAGCCTAACGCACCCAGCGCCAAGATTCATTCCATACCCTTGGCCCGGCGGCCCATGGCCCGGGAGATCTCCCGGTTGGCGTCGCGTTGGGCCAGGTCCTGCCGCTTGTCGTAGGACCGCTTGCCGCGGGCCAGGCCCAGCTCCACCTTGGCCCAGCCGTCGGAGAAGTACAGCGAAAGGGGTACCAGGGTGAGCCCGCTCTCCCGCAGCCTGCCGATCAGCCGGGTGATCTCCAGCCGGTTGAGCAGCAGCTTTCGGGGGCGCCGGGGCTCGTGGTTGGTCCAGGTGCCGTGGGTGTACTCCGGGATGTGCATCCCGTACAGGAAGATCTCGCCATCCTTCTCTTGGGCGAACGCGTCGACCAGCGAGGCCCGTCCCGCGCGCAGCGACTTGACCTCGGTGCCGGTGAGCGCGAGGCCCGCCTCGAACACGTCGAGGATGGCGTAGTCGTGGCGCGCCTTACGGTTGGACGCGATGACCTTGCGGCCCTTCTCCCGCGGCACCTCGACCCCACTCCCTCGATCCCGACCCGCCCGAGCCGGCGAGGGCCCATGCTATCCGACCCACCAGAGGCAGGCTCGGGGCCGGCCGCGCACCCGCGACCGGCCCCGGACGACCTGAAACTACTTCTTGATGTAGAACCGGAGCGTGACCCAGCCGGTCACCCCGCTGACCACCGCCCCGATCCCGATCAGGATCGGCGCCATCCACAGGATGCGCCCCCAGCCCACGGGGGTGAGCAGTGTGGTCAACGGTTTCAGGGTGCCGTCGATCAACCAGAACTTGGCCGCGATCAACCCCAGCGACGCGAGGATCGCCCCGATGATGCCGGCGAACATCGCCTCCAGGACGAACGGCGACTGGATGAACCAGTTGGACGCGCCGACCAGCTTCATCACCGCCACTTCCCGGCGCCGGCTGTACGCGGCCACCTGGATCGTGTTGCCGACCAGCAGCAACGCGGCGACGCCCTGGATGATCGCGACTATCAACGCCATGCTCTGCGCGGCGCCGAGGACCCCGAACACTTTGGACAGCAGCCGTTGCTGGTCCAGCACGTCGTCGACGCCTTCTTTGCCCCGGTAGGTCGCGGCGATCTGATCGAACTGCTTCGGGTCCTTGAGCTTGACCCGGAACGACGCCGGCAAGGAGTCCGGCTTGGTCGCCTTGACCAGCTCCGGCGCGTCCTTGAACTGGACCTTGAACTTCTGGTAGGCCTGATCCTTGGTCTCGAACGTCACCGGCTGCTTGACCAGCGGATCATTGCGCAGCTGGTTGGCCAGCGCCTTCTGCTGGTCGTCGGTGGCGTCGTTCTTCAGGAAGATCGAGACCTCGACCTTCTCGAAGTAGTAATCCTTCATGGATTCGATCTGCCTGTAGAGCACGAGGCTGGCACCCAGCATGGTCAGCGACACGGCCATCGTGATGATCATGGCAATGGTCATCGTGACGTTTCGCCAGAGGCCAACAAGCACCTCGGACAGGACGTACCTGAAACGCATCGGTTGCCGATTCCTCTCAGCCGTAGACGCCGCGGGGCTGGTCCCGCACGATCTTGCCGCTCTCGATCTCGATGACCCGGCGGCGCATCTGGTTGACGATGTTGGAGTCGTGCGTGACCATCACCACGGTCGTCCCGGTGCGGTTGATCCGGTCCAGCAGCCGCATGATCTCGATGGAGGTGTCCGGGTCCAGGTTTCCGGTGGGCTCGTCGGCCAGCAGGATCAGCGGCCGGTTGACGAACGCGCGGGCTACCGCGACGCGCTGCTGCTCGCCACCGGAGAGCTCATGGGGGTACCGGTGCTCCTTGCCACCCAGCCCGACCAGCTCCAGCACCTCGGGGACCACCCGCCGGGCCACGCCCTGCGACTTGCCGATGACCTCCAGCGCGAACGCCACGTTCTCGTAGGCGGTGCGGTTGGGCAGCAGCCGGAAGTCCTGGAACACGCAGCCGATCTGGCGCCGGAACCCGGAGATCCGCCAGGACCGCAGCGCGGTGACGTCCTTCTCGTTGACCATCACCTTGCCCTTGGTCGGCTGGATCTCGTGCAGCAGCAGCTTGATGATCGTCGATTTCCCCGAGCCGGACGGCCCGATGAAGAAGACGAAGTCTCCCTTCTCGATCGAGACGGACACGTCATCGAGCGACGGGCGCGAGGCCTTGGGATAGGTCTTGGTGACATGTTCGAGCCGAATCACGGTAGGGCAGTCTACGCGCCGTAACCGCAACGCCAAACGCGGTGTGCTCCATTACGGACGCCTTGACGGTGAATTGTGGAGAAGATCGGCCCAGTCCCTGATCACCAACGGTGACCCTCACCGCGGCCGCCATGCTGCGCTGTCGGCGATCAGGCGGCGCACGTGTGCCGGCAGCCGACCCCGGGCCAGCTCGGCGAGGCTGACCTCGTCCAGTACCCGGCGCACGGCCGCCCGCACGGCCACCCACAGCTCCTGTAGGTGCACGGCCGTGCCGTCGTACCGGGTCTCCTCCGGCCGCACCCCGGCCAGCGGCCCGTCGGCCGCCCGGAGCACGTCACCGACGTGGATCTCGGCCGGCGGCCGGGCCAGCGAGTACCCGCCGTCGACGCCCCGCGTGCTCTGCACCAGGCCGGCCCGGCGCAGGTCGGCCAGGATCGTCTCCAGGAACTTGCGCGGCATCCCCTGCTCGGCCGCGAGCACCTGGGCGGAGACCGTACGGGGATACGCCGCCGCGAGCGCCACCGCGGCGCGCACGGCGTAGTCACCCCGGGCCGAGATGTGCACGGCTACTACTCTTCCCCGCGCTCACGCCGCTTGCGCCACCGGATCCCGGCCTCGATGAACTGATCGATCTCCCCGTCGAAGACGGCGGCCGGGTTGCCGGTCTCGTGCTCGGTGCGCAGATCCTTGACCATCTGGTACGGGTGCAGCACGTACGAGCGCATCTGGTCGCCCCACGACCCGGCCACGTCGCCGCGGATCGCGTCCATCTTGGCCTGCTCCTGGGCGCGCTTCACGGCGAGCAGCTTGGCCTTGAGCACCGCCATCGCGGTGGCCTTGTTCTGCAGCTGGGAGCGCTCGTTCTGGCAGCTCACCACGATGCCGGTGGGCAGGTGGGTGATCCGCACCGCCGAGTCGGTGGTGTTCACGCCCTGGCCGCCCGGACCGGACGAGCGGTACACGTCGATGCGCAGGTCGTCCTCCGGGATGTCGATCTCGTCGGTCTGCTCGACGACCGGTACCACCTCCACGGCCGCGAAGCTGGTCTGCCGGCGCCCCTGGTTGTCGAACGGGCTGATCCGGACCAACCGGTGGGTACCGCCCTCGACCGACAGCGTGCCGTAGGCGTACGGCTGCTTGACCGCGAACGTGGCGGACTTGATCCCGGCCTCCTCTGCGTAGGAGGTGTCGTACACGTCCGTCGGGTACCCGTGCCGCTCGGCCCAGCGCAGGTACATCCGCAACAGCATCTCGGCGAAGTCTGCGGCGTCCACGCCCCCGGCCCCCGAGCGGATCGTGACGAGCGCCTCACGTGCGTCGTACTCGCCGGAGAGCAGGGTCCGGATCTCCAGCTCCTCGATCGCCTTGCGCAGCGCGACCAGCTCGGTGCCCACCTCCGCCAGGCTCGCCGCGTCGTCCTCGGACTGGGCGAGGTCCAGCAGGACGATGGCGTCGTCGAGCCGCGCGCGCAGCCGCTCCAGCTTCTTGATCTCGCCCTGGACGTTGGACAGCCGCGACGTGACCCGCTGCGCCCGGGCCTGGTCGTCCCACAGGTCGGGGACGGAGGCGGCCTCCTCCAGCTCGGCCTTCTCCTTGCGTAACCGGTCGAGGTCGAGTACCGCCTCGATGTTGCGCAGGGTGTTGTCGAGGGCCTTGAGCTGTTCGGCGTAGTCGGCAGGGGTCACGGCAGTCAAGCCTACGCGGCGGACCGGCCCCGCCCGGCTCCGGCTGCGCTCAGCCGGGCCGCGTTGGCTGTGCTCGCCTCCGCCAAACCCCGGCTCCGGCTGCGCTCAGCCGGGCTGCGTTGGCTGTGCTCGCCTCCGCCAAACCCCGGCTCCGGCTGCGCTCAGCCGGGCCGCGTTGGCTGTGCTCGCCTCCGCCAAACCCCGGCTCCGGCTGCGCTCAGCCGGGCCGCGTTGGCTGTGCTCGCCTCCGCCAAACCCCGGCTCCGGCTGCGCTCAGCCGGAGGGCGCGCTCTTGAGCCAGGCCAGCGCCGCCTTGTGGTACCCGACGGCGAACTCCAGCGCCGCCGCGGCGTGCTCGTCGCCGTCCCGGCGCAGCTCCTTGGCCGCGTCCCGGGCCTCGTTCAGTGCCGCGTTGTGGTATGCGGCCGCCTGGTCGTACACGGACTTGAGCTGTGCCGCGGACTGGTGCTTGCCGAAGGCCACCCGCAGCGCGACCGGGTTGCGGACCGCGTCGCGACCGGGGTCCTCGGACAGCCACCGTGCGAAGGCGCGCTTGCCGGAAGGCGTGATCGAGTACGGCTGGCTCGACCGCGGTCCCGGCCGGCCGAGCTTGACGTAGCCCGCGTCGGCGAGCGCCGGTAACTCCCGGTAGACCTGGCTCCGGGTCATCGACCAGTAGGCGCCGAGCCGCCGCTGTGCCGCTGCCATCAGTTGCCCGCCGGTCATCGGACCGTCGTGCAGCAAACCCAACAGCGCGGCGGCCGTTGGGTTGATTCCAGTTTCCGCCATGCCCCACACGCTGCCACTTCCTCGCCGATCCGTCCAGGATTTCGGGCAGGTGGCTCCATTGTGCACAGTCGCCGTGCGACAGTCCGGTTAGGACAGTCACCAGCCACGCTCATGATGATCGTCGATGGTGAAGATCCCTGGATGGCCGGGGCGGCACCCCCGGCCGCCAAGGGTGCCGGCAAACCGCGACCGGATGGGGCTTGACCCCTCGCGCGCCCCGGCATACTGTGGCGCGCATTAGTTAGTCAATCTACCTAACAGACGGTGTTTAATGGCTCGTCTTGCCGGCTCCGCCAAGCTGCTCCGCGCGATGAACGAGAGCGCGGCGCTCGGCCACCTGCTGGAAAGCGGCGCCCTCACCCGCAACGACCTGCGCGAATTGACCGGCCTGTCCAAGCCGACCACCTCCGAGGTGCTGCGTCGGCTCACCGAGGCCGGCCTGGCCGTGGTGACCGGTCACACCACCGGCGGTCCCGGTCCCAACGCCGAGATCTACACGGCCAACCCGGACGCGGCGTTCGCCGTGGCCGTGTCGGTCCGGGAGACCACCGGTACCGGCCGGCCCGCGCTGGCCGCCGGGATCAGCGACCTGGCCGGGACCACCCGGGCCCGGGCCGAGCTGGCGGTCAACTTCGACACCACCGGCGTCGAGACCGCCATCCGGGATGCGATCACCCACCTGTGCGCGGAGGCCGCCGTCCCGGCCGACCGGCTGCGCCGGGTACAGCTCGCCGTACCGGGGGCCTACAACCCCCGTACCGACACCATCCATCACGTCGACGTCCCGGGCCTGGACCGGCCGGGCCTGGTCGGCGCGCTCCGGCGGGTCCTCGGCGCGCCGGTCGGGGTGGACAACGACGTCAACCTCGCCGCCGTGGCCGAGCGCCGCCGGGGCGTAGCTGGCGCGGCCGACAGCTTCGCGCTGCTCTGGTTCGGCGAGGGCCTCGGCCTCGCCATCGACCTGGGTGGCACGTTGCTGCGCGGCGCGAGCGGCGGAGCCGGCGAGATCGGGTACATGCCCCTGAGCCTGTCCCCCGGCCCCGGCCACCGGCCCGACCTGCAGGACGTGGTCGGCGGCCGGGCCGTCCTCGCGCTCGCCAAGGAGCACGGTATCGAGGCGACCACGCCCGGACAGGCGGTGACCCTGGCCACCCCGGCGATGCTCGCCGAGCTGGCCGAGCGGATCGCCGTCGGCCTGGCCGTGGTGGTGGCCGTGCTCGATCCCGCACTGGTCGTCCTGGCCGGAGAGGTCGGCCAGGCCGGCGGCACGGCGCTGCGCGACGCGGTCCGGGCCGCGACACGCGCCGCCAGCCCACTGGAGACCGAGGTAGCCGTCACCGGTCTCGCCGACGACGCGGTCCTGCTCGGCGCCCTGGACGCCGCGCTGGCCGAGGTCCGCGAGGAGCTCATCCGCAACCTGCACGACCTGACCCGATAACCCCACCCCCAACCCCTCTGCCGAGAGGAGCACAGCCACATGATCCGCATACGGCGCGGCAGCCTCATCGCCGCCGCGTGCCTGACCTCAGCCGCGCTGGTGACCGCCGGGTGTACCCCCGGAGCCAAACCCCAGCAGGTCGCCTCGCCGGGCGTCACCGCCTCGGGCACCATCGAGTTCTGGCACTTCTTCACCGACCGCGAGGCCGACGCCATCCAGAAGGTGGTCGACGACTTCACGGCCAAGTTCCCGGCCATCAAGGTCACCGTCAAGTCCGGGCAGGACGACGACAAGGTCAGCCAGGCGATCGGCGCCGGTGGCGGGCCCGACGTCATCCTCTCGGGCACCACCGACAACGTCGGCAAGTTCTGCGCGACGGGTGCGTGGCAGGACCTGGCGCCGTACGTCAAGCGGGACAACGTCAAGCTCGACGAGATCCCGAAGCCGGTGCAGGAGTACACCCAGTTCCAGGGCAAGCGGTGCGCGATGCCGTTCCTCAACGACGCGTACGGCCTGTACTACAACAAGAAGATGTTCGCGGCGGCGGGTATCACCTCGCCCCCGAAGACCCTCTCGGAGCTGGCCGAGGACGCCAAGAAGCTGACCGTCAAGAACCCCGACGGCAGCTTCAAGACGCTCGGCTTCAACCCGCTGTTCGGCTTCTACGAGAACTCCGCCTCGCACTGGGCCCCCGCGGCGGGCGCCAAGTGGCTGAGCGACGCCACGCACTCCGCGATCGGTGGCGACCCGGCCTGGCAGACCCTGCTCAACTGGCAGAAGGGCCTGGTCGACTACTTCGGGTACGACAAGCTGAACAAGTTCCAGTCCACCTTCGGCGACGAGTTCAGCGCGGACAACGCCTTCCACAAGGGCCAGGTCGCGATGAACCTCGACGGTGAGTACCGGATCGCCTTCCTCGACGACCAGGCCAAGGACGTCGAGTACGGGGTCGCCCCGATGCCGGTCGCGGACGACAAGGCCGACCTGTACGGCTCCGGCTACATCACCGGCAACATCATCGGAATCAACAAGAACTCCAAGAACCCCGAGGCCGGCTGGCAGTTCATCAAGTACCTCACGACGACCACGGACGCCGTGGTCAAGCTGGCCAACGGCATCAAGAACGTGCCGACCCTCACCAGCGCGCTGAAGTCCTCCGCGCTGCAGGTCGACGAGAAGTTCAGGGTGTTCCTGGACATCTCCAGCAACCCGAAGACGTCGACCACCCCGCCCTCGGCGTCGGGCTCGGCCTACCAGGAAGCGACCAACAAGTTCTTCCAGGACTGGCAGGCCGGCAGCGTCAAGGACCTGGCCGGCGGGCTCAAGAAGCTCGACGCTGACATCAACCAGCAGTTGGCTCTCGGCGGCTGATCATGGCAAGCACCCTGGCGTCGAGCCACGCCGCGGCGCGACCGGATGACCTCCGGTCGCGCCGCCAGGGCGCCCGGCGCAAGCGCACCCGGCAGCGGCTGACCGTGCTGTCGTTCATGGCTCCGGTCGCCCTCGGCATCGGCATGTTCTTCGTGTACCCGCTGATCACCGCGGTCTGGTTCTCGCTGCACCAGTTCAGCATCCTCAGCGAGCCGGTGTGGGTGGGGCTGTACAACTACCAGGTCGCGCTGCACGACCCGTACCTCAAGCAGGCCATCACCAACACCCTGTGGCTAGTGGTGATCATGGTGCCGGCGCAGGTGCTGTTCGGCCTCGGTACCGGCATGCTGCTGGTCACCATGCGGCGCAGCGCGTCGGTCTACCGCACGGTGTTCTACCTGCCCGCGCTGGTCCCGCCGGTGGCCGCCACGCTGGCCTTCGTCTACGTGCTCAAGCCGGGCTTCGGTCCGGTCAACACGCTGCTGAAGAAGATCGGCATCGAGGGTCCAGGCTGGTTCAACGACCCGGGCTGGGCCAAGCCGTCGCTGACCCTGCTGGCGTTGTGGGGCATCGGCAACACCATGGTGATCTTCCTGGCCGCGCTGATGGACATCCCGGCCAGCCTGATGGAAGCCGCCGCCCTCGACGGGGCCAACGCCTGGCAGCGGTTCCGCCACGTGACCCTGCCGACGCTGTCGCCGGTCATCGTGTTCACCACGATCACCGGGATCATCGCGACCCTGCAGTACTTCACCCAGGCCGCGGTGGCCGGGGCGGTGGCCTCCGGCCAGGTGACCGCCGGCGGCAACAGCGCCACCAACAACTTCGGCTACCCGCAGGGGTCCACGTTCACTTATCCCCTCTGGATCTACCTGCAGGGGTTCCCGTACGGCCATCTGGGGTACGCCAATGCACTCGCGGTCCTGCTGTTCGTCGCGGCCTTCGCGGTGATCGCGGTAGTCCTCAAGCGGGCCAAGTCGTTCCACGGAGAAGCCTCATGACCGCCGTTGCCGCCCCGACGCACCGCCCGCGCGCCACCGCCGAGACCGTCACGCCCGGCCGGCGCCGGCGGGAGAGCATCCTGGTCTTCATCGCCCGGCACTCGATCGGGATCGCGCTGGCGATCATGTTCGTGGCGCCGTTCGTGTTCATCGTGCTGACCTCGTTCATGACCAACGACCAGTCGCTGACCAGCAACTTCTGGCCCACGACCTGGCACCCGGAAAACTACGTCACGATCTTCCACAAGATCACATTGCTCAAGTTCCTCGCCAACACGGTGATCTACGCGGGGCTGGCCACGACCTTCATGCTGCTGTCGAGCGTGCCGGCCGCCTACGCACTGGCCAAGCTGCGCTGGCGGGGCCGGCGGGCGATCTTCCTGGTGATCATCTGCATGATGCTGCTGCCGCCGCAGATCACCACCGTGCCGCTGTACTCGGCGTGGGCCCAGATCGGGCTCACCGGTACCCTCTGGCCGCTGATCATCCCGATGCTCTTCGGCGACGCGTTCTCCATCTTCCTGCTGCGCCAGTTCATGCTCACCATCCCCGACGAGTACCTCGACGCCGCCCGCGTCGACGGGTGCGGGGAGTGGCGCACGCTGTTCAAGGTGGTCTGGCCGATGGCCCGGCCGGGCATCGCGGCCGCCGCGCTCTTCCAGTTCCTGTACTCCTGGAACGACTACTACGGCCCGTTCCTGTACACCAGCGAGAACCAGGCCAACTGGACGATCTCGCTGGGCATCGCGTCCTTCCGCACCCTCCACGCGGTCGCGTGGAACCTGGTCACCGCGGCGACCGTCCTCGCCATCGCCCCGGTGATCATCGTCTTCTTCTTCGCGCAGAAGGCGTTCGTCCAAGGCGTCACCCTGACTGGAGTCAAAGGATGAAGATCGCTGTGGTCGGCGGCGGCTCGACCTACACGCCCGAGCTCGTCGACGGCTTCGCCCGGCTGTTCCCCGACGTCCGCGAGCTGGTGCTCATCGACCCCGCCCGGGACCGGCTGGACGTGGTCGGGCCGTTCGCCGCACGCATCTTCACCCACTACGGCCACGCCGGAAAGGTCACCTTCACCGACGACCTGGACGCCGGCCTGTCCGACGCCACGGTGGTCATCCTGCAGCTGCGTGTCGGCGGCCAGCAGGCGCGCATCTCCGACGAGACGTTCCCGATGGACTGCGGCCGCGTCGGCCAGGAGACCACCGGCGCGGGCGGGCTGGCCAAGGCGCTGCGGACGGTACCGGTGGTGCTCGACATCGCCGACCGGGCCGCGCGACTGGCCGCCCCCGGCGCGTGGATCGTCGACTTCACCAACCCGGTGGGCATCGTCACCCGCGCGCTGCTGGACGGCGGGCATCGGGCTGTCGGCCTGTGCAACGTTGCCATCGGCTTCCAGCGCCGGTTCGCCGCGATGCTCGGGGTGGCGCCCGAGGCGGTGACGCTGGACCACGTGGGGCTCAACCATCTCACGTGGGAACGGGCCGCGTACGTGGACGGCGTGGACCGGTTGCCCGAGCTGCTCTCGTCGCGCCTGCGCGACCTGGCCGAGGAGGTCGAGCTGCCGGCCCAGGTACTGTCCACTTTGGAGTCCGTGCCCTCGTACTACCTGCGCTACTTCTACTGCCACGACGAGGTGGTCCGCGCCGAACGGGGCGCGCCGACGCGCGGGCAGAAGGTCGCCGAGATCGAGGCGACGTTGCTGAAGATGTATGCCGACCCGGCCCTGGATACCAAGCCGGAGCTGCTCGCCGCGCGGGGCGGGGCGTTCTACTCCGAGGCCGCCGTCGGGCTCATCCACTCGTTGATGTCCGGGGACGGGCAGATCCACTCGGCCAACGTGCGCAACCGCGGGCACCTGCCGTTCCTGCCCGACGACGCGGTCATCGAAGTGAGCTGCCGGGTGGACCGGGACGGGCCGGCACCGGTACCCGTCCCGCCGGTGGGGCCGTCGCAGTCCGGGCTCATCGCGCACGTCGCGGGGTACGAGGAGCTGGCCGTCGCGGCGGCTGTCCACGGTGGACGGTCGCGGGTGTACCGGGCGATGCTGGCGCACCCGCTCATCGGGCAGCATGAGCTGGCCGACGCGCTGACCGACAAGCTCCTGGCCGCCAACGCGGCGCACCTGGCGTGGGCCCGATGACCGAGCGGCACACCTACCTCGCGGTCGACGGAGGCAACTCCAAGACGCACCTCGTGGTGGGCGACTCCGAGGGGCGGGTGCTGGCGTTCGTGCGCGGGCCCGGGTCCTCCCCGCACTACCTCGGCGTGCCCGGCTCGATCGCGCTGCTGGACGCCCTGGTCACCCGCGCGCTGGCCGACGCAAGACTGCCCCCCGGGACGGTGCTGGACCGCGCCGAGGTCTACATCGCCGGCGCGGACCTGCCCGTCGAGGTCGACGTGCTCACCAAGGCGGTCGGCGAGGCCGGCTGGGCCCGCGAGCACCGCGTGGACAACGACCTGTTCGCGCTGCTGCGGGCGGGTACCTCCGCGGCCGACGCGGTCGCCGTGGTCTGCGGGGCCGGGATCAACTGCGTCGGGCGTACCGCCGACGGCCGCACCGCCCGGTTCCCGTCGCTGGGCACCGTCTCGGGTGACTGGGGCGGCGGGCACCACCTGGCCGAGCTGGCGCTGTGGCACGCCGCCCGGGGGGAGGACGGCCGGGGGCCGGCGACCGCGCTGACCGCCGCCGTGGCGGCCCACTTCGGCCGGGCGACCGTCGAGGAGGTCAGCGCGGGGCTGCACCTGGGCGAGCTGGACAAGCAACAGGTCCGCGAGCTGTCCCCCGTGCTGTTCGCCGTCGCGGCCGCCGGCGACCCGGTCGCCCGCGGGGTGGTGGCCAAGCAGGCCCGCGAGGTGATCGCGCTGGCCACGATCGCGGCGCGGCGCCTGGGCCTGCTCGACAAACCCCATGCGGTGGTACTGGGCGGAGGCGTGCTCGCCGCCCGGCACGCGCTCCTGCACGATGCGGTGGTCGACGGGATCCAGGCCGCCGCGCCGCAGGCGACGATCGGCATCGTCGCCGACCCTCCGGTGGCCGGCGCGGCCCTGCTCGCCCTGGACGCGTTCGCGGCGAACACGCCGGAGGTGGAACGGGCCGTGCGAGCGGCCATCCGGGGCGCGGCCGCGGGCTGATGCCTACCCCGCGAACGTCGGCAGCGTCGCGCCGATCCCGGGGATCGTGCCGGTCGTCGGGGTCGGGTCCGGCTTGGTGGCCGGGACGGTACCCCCGTTCGGGCGCCCGTCGACGGCCCCGCTCGGCGCCGACGACCCCGGCGAGGGCGGCGCGCTGGAACCGGTCGACGACGGCTGCGGCGAGGTGACCGCGACCGGCCGGCCCGGCTGGACGGGCTTGCCGGACGAGTTCAGCAGCAGGACTGCGCCCACCGCCGCGAGGACGACCACGAGCGCGGCGGCGCCGAGGAGCGCGGCCATCAGCCGGCGCCCGCGCCGGCGGTCGGGGGCCGGCTCGACCAGCGAGGGCAGCGGCACGAACGGTTCCGCCGGTACCGGCACGGCCGCGGCCGCCCGCACGCCCGGCGACACCGGCGCCACGGTCGGGACCGGTGCCGTACCCGGCGGCGGCAGCACGCCGATCGGCAGGTCCGAACCGCTACCGCCAGGGCTGTCCCCGCTCACCGGCGACACCGGGGCCAGCGCCGACCGGCCCGCGCCGGTGACCGGCGCGGTGTCCTCGGCGGCCCGCGGCCACCACGTGACCATGTCGGCGCTCACGGCCGGCAGGGGCGCCAGCCCGTCCAGCGCCGCCTGGAGGCCGCGCAGCCGGTTGGCCAGCGTGCCGGTCGACGGGCGGGCAGCCGGGTCGAGCGCGAGGCAGTCGAGGATCACCGGCCACACCCGCTCGGGGAACCCGGCCGGGCGGACCGGTACACAGCTCGCGTGCCGGTACAGCACCTCGGGCACCCCGCCACCCCGGTACGGGGACCGGCCGCACAGCAGCTCGTACAGCACGATGCCCAGGGCGTACACGTCGCTCGCCGGGCTCGGCGGCCCGCCGGCGATCACCTCGGGGGCCACGTACTCCGGGGTGGCGTGGGTGGCCCGGCCGGCGTCACCGGGCGAGACCCGGCGCGCCACGCCGAAGTCGGTCAGGCGAACGGCGCTGCCGTCGACCGGTACCAGGATGTTGCCCGGCTTGACGTCGCCGTGCACGATGCCCTGCCCGTGCAGGTAGGCCAGCGCGTCAGCGATCTGCGCGACCACGTCGGCGGCCACAGCGGGCGGCAGCGGGCCGTCGGTGCGCAGCCGGCGCCGCAGGTCCTGGCCGTTGACCAGGTCGAGGACGAGGGCGTAGGTGTTGCCGCCACGGACCAGCTCCCGGGCCCGGACGATGCACCGGTGGTGCAGGCCGGCGAGCACGCGCCACTCGGCGAGGAACGCCTCCACCAGGTCGGGCTGGCCGGCGGCCTCCGGGCGCAGCTGCTTGACCGCCACCCGCTGGCCGGTCACGGTGTCCCGGCCACGCCAGACGGTACCGATGGCGCCCTTGGCGATCTCCGCCTCGAGCTCGTACCGGCCAGCACCGACGGTCAACATGCCCCACTCCTTATACCGGTCGCCATCCCAAGCTAGGGCGGCAACAGGGGTTCGGAGCGCGGGCACCGTGCGGATGGCACGAAGCCGGGAGAGGGCTCATCCCTCGTGGAGGAGCACCAGTTTTCCGAACACTTCGCCGGATTCGAGGCGTTCGAACGCGGCCCGGGCGCCGGTGAACGGGTAGGTCGAGTCGATCATCGGCCGGATGCCCCGGGACACGCACAGCGACAGCAGCTCGGCCAGCTCGTCGCGGGTACCCATGGTGGAGCCGAGGATCTCCAGCTGGCGGAAGAACACCTGGCGCAGGTCGACGGTGGCGTGGTGGCCGGCGGTCGCGCCGGAGACGACGATCCGCCCGCCCTGCGTGGCGCACTTGACCGAGTGTTCGAAGGTGGCCGCGCCCACCGTCTCGACCACCACGTCCACCCGCTCGGGCAGCCGGCCGCCCGGCTCCAGCGCGATGGCGCCCACGGCGGCGATCCGCTCGCGCTTCTTCGGGTCGCGGCTGGTCGCGTAGACGCGGGCGCCCAGGGCTACGCCGAGCGCGACGGCGGCGGTGGCCACCCCGCCCCCCGCGCCCTGCACGAGCACCGAGCCGCCCTGGGGCAGCCGGCCGCGCACGCGCAGCATCCGGTAGGCGGTCAGCCACGCGGTGGGCAGGCAGGCGGCCTCGGCAAAGGACAGCTCGGCCGGCTTGGGTACCAGGTTGCGCCGGGGTACCCGGACCCGCTCGGCGAGGGTACCGGGCCACTTCTCCGACAGCAGCGTGCGCTTGGGATCCATGGTCTCGTCGCCGGCGGCCGGGTCGCCGATCACCGCGTGCACCACGACCTCGTTGCCGTCCTCGTCGACCCCGGCCGCGTCGCAGCCCAGGATCATCGGCAGCTGCCCCTCGGCGAGGCCGACCCCGCGCAACGACCATAGGTCGTGATGGTTGAGCGAGCTGGCCCGCACCTCGACCGTGGCCCAGTCGGCCGGTGTCGCCGGCGTCTCGAGGTCGCCGACGACCAGGCCGGTGAGCGGGTCGTCGGGGTTGATCGACGCGGCGTACGCGGCGAGCACTAGCGCACGACCCCGTCCCGTACCGCCGCCGCCTTGACCGCGTCGGCGACCGCCGGCGCGACCCGGGGGTCCAGCGGGCTCGGCACGATCGCGTCGGAGCGCAGCTCGTCGGCGACGACCGCGGCGATGGCCTCGGCGGCGGCCAGCTTCATCCCCTCGGTCACCCGGGTGGCCCGGACGTCCAGCGCGCCCCGGAACACCCCGGGGAACGCAAGCACGTTGTTGATCTGGTTGGGATAGTCGCTGCGCCCGGTCGCCACGACCGCCGCGTACCGCGACGCCACCTCCGGGACCACCTCCGGGGTGGGGTTGGCCATCGCGAACACGATCCCGCGCGGGGCCATGCCGGCCACCGCGTCGTCGGGGATCGAACCGCCGGAGACCCCGATGAGCACGTCCGCCCCGCGCAGCGCCTCGGCGATCCCGCCGGTGCGGCCCTCGGTGTTGGTCAGCGCCGCGAGCTTCGCCTTCGCCCCGGCGATGTCCGACCGTCCACTGTGGATGATCCCGCGGGAGTCGCAGACCACGACGTGCTCGGCGTTGACGCCGCCGGCGATGAGCATGTGGGTCACCGCGACGCCGGCCGCGCCCGCGCCGCTGATCGCCACCCGCAGGTCGCCCAGCTTGCGGTCGAGCAGCTGGGCGGCGTTGCGCAGCGCGGCGAGCACGACGATGGCGGTGCCGTGCTGGTCGTCGTGGAAGACCGGGATCGGCAGCGCGTCGGCGAGCCGCCGCTCGACCTCGAAGCACCGGGGCGCGGAGATGTCCTCCAGGTTGATCCCGCCGAACGACGGCGCCAGCGCGGTCACCGCCGCGATGATCTCCTCGACGTCCTGCGTGGCCAGGCAGATGGGTACCGCGTCGACGCCGCCGAACTGCTTGAACAGCACGGCCTTGCCCTCCATGACCGGCATCGCGGCGCGCGGGCCGATGTTGCCCAGGCCCAGCACCGCGGACCCGTCGGTGACCACGGCGACCGTGTGCGACACCCAGGTGTACTCGTCGACGAGCGACTCGTCGGCCGCGATCGCCCGGCACACCTCGGCGACCCCGGGCGTATACGCCAGCGATAGATCCTCGCGGGTGGCCAGCGGTACGGTCGAGACGACCGCCAGCTTGCCGCCGCGGTGTAGGTCGAACACGGGATCGGAGTGCATTTCCCACGCCCCCAAAAAGGGTTGTTGCAGTCGGGTAGGCCACGTGCCGGCGGCGGCGGTCAGCCATGCGTCGCGCGCGGGTCAGCGGGGGTCACCCGGAGTACCCGCGAGCATAGTGCGCCCGGCAGTCCCACGATATGGCCGGGGTCACCGCACCCGGGAGAGCCGGGGCCACCAGCGCAGCAGCACCCGTCCAACCACGCTCGCCGGACCGAGGTCCCGGGAGTCGGTGGAGCCGTACGGGTTGTCGCCCAGCACCCACCACCCGCCACCCTCGCGCCGGATCGCGCGTTTGACCGATAACCCGGGTACCCCCGGGAACCGGACGACCACCACCTGACCAGCGCGGACCCGCCCGGTACGCCAGACGAGTAACGCATCGCCGTCGCGCAGCGCCGGTACCATCGACGGCCCTCGTACGAGCGCCGTGAACAGGCGGTCCACGTCGCCGACACCTCCGGCCAGGAGTAGGGTTTTCGATGAGAGCGATCATCGCAGCATCCCAGGAGGATCCTGATGCGACTGCCACGCGCACTGACCCCACGGACGGTCGTCGGTGCCCACTGCGACCTGCCCTGCGGCATCTACGACCCAGCGCAGGCCAGGATCGAGGCCGAGTCGGTGAAGGCGATCAGCGAAAAGTACCAGGCCAACCCGGACCCGGAGTTCCGGACGCGGGCGTTGATCATCAAGGAACAGCGCGCCGAACTGGTCAAGCACCACCTGTGGGTGCTCTGGACCGACTACTTCAAGCCGCCGCATTTCGAGAAGTACCCGCACCTGCACCAGCTGTTCAACGAGGCGACCAAGCTGGCCGGCGCGAGCGGCGCCAAGGGCTCGGTCGACCCGGCGGTTGCCGAGCAGCTGCTCGGCAAGATCGAAGAGATCTCGAAGATTTTCTGGGAGACCAAGCAGGCGTGACCTCGTACCCCGAGCGCACCCGGCCGGCACGTCCATGGGGCGTGCCGGCCGCTGTGGCGCGGACCACCTAGAGTCGTCGGCAGGGGGCACCGGTGACCCAACTCGCGCCCGACACGTCGACGACGCACAAGGAAGACGTCGTCGTCCTCGTCGTGCCGGCCGACGGCAGCTACCTCGCCGTGCTGCGCACCGCGACGGCCGGCCTCGCCGCCCGGCTGCAGTTCACCCTCGACGAGATCGAGGACCTGCGCATCGCGGTCGACGAGGCGTGCGCGATCCTGCTCTCCGTGGCGCCCGCACAGACCGAGGTCACCAGCCAGTTCGAGGTCACCGACTCAGCCCTGTCGATCGACGTCTCGGTACCGCTGTCCGGGCACGCCGCGCTGCCCGGCGGCAACTCGTTCTCGTGGCAGGTGCTGACCGCGCTCGCCGGAGAGGTGAGCGCGCAGACCGACGGCGACCGCGCCTGCATCCGCCTCACCAAGCGCCGCCAGCCACTGAGCTGACGACCCCGCCGCCGGCCTCAGTCCGCCGGCAGGCTCGCCCGTAAGTTGGCCAGATGGGTACGCGCGGCCTGTTCGGCGGCCACCACGTCCCCCTCGGCCACGGCCCGCAGGATCGCCCGGTGGTCCGCGTCGCCCAGCCGCCACAGCCGCACCGCCGCCCGTTCGACGATCTCCGTCTCGTTCGCGACCGAGTACAGCGGCCGGGCGAGCAACTCGAACACCGGGTTGGCGGTGGCCGCCGCCAGGGCCCGGTGGAACTCCCGCTGCGCGGTCAGCTTCGTGGCCAGGCCGTCGTGGACCGGGTCGAACATCGTCTTCCCCAGCGCCGCCAGGTCGGCCTCGGTGCGCCGACGGGCGGCCAGACCGGCAGCCGGTACCTCCAGCATCTCCCGGACCTCCAGCAGCTCGCTCAGCCCGACCGGTACCGAGGACACGAGCAGGCTCACCCCGCGGGACAGGCTCTCGGCCAGCGTGGCGGCGTCGGGCTTGGCGACGTAGCTGCCCCCGGTCACCCCGCGCGTGGTCACGATGAGGTGCTGGCTGGCGAGCAGGCGCAGCGCTTCCCGGACGGTGCTCCGGCTGACCCCGGAACGCTGGCACAGCTCGGGCTCGGTGGGCAGGCGCTCTCCCGGACGCAGCTGCCCGGAGGTGATCTGCTCGCGGAGGTCGTCGGCGAGAAGCTGGTATGCCGGCGGGCGGCTGGACGGGGTGGTCACGAATGGTCAGAGTACGGCGTGAAGGTTCCTAACGAATATCGAGTGCCTGGCGGGATGCGGGTGCCACCAACAAACCCGTACAGGCCAAACCGGCCAGCACCGCCGGTATCCCCAACCATGGCGCGCCACCGGTCACCATGTAGTACCCGAGCGGAACGAGCAGTAGCTCCAGCACCATCGCGGGACCCCGCGCCCAGGCGCGCAGCCGGACCAGCCGCGTGCCGAGCAGCGCCAGCAGCGCCGCCAGGGCGGCCGGGAAGACCACCACGGACACGGCGGAGCCGGTGCTCGCCGTCGGCCGCGTGAACCCGAGGTAGGCGAACAGCACGGCCAGCACGGCGAGTGCGGCGGCCTCGACGAAGAGCAACGCGATGGCCAAGCGCAGGGTGACCGGGAGGGCGTGCACCGGTTCACCTTACGACCGGGCGGTAAAGTGCCAGCCATGCGGGCGCTTCTCGTGGTCAACCACAAGGCGACCACCACGAGCGGGCGGGTACGCGACGTGTTGGTCCAGGCGTTGCGGAGCGTGGTCGACCTGGAGGTCGAGCACACCCGCCAGCGCGGACACGCGGCGAGCCTGGCGGAGCAGGCCGCGGCCGGCGGGATCGACGTGGTGGTCGTGCTGGGCGGCGACGGCACCGTCAACGAGGCCGTCAACGGCCTGCTGGCCCGCGGGCTACAGCCGTACGGGCCGGCGTTCGCGGTGGTACCCGGTGGCTCCACCAACGTGTTCGCCCGAGCCCTCGGCCTGCCCAGCGACTGGGTCGAGGCGACCGGGGTGCTGCTGGAGGCGCTGCGCGAGGGGCGGTACCGGACCATCGGGCTGGGCCGGGCCGACGACCGGTACTTTACCTTCTGCGCCGGGTTCGGGATCGACGCGGAGGTCATCGCGCGGGTGGAGCGCGCCCGGCACAAGGGCGGCAACCACACCTCGCTGCTCTACCTGCGCGCGCTCGCCGGCCAGTACCTCTTCGACACCGAGCGCCGCACCGCCCGGATCACGCTGGAGCAACCCGGCGGTGAGGCGGACGAGAACCTCGCCACCGTAGTCGTGCAGAACGCCAGCCCGTGGACCTTCCTGGGTAACCGGCGCATCGACGCCTGCCCGGACGCGTCCTTCGACACCGGGCTGGACCTGATGGGCATGCGGTCGCTGCGGGTCCCCGGGACGAGCAAGGCTGCGATGCGCCTGCTGTTCCCCGGCGGGCGGCGGGGCCGGCCGGCCGGGCCGCGCGGGCGGCAGGTGATGCGGCTGCACGACCTGTCCGAATTCGGGCTCCGCGCGAACGAGCCGGTCGCATTCCATCTGGATGGGGATTACCTCGGAGCGCGGGAGAAGGTACGCTTCACCGCTGTACCAAGCGCCCTTCGTGTCTTCTGCTAGCTTCGTCGGTTAAGCCCGGTAAGTAACGCAAACCGGAAATGCTGGCAAGGGGGGCCGAACGTACTACATTAACTACTGGCTGTTACTTACCGTACTGCCGATGGGATCTCCAAAAACCGGACAAATGATGCGTGACCTCACTCACGGGCCGGAGTTTTTTTGGGTTTCCCCTTGACATAGCGTGAGTTCGTGAAAGTATTCACAAGCGAACTTCAGTTACGGCCAGGTTGCCTGCTCACGCGTGCTGGTTACTCAGCGTCTCGCTGGGTAGGGGCATTGCGAGACGGATAGAAAACAGCACCGCTACCGACCCACCAATCAAGGAGTGTTGCCGCCATGGACTGGCGCCACCGTGCTGCCTGCCGCGATGAGGACCCGGAGCTGTTCTTCCCGATCGGGACGTCCGGCCCGGCCCTGTTGCAAGTTGAGCAGGCCAAGGCGGTCTGCCGGCGCTGCTCCGTGACCGATGAGTGCCTGCAGTGGGCGCTCGACTCCGGTCAGGACGCCGGCGTGTGGGGCGGGATGAGCGAGGAGGAGCGCCGCGCCGTCAAGCGTCGCGGTGGCGTGCGCGTCCGCGCGTCTCTTTGAGTCTTCCGCCAACGGCCGCACAACCATCACCCTACCGACACCCCGGGCGACGAATTCCCGGGGTGTCGGTTTGCGTGCGGGCGGCGGGACAGGCGCGGCGAGATGACCCCCACGCGGCGGCGCGCCGCGCGCGTCCCGCTCAGGCGGCGTCGGCGCGGCGCAGGACCAGCTCGGCCACTTCGGGCGCGTCACCCATCGGGGCGGCCGCCACGACCGCCCCGGCGTCCCGGGCGGCCGCGACGGCGCGGTCGTAGAGCAGGCCGGGCGCGAGGAAGTAGGCGGCCACCGCGATCCGTTCGGCGCCGCGGGCGCGCAGGGCCGCGACGGCTTCTCCGGTACCGCGGCCGGCGCCCGAGGCGTAGCCGGCGAGGCACGCTACGCCGAGGGCGGCACCGAGCGCGTCGGCGACCAGGTCCACAGTGGACAGCGCGGCGACGTGACTGGTACCGGCAGCCGCCAGGACGATCCCGTCCACCGGACCCGGGCCGGCTTCGTCGAGCCGGCGGCGCAACGCCCGTACCAACAGGTCCAGCGAGACCCCGTCGGCCCGCGCGCCGCCCACCGGGCCGAGCACTGGCGCGAGGCCGACCGCCAACCCGAGGCCGCCGGCCTTCTCGATCTCCCCCGGCACGTCGACCCGACCGTGGTAGGCCGCGGTCAGCAGCAGCGGTACCACCGTCGCCGCGCGCTGCCCCCGGGCCGCCTCGCGGGTCAGCGCGGCGACCAGCCCGGGCCGCTCGAAGTCCAGGAAGGCGGTCTCCACCCGCGCGTCCGGCCGGGCCGCCCCGACCGCCCGGGCCAGCGCCCAGGTCGACGGCGCGGCCCGGGGATCGCGACTGCCGTGCGCGACCAGGACCAGCGGCGGCCTACGCCACATGGATACCGCATTCCGTCTTGTCGAACATCGGCCACCGCCCGGCGCGCGGGTCCTCGCCCGGCGCGGTCCGGCGGGTGCACGGCCAGCAGCCCACCGAGGCGTACCCGCGCTCGACGAGCGCGTTGACCGGCACGTCGTGCTTGGCGATGTAGGCCTGCACGTCGGCCTCCGTCCAGTACGCCAGCGGCGCCACCTTCACCTTGCCGCGCCCGGCGTCGAAGCCCACGACAGGCGTGTTGGCCCGGCTCGGTCCCTCGTCGCGGCGCAGCCCGGTGCCCCAGGCGTCGTAGTCGCGCAGGGCCCGGTTCAGCGGCTCCACCTTCCGGATCGCGCAGCACTCGTCGGGCTCACGGGAGAACAGCCGCGGCCCGTACTCGGCGTCCTGCCGGCCGACCGAGATCCGCGGCGTGATGGACTTCACCACCACCGGCAATGTCCGCTGTACCGTGTCGCGCACCCGCAGGGTCTCCGCGAAGTGCAGGCCGGTATCCAGGAAGATCACCTCAATGCCGGGTGCCACCGAGGACACCAGGTGCACCAGTACCGCGTCGGCGAACGAGCTGGTCACGCAGAACCGCTCGCCGAAGGTGTCCACCGCCCACTCGACGATCTTCTCGGCCGGCGCGCGGTCCAGCTCCACCGCCGCGCGCGCAGCGATCTCCCGTAGCTGACTTGTCGTGTACCGCGTCTTGACATTCATTTTCGCACCACCAGACCGACGAAGGTGACCGTGAAGACCCGGGTGCAGGACCGGCATTCCCAGGTGCCGTGCTTCTCGCCGTGGGGACGCAGGTCCTCGCCGGCGCAGTAGGGGCAGTACAGCGGAGAAACCCGCTCAGTCATCGAAGCTCCTCCTCATCCGCTCGGGTCACCCATTGGGCGAAGCTCTCGTTCTCGGTGCGGCCGGCCGCGTAGTGGCGGGCCAGCCGCTCGACGTAGTCGGCGAGATCGGCGCTCGTGGTCTTCAGGCCGCGCAGCTTGCGGCCCAGGCTCGCGCTCTGCCCGGCCGCCATGGTCAGCCCGCCGCCCAGGTGCACCTGGAACCCCTCGACCAGCTCGCCGTCCCGGCCGGGCACGAGCTGACCTTTGAGGCCGATGTCGGCGACCTGGGTACGGGCGCAGGCGTTCGGGCAGCCGTTGACGTTGATCGAGATGCTGACGTCGAGATCGGCCAGCCGCTTCTCCAGGTCGGTCACCACGGTGGCGGCCAGCGCCTTGGTCTCGACGATGGCGAGCTTGCAGAACTCGATGCCGGTGCAGGCCATGGTGTTCTGCCGCCAGGTCGACGGGCGGGCCTCCAGGCCGATGTCCCGCAGCGCCTCGATCAAGCCGTCGACCCGGTCCGGCGCCACGTCGAGGACGACCAGTTTCTGGTACGGGGTGGTGCGCACGCGGCCGCTGCCGTGTGCCCCGGCGATGTCGGCCACCCGGGCGAGCAGGGTCCCGCTGACCCGCCCGGCCACCGGCGCGACGCCGACGTAGCGGTTGCCGTCGCGCTGCTCGTGGACGCCGACGTGGTCGTACGGGCGCTCGGGCAGTACCGGTGGCGGACCGTCGATGAGCGTGCGGTGCAGGTACTCGGTTTCGAGCACCTCCCGGAACTTCGCCACGCCCCAGTCGGCGAGCAGGAACTTCAGCCGGGCGCGGTTGCGCAGCCGGCGGTACCCGTAGTCGCGGAAGATGCTGATCACGCCGAGCCACGCGTCGGGGACCTCGGCGAGCGGCACCCAGACGCCGAGCCGCTTGGCCAGCATCGGGTTGGTGGACAGGCCGCCGCCGACCCACAGGTCGAAGCCGGGCCCGTGTTCGGGGTGCACCACCCCGATGAAGGAGACGTCGTTGGCCTCGTACGGGATGTCGGCCAGCCAGCCGATCGAGCTCTTGAACTTGCGGGGCAGGTTGGCCAGGCTCGGGTCCCCGAGATATTTCGCGGTGATCTCGCGGATCGCCGGGGTGGCGTCGAGCACCTCCTCGGCCGCGATGCCGGCCAGCGGACTACCCAGGATCACCCGGGGCGAGTCGCCGCACGCCTCGGTGGTGGACAGGCCGACCGCCTCCAGCCGGCGCCAGATCTCCGGCACGTCCTCGATCCGCACCCAGTGCAGCTGCACGTTCTGCCGGTCGGTGAGGTCGGCGGTGTCCCGGGCGTACCGCCGCGAGATTTCTCCGATCGTGCGGAGTTGGTCGAGGTCGAGCTGGCCGCCGTCGATGCGGATGCGGAGCATGAAGAACTCGTCGTCCAGCTCCTCCGGCTCCAGTACCGCCGTGCGCCCGCCGTCGATGCCCGGCCGGCGCTGGGTGTAGAGCCCGTACCACCGGAAGCGCCCGCGCAGGTCGGCCGGATCGATGCTGGCGAAGCCCCGGTGCGCGTAGATGTTCTCGATCCGCGCCCGGACGTTGAGCGGGTTGTCGTCCTTCTTCGACCGCTCGTTCGGGTTGAGCGGCTCGCGGTGCCCGAGCGCCCACTGGCCTTCGCCCCTCGGCTTGCGGGCGGCTCGCACGGGTGCCGTCATGGCGTTCGCGTCTCCTTGTCGGGGGGACGCACGCGAAGCACCGGCTGACGTCGGTGTCAGGGAGGGTCCGGCACGTGGCGCGCGACCCCGCTCAGCGGGTCGTGTGCGGTATCAGAAGGCCGGACAGATCGCGCTGCGCACCCGGCCGTAGTCAACGTGCCGGCGTGCGGTCAGCATGAGGAGGCGCACACGCGGGGTGCCCTCCTTCGACATGCGACTAGAATCCCACAGCCGGCGGGGTACGACCAGGGTGGCGACGGCCACTCCCGAGGGTTGGGAAGAGCGGCGCGTGGCTTCCGACGCGGTGGCAACCGAGGCTCCCCCGCGGGCGCCGGAGCGGCGCGTTGTCCGGTTCTCCTGGGCCTGGCCGGCCGTGCTGGTCCTCGTCCTTTCCGGGTACCAGCTCACCCGACCCGCGCTGTGGGCCGACGAGCTGGCCACGTGGGGGGCGGTACGGCTGGGCTGGGGGCCGCTGCTGCGGCTGCTGGGCGAGGTGGACGCGGTGGTCGCGCCGTACTTCGCACTGATGAAGGCGTGGACGTCGGTGGCCGGTACCTCGACGCTGGCGCTGCGGCTGCCGTCGGTGCTCGCGATGGCGGCGGCTGCCGGGCTGCTGTCGATCCTCGGCGCGCGGGTGGCCGGGCGGCCGGCCGGGCTGCTGGCCGGGCTGGCGTTCGCGGTGGTACCGACGACGTCGCGGTATGCGCAGGAGGCCCGGCCGTACGCGTTCGCGATCCTGTTCGCGGTGCTCGCCTCGCTCGCGCTGGTCTGGCTGCTCGACCGGCCGGGGTGGCCACGGGCGGCGCTCTACGCCGTGGCGGTCGCCGGGCTCGGCGCGTTCCACCTGATCAGCGTGCTGCTCCTGGTCGCGCACGGGATCGCGGTGGCGGTGCGGCGCGACCGGACCCGGCTGGTCACGTGGGCGGTCGCCGCGGCGGCCGGCGTGCTCCCGCTGCTCCCGCTGGCCTGGCTCGGGCACCGGCAGAGCGGGCAGATCTCCTGGCTGACCCCGGCCGACTGGCGCACGGTGCTCGCGGTACCGGACACGATCTTCGGGGCCGGGGTGGTCGGCGGGCTCCTCATCGCGCTCGGACTGCTCGCGGTGTCCCGCCAGCCGCCAGCGGTGCTCGCCGCCGCCTGGGCGGTCGCCCCGATCCTCGCGCTGTACCTCGTGAGCCAGCTCACCACGCTGTTCTGGGCCCGGTACCTGCTGTTCACGCTGCCCGGGTTCGTGCTGCTGGCCGCGCTGGCCCTGGGGCGGCTGGGCTGGCCCCGGGCGGCGGCGCTGCTCGTCGCGCTCGCGCTGCTTGCGGCGCCGGCGCAGACCGCGATCCGGACCCCGGACGGGCACAACCACGCCACCGCGGCCGCAGCCGGGGTGATCGCGGCCAACGAGCGCGCCGGCGACGGCATCGCGTACGCCCTCGACGAGCCGGTGGTGCCGTGGGAGGCGCGCGACATCGTGGCCCGGTACGTGCCGGCGGACAAGCGCCCGCGGGACGTGTTCGCGCTCGCGCCGCAGCGCACCGGCGGGCGGCTGACCGCGACCGAGTGCCCCGATCTCGCCGCGTGCCTCGGCGACCCGCCACGGCTGTGGGTGCTGCGGTACCAGAACCTCTCCGATCCGCTGTCCGGCATCGGCACGGCAAAAGAAGAGCTGCTGCGCAGCCGGTACCGGCTGGAGAAGCTCTGGCTCCTGCGCGGCCTGACGGTGGCGCTCTACGTGCGCGGCTGATCCGGCCCGCGCGGGACCCGGAAGGTGGCGAAACTGTCGCAGCGCACCGTGCGGGTGGCCGCTTCGATCCAGTACGCGCAGACGACGACGCTGCCGCCGTGGTGGCCGGACCACGGCACCACGCCGAACCACAGGTTCGGGTAGTCGCTCTCCCGACGGACGCCCTGGTACGGGTCGTCGTACCGGGTCATGACCCAACTGATCACGATGATCCGGAGATCGTCGCTCGGCGACTCCCGCGCCGTCCACTCGTCGAAGCACTCCAGGAAGCCGACCAGCGTCCAGCCCGGGCCGGCACCGACCGGCGGCTCAGGCACGCCCACCCAGCCGGGCCCGCAGCTCGTCGGGGTCGTCCGGGCGCCGTGGCGTGGCACGCCGCCCGCCGGCCCCGCGCAGCCACGCGCGCACCGCCGCCCGGTCCAGCGGTGCATCCTCGTCGTCGGCGGCCCCGTCGGTGCGGAAGTACTCGGTGATCCAGTCCAGCTCGATCCGCGCGCTGCCGCCCGGCCGGCGGCCCCGGTCCGCGCGCCGCCACGGCGCCTCGCTGTGCGTCAGGTGCTCCAGGTCCAGGCCGCTCAGCCCGCCGTACCGGCTGACCACGTAGCCGACCGTGTTGAGCTGGGCCTCGTCGATCCTCGCGTGGGCCCGGGACGCGGTGACCCCGTCCTTCTCCTGTTTCCACAGCGTGCCGACCACCGGACCCATGTCCCACGCGGAGATCGTCTCGGTGAACAGCGGCTCGCCGAACGCCGCCAGGTGGTGCCCCTGGCAGTAGTACAGGAGCTTGTGCAGCTTCTTGGTCGGCACCCCGGGCAGCCGGTCCCGCAGGACCGCGGCCACGTCGTGGGCGGACAGCGGCATGGGTTCAGGGTACGTCCCGGGGCGTACGGCGGCGGGTCGCGTACTCCCGGCGGCGACGGTATGGTGCCCTCCGTCGATGGATGTCCCGCCGGAGTCGCCGCCATAGGTTGAGGTGCATGGGTTACGGATGGCGCGCCGCACTGGTGGGCCTGCGGGGGTACTGGCGGGACGGGAGCCGGCCGCACCGGGCCGGCTTCGCCGTCGGTGCCCTGCTCGCCGCGAGCGGCCTGCTCCACCTCGTCGTGTACGCCGTCGACGACCGGCCCTGGGAAGGCCCGCTGTCGTGGCGCAAGGCGGTGACGTTCGGGCTGTCCTTCGGACTCACGCTCGCCCGACGCACCTGGTCCGGGCCTTCACTCGCCGGCACACGCTGCCGCCGCACCTGTACCTGACCGGCCGCCGCATCGAGCTCGCCCGCCGCCTGCTGCTGGCGGGCCAGCGCCCCGCCGAGGTCGCCGGTGCGGTCGGCTTCTACGACCAGTCCCACCTGGCCCGCCACTTCACGCGCCACCTCGCCGTGAGTCCGGCCCGGTACGCCCGGACGGCGGCGGGGCGGACCTAGCGGTCGGGGCGGGTCCGCAGCGGTACCACCAGGAGCGCCTCGGTGCCACCGGCCGGCCGGGGGTGCAGCGTGATCGTGCCGCGCAGCTCACCGGCGACCAGGGTACGTACGATCTGCAGGCCCAGCCGCTCGCTGCCGTCCAGGGTGAACTGCGCGGGCAGCCCCTTGCCCGAGTCGGCGACGCAGACGTGCAGCTCCTTGCCCTGCCGCCGCACACTCACCACGACGTCTCCCCCGCCGCCCTCGTCGAAGCCGTGCTCGACCGCGTTGACCAGCAGCTCGTTGAGCACCATCACCAGCGGCGTGGCGACCTCGGCGGGCAGCACGCCGAACCGGCCCTCCCGCCGGATCCACACCTTCGCGTCGGACGCGGCCACCTCGGCGGCGGCGGACGCCACCCGGTCGACGATCCCGTCGAACTCCACCACCTCGTCGGAGGACATCGACAGCGTCTCGTGCACGAGGGCGATCGAGGCGACCCGGCGGACCGACTCCTCCAGGACGGTCCGCGCGGCCGGCGCGCGCCGAGCCTGCAGTCGCAGCAGCGCCGCGACGGTCTGCAGGTTGTTCTTCACCCGGTGGTGGATCTCCCGGATGGTCGCGTCCTTGGTCATCAGTGCGCGGTCCCGCCGACGTACCTCGGTGACGTCGCGGACCAGTACCAGCGCGCCGATCGGGACGGCCGCGGGGATCAGCGGCAGCGCCCGCATCAGGACCGAGGCGCCCCGGGCGTCGACCTCCTTGCGGGCCGGCGCCTCCCCGCACAACGCCGCGCGGATGCGGCCACTCGCGTCGGTGCCCTCCAGCGGGTCGTCGGCCAGCCGGGCGGTGACCGCCGCGAGGTTCTCCCCGACCAGGTGGGCGGGCAGACCCAGGCGGCGGTACGCGGACTGCGCGTTGGGACTGGCGTAGGTGACGCTGCCCGAGGCGTCCAGCCGGATCAGCCCGTCGCCGACGCGCGGGGCGTAGGTCAGCTCGCCCTGGGCGATCGGGGGTGGGAAGGTGCCGTCGGCGACCATCTGGGCCAGGTCGTCCGCCGTGGTCAGGTAGTTCAGTTCGAGCTGGCTCGGGGTACGCGCGGTGGACAGGTTGGTGTCGCGCCCGACGACGGCGATGACCGCGCGGCTGGCCCGGCTCCGCACCGGGATCGCCTCGTGCCGGGCCGGCGTGTCCCCGTACCAGACCGGGTCGCCCTCGCGCCAGATCCGGCCATGCGTGCGCGCGACGTGCAGGTGGGCCACCTCGGCACCCCGCGACACCTTGCCGACCTGGTCGTCCTGGTACGCCGTTGGCGCGGTGACCGGGCGCACCTGCGCGACGCAGAGGTACTCGTCGCCGGCCCCGACCGGTACCCACAGGAGCAGGTCGGCGAAGGACAGGTCGGAGATGAGCTGCCAGTCACCGGCGAGCCGGTGCAGGTGCTCGATGTCGGCGGGGTCGAAAGCGGTGTGCTCCTCGACGAGGTCGCGCAGGGTGGACACGATTTCAAGCCTCCCATGCGGGCCGGGATGCGCGGCGGGTAGCGTGCCACACGTGGTCCGGCCCGCTCGCCTCGCGCTGGTCGCCGCCGTGCTCGTGGCCGGCCTCGCCGGGTGCGGGTTCGTCGGCGCGTCGAAGACCAGCCCGCACAAGCCCGACACGTTCCTGCTGCGCGGCGCCGTGGCGGTGGCGCTGCCGGCCGACGACCGCCGGCCCGACGGGGTGGCGTGCGCGGCGGCGGTACCGGGGATCGTCGCCGGTACCCCGGTCAAGGTGACCGACCCGGACGGCCGGACGTTGGGCAGCGGGCGCCTGGGCGACGGCGTGGTCGCCCACGACGCCGATGGCGCGAGCTGCGACTTCCCGTTCCAGATCCCGGGGGTAACCGGTGGGGTCGCGTCCTATGACATCACGGTCGACGACCGGCCGCCACAGCGCTTCCCGGCCAAGGACCTGCGCGAGAACGCTGCGGCCATCATCCATATCAGAACGTGACCGTCACCTTGTTCAGCCCGCGCGGAGCGTCGGGGTCCTCGCCGCGCGCGAGGGCCAGGGCCAGCGCGAGCCGTTGCAGGGGCAGGATGTCCAGCAGCGGTGCGTACCGCTCGTCCACCGCCGGGGTATCGATCCGCAACCGCGCACCGTCCACATCGGACGGTCCTACGCACACCACGTCCGCCCGGCGCTCGCCGAGGCGGGCCACCACCTCGCGCATGGAGTCGCCGCCCGGGCCGGCTCCGACGACCGCGATCACCGGCACGTCCGGGTCGGTCATGGCGAGCGGCCCGTGCAGCAGGTCGGCGCCGGAGAACGCGAGCCCGGCCACGTACGAGGTCTCCATGAGCTTGAGCGCGGTCTCCCGGGCGGTCGGGTAGGCGTACCCCCGGCCGGTCGTCACCACCCGCGCGGCGAAGCGGTAGCGCGGCGCCAGCTCGACCGGGGTCGGGTCGTCGAGCACCCGCCGGGCCAGGCCGGGCAGTTCGGCGAGCGCGGCCCGCTCGGCCTCGGGCAGCCGGCCGTCCCCGGCCCGTACCCCTTCGATGAGCATCAGCAGCGCCAGCAGCTCGGCGGTGTAGGTCTTGGTCGCGGCGACCGCCCGCTCGTGGCCGGCGGCCACATCCACGTGCAGCTCGGCCGCGCCGGCGAGCGGGGACCGCGGGTTGTTGGTCACGGCGAGGGTGTGCGCGCCGGACGCCCGGGCCGCGGTGATCACTTCCACCAGGTCGGACGATCCGCCGCTCTGCGACACCCCGACCACGAGGGCGTCGCGCAGGTCGGGCCGGGCGCCGTAGAGCGTCACGACCGACGGGCTGGCCAGGCCGGCGGGGATGCCCAGGCGGATCTCGGTGAGGTAGGCGGCGTAGAGCGCGGCGTGGTCGGAGGTACCGCGGGCGGTGAACACCACGTACCGGGGCCGCCACCCGGCGATCCGGGCGGCGACTTCGGCGATCGCGCCGGCGTGCTCGGCGGTGACCAGTCGCTCGTACCCGTCTGGTTGCTCGGCCAGGTCGGCCGTCATGCCCTTTCCCGCTGCCGTCATGTCGGCCTCCGATCAGCATCTGCACGTTTTCTGCGCAGTCTTGCACATTTTGACCGCACTGCTCAATGCTACGCGCACAAACGCGCAGAGTGCCAGGCCGGGCACCGACGGCGTACGCTGCCTCGGTGACCGAAGGCGTCGAAGATCCGAAACTGTCCGCCGAGGGCGAGCTCGCCATGGCCCGCCTGGCCCTGGACGACGATGAGTACGCCCACGCCGCGAACCATCTCGCCGGCGCCGTCGGGTACGCCCCCGACCTGCCCGAGGTGCACGAGACGCTCGCCGAGTTCGTCCGTCGGTTCGGCGCCCAGGTGCTGGACCTCTTCACGATCGACGGTGATGTCTACATCGGCGCCGTGGTCGCGCGGGCGCACCTCGCGGCCGCGCTCGGCCGGGTCGACGAGGCGTTGAGCCTGCTCGTCTCGGCCACCCGTCACGAGCCGATGATGCCGTGGGCGGCGGTGCCCTGGGTGGAGGCGCCCGACCTGCCCGGCCGGCTGGACCCGAAGGGGCTGCTGCAGGGCCTCGTCGGCCTGGCCGGCGCGCTGCCCGACCCGGTACCGGAACAGCACCGCCCGGCGCTCGCGTCCTACCTGGTGCTCGCCCGCCACGCCGCCCGCACGTACCCGCAGGACGGCGTGCTGCTCGGCGCCGCGTCCGCAGTCGGCCGGCGGCTGGGCGCCTTCGGCGAGGCGGTGGCCTGGGCACAGCAGGGCGCCGCCGTGGCGCCGTCGGTGATGACCGAGATCTGGCTCGGGTACGCCTACCGCGCGGCGCAGCGTCCCGACGACGCGATCGGGGCCTGGCGCCGGGCGCTGGAGCACGACCCGATGAACCTGTCCATCTACGCCGACGTGGCCAACCTGCTCGCCGACATGGGGCGGATGGACGACGCGATCACCTGGGCCGAGCAGGCGCTGCGGATCGACCCGAGCTACGACTGCGCCGTGCACACCGGGCAGGCGCTGCGCTTCCGCCGCGACGGCGACGTCGACCACCTGGTCGCGCTCTCCGACTTCATCCGCGAGCACGCCGAGGAGTCGCACGAGCACAACGACCTCGCCCAGGCCTGCCGCGCCCACGACTGGCTCGGCACCGTGGCCATCCCCGGCGAGTCGTGCGTCAACGCCATGGCCCAGCTCCTGGAGACCGACGGGGACGTCACCGGCGCCCGCATGGCGATCACCGACCTGGAGCCGCCCAGCGCCATCAACCTGACCCGGCGGGTGCTGCCCGGCCTCACCGTGCAGTTCGGGAAGGTGTCCGAGCCGGACCCGCGCCGCCCGCTGGCGAACGTGGACGTGCACCTGTGGCGCTACGACGGCACCGAGGCCCAGCCGGCGGTACCCGCACCGGCGGCCGGGTCCGCCGCGCGCGTGGCCGAGCTCGCGAGCTACGAGCTGGGGCACCCGGCGGCGGCGTACGACCGGGCGATCGCGCTGTCCGACGTGCCGGTCGGCGACCTGATCGGGCTGCTGGTCCATCCACCGGCCGCCCCGGACGGGCCGTTCGCGCGGTACCCGGCGGTCTGGGTCAAGTGCGTGCAGACCTGGGCCTGCCTCGGCATCCTGCACCACCGCCCGGACGAGCCGTGGGCCACCTCCAGCCGGCGGCGGCTCCTCGCCGACATCGCGTACGGCGTGGAGGACTGGACCACCGAGACCGCGCTGTTCGCGCTGATCACCGCCGCCTGGGTGGACCCGGCCGCCCGGAGCGACGTACGGGACCTGGTGGCGGGACGGTTCCGGGCGGCGGCGGACGCGTCCGCACACCGCCCGGTCACCATCATGCCGTCGCTCGTCGCGCTGGCCCTGGCCACTCCGCAGCTCAGCCCGGACCTGCGCGATCTGGCCCGGCGCCTGGCCGCCGAGGACGGCGACGGGTAGGCGCTGGCCGGCTCAGTCGACCGCGGATACCAGGTCCTCCGCGACCGGCTCGGGCTGCGCCGAGCGGGACGTGGCCATCCCGCTGCGCAGCGGTACGTGCTGGAGGAACACCGCCAGCACCGGTACCAGCGCCGCCACGAAGATCGCCCAGAAGAACACCGACGAGGCCGCGGTCGCGATGCCGTGCAGCAGCGCCGAGACCACGGCCGACGGCATCGCCTGCAGCTTCTCGGGAGTGAGGCCGGCCAGGCCGCCACCCGAGGAGATCCGCCCGGCCGCGGCCGGACCGAGCCGGCTCGCGATGTCGTCGGTCAGCACCCGGTTGAAGATCGCGCCGGACAGCGAGACCCCGAACGAGCCCCCGATCGACCGGAAGAACGTGGACGTGCTACTGGCCACGCCGAGGTCCTTCTGCTCGACGCTGTTCTGCGAGATCAGCATGGTGGTCTGCATCAGGAAGCCCATGCCCAGGCCGAGGACCACCATGAACGACCCGGTCACCAGCTTGGTGGTGTGCTCGTCCAGCGTGGACAGCAGGATCAGGCCGGCCACCATCAGCAACCCGCCGATGACCGGGAAGATCCGGTACCGGCCGGTGCGGGTGATGAGCTGCCCGGCCACCAGCGACGTGACCAGTAACCCGGCCATCATCGGCAGCAGCAGCAGGCCCGAGTTGGTCGCCGAGGCGCCCTGCACGACCTGCTGGTACAGCGGCAGGTAGCTGATCGCGCCGAACATCGCGAAGCCGAGCAGGAACCCGATCACCACGCTGAGCGTGAAGTTGCGGTTGGTGAACAGGCGCAGCGACAGGACCGGCTCGGCCGCGCGCCGCTCGACCTGGGTGAACAGCACGAGCGTGACGAGTGCCAGCCCGGCCAGGCCGAGGATCTGCCAGGACATCCACGGGTAGTCGTGGCCGCCCCAGGTGGTGATCAGCACCAGCGCGGTGATGCCCACCGCCAGCAGGCCGGCGCCCCACCAGTCGATGCGGTGCTCGGTGCGGTACTTGGGCAGCCGCAGCCGCGCGACGAGGAGCACCAGCGCGGCGGCACCGACCGGCAGGTTCACGTAGAACGCCCAGCGCCAGCTCAGGTGGTCGGTGATGTACCCGCCGACCAGCGGCCCGCCGACCATCGCGATCGCCATCATGCCGGCGATGAAGCCCTGGTACCGGCCGCGCTCGCGGGGTGGTACCAGGTCACCGATGATCGCCATCGCACCGACGAGCAGACCGCCTGCGCCGAGTCCCTGCAGCGCCCGGAACCCGATGAGCTGGCCCATGCTGTGCGCCGCGCCGGACAGCGCGGAACCGGCGAGGAACACCACGATCGAGGTCAGGAAGATGTTCTTGCGCCCGTACAGGTCGCCGATCTTGCCCCACAACGGCGTGGAGACCGTGGTGCCGAGCACGTACGCGGTGACCACCCAGGGCAGGTGGGCCAGGCCATGCAGGTCACCGACGATGCGCGGCATCGCGGTGCTGACGATCATGTTGTCCAGCATGGCGAGCAGGATCGCCATCAACAGGCCGGGCAGGACGGCCATCACGTCACGTCGTCGTGCCGGTACAACTTCGGTTTCGGACACAGTACGCTCCCCCGGAAGAACTGGGCCAGCTTACTCGCCGGCCGGCTAGCTTGGTTACTTGTCGTACGGTAAGCTATCCACTAGCCGGCCGTCAAGTAAGTTGTGTCGCGCCGGAAGTCAGGAGCGAGGCGACGCATGAAAGAGCAGGGGGACACCCGGTCCCGCATCCAGGAGGTGGCTCTGGAGCTGTTCACCGAGCACGGGTACGAGGCGACGTCGCTGCGTGAGATCGCCGAGCGGCTCGGCGTCACGAAGGCGGCCCTGTACTACCACTTCAGGACGAAGGACGAGATCATCACCAGCTTCATGCAGGACCGCGCGGAGGCGGTGAAGGAGATCCTGGAGTGGGGCCGGGCGCAGCCGCGCACCCAGGAGACCCGGCGGGAGGTGGTCCGCCGGTACGCCGAAATGATGGCCCGGACCGGCCACCACAGGGTGATGCGCTTCCTGGAGCGCAACCAGACCGCGCTGCGCGACCACCCGAAGGGCGAGGTCCTGCGCAAGACCACGCTCCAGATGATCGACCTGCTCAGTGACCCTGGCGACCCGTTGCCGGTGCGGCTGCGCAGCTCGCTGGCACTCTTCGCGCTGCACGCGTCGTGGTTCGTCGACCCCGACGGGCCGCACACCGACGACGAGCGGACCGAGGCGGCGCTGCAGGTCGCCCTGGAACTGCTCGACCCGGTGGACCGGTCGACGGCTACTCGATAACGGCGATCAGGTCGCCCTCCTGGACGACGTCGCCCTCGTTGACCGCGAGCTGCTGGACCATACCGTCGGACTCCGCGATCACCGGGATCTCCATCTTCATGGACTCCAGGATGACCAGGGTGTCGCCCTCGGCCACCTCGTCCCCGGCGGTGGCGACCACCTTCCACACGTTGGCCACCATCTCGGCGCGGATCTCTTCGGCCATCGCCCAGCCTCTCTACTCTCACGTCCGGGTGCGATCAGTATCCAACCACGGAGGGGCAACAGCGGGCCCGCTAGGATGCACGGGTTGATTCGCGACGTTCGCCCGGAGGTTCGGCCATGGCCAAGAAGTCACGGAAGAAGAAGGCCCGCAAGAAGAGCGCGGCCAACCACGGCAAGCGCCCCAACTCCTGATCGCGCGCCCCGGTCGGGCAGCGACCGGGGCGGATCTCACTCGGCCAGGTACTCGCGCGCCTCGGCCTCGACGACGAGCTCCATCAGCTTCATCCGCAACCGCTCGCGCAGCCGGGGCGGAGCCAGCTCGGCGCCGCAGCAGCGTGCCACCAGTGCCTTGACCTCCTGCTCGATGCCGTACTCGCGCAGGCAGGGCGAGCACTCTTCGAGATGGTCGCGGATCAGCCGCCGGCGGTCTTCGTCGCACTCCAGGTCGAGGTAGAGGTAGACCTCCGCGAGCACGTCGCGGCAGTCCGTCTCATGTGGATCCCCACAGCTCATGTCGGCTCCTCGCTCCCGCTCGGGGCCGCCACGAGGCACGTCAGCGCTGAGCTCATGGTTCTACGCCTCCCGGCCGGCTGGGGCGTCAGCGGGCAGGTCGGACCCGCCCCGGGTGAGGCCCCGCTCGGCAGCGTAACCCTCCAGCAGCCGGCGAAGGTTGCGCCGGCCGCGGTGCAGCCGGGACATCACGGTGCCGATGGGGGTGCCCATGATGTCGGCGATCTCCTTGTACGAGAAGCCTTCCACGTCGGCCAGGTAGACGGCCAGGCGGAAGTCTTCGGGCAGTGCCTGCAGAGCGTCCTTGACGTCCGAGTCGGGCAGCCGGTCCAGCGCCTCCGTCTCGGCGGAGCGCAGCCCGCTCGACGTGTGCGACTCGGCGGAGGCGAGCTGCCAGTCGGTGATCTCCTCGGTGGGCGCCTGGATCGGCTGGCGCTGCCGACGACGGTACGAGTTGATGTAGGTGTTGGTCAGGATCCGGTAGAGCCAGGCCTTGAGGTTGGTGCCCTCTTCGAACTGGTGGAAGGCGGCGAACGCCTTGAGGAACGTCTCCTGCACCAGGTCCTCGGCGTCAGCCGGGTTGCGCGTCATCCGCAGGGCGGCCGCGTAGAGCTGGTCGACAAAGGGCAACGCGTCCCGCTCGAACCGGGCACGCCGCTGGTCGGTCCGTTCGGCCACCAATCGATCCGCCCTCCTCGGCTGTCCCGCCGAGGATACGCCGGGGGTCTGGGTGAGCGCCTGGGAACCGAGCCCGGCGTCTGCGTCCAACGGCCACTCCGGCGCGTACAACAGCCGGCGTACCAAGCGTTGCGGCTCCGCCTCGCCGGACCTGATCTGGATGGCCACACGTCCCCTTCCGGTCGCGTCGTGTCGGGGGGTGCAACATCGACGCGGCGGCCGGCATTCCTGGCGACGTATCCACCAGCTACGACGACGGGGCCGCCCAGCCGTGATGGGCCAGCCACGCGACCACGGCGGTACCCACCGCGGCGGGGTCACGGCGCAGGTCGTGCCGTTCACCGGGGCGTACGCAGACCTCGACGTCCGGCCCGGGAGCCGGCACGCCGAAGGGGTCCCGGTCGCCGTTGACCACCAGCGTCGGCAGGCCGGTCGCCAGCTCCGCGGCCCGGGAACGCGTGGGGTCGGCGGCCTTGCCCGGCGGGTGCAGCGGGAACGCCAGCGCCACCACCCCGGCGGCGCCCAGTGCCCGGGCGGTCCGGCAGGCCACGCGCGCGCCGCTGGACCGGCCGCCGACCACGAGCGGCGTCGCGTCGGCGCGCAGGGTGGACACCACCGTGATCCACGCGTCGTCGAGCTGCGCGACTGGGGCGGGTGTGCGGCGACCCTTCACCCGGTAGGGCTGGGTGACCCGGGCCACCAGGACGCCCGCGGACAGCGCGGCACGCCGGACGGCCAGCAGGTCCGGTGCGTCCACCCCGCCCCCGGCACCGTGGCCGAGAACGAGCAGGCTGCGCACCGGACCGGCCGGCCGGTCCAGCTCGACCCGAGCGGGGCCGTATGGCGTGGGTACCTCGGCGTGCTCGGTCCCGCCGGCGCCGCGCTTCGCGGGGCGCCGGCGGGTCGTGACCTCGCTAGGCTCGGTCAGGAAGCGACCCGGTCGACGAGGTCGACCAGGGTGCGCTGTTTCGGAATCAGTTGCAGGACCGTGCGGCTCTCCGCCGCCGGTACCGTCCCCGCGTGCTCCGTCCGCCATGCGACCAGCATCGCTCGTCGCTCGCGCGGCGTCGTGGCGCCCCACACGCCATGACAGTCGCCGACCTCCAGCGCCCAGGCCAGGCAGGCACCCTGGACCTCGCACGTCCGGCACAGCGCGAGAGCCGTGTCGGCCGGTTCGCTCGGCGCCGGAAAGAAGGTTTCTGGATCTACGGATTGACATACCCCTCGGGTACGCCACGCAGCGTCTTCCTGCCGCTCACTAAAGGCACGCAACAATCGCGGATCTCTTCGTGCAGCGGCGACCTCATGCGGGCGTGGCATTCGCGCCCGAGTCATTCACCCACCTCCCCCGTGGGTCCGGACTGTTCAGCGACGCGGTGGATTGGATGCGGCGCTGCCGGCAGCGTGTTCTACCGCATTCGACGGTACAAGGACAAGTACAGGTTGCCTGGTTGTGGAAAAGTGGGGGGAAAAATAGGAAGCATTGCCCTAAAACAGAGTGGGATCTGTCGGCTGGGCGTCGTTTCCCGGCGCCGCTGTCACACTCACCCGTGCGGTCAGGGCGGGCCCGTCGTTGCGGACGTCGCCGACCGCGGGGCTCACCGGACGGACCTCCAACGAATCGATGAAACTCAATGAGGGTACCGCGAGCAGAGTCGCCGGATCGGCCGGTGCGGTAAGCCACCGGGCCCATCGATCGGGGGTAATGATTAACGGCATGCGATCGTGCACCGACGCCAAGTGACCAATTGCGGCGGCGGTGACAATCGCGCATGTCACCAGTCCCGCGGCGGAGACGCTCCACAAGCCGGCGAATGCGAGCACGTGCGGGCCGGTCAGAAAATACGCCTGCTTGCCGCCGCCCTCCGTGGTCCGCCACTCGTACCAGCCGTCGGCCGGTATCAGGCAGCGCCGCTGGCGGAACGACGGGGCAAACGTATTCGAGCTCATCGCCGTCTCGGCGCGCGCGTTGATCATGCGGACGCCGATCCGGGCGTCGCGCGCCCACGGCGGTACCAGGCCCCAGCGCGCGACCCGGAGCACCCGCCCGCCGGTGGCCGCGGTCACCACCGGTACCGGATCGGTCGGCGCGACGTTGTAGTCCGGCGTCAGGACGCCGCCGGTCTCGTCCAGCGCCTCGAAGAGCGCGGCCAGGTCAACGGAGCTGCGCGTGGTCGCGTACCGCCCGCACACGCGCCCAACCTACCGGCCGCGTCACCGGTTTGGTGCCGGAGACGGCAGACTGTACGCGTGGCCAACGCACCCGTCCCGTGGACCGCGCCGACCGCGCGCGGACCGGTCGCCGCGACCGTCCGCCTGCCCGGATCGAAGTCGGTAACGGCCCGGGCCCTGGTCCTGGCCGCGGTCTCCGTCGGACCATCGACGTTGGACTATCCCTTGCGGGCCCGGGACACCGAGCTGATGGCCGGCGCGCTGCGCGCGATGGGCACCCACGTGAGCACCGCCAACGACGCGCGCTGGCTGGTCCGGCCCCGGCCCCTGGCGGGTCCGGCGCACGTGGACGTGGGCCTCGCCGGTACCGTCATGCGGTTCCTGCCCGCCGTGGCGGCGCTGGCCGACGGTCCGGTCACCTTCGACGGCGACCCCCGCGCCCGGGCCCGGCCGCTCGGTCCCCTGGTCGAGTCGCTGCGCGCGCTCGGGGTACGCATCGACGCCGGCCCCGGCGGAGGGCTCCCGTTGACCGTGCACGGCGTGGGCCGGGTGGTCGGCGGTGAGGTGACCCTGGACGCGTCGGCGTCCAGCCAGTTCGTCTCCGGCCTGATGCTGGCCGCACCCGACTTCGACGATGGCGTGGTGGTCCGCCACGTGGGCCCACCGGTGCCGTCGGCGCCGCACCTGCGGATGACCGTACGGATGCTGCGCGCCGCGGGGGCCGGGGTGGACGACTCCACGCCCAACCTGTGGGCGGTCGAGCCCGGGCGGCTGTCCGGGCGCGGCTGGGACGTCGAGCCCGACTTGTCCGGCGCCGCGCCGTTCCTCGCCGCCGCGCTCGTCACCGGCGGGTCGGTGACCGTGCCCGGCTGGCCGATCGGCACCACCCAGCCGGGCGACCAGCTCCGCGGCCTGCTCACCGCGATGGGCGGCCGGTGCGTGCTGAGCACCGAAGGGCTGACCGTCCGGGGGACCGGGCAGATCCACGGGCTCGACGCCGACCTGTCCGACGTCAGCGAGCTGACCACGGTGCTGGCCGCGCTCGCGACGCTGGCCGACTCGTCGTCGCGGTTCACCGGCATCGCGCACATCCGCGGGCATGAGACCGACCGGCTGGGCGCGCTGACCCGGGAGCTGACCGCGCTCGGCGCCGACGTCACCGAGCTGCCCGACGGCCTGGCCATCAAGCCGGGCCGGCCGCGCGGCGGGGTGTTCCGGACCTACGACGACCACCGCATGGCGCACGCCGCGGCGGTACTGGGGCTGGCCGTCCCCGGGGTGGAGCTATCCGATGTGGCGTGCACGGCCAAGACCATGCCGCACTTCCCGGCGCTGTGGCAGGCGATGGTGCGCGGCCGGGACGGCGGCGGGTCCGGCAGGAGTGATCGCCGCTGACCGCGAAGCGCCGTCGCGAGTACGACGAGGACGACGTACGGGTCCGGCCCGGCCGCACCTCGCGGCCCCGCACCCGGATCCGGCCCCGGCACGAGCACGCCGCGGACGGCTTCGTGGTCGCGATCGACCGCGGCCGGTACACCGTCGACCTCCACGGCCGGTCGGTGCTGGCGATGCGGGCGCGCGAGCTGGGGCGCCGCGGCGTCGTGGTGGGCGACCGGGTGGCGCTGGTCGGCGACCTGTCCGGCGCCGCCGGAACGCTTGCCCGGATCGTGCGGATCGAGCCGCGCGCCTCGGTGCTGATGCGCACCGCCGACGACGACGACACCACCCCCGAGGGCCGGGTCGAACGCGTCGTGGTGGCCAACGCCGACCAGCTCGTCATCGTCAGCGCGCTGGCCGACCCGCCGCCGCGGACCGGGTTCATCGACCGGTGCCTGGTCGCCGCGTACGACGCCGAGATCGACCCGTTGCTCTGCCTCACCAAGGCCGACCTCGCCGGGCCCGAGGAGGTTCTGGCCTACTACGCCGACCTGGACCTGCCCTACGTGCTGACCCGGCCGGACGGCGACCTGGCCCCGCTGGTCCACGAGCTGACCGGGCGGATCTCGGTGCTCGTCGGGCACTCCGGGGTCGGCAAGTCCACTCTGGTCAACCGCCTGATACCCGACGCCGACCGGCGGGTCGGCGCGGTCAGCGCGATCGGCAAGGGGCGGCACACCTCGACCAGCGTGGTCGCATTGCCGCTGCCGGAGGCCGACGCATGGATCATCGACACGCCCGGGATCCGCTCGTTCGGGCTCGCCCACGTCTCGGCCAACAGCCTGCTGCACGGCTTCCCGGACCTGGTGCAGGCGTCGGTGAACTGCCCGCCGAACTGCGACCACACCGGGTCGTCCGGGGACTGCGGGCTTGACGCACTCGTGGCGGCGGGCGGGGCGGACCCGCGCCGGCTCGCCTCGTTCCGCCGGCTGCTCGCCTCCCAGTCCGGCGCGGGCGACGACTACGGCCCACCCGCTTAGACGTCGACGTAGCCGCCGGTGCGCCAGTACAGGCCGTTCTCCCGGGCCAGCAGGTCCTCGTCGATGAGGTACCGGCGGATCGTCACGTAGTCGTCGTACCAGGCGCGCAGGACCGCGTCGACAGCGCGCTCCGGATAGCGCACGCCGGGCTCGAAGCACGCGGCGATGTGTTCGAGCACCATCCGCCGCTTGGCCCGGGCGGCCGGCAGCTGCACCAGCCGGCCGTTCCGCACGAACGCGCGCAGCACCGCCGCGCGTTGCCGGTCGGGGTCCAGCGGCTCCTCGGCGGCCTCCGGGCTGTGCTCCCGTACCGCGTCCTTGAACGCCCCGGTGTCCGCGACGAGCCGGCCGTCGACGAGGCTCACCAGCCCGCCCTGCTCCAACCGGCGCAGGGCGATCACCACGTCCCGGGCGGGCAGACCGCTGGTCTCCACGACCTCACTGGGGGTACCGGCGCCGAGCGCGACGGCGGCGTACACCCGTAGCCGCTCCTCCTCGGCCAGCAGGCCACACAGCATTTCCGGTCGCACATCGGGAAACGTTAGCGGGTCCGGCCGCCCTACCCGAAGCGAGCCATGCCGGCGCGCGGCAGCCGCCCGGCCCGGGCGACCGTCTCCTGGATTTCCCGGCCCGCGCGCGAATCAGGCCCACTGTCAGCTAGGTTTCCGGCATGGCCGGATACGCCGACGACCTCGCGCTGTCGCACGTCCTCGCGGACACCGCGGACGCCGTTTCCATGGCCCGGTTCCGCGCGCTGGACCTGCACGTCGAGGCGAAGCCGGACCTGACCCCGGTGTCCGACGCGGACACCGCGGTCGAGCGGGCGCTGCGCGGCACGCTGGCTCGCGCCCGCCCCCGTGACGGCGTGCTGGGCGAGGAGTTCGGGGTGACCGATGCGGCGGCCGGCCCGGGTACCCGCCAGTGGGTGATCGACCCGATCGACGGCACCAAGAACTTCATCCGCGGGGTACCCATCTGGGCCACGCTGATCGCGCTGATGGAGGGCGACCAGGCGATGGTCGGGATGGTGTCCGCGCCGGCGCTGGGCCGGCGGTGGTGGGCCGCGCGCGGGCACCGCGCGTTCGCCGGCCGGCACCGGGCCGCCGCGACGCCGATCCGGGTGTCCGGCGTATCCCGGCTGTCCGACGCCTCGTTCTGCTACTCCGACCTGCGGGAATGGGAGGAGGCCGGGCGGCTGTCCGGGATGCTCGACATCATCCGGCGCACGTGGCGCAACCGCTCCTACGGCGACTTCTACGGGTACATGCTGGTAGCCGAAGGGGCGGTCGACGTGATGGTGGAGCCGGAACTGTCGTTGTGGGATCTGGCCGCGCTGGTCCCGATCGTGACCGAGGCCGGGGGTACCTTCACCGACCTGGCCGGGCGGCCGGGGCCCGGCGGCGGTAGCGCCGTGGCCACCAACGGCAAGCTGCACGCCGACATCCTCGACCGCCTCGGACACACCCGGTGACCGCTGGCAGGTGAATCTTCCGGTAGCGGTTATCCTTCCTCGGGTGTTCTCCGCCGGGTGGCTCTATCTCGCTGCGATGATCGCCGCGTACGGGGTGGCGAATCTGCTCCAGTCGATCGCCGCCGTCCGGACCAGCCACGAGCGGCGCTTCCACCCCAGCCTGCTGCTGCGCCTCGTCGGGCACCGCATCTACCTGCTCGGCCTGGGCTGCCAGTTCGGCGCGTTCCTGCTGGCCTTCTTCGCCCGCCGGGAGCTACCCCTGTTCCTCGTCCAGGCCAGCGTCGCGGCCGGCCTGGGCGTCACCGCCATACTGGGCGTCGCGGTGCTCAAATGGCGGCTGCCCCCCGCGGAGGTGGCGCTGCTGGCGTTGCTGGGCCTCGGCGTCGCCGCGCTGATCGTCGCCGCCAAGCCGGCGCCGTCACGGCAGCTCGGGCTCTGGGAGGAGATCGCGCTGGCGGTGGTCCTCGGGCTGGTCGCGGTGGCCGGCTTCTTCGGGGTACGGCTGCGCGGCTCGCCCGGCTCGGTGGTGCTCGGGTCACTCGCCGGGGTGGCGTTCGGCGCGGCGGCCGTCGCGTCCCGCCCATTGGCCAACGTGGACCGGGTGCACGAGTTCGTCACCCATCCCCTGCTCTACCTGGTGGTCGCCCACTCCGTGGTCGGCCAGCTGCTGCTGGGGCTGGCGATGCAGCGGGGTTCGACGACCGCGGCGGTGGCGGCGATGGACGCCGCGTCGGCGGTGCCGGCCGCGGTGATCGGCCTGGTGCTGCTCGGCGACCGGATCTGGCCCGGGCGGGAGTGGCTCGCGGCGGTGGGCTTCCTGGTCACGCTCGGGTCGGTGATCGGCCTGACCCGGTACGCCGAGCCGCAGCACCATCCCGAGACCGCCGCCCGGATACCGGTCCAGGCCGGAGTGGCCGCCCGCTGATGCGGCTGCTGATCATCTCGGACACCCACGTCCCGGCGCGCGCCCGGGACCTGCCGGCACCGCTGTGGCACGCCGTCGAGGCGGCCGACCTGGTCATCCACGCCGGTGACTGGGTCGACGTGCGGCTGCTCGACGCGCTGACCGCGCGGGCCGCCGCGTTGCTCGGGGTGTACGGCAACAACGACGGCCCCGCCCTGCGCGCCCGCCTGCCCGAAGTGGCCTGGCTGACCATCCAGGGGGTACGGCTGGCCGTGGTGCACGAGACCGGGCCAGCCGCCCGCCGCGAGGAGCGCTGCGACCACCGGTTCCCCGGGGTTGACCTGCTGGTCTTCGGGCACAGCCACATCCCGTGGGACTCGGTCGCGCCGAGCGGGATGCGGCTGCTCAACCCCGGCTCCCCCACCGACCGGCGGCGCCAGCCGACCGGTACCTACCTGACCGCCACGATCACGGACGGCGCACTGGTCGCGGTGGAGCTGCATCCGGTCCCGCGCTGAACCGGCCGGCACACCGGTCCGTGTGGTGACCGATGACGACGACCGCGATCTACCCACCGGCCCCCGACGCGTTCCGCCGGGAGCTGGATGCCTGGCACCTCGCCCGGTACGGCGGGCCGGTGCACTGGACCTCCGAGTGGCTGCCGCTCGCCGGGCACGACGCGCTGTGGCTGGTCGCCGACGGGCACCTGGACTTCTTCGCGGTCGGCGGGCACGGCCGGGGCGTCGCGCGCTTCCTCGGCCGGCTCGGCGCCGGCACGCTGGTGCCGGCGTCGGCACCCGGTCCGGAACACGTGCTCGCCGGGCGTGCGTTGCCCGGGTGCGCGGTACGCCGGATCGCGGTCGCCGAGCTGCTCGCCGAGCCGAGGCCGGTGGACCGGGCGCTCTTCGGGTCCCGCAGGGCCGACGAGGCGCTGGTCCGGGGCGTGGACGCCGGGATCGGCCCGCTGCTGTCCGCCGTGGATGCCGCGCCACCGGCCGGTACCCCGACGCTCATCCCGGGGTACCGGGTCGAGCTGCGGCCGGGTGACGCGGTCCGGCCGGTGCACGGGATCGTGTGGCTGCGCGTGCTCAGCGGGCAGGTCGGCGAGCTGGGCACCGGTGCCACGGCGGCGGTCGACGACGCGGTCACCTCGGAGACCGGCGCGGTCGTCGCCGTCGGTACCACCGGGGACCTGCTCGCCGACGGCGTGCTCTGGCGCTACCTGGCCGCCGAGGAGTTACGGCTGCGGTACGCGCTGGACCGGCGGATCAACGGTCGAGCGCCAGCCGCCCGCCGAGCGCGATGAACACCGCCGCCATCGCCCGGTCGATCCCGCGCCGCGCCCGCTGGTAGCACCGGGCCACCGGGCCCAGGCCGAACAGCGTCGCCACCACGGCGTACCAGATCACCGCCGGCGACACCATCAGCGCACCCGGGAGAGCTGCTCGGACGTGGACTGATCAAGGCCGGACGGCCCCCCGGGTCGGGCCGACCCGCACCTGGGAGGCGGTTGAACCGCGGCCGATAATGGGTACAGAAGCAACACCATGGGCCGGTAGACATACGGCAACTACCCGAACAGGGTGGGGCGGACCGAGGGAACTCCCCGCGCCCGCATGCGAGGTTCGACTCCTCGCCCGGCCCCTACGGCGTCAGCGCCCGAACTGGAACCAGTTGACGTTGACGAAGTCTGCGACGGTGTCGCCGGTGAACGTCAGGTACAGCCGGTGCACTCCGGTGGCGCCGCCGGCCGGTACGGTCACGCTGGTCCAGTTCTGCCAGCCGCCGGTGGGCGTGACCGGGACCGTGGCCACCACCGGGCCGGTCGGGCTGTCCAGCCGGTACCGGATGGTGCCGCCGGTGCTGGCGCCGGACGCGATCCGGGTCAGCACCGACGTGGGCGGCCCGGCGCCGAAGTCCACCCCGTCGTAGTAGAGGAAGTCCCCGGTGGCGATCCAGCCGACGTTCTGGCCGCAGCCGCCGTCGGTGCAGTGTTGCAGGAACGTGCCCTGCTGCCCGTCGTAGTACGCGGCGCCGATGATCGCGTACGGGTTCTGCGTGGCCGGGAACCGCTGACCGGCCCCGAACGGGAAGAGCGCGGGCTTGCCGTCGCCCACGTTGATCGGCTCCTGGCTGGCGCTGGCCGGCCAGGTCACCGGCAGCGTCCCGGTCGGGTCGTAGCCGCCGAACAGCACGTCGGCCACGCCCGCGCCCTCGGTGCCGGGCAGCCACGCCGCGACGAGCGCGTCCCAGTCGCCGAGCTGCGCGGCGATGTCCAGCGGGCGGCCGGAGACGAGGACCACCACGACGGGTACCCCGGCGGCCTTGAGGCGGGACAGCACGGTCAGGTCGCCGGAGTCCAGCCCCATCGAGCCGGGCCGGTCGCCCATCCCCTCGGCGTACGGGGTCTCTCCCACGACCGCGATGGCCGCCTTGTAGCTGTCGTCGATGCCGAAGCCGTCGCGGTTGTAGGCCACCGTGGTCCCCGGCGCCACGGCCGCCCGGATCCCTTGCAGGATCGTGGTGCCGGGGGTGGTCGCGCCGGACGAGCCCTGCCAGGAGATGGTCCAGCCGCCGCTCTGGTTGCCGATGTCGTCGGCGTTCTTGCCGGCCACGAAGAACTTCGGCGCGGTCCTCGGCAGCGGCAGCACGCCGAACTTGTTCTTCAGCAGGACCTGCGACTCGCGGACCGCCTGCCGGGCCAGCCCGCGGTGGGCGTCGCTGCCGACCGACCCGGTCCAGCTCCGGTCGGTGAACGGGTGCTCGAAGAGGCCCAGCTCGAACTTCTTGGTCAGGATGCGGCGGTTGGCGTCGTCGATCCGAGCCAGTGGTACCCGGCCGGCCTGCGCCTCGTCGCGCAGCAGCGTGATGAACCGGCGCCAGTCGTTCGGCACCATGATCATGTCCAGGCCGGCGTTGATGGCGATGCGTACCTCGTCGGCGGTGAAGCCCGGCTGGCCGTCGATCTGGTCGATGGCGTTCCAGTCGGAGACCACGAAGCCGGTGAAGCCCAGCTCGCCCTTGAGCACGTCGGTGATGAGGTACCGGTTGGCGTGCATCTTCACGCCGTTCCAGCTGCTGTAGGAGATCATCACCGAGCCGACCCCGCGCTGCACGGCCGCCCGGAACGGCGGCAGGTGGATCGCCCGCAGGTCGGCCTCGGACAGCTCGGTGTTGCCCTGGTCCACCCCGCCGGTGGTGCCGCCGTCGCCGACGTAGTGCTTGGCCGTCGCCAGCACCTTCGGGGTGCCGTCCTGCAGCCCGGTCACCAGCGTGCTCATCGCGCTGGCCAGCTCGGGTACCTCGCCGAACGACTCGTACGTGCGGCCCCACCGGTCGTTGCGCGCCACGCACAGGCACGGCGCGAAGTCCCAGGTGGGTCCCGTGCCGGCGACCTCCTCGGCGGTGGCCCGGCCGATGCTCTGGACCAGCGCCGCGTCGCGGGTGGCGCCCAGCCCGATGTTGTGCGGGTAGATGGTCGCGCCGACCACGTTGTTGTGGCCGTGCACCGCGTCCACCCCGTAGATCAGCGGGATACCGAGCGGGGTGGCCAGGGCGGCGCGCTGGAAGTTGTCGTACATGTCGGCCCACGCGGTCGGCGTGTTCGGGCTTGGGGCCGAGCCGCCCCCGGACAGCAGCGAGCCGAGCCGGCTGGCGGTGATGTCGGTACCGGAGACCGCGAGCCGCTCCGCCTGGGTCATCTGGCCGATCTTCTCGTCCAGGGTCATGCGGGCCAGCAGGTCGGCGACGCGGACGGGTACCGGCTGGGTCGCGTCCTTGTACGGCGGGTCGGCGGCGAAGGCCGGGCCGGCGTCGAGCACCCCCGCGGCGAGCAGCCCGACGACGATCAGGTGGAACGCTCTCCTAGCTGACATGGCCACGCCCCTCCCCAGGATCTGTAAAGTTACTTAACCACATCCCCCCATGGGCGGAAAGGCTGTCCGCTAAGCGGATTCGGACATGGCGAGGCCGCCCACGTCGGTACCGACGCCGACCAGCTTCTTGCCGTCGGCGGTGAACCCGTCGTCGGCGCCGATGTCAACGCATCGGTGGGAGCCTCCCCATTTCGTTACGGCGCCGCGCTGCGCGAGGATGGTGCACCGTGACCGACATCGACCAGCTCACCGCGTGGATGGACGGGTACGTGCGGGCGTGGAACTCCAACGACCCCGCCGAGATCGAGGCCCTGTTCACCGAGGACGCCGAGTACCGCACCGAGCCGCACAGCCCGCCGTGGCGCGGCCGGGACGAGATCGTGCGGGACTGGCTGGCCCGCCAGGATGCGCCCGGGGAGACCACGTTCGAATGGCGGCCGATCGCCGTCACCGAGGAGGTCGCGGTCGTGCAGGGGGTGACCCGGTACCCGCGACAGACGTTCAGCAACCTCTGGGTGATCCGCCTTGACGGCGAGGGCCGCTGCCGGGAATTCACCGAGTGGTGGATGGAGCAGCCGGCTCCGGAGTGACGGATCCGCCCGTGCCTCACCGACCGCGGGGCTGGCTGAAGGTGGCGTCGCCCTGTCACCGACGTCCCGGCCGGATTCAGGTAGCCGGTACCGCCTACCGTGGTCGGCGTGATCCGGATGCTTCGGGCGCTCGGCGTGGTGCTGCTCGCCGTCGCGGTGCCGCTGCTCGCCGGCCCGGCCGCCCCGGCGCAGGCCGCGCCGGGCGAATCCATCTCCCGGTACGACGTGCGCATCGAGGTACGGGTGGACGGGCAGCTCTTCGTCGAGGAGACCATCGGGTACGACTTCGGCCGCGCCGACCGGCACGGCATTGTCCGGCGGATCCCGGTTCGGTTCCGGTACGACGACACGCACGACCGGATCTACCCGCTCGACCATGTCGGCGTGACGATGGACGGCGCGCCGGTACGGGTGGACCGCAGCGGCGCAGACAACCAGGAGGTACTCAAGATCGGTGATCCGGACCGGACGGTCACCGGCAGCCACACGTACCGGATCTCCTACGCCGTCCGCGGCGTGGTCAACCGGTTCGGCGACCACGACGAGCTCTACTGGAACGCGATCGGCACCGAGTGGGACGTGCCGATCGGCACGGCCAGCGCCACGGTCAGCGGGCCCGGCCCGATCCAGCGCACCACCTGCTTCACCGGCCCCGCCGGCGGCACCGCCAGGTGCGCGGGTACGACGAGCGACGGGTCCACCGCGACGTTCCAGCAGTCCGGGATGAGCAGGGGCCACGGGCTGACGGTGGTGGTCGGGTACCCGCCGGGCAGCGTCGAGCACGCCGACCCGATCCTCACCACCCGGCACACGGTGGCCACCGCCTTCCGGGCGACTCCGCTGACCGCCGGCACCGGCCTCGCGCTGGCGTTGCTCGGCGCCGGCGCCGCACTCGCGATCGCCTGGCGGACGGGGCGCGACCGGTACTACGTCGGCCAGCTGCCCGGCCTGGTTCCCGACCGCGACGACGGCGCCGAGCAACGGCGCAAGCCGCTGTTCGGGGCACCGCCGGTCTCGGTCGAGTTCGTCCCGCCCGAGGGAATCCGGCCCGGCCAGGTCGGCACGCTGGTCGACGAGCACGCCGACGTCATCGACGTCAGCGCGACCATCGTCGACTTCGCGGTACGCCGGCACCTGCACATCCGCGAGCTGCGCCCGCCCCGCGGCAAGGCGGACTGGGAGCTGACCAAGCTGACCGACGGCGACCCCAAGTTCCTGCGCTACGAACGGACTCTGTTCCGGGAGCTGTTCGCCGAGGGCGACACGGTACGCCTGTCCGAGCTGCGCAACACGTTCGCCGCTGACCTGGCGAAAGTGCGCGACCAGCTCTACGCCGATGTGGTGTCCCAGGGGTGGTACAAGCGCAGCCCGGCGCGTACCCGGTTGATCGCCAAGGGCTGGGCCGTCGCCGGCCTGTTCTTCGCGGTGGCGGTCACCGTCGTCCTGGCGGTGCTGACCCAGGCCGCGCTGATCGGCGTCGGACTGGTCCTCGCCGCGATAGTCCTGGTCGTGGCCGCCGGCAGGTTCCCGGCCCGTACCGGTCGGGGCAGCGCGGCGCTGGCCCGGGTGCAGGGCTTCCGGCTCTACATCGCCACCGCCGAGGCCGAGCAGCTGAGGTTCCAGGAGCGGGAGCAGATCTTCTCCACGTACCTGCCGTACGCCATCGTGTTCCGGCTGGCCGACCGGTGGGCGCGGATCTTCCGCGACCTCGCCGCCGCCCGCCCGGACGGCGGCCGGGGCCTGTACTGGTACACGGGCCCGGCCGACTGGAGCATGCTCTACTTCGCGACGTCCATCGGCGACTTCACCACCACGACGGGGACCACGCTCAGCTCGACGCCGCCGTCCGCCTCCGGCTCGTCCGGGTTCTCCGGCGGCGGCTTCTCGGGTGGCGGTGCCGGCGGCGGCGGAGGCGGTAGCTGGTAGCCGGAGGTCAGTTCATCAGTACCTGCGCGGACCCTTGGCGTACAGCAGATAGAGCGTCGGGCCGACCGGGAACGACAACACGATGATCAAAGCCCACGTGTTGCGGTTGAAGTAGCGCAGCTCCAGGTCGCTGGTCCGGGCCAGGTCGGCCAGGCAGCGCATGTCGAACCACACGACGACCGCCATCAGCGCGACGACGGTGACCAGGATGACCATCACGTTGCCCATTGTCACTTCGCCTCTCGCGCAATTGAGAAACAGATCCGGCGGCGTGTCAAGTCCGCGTCGCGCGGCGGGCGGTAGAACAGCACGACCGCGCACCTCATGGCACGACAGTGCGTTTTGCCGGTGGGTCAGGCGCCCGGCTCAGGCCGGTGCAAGTCGTCCCGCACGGCGAGCTGGGACCCTTCCGGACTCGACCAGCCAGCGGACCGTGTCAGCGACGGTCTCCCGAAGCGGTGTGGGCTCAATGCCGAGTTCGGTTCGGGCGGCGGAGTCGTCGAACCGCGTGTCCCGGAGCGCGATCTCCACGCCTTCCCGGTCACCCGGGTAGTGCCACCGTTCGGGCAGCCAACGCTGGACGGCGTCGATGAGGCGGGCCGAGGGACCGATCACTGGCCTGGGCAGGATCAGGTGGGGGAACCGTCGCCCGGTGACGTCCGCGAAGGCGGCGAACATCTGGTCCCCGTCCACATGATGCCCAGGCACGATGTACCGGCGCGGCCCCCGCCCGGTGGTGAGCACGGCGGCGATCACCGCTGCGACATCGCGGACGTCGACAATATGCAATCCGCCGCGGGGCCAGAGCGGGAAGCGGCCGAGCAGGATCCACCGCAGCCGTTCACTCTGATCGCCACGGTAGGGATCGCCCGGACCCCAGACACCGCCAGGGTAGATCGTCACAACCGGCGCCCCGGCCTCCTGCAGACGGCGAGCGACCTTCTCCGAGGCGACCTTCGACTGGGCGTACGGCAGCTCGATGTCACCAAGCGGCAGGTCGGGCCCACTCCCGCCGTATCGCGTCAGCGCTACCGTCGTCGACACATGCACGACCGGATCCAAGCCGCGGTCGACCGCCCGACCCAGCACCAGTTCGGTGGCACGGGCATTGGTGCGCCGCATCTCCTCGGCGCGGCGCGGGTCCACGGAGAAGACCGCCGCTGCATGCACCGCCGCCTCGCAACCCTCGACGGCTTGCGACACCACGTGCTCGTCGAGCACGTCACCCACCACGATGTCGGTGACCTCCAGGCCCAGGGGGCCCAGGGACGCGGTCACCTGGCCCGGCCGGCGCACCAGGAGACGCAGCTCGTGCCCGTCCCGGGCGATCGCGGCGGCGGCGTGGGAACCCACGAGGCCGGTACCACCGGTGACCAAGACCTTCATGCCGACGAGCATGCACCCAAAGCCAGCCCGGTTCCACTACTCCGACGGGCCGCCCGCCAACTCCGGAGACGACGACCCCGACGGGTGATCTCACCGCCGGCGAGGCCCGCAGGGCCAGCGCGAGCATGTTGCCGACCTTGCGCCGCCTCGCAACCGAGGGCACCTTCCACGGCTCAGGGCGGGAGTATCTGCCAGCCGGACCAGCCGGTCGCGGACGAACCGCCGGTGGCCACGTTCTGGTAGAGCCGCCCGTCGGTGCCGTACCCGAACGCGTCAAGGCGGGTACCGTCCACGACGACGTTTGGCGCGCAGATCAGCACGCCGCCGATCGTGGTCCAGACGCCCCACGAGGTCGCGCCCGGGTTGCCGAGCCGCAGCCAGTACGCGTTGTCGCTACCTCGGGCGAGGAGGGCCAGCCCGCCACCGCCGGCCGTCGCCGACAGCGCCGGCTCCGCGGTTACCGCCCCGCCGACCGAGCGCCAGGCCGACCACGAGCTGGTGCGGGTGCGTACCCAAACCGCGTTGTCCGCACCGACCGCGGCAACGGTGAGCTCGTTGCCTCCGGTGGCCGCGCTGGCCAGCGCGGAGGTGAGCACGCCGCCGAGCGGGGACCAGCCTCCCCACGCGCCGCCGGTGCGCTCGCGGATCCACGCCGCGCCGTCGGTGCCCCGCGCGATCACGCTCAGCGTGCCGTTGGGAGCGATCGCCGCGGTCGGTCGGCTGGTGACGACGCCGCCGAGATCGGTCCATCCGCCGGGGCTTCCGGTGTCGGGCAAGGTCTGGGTGTACACGTGGTTATCGGGACCCTGGATGAACACCGCTGCGGTGGTCGCGTCCAGCGTGACGGCCGACGGGCCGTCGAACATCGCGCCGCCCAATTCGGTCCAGCCGGTCCAGGTGCCGCCTGTTCCGGTACGCCGGTTGAGCCCGCCGTCGTCGCCGCGCACGAAGAGCTGCACACCGCCGGTCGTGACCGCGCTGGCCGGTCCCGGCCGCGTGTAGCCGGCGTGGCCGTGCAGGTCCACGAACGTGTACCCGAGCGAGCGGTAGTACTCGATGATCTGGGGAAGCGCGGCGACGGTGGCCGGGTTTCCGGCCGGCTGGTTGTGCATGAGCACGACCGGGTGCTGCTGGGCGCCGCCCTCCTTGGCGAGCGAGACGATCCGGTCGACCCAGTACTGGTCGGCCGACCCGTTCGCTTTCCAGTCCTCGGTGTCCACCGACCAGGTCCACACCGACATCCGCCGCTGGAAGGCGGCATCGAGCGTCGCGGTGTTGTAGTCGCCGTACGGCGGCCGGAACGTGCACGCCGGCTGGCCGACCAGCGTGGCCTGGGTGGAGTTGGCCTTGTCCATCTCGGTGCCCTGCTCGGCGGGGCTGAGCTCGATCAGGCTCGGGTGGCTCCACGTGTGGTTGCCCAGCGCGATGCCGATCGTGGCCTCGGCGCGCACCAGCGTCGGCCGGATCGTCTCGTTGACCCCGACGTTGAAGAAGGTCGCCGGTACGCCGTACCGCTGGAGAATGGACAGGATCCCCATGGTGCTCACGCCCGGGCCGTCGTCGAAGGTGAGCGCCACCGTGCGCCCGGTGCCCGGCGCGCTGCTCTGCACCCCGTACTTCGGGGTGGGGCACAGCGCCGTCGACACCGCCGCGTAGGGTGCGATGACCGTGCCCGGGTCGGCGGCGAGCACCTGGTCGCGCGGTGGGCGAGGCGCCGGATCGGCGACCGCGGCCGTCGAGCCGGTGGCGATCGCGGCGAGCAGCAGGGACAGCGACGCGACCAGGGTCGCCCGCCTACGCCTGAGGTTCGTCATGGTGTCCTCCCCACGGCCGTTGCGGAGGTCTTCCGTCCGGGCCGGAACAGACAGAGTAGGCGGCCGTCGGCCGGCCCACCACGGCCTTTCGAGGGTCGATTGCCGTCGATCGGATACCGCCGGAGGACGCGCGTCGCGCCCCCCGGCGATCGGAGCTCGGTCGGCGTCACAGCGCGTCGAGGGTCACGAACGTGTACCCGCGGGCGTAGAAGCCCTCGATGATGTACCGCAGCGCGTCTGCGTCCAGCGTGCTGCCATCGGTCGGGTTGGATCCGACGTGCATCAGTACGATCATGCGCGGTTGGGCCGCCCCGAGGACCCGGTCGACCACCTTCTGTACGGTCTGCCCGCCGGAGGTGCCCTGCCAGCCGAGCGAGTCCACGCTCCACCGGACCGCGACGTAGTTGAGCGCGTTCACGTCTGCCAGCACCCGGCTGTCCACGTCGCCGTACGGGAACCGGAACAGGTATCGCGGATCCTGACCGGTCGTCTGCAGGATCGACCGCTCCGCGGTGGTGATCTGGGCCTGGACCTGTGCGTCGGTGAGCGTGAGGAAGCTCGGGTGGGTGTCGGAGTGGTTGGCCATCCGGAACCCGGAGATCGCCGCGGCGTTCGCCTCCGCCGGGAAGCCGCGCGCCCAGGCTCCGGTCAGGTAGAACGTCGCCGGCACGTTGTACTTCTGCAACGTGCTCCGGATCGTCCGGAGCCCGCGGGCGTCGCCGCCGGCATCGAACGTCAGCGCGACCACGGCGTCGCCGGCCCGGAGGTTGGTCCAGTCGTGGCCGAACAGCGCCGGGTCCGGGGTGGTCGGTGCCGCGGGGGACCACGCCTGGGCGTAGCCGGACCAGGTGCCGTTGCGGAGCATCCGCGTCCACAGCGCCCGGTCGGTGCCGCGGACCACCAGGTCGATGCCGCCCGCCGCGGGCGCCGTGGCGGCCGGCGCGTCGATGACCACTCCGCCCAGGCTCTGCCAGCCGGTGTTATCGCGGTTGGTCCACACGACATTGTCGGTGCCGCGGACGAAGATCTGCGCCGCGTCCGCACCGGCCTGGGCGACGCCCGGACCGGAGTACGTCGCGCCGCCCAGGGACATCCAACCCGACCAGACGCCGCCGGCCAGCGACCGGCGCCAGACGGCGTGATCGGCGCCGGTCGCGTACACGTCCATGCGGCCGGAGCCGAAGCCTACCGCGGCCGGCCCGGAGGCGAGCGCGCCGCCGAGGTCGGTCCAGGCCGACCAGGAACCGCCGGCCGGCCGGCTGCGGCTCCACAGCCGGTCGTCCGAACCGCGGACGAACACGTCGAGCCGGCCGTCGGATGCGCCGGCCACGGCCGGAGCGGCCGACAGGACGCCGCCGAGGCTCAGCCAGGCGCCTTGCGACACCGTACTGATCCACAGCGCGCCGTTCACCCCGCGCGCGGCGACCACGGTGTCCGACCCGGCCACCGCGACCGCCGGCGCGCCGACGATCAAGCCGCCGAGGCTCCCCTCGGCGGACCATACGCCGTCGCGGAACGTGCGCTGGTACACCCCGCCGCCCTCACCGCGATAGGCGACCACGTCGGTACCGTCCGCGCGGGCCGCAAGCCCGACGACCGCGGTCGGTGCCTGGTCGACGGGGACCGCCGCGACCCGCGCCCGGCCTGCTGGCCCGGCCGACCGGGTCGAACCCGCGGCCGGCGGCCCGGCGGCGACGAACAGGAGCGCGGCCGCGGCCAGCGCCGCCCGCGCGGTGTGCCGCCTCCCGGAGCGCGCGACGGCTCCGGGACGCTGGGGCGAGTGGTACATCGCCCACCTCCAGAAATGTGGGGTTATCCCGATTCCACGATCGGTACGGACGGGTCGGCGAGGGGCGAACCTCCCACCGGCGCTGTCCTCGTGTCACCGTTCACGCTCAGCGGGGCCAACCGGTTGGCAAACCGTCCGATCGGCCATGACTTGTGGACTGAACGTTAGAAGCGTGGCTGCGCCGGCCGGTGGGCCCGCGTCCGGCGCTGGGCGGTCGTGCTGGCCGCCGGCGCCGCGGCCGCATGGCCCCCGACCGCGTTCGGGCACCCCGCCGGCCCGCCTCGCGCCACACAGCTCGCTGGGTCGCGGCCTGCGGCTGCTATGTGTGTGTATCCGAAACGACCGCTACCTGGTGGGCAATCCAAACGTGCACCCGATCGACACGGTGCCCGCCGGGGTCGGCACCCGCTTCGCCGATTTCGACGCGATCAAACGCTACGTCCGTGATGAGCTACGCCCGAGCACCTACTGGCAGGTCCGCGTCGTCGACTGTGGCGGGAGCTTGCCGCACCGTACGACGCGGCGAAGACCCGACTGCTCCTGCGTGCCGCCGCGGGCAAGTCCAACGAGGTGCTCGCTTCGCTGGCTCCGGGGGTTCAGTGGCAGCACAGCTACGTCACCGGGACAAGGTGTACTGCGTCATCGCCGACAACGAAGAGGTCGTGCGGGAGCACGCCCGCCGCAGCGGGTTCCCGTGCGACGCCATCAGCACGGTCGCCGCGCGGTGTCCCCCGGTCCTCGATCCGTAGCCGCCCGTTACAGCGAGGTCGAGATGCTTCCGAGCCACGATGTCACGGCGACGGCGAAGCCGAGAGATGGCGCCCTTCAGGCCGTCGCACCCGCCGTCGCCAGGGTCAGCCAATCCTGTAGCCGGTGTATCCGGTGGCCGACGCGACGACAACGAACTGGCCGGCATTGGCTCCGATTCTCTTGGTCGCCGACGCCGACGGCAGGCCCGTGGCGGGTTTGGCCTGGGCGTCGCAGGTGAACGCCACCGTGCCACCGCTACGGGTCGTTACCGTCCGGCCGTCCTGGTAGACGAATGGCGTTTCGTACTCGAACTCCCGCCGCGCGCTCGCGCACCAGAACACGGCGTTGGCGGCGGCCGCCTGACGGGTTCCCGTGCTCAGGTCGATAACGACCGGCCCGGCTGGCACCGGGACGACGACCTGGGTCTCGCCCGCGGTGAGGAGGCCGGTCGAGGCGCCGCCGACGAGGACATCGACGGCTCCGACCGGCGCCGACCAGGTCGTGGCACCGGAGCGACGGTCATACCCTTCGATCGTCACGTCCAAGCCCTCGTAGGACGCCGGCCGGTCCGTGCGGTAGGTGGCGCTGCCTCTGTACCGGCAGCGCACCGGCACCGAAACGGACACCGTCCCGTCGCAGTCGATGGAGCTGCCGTTGTCGCGCCACAGCACGGAGCCGTCGGTCTCCGACAGCGCCGCCATGGCCGCGCCGGAAGCAAGGTCGCGACGGCGAGAACCGTCGGGCAGCTGCGTGGTCGGGCCGTATATGGAGCCGATGAAGGCGTGCTCCTCGCTGCGGTAGCGCCAGTTCCATCCGTGGTCGGTGCTGAAGCCGGACGGGAACGCCTGTGTCACCGGGGTGCGCCAGGCGACGTTCCCGTCGCGGATCATGGCCAGGTACTCCGGACCGCGGGGGCCGAGGTCGACCAGGCCACCGTCGCCGATGCTGCGGGTGTACGCCGCGACTGTGGTGTCCTCAGCGACGTACTGGCCGGTGTCCACCTTCAGGCGGTGGGAGCGGGGCGTCTGGCTGCGGCTGGCCGTGGCGACCGTGCACACGTCGCGGTCGTCGGGCCGCCGTGAGCACGCGGTCGGCCGGGAGACGAACAATTGCGGACCGGAGGCGACGAGGTCGTTGCCGGTCTTCGGATCGGCGACCACCAATCGTGCGTACAGCTCGCCGGCGGCATCGGGGCGGAAGTACACGACCCGGTCACCGATGACATCGACCGACACGGGGATGCCCGGGGTTACCGCACTCGGCGAAGCCTCCTGCTTCCACAGTTGCCGGCCGGTGGCCGGGTCGATCCCGATCAGGAAGAGCTTCCTGCCCTCGGTGACCAGCCCGACGGGAACGCCGGCGGCGACCACGGGCTGGCCGAGCGGACGCAGGTCCGTGCTGGACCACACCTGCACGGTAAGGCCCAAGCCCGAGGGCACCGTCGTCGGCCTCGCGGGGCGGTGGGTACAGGCAGCCACCGCGACGGCCAACACAAGCACACACACCGTTGCCCGGACAACGCCGACCCACCGTCCACACCGCATATGTCCCCCGTCGAGACTCGCACTGCCGGATCGCCTGGCCAAGACCATTGTGACTGTCGATCAATCTCCTACACGAGCGGATCTGACCTCCACGGCGACAGCTACGGGTAGTTGACGAGGTTCGCGACGTTGTTGCTTGAGTTCGACGGGCCCCCGGTGTTGTTGACGATATGGCTGATCGTTCCGGTACCGCCCAACGAGACCGTCACGAGGTGGTGGAACCGGACGCCGGGCGCGTTGGGCACCTCGAAGGAGTGCGCCTCGACCACGCTCGGGTTGACCCTGAAGTAGCAGTAGCTGCCCAGGCCCCACGCCTCGTGGCTGGTGACCGAGTTCGCCACCTTGTAGGCGGCGTACCCCTGGGTGCCGCCGTTCATCCAGCTGGCCTGGTCGGGTGGATCGTAGGGCAGCTCGTTCTGGAAGAAGTAGGTCCGCCCACCGTTGCCGTTCCAGATCACCTGGTACCGCTGGTAGTGCTCGACGAACAGCCCATAGATGGTGACGTTGTTGCCGTTCACGATCAGGCCGTTGGCGGCGGTGTTCGAGTTCCACCCGACGCCGAACGTGTGGTCGGCCCGCCACAGCCACATGTGGTCGGCGATGACGTCGTTGCTGTTGATGACGAGCGTCTGGGTGGCCTTGCCGACCCCGGCGCCACCGATCCGGAAGAACACGTCGTGCAGCGAGGTCGGGTCGGCCGCGTGGCTCTGCGTGGCGCCGTTCGGACCCACCTGCATCAGGACGGGCGAGTTCGTCGTACCCGCGTCGAAGAGCAGTCCCGCGACCTTCACGCCGTCGACGTCGGCGACGGACATCGCGGTCACCCCGTTGTCCGGGATCAGGGTGGCCAGCCCGAGCCCGAGCACCACCGTGTCGGCGCGGGTCACCCGGATCGTCTCGCTCAGGTGGTAGATGCCGGGCGTGAAGAGCAGGTTCAGGCCCTGGGCGAGCGCGGCATTGATGGTGGCCGCACTCACGCCCGGCTTCGCGACGAAGAACCTGCTGATCGGCAGCGAGGATCCGGCCGCCGTACCGTTGCCCCAGCTGATGCCCTGCGTGTTCGACCGGAGGGCCGGGACGAAGACGTTGTAGGCGCCGGCCTGGCCGACGTAGAGGAAGGGCTTCTCCCGTACTGTCGGCGTCTGGCTGACGACCGTGAACGGCGGGTTGGGGAAGTTGCCCGACGGAGCGTTGGTCGCCCCGACGAACACCATGTTCCAGTTCGAGCCGGACCAGCTGCCCCACTGGGTGTTGCGCGACAGCCACTGCTGCTGCGAGCCCGAGCGCACCTGGCCGTCGATCTTCGAGTCGGCGAGGAAGCCGCCGCTGGACCAGCCGCCGTCATCGAGCTGCAGCGAGCCGCGCACGTGCATCCGCCGGTATGGCGCGGCCTGCGACACGGCCCACCGGTCGGTACCGGACGCCGGTGTCACCGACAGGTTCTCCGCGTCCCGCCAGAAGTTCTGGGTGGCGTTGCCGTTGTTCCAGTCGGCCTCGGCGTGCACCGCGCCGTTGATGGTGACGTCGTCCGGCGACAGTCCCAGGCCGAGCACCTGCGTGTAGAAACCGACGTTGACGTCGACGTTGTAGGAGCCCGGCTTGAACAGCAACGCGTACCGGTTGCCGCTGAACTCGTTGGCGCCCTGCTGGTTGAACACCGAGTTCACCCGGCTCTGGATCGTCGAGCCGGCCATCGACGGATCGAAGACCATGACGTTCGGCCCCAGGTCCGGGTTGCCCGTCGGGGTCGGCGTGGGAGTTGGCTGCGCGCCGGGCAACGTCCACCGCTGGTTGGCGCCGCCGGTGCATTCCCAGATCTGCAACGGCGTACCGTCAGCTGAACTGGGCCCGGTGGCGTCGAGGCACTTACCGGAGTGGGGGTTGATGAGCTGCCCCGAGGTGGCCGTCCACTTCTGGGCGCCGGTGCCGTTGCAGTCCCAGATCTGCACCCTGGTGCCGTTGGCGGTACCGGCACCGGAGACGTCCAGGCACTTGCCCAGTGCCTGGAGCGTCCCGTCGCTGCCCACCGTCCACTGTTGAGCATTGGTGCCGTTGCACGTCCACAGCTGGACCTGGGTGCCGTTGGCGCTGTTGGCCGAGGCGACGTCGACGCACTTGCCGCCGTACCCGGTGATCGGGGCGCCGGTAGCGGCGCGGGCGGTGGTGATACCCGCGATACCGAGCGCCGCCGCCACGGCGGTCATGGCGACGAGCGCTACCAGGCCGATTCGCGAACGGCGCAGGGCCGATCCTCTCGGATTCACAGCTGGATCCCTTGCGGTCGAGGGCCTGCGGCCCGGTCGGTTCCGGTCAGCCGGTGTAGCCGGCGATGATCTCAACCGGCGTAGCCGGCGATGATCTCAACCGGCGTAGCCGGCGATGATCCTGGTGTAGTCCCAGTCGTTCTGGGCGACTCCGCTGCAGGAGTCGGGGCTGCTGCCGCCGGTGCAGGGCCGGTCCCGGTCGGCTGACCAGAACGTCAGCCGGGCCAGGTGGTGCTGCTGGGCGTAGCCGAGGATGGTACGGAAGTCGTCCAGCGTCACGGTTTCGCCCTGGTCGGTGATCCCGTTCATCGACGAGATGCCGGAGTGCCGGTACGCCTGGTCGTCGGAGTACCCGTAGGCGTTCTTCACCGTGTTCTTGAGCCCCTCGGTGGCCTGGACGGTCAGGTTGCCCATGTTCTGGCCGGCGGCGCCGAAGTCGAACGGCATGATGGTCCAGCCGTCGACGGTCAGCCCCGACTGCGCGGCACGGTTGATCATGCTGGAGTCGGGTCCGGTGCGGTCGCTCGGGAACGTCACGTAGAGGGTGACGCCGGGGTTGTTGGCCCGCACCGTCTTCAGCGCGTCGATGGTGCGCTGCTGGAGGGTGGGGTTGCCGTAGACGCTGCCCTCGATATCGATGTCCAACGCCTTGAGGCCGTACGCGTTGATGACCCGCTGGTACGCGCCGGCCAGCTCGCCCGCGCTGCCGCAGGACTGTTCGAGCCAGTTGCCGACCGCGCCGCCCGAGGAGATGACCACGTCGCCACCGGCGCCCCGGATGTTGTTGATGGTGCTCTGGTCGATGCCGCCGGTCAGCGGCCGGTTGCCGTCCCACTGCGGGTTGCAGTAGCCGTTGGACAGCATGAAGGCCATGGTGAACCACTTGATGCCGGTGGCCGACATGATGGTGCGCGGGTCGGGCAGGTTGCCCCAGCCCAGGTAGGCGTAGGGCGCGGCCGCTTTCCCGCTGCCTGCATTGGTCGGGAGGTTCCATTGCTGGTTGGCGCCGCCGGTGCAGTCCCAGATCTGCAGCGGCGTACCGTCGGCGGTGCCCCAGCCGGTGGCGTCGAGGCACTTGTTGGAGTTGGTGTTGACGAGCTGGCTACCGCTGGACCGCCAGGACTGGGCGCCAGTGCCGTTGCAGTCCCAGATCTGCACCTTGGTGCCGTTGGCCGTACCGGCGCCAGACACGTCCAGGCACTTGCCGAGCGCCCGGATGGTGGCATCGCTGCCGACCGTCCACTGTTGAGCGTTCGTCCCGTTGCAGGTCCACAGCTGGACCTGGGTGCCGTTGGCGCTGTTGGCCGCCGAGACATCGACGCATTTGCCACCGTACCCCGTGATGACACCGACGGTCGCCGCCGAGGCGACGGTGGCGCCGAGCACGCCGAGTCCCACAGCCGTGACCGCGAGGGTGAGCGCCACGACGACGCTGAGTCCGCTGCGCTTCATCGATCCTCGCCTCGATCCAGAGATCTCTGTTTAGGATCCTTATAGATCGCCGGCAGGCTATGCCCTACTTACGCCGGCGGTCAATATAAGAGCTGAAAAAACGCTGTCGATGTGGACTTTTGGACGGACGTGTCTCTTGCTGTGCGGTCGATGGCGATCGCGAGCAGGATGGACGCCATGGACGAGGTCGAGGCGGCCCTGCGGGCGCTCAAGGACCAGGCACTGGCCGCAACCAGGGACCGCGACCGGGATTTCTACCGCGCGTACCTCGCCGACGACGCGGTGGCGGTGCTGCCCGCCGGGGTGTTCGACAAGGCGGCCGGCTTACCACGGTGAGGCAGCCACACCCATCAGCGCCACACCGAAGGGCGCCGCCTCATGACTACTTGGCCGGCGCCCTAGCGCACCAGCGCGGACTCCGTGCTGGACAGCAGACTCGGGATGGCGTCGGCCGGAAGCGGCGGCCCGAAATAGTAACCCTGGCCGAGGCGGTACCCGAGGCGCCGCAGCCGGCTCGCCTGCGCGCCGGTCTCGATGCCTTCGGCCACGGCGTCGAGCCCAAGCGCGCTGGCCATCTGGATGATCGCGGTGGCGACCGCGGGCCGCCGCGTCGAGTCGGTGATCTCGTCGACGAACGACTTGTCCAGCTTGAGGATGTCGACCGGGCAGGTGCGCAACAGGCCGAGCGAGGACTGGCCGGTACCGAAGTCGTCCAGCGCGAGGCGAACCCCGTGTTCGTGCAATTCCCGGAGGGTGCGAAGGACGTGCCCGCCCCGCAGCACCGCCGTCTCGGTGACCTCGATGGTGAGCCGCCCGGGCGGCAACCCGGCCTTGGCGAGCGCGGCCGCGACGATGCCGGCGAACCCCGGCTCCTGTAGTTGGCGGGCGGCGACGTTGACGCTCATCGACACCGGCGGGCCGGCCACCCACGCAGCGGCCTGGCGGCACGCCTCCTCGAGGACCCACTGACCCAGCGGCAAGATCAGACCGGTGCGCTCGGCTGCCGGGATGAACACGGCCGGCGGCAGGTACCCGCGGGCGGGTTGCTGCCAGCGCACCAGGGCCTCGACGCCGACGACGCGCCCCTCCGGCAGGTCCACGATCGGCTGGTACAGTAGGTGCAGCTCGTCGTTTTCCAGCGCGTGGTGCAACTGCGCGCCGAGCAACGCCTGTTCCTGCAGCTCGGCGTGCATGCTCGGGGTGTACTGCGCGTACCGCCCCTTGTCCTGTTCCTTGGCCGCGTACATCGCGATGTCGGCGTTGCGCAGCAACCGTTCCGGGTCGTCGCCCGGCTCCGCGTGCGCCACCCCGACGCTCGCCTGCACCAGCAGGCTGCGGCCCTGCGCGGCAAACGGCCGGCCGAGGCTGGCGAGGATCCGTTCGGTCACGTCGATGCTCGTGTCCGGTGTGGCGTCCACGAGCAGCACCGCAAACTCGTCGCCGCCCAGCCGGGCGACCGTATCGACCGGTCGGGCACACGCGCGGAGCCGGCCGGCCACGGCGACAAGCAGGTTGTCGCCGACCGTGTGGCCCAGCGTGTCATTGATGATCTTGAAGTCGTCCAGGTCGATCAGGAGCACCGAGATCCCTGCGGTGTCGTCCCGTCGCGCCAGCACGTGGTTCAGCCGATCGCCGAGCACGTACCGGTTGACCAGGTGGGTGAGCGCGTCGTGGCTCGCCTGGTAGTGCAGCCGCTCCTCGTGCTGGCGCACCGAACGCAGCAGCCCCGCGTTGTCGACGAACGCGACGAGCTGGCGCACCGCGACGATGCCGGTGACGACGATGGCGCCGGCCACCACGACGGGGGTGCGGTCGTCGGTGTGCCCGACGGTGGCGAACACCAGCAGCGTGTCGACCGCCGCGATGGCCAGGTACGGCAGCAGGCTGTACGGGCGCTTGCGCGGCCGGGACTGGTCGTGCTGTCCGCGGGCGGCGCGCGTCGCGCGCCGTTGCAGGACCACCGCCCACGTGTCGACGAGCGCGATCGGCGCGGTGTCGAGCTGGGCCGCGCTGAGGTGCGGGACGTCGGCGACAAGCGCCGACACGCCGGTCGACAGCGCGCCGAACAGCAGGCACAACGACAACACCCGCAGCGCCGCCGCGTCGACCGGTCCGGTCCCCGCGAGCAGGACCTTGACGATCGCCGCCAGCGAGAGCTGGGTGAACACCGCGACCACGAGCATCGCCCAGATCGGCACGGCGTGGTGCCCGGCGTGCAGCATCGGGTCGATCGCGAGGTACCAGATGAAGACGATCGCCGCCACCATCACGGTCGCGCCGTCGAGCCCCAGGTTCATCCACTCGGCCCGCGAGCGGGGAGCGACGGGAAGCCGCAGCAGCGCCCAGAGCACGAGCAGGAGGGCGACCAGGAATACCCCGTACGACGCCAGCGGGGACTCGTCGGGTGAGGACGTGCGGGCCAGGCCGGTGATCACGGCGCCCGACTGCATGGCCGAACCGACCGCGACCGCCGCGGTGGCCAGGCTGATCTGTTTCCAGAACCTTTGTGCGGCCGGCTCCAGCCCCGGGTCGCGGGACAGGCGCCAGAGCGCGATGGCCGACAGCACGATCGCCACCGGGCCGGGGATCCAGCCCAGCGCCTGCGAGCCCAACGGCGCGCGCAGGCTGAGGGTGAACCAGGCGACCGACAGCACCGACAGCACGCCGGTGGCCAGCATGAACGGATCCGCCGGCCATCTCGACACGCGGAACACGCGCGTCGCCGCCGCCGCTGCCCATGCCGCCATCGGTCCACCTCGCGAGTGCGCCCGGATAGTCCACGCGCCCAGTACCCGCACGATCGGCCGTCGCGGCCGGTTCGTGAACAGTTCCCGCCGAGCATTCCAGAAGTCGGCCGGTCCCGCGACGCCACAGTGGACGGATCCACGTCGCCGGTTCGTACCGTGTACGACCGTCGCACAGGCGCGTGTGAACGGCCTCATCGGACCGGCGCGCCGGCACCGGCGATCGGGCGATGACTTCGCGCGCCGGGCGGCCTCTGCATAGGTCAATGCCGTTCAGATGTGACGTCCGTCGAGGTCAGCGTGGTGACCTGGCCGCTGATGTGGTGGCGGGTACGGTTGCCGGTCGTGACGTCGTCCGGTCTTTCGGGCGCCGTGCCGCCAGATGACCTGCCGTGCCGCGCCACGCCCAGCACGCACGACGATGTCTTTGAAGGTTACCGGCGGGTCAGGGTAGGCCGGCTTGGGTGGACGCCCGCGGCCCCAGTAGGCGGCGATGACCGGTACCGCCTCGGCCGGCTGCGCGGTGGCGTCGGGGTCGACCTGCAACCACGTACGGCCGGGCCGACGCTCACGATGCGGCCGTAGGCGAGGCGCTGTCGCTCGATCGTCGCGGTCCGCGGTTGGTCATCGTCAATGGCCGAAGAGCTCACGGCCGAGCACCTCCGCGGTCCACCTCTCGTACTCGTCCAGCGTCCAACCACGTCCGATGACGAGGGCCTGATACGCCCAGGCACCCGTGTAGAACCACAGCACGTCGGCCGCTCGGTCGAGGGTAATGTCGCGGCGCAGCACACCCGCCCGCTGGAAGTTTTCCACCGCGACGCCCATCCCGTACCGACGCTGGCTCTGCAGCTTCTGCCACAGGCCGGCGATCTCGGGGTCCGTTCCGGCCGCTGACTCGATCACGGTGACGATGCCGGCGGTACGCTCGTTCGTCTCGCGGATGTGCCGGGCGAAGATCGCCGCCTTCACGCGAGGGTCGGCCGCCTCATGGATCTCCCGTACGAAGGGGCGCTGCATCATCGGCACCGGCTCGTCGTCACCGGCCACGGTGACGTCGAAGACCGCGGAGAGGACCGCGGCCTTGTTGCCGAAGATTGAGTAGACGGTCTGCCACGCCACGTCGGCCTGCTCGGCGATCTGCTGGATCGTGGTTGCGGCGTAACCCTGACGGATGTACAGGTCGCCAGCAGCGCTCAGGATCCGCTGCCGGGTGAGCCGGGCGGAGCGGGCGCGCCGTCCCTCGGCTGGTTTCTGGCTCGATGGCTTGACGGTGGGCACGAGTTAGAGTAACACTCCTCCAATAGAGGAGGGCTCTACCGACAGAGCGGGCATACATCGAGGGGAAAGTTATGAGCTTCATCTATCACGTGCTCTACCGGTTGCGCCTCGCGCCGTGGGAGGAGGCCGACCCGGTGGCGCCCCTGATCGACTTGATCGAGGGGGAGGATGCGCTCACCCCGGGACGCGTCCTGGACGTCGGCTGCGGCAGCGGCAAGGACGCGGTCTACTGCGCCCGCAACGGTTGGCAGGTCACTGCCGTCGACGACGTCGCGCTCGCCCTGGCGCGGGGCCGAGCCCGGGCAGCCGCTGCCAGGGTGGACGTACGGTTCGAGCGGGCCGACATCTCGCGTACGGACGCCAGGCAGATCGGCGACGGATACAGCCTCGTGCTCGACCTCGGCTGTCTGCACAACCTCAACAGGGCCCGGCGGGACGCGGCCGGTCGGCTGATCACGCAGGTGGCGCTACCCGGGGCGACGCTGCTGATGCTCGCCTTCGCCCCCGGTGGGCCCAAGCCCGGACCGGTCGGCATCGACGAGGCGGACGTGAAGGCGATGTTCCCGGCCTGGGACGTCGTGCTCAGCGCGCCGGCAGACACGCTCGCGCTCAAAGGCCGGATGGCAAAGGCGAAGCCGTACTTCCACCGGCTCGTGAAGCGGTAGCACAGCTCGTGAAGCGCTGGCGGCGAACCTGATGGCCATCGTCGCCGAGCGAGACCGGCCCGGCGGGGAAGGTCTCCGTGGCGTGAGCCGGCCCGGACCTGGTCCTGTTCGCCAACCTGGGGTTGCTGCTCGTGGTGCCCGCAATCCCGTTCCCCACCCACCTGCTGGCGCAGGTACGCCGATCTGCCGTCGCTGGATGACGCGTAGGGCGAGCACCGCGACGACGAACGTCGTCACGCCGGCTAGGCTGACGCCCGCGCGTATCGCGGGCCGCGGGCGGTCTTGGGTGGTACCGGTCATCGGCGGGCCGCCCTGACATGCCGGGCGAACCGCTGGTGCGCGGGCTGCTTGCTGATCTCAAACGCGGCACCGATGTCCGACGCCATGTCAACAGCACGTACACCAGGTCTGACACTCAGCACTCCTTCTCCTCGGCCGGCTCGGCGGCCGCCCCTGGACCGTCCCGCCTCGGGTCCCGCCGCCCCACCAGCGTCTGCGACGCGGGCCTTCCGGCCCCTACCGGCTCGTTGAGCAACGCCACGAACGGCTGCCACCGACGCCGGCTGCGCATTCCTTCACGGATCTGGGCGGCAACCATGCCCATCGATACCGCGGCCAACAGGCCGATGACGAACCGGACATCGAGCCGGCCGTGCCAGCTGAGCTCGCCGAGCCGGTTGACCAGCAACCCGTTGCCGACCGCCCAGGCCATCGCACTCACGCCGATGGCTGCGAGACCGTCGCCGGCCACCGCGGTGAACCCGAAGACCGCGGCCGTGACCAGGCCGAGCCGTGGACCCGGGGTATGGGCGAGCAGCGCGGCCAACAGCGTCACGCCGACCACCACCACGGCACCCCCCGCCACCGTGAGACCCGTCGGGCAGCGTTCGTCATCCGCCGGTGGCCGCCTCGCCCGCCAACCGCCCGTCGCCATGCCGTCGTCTCCCTCACGCCCCGGGGCCGCGGACGTTCCGCAACCGGGTCAAGTGAAAGCCGGCCGGAGCCGGGTGGGCAGCGTCCTTAACGCGTTCTCTACGGTCACGAGCCGAATCTTCACGCGATTTCTACACGCGCCGGTCGCGGGCGGCCCGGCGATGGCTTGGACAGCGTCGGGTTTCACGGGTCCAGCCGCCAAGAACACGTCAAGATCTCCCCGGTGGCGTTAAGACGGCGTCAAGATCGGCGCATCGCGGCGAACCCTCGCGTTCGCTGGAGATGTGCTGAAGTGGACCAAGCGGCTGCTGGTCGGGCGGCCGCTGCGTAGTGAGCGGCTGGGCGAGACGCTGTTGCCGAAGAAGCTGGCGTTGCCGGTGTTCTGTTCCGACCCGTTGTCGTCCAACGCGTACGCCACGGAGGAGATCCTGCGGGCGTTGAGCCTGGGCGGGCTGGCGCTGCTGTTCCTCACTCCGTGGATCGCTCTTGTCGTGGTCGTGCTGCTGGCCGTGGTGGTGGCCTCATACCGGCAGACCTGCTACGCCTACCCGGGCGGCGGGGGGGCGTACGCGGTCAGCCGGGCCAACCTGGGCCGCAACGCCGCGCTGGTCGCCGCCAGCGCGTTGCTGGTGGACTACGTGCTCACCGTGGCGGTGTCGGTGGCCGCCGGGGTGGACGCGATCACCTCGGCGTTCCTGACGCTGCGGCCGGTCGCGGTGGTGATGTCGGTTGGGTTCGTGGCGCTGCTGGCGCTGGTCAACCTGCGCGGGGTCAAGGAGTCCGGCACGGTGTTCGCGATCCCCACCTACGGCTTCGTGGCGGTGGTCTTCGCGATGATCGGCTGGGGCGCGTTCCGGGCGGTGACCGGGGATGCGCCGCGGGCGGAGTCCGCCTCGTTCGGCATCAACCCCGTGCACTCCGCGGCCGGCGCCGCGGTGCTGCTGCTGGCGCTGCGCGCATTCTCCCAGGGCTGCACCGCCCTGACCGGGGTGGAGGCGGTCAGCAACGGAGTACCGAACTTCAAGCCGCCCAAGAGCCGGAACGCGGCAAACACCCTGGCCATCATGGGTGCCATGACGATCGCGATGTTCGCCGGGATCACCACGCTCGCCCTTGTCTCCCGGGTGCGGGTCACCGACGACCCGGCCCAGCTGATCGGGGCGCCGGCCGGATACGAGCAGCGCACCGCGATCGCGCAGGTTGCCGGGGCGGTGTTCGGCTACCAGTCGGTGTGGTTCCTGCTGGTGCAGGGGTTCACCGCGGCGATTCTGATCCTCGCGGCCAACACCGCGTTCAACGGGTTCCCGATCCTGGCCTCCATCCTCGGCCGCGACGGGTACCTGCCCCGGCAGTTCGGCCGCCGCGGGGACCGGCTGGTGTTCAGCAACGGCATCGTCATCCTCGCGGGCCTCGCCGGGCTGCTGATCTGGGCGTTCGACGCCTCGACCAGCCGTCTGATCCAGCTGTACATCATCGGGGTGTTCGTGTCGTTCACGCTCAGCCAGGCCGGTATGGTCCGGCACTGGAGCCAGGGTCTGGCCACCGAACGCGACCCGGTGGTGCGCCGCAGGCTGCACCGGTCCCGCACCATCAACGGCGTGGGGGCCGTGTTCACCGGCGTGGTGCTGGTCGTGGTGCTGGTCACCAAGTTCACCCACGGCGCCTATCTGGTGGTCATCGCCATGCCGGCGATCTTCCTGCTCATGAAGGCGATCGAACGGCACTACCGGCACGTCGCCGCCGAGCTGGCACCCGACCCGGGCGGCATGGTGCTGCCCTCCCGTATCCACGCCGTGGTGCTGGTCTCCCGGCTGCACAAGCCCACCCTGCGGGCCCTGGCCTACGCGCGGGCCACCCGCCCGGACACGCTCACCGCCCTGACCGTGGCCAGCAACCCCGAGGACGTGCGCGCGCTGCAGGCCGAGTGGACCGAGCGTGACATCCCTGTCCCGCTGACCGAGCTGGACGCCCCCTACCGCGACATCACCAGCCCGGTGCTGGAACACGTCGCCTCGCTGCGCCGCGACAGCCCGCGAGACCTCGTGGTGATCTACATTCCCGAGTACGTCGTCGGGCACTGGTGGGAACACATCCTGCACAACCAGAGCGCGCTGCGGCTCAAGACCCGGCTGCTGTTCCAACGCGGGGTCATGGTCACCAGCGTGCCCTGGCAACTGGCCTCCAGCCGCGCCGACGAACGCCAGCCCGAACTACCCGAGCCGCAGCCCGTCGGCCGGGACAGCGCCGTATGACTGGACCGCCGGCGTGCCCATGCCGTATGTCGAACTTGTAAGGAGAAGCGCGACGCCGGTCCAGACGGCTGAGAATCCGGCGAAGACCGCGGCCTGGTAGAGGCACGAGCGGCGCAGCTGCTGCTCAGTGCGCAGTAGGCGCAACGACTCGGCCAGCAGCGCCGGGTACCGCTGCCGTGACGACGGCGACGTCGGCGGCAGCGTCCGGGCAACGGCAATGGCGATGAGCAGCACGAGCGCCGCGGCTATCAAGTAGATCGCTCGCCATCCCAGCCGTTCGCCGATAGTCCCGCCGAAGGCTCGGGACAGCAGCATGCCGCCAATGGACCCACTCAGCAACGTGCCGCCGACGACCCCACGCCGGTCTTCCGCCACCAGTCCGGCCGCCAAAGGGCCGATGATCGGAGCGAGCACGGTCGTGACACCGACAAGGATGCTCGCGCAAACCAGCAATGGCAGCGCGGGCGCGGCGCTCGCGGCGAGCAGTCCCAGCCCGGTCAGACCGAGCAGCATCATGATGAGTGGGCGGTGCGGGAGCCGGTCGCCGAGTGGCACCAGCAGGAAGATCCCGGCGGCGTAGCCGAGTTGCACGGCCGTCACCACCATCGCGGCCGAGTCGGGAGTGACGTGTAGGCCCGAGGCCACAAGCGGGCCGATGGCCTGGGGGAAGTAGATGTTGCCTACGGCTACACCACAGGTGGGGGCCAGCAGCCAGATCAGCCCGCGGCGCATCGTGTACCCATTCGTTGCGGATTCGACCATGTCAGTCCACCGGTCCGCCTGCGACGTAGATGACCTGCCCAGAGATGAACCCGGCGTCGGGGCTCACGAGGAACGACGTGGCGTACGCGATGTCCTCGGGCTGACCGACTCGGCCGACCGGGATGGACCGCGCCGCGATGCGCTGATGTTCAGCGAAGTCGCGGCCGAGCCTGCGAGCCGTTGCCCTGGTCATGTCAGTGACGACGAATCCAGGCGCGATGGCGTTGGCGGTGACCCCGTGCCGTCCGAGTTGGAGCGCGAGTGACTTGGTGAAGCCGATCAGACCGGCCTTGGCGCTCGCGTAATCCACGCGACCGGCGTCGCGGACCGCGGAGACGCTCGACAAGTTGACGATACGTCCCCACCTTGCGGAGATCATGTGGCGGCTGACGGCCCGGGTGGCGAAGAACGCGCCGCGCAGGTTGACGCCAAGGACGGAATCCCACTGCTCGGTGGTCATGTCCACCAAGTCGGCCTGCGGGCCGATGCCGGCATTGTTGACCAGTACCGTGGGTGGACCCAACTCGGCCGCAATCCGGTCAACAGCGGCGGTCACGGCCGCCTCGTCGGCGACGTCGGCGGCGACCACGATGGCCGATCCACCGTCGGCCCTGATCGCCTCGACCGTACTGGCGCAGTGTCCCTCCCGCAGGTCGATCACCCCGACCGCGAGACCATCGCGAGCAAGACGCCTCGCCACCGCGGCGCCGATGCCGCGTGCCGCGCCCGTCACGATCGCTATGCGCTGCCCATAGGCTTCGAATGTCATGCAGGCAAGTCGACGCCTTGACCGCTCGAGCGAGAAATAATGTAGCGTATAGCTAAATGATCAGTTTTGTGCTCGGCGTCGAGGATCTCGCAGATACCCGGTTCGCGATTTCACCCATCAACGAGACGGTGCTCAGCCTGCGGGTGCTGCGCGAGCCCGGACTCTACGCGTTGCACCTGCCGTGGCGCCGAGCCGTTCTCGGCAGACTCGACGCGCTCGATACCGGTCTGCTGATGTCCCTGGTCGGACGCCGCCGCGCCCTTCCGGACTTCCTCACGCCGCGGCCGACAAGCGTCGCGGCGACCGTTGAAGACGAACTCGCCGCCGTGCGCCTGACGCCCCCCGATGTCGTGCGGCGTGATCTGGTGGCTGCCCACGAGCCGGACCGGCTTCCTGACGTCCTGCAGGACCCCACCAATGACGACGACACACGCGTCCTCAGGCTCCGCGATGCCATCTGCGACCTTCTGCAGCATTACTGGGATCTCGCCATCAGACCCAGCTGGCCACAGATGCGGCTCTTGCTGGAAGCCGACATGACCTACCGCGCTCGGCAACTGGCCGTAGGAGGCGCACGGCTGCTGTTCGCCGACATGCATCCAAATCTGCGATGGCACGATGGCGTGCTGCACATCGACAAAATGATCGGCAAGCACCGCGTCGCAGCATCCGGCCGAGGGCTGCTGCTCGTTCCGTCGGTATTCGCCCACAAGCCCGCACCTCCGGTCAGCGCGGACGAGCCGCCATTACTGGCCTACCCCAGCCGGGGTGTAGCAACACTATGGGCCCCGGTTCCGACCGCTGACGCGACTGCCCTCACATCGCTTCTCGGCGCGCCTAGAGCACGACTGCTGTACCTGCTCGACGAACCGCTGCCGACAGTGGAGATCGCGCGCCGCCTCAGGGTGACGCCGAGTGCCGTGTCACAGCATTTGCAGGTGCTCCACGCGACGGGCCTCGTCACCCGCACCCGCAGCGGACGCCAGGTGCTGTACCGCCGCAGTCCGCTTGGCGACCAGCTCGCCAACCAGCCGGCCACCGGGTGATGGCCGTCCGAAGATGGGTACGGTGCCCACGTAGCAGCGCGGTCGCGTTGGGCAGGTCGGCCAGGCGGCGCAGCGACCGGTACTAGGCCCGGGCCAGCTCCTCGGTGCGGTCGACAGCGTGGAGATAGGATCCCGGCGCGGTCAGCATCCCCCTCGACGAACTCGCCGACCGCCTCGCCGAGCTGCCCGACGGCGGGCAGATCGTCGCCTACTGCCGCGGCGCCTACTGTGTCCTCGCGCGCGACGCGGTACGCCTGCTGGCCGCGCACGGCCGCCAGGCGACCCGCCAGGCCGATGGGATGCTCGAATGGCGCCTGGCCGACCTGCCCGTCTCCGCCTGACCGGGGCCGCCGGCCCGGCGGCCCGCACCTCAGCCCGACCGGTGCGCGAGCACCGGCGCGGGTGCCGCCCGACTCCCCGTGGGCGTCAGTGACGCCGCCCTGGACACCTTCCCGGCGAGGTGCAGGGTGACCGTTTCGCACAGCCGTTGCGGCTCCGGAGAGGCCGGTTAATGACGGCGAGCTGACGCCGCCGGCCGCCGTGCAGATGGCCCGCCGGTTTGTCAGCGGCCACGGAAAACTCCCGGTAGGTGGCCAAAAAGGGCTCTCCCGGCATGAGTGTGGATGTATTCGGGGGATCACGGAGATCGTTCGTGGGGTAGCAGGAGGGTGATGGGTCCGCAGGAGAGCAGCACCAGGGCGAGTGCGGCGTCGGCGCTGTGGAAGCCGTAGGCCCGGTT
>WNFU01001092.1_pt1 | contig 77339 bp, 62 predicted proteins | sample 5400121 | NCBI WGS metagenome assembly WNFU01 (sample SAMN13153360, study PRJNA577476) | soil metagenome | isolation source: 100 cm soil or saprolite under grassland replicate 1 | place: USA:California | collected 2016-06-15
TTGAGGTCCTGATCCGTTTCGCGTCCTACAAAGGGGAGTACCTGATCCACTGCCACAAGCTTGAGCATGAAGACATGGGGATGATGTCGAACTTCGAGGTGGTCTGAGGATCCGAGGAGCAGATCTCGAACGCACGGCCCGCCGACGCGCTTCCCCTTCTCGGCGGAATGGCGGGCATAGACCGAAGGTCACGGACTCGCTCCGCGATGATGAGGTCGGCTACGAGTCGGAACTCGGTCTACCTCGCCCCGGTCTCGACGCGCTCGCTGTCGAGGGCAGCCATCTGACGCTCGTTCGTAGCGCCACCCGCCTACGGTGAGACCGTCAGGTGCTGAGAACATTACGCACGCATACGAATCCGGCGAGGTGGTGAAGTGGCTACTGGCTCGGGCTGACCACCATAGAGCCTCTACCCGATGAAGCCTTTCGCCCGATCCGGCTCCATCTGATCAGCAGAAACGCCCGAGATCCGTTCCCAGATTGGGCGATTCCGTTCCCGCCACGCGCAAGGGCAAGGCTCTCACCTGCGAGAACGGATTGTCTGCCACCCCTACTCCAGCACTCGAGACTCCAGCACTCCAGCGGCGCTCGCCGACTTTGCGGCAGACAATCGCTCCGTCCGCGGCCGGCTACCGATCGAGGAGTCTATCGAATGCCGGCCGGCGACCGATCGCAGCCGAAACCACGATCGGGCCTGCTTCAGGAGCGAAGCCAGGTTGTTGAACAATCACGGAGGATCGTTGCGGGCTACGATTTGATTGAAGGACGTCGCGATGGACGAACGTTCGGTGCTGATCCTGGGCCGCGACGAGGAGCAGGGGCGCGTCGAGCGGTTCCTCGCGGGCCCACGGCCCGCGATGCTCCTCGTCGAGGGACGGGCGGGCATCGGCAAGACCACCGTCTGGCGATACGGCATCGAGGCGGCCGAGCGCGCTGGTTTCCACGTGCTCGCTTTCCGCAGCGCCGAGGCCGAGCGATTCCTGACCTTCGGGGGACTCGCAGGGCTCTTCCCGGACCGGTTGCTGGACGAGGTGCTCCCGGGCATCCCGCAGGCCCGTCGTCGGGCGCTCGAGTCGGCGCTGTTGCGCGGGGAACCGGGCGGGCGGGCGGTCGAGAGCGGTGTCGTCGGGCTCGGAGCGCTCTCGGTCCTGAACGCGCTTGCAGAGCGCTCGCCGGTCGTGGTCGGAATCGACGACCTCCAATGGCTCGACGACACGACCTCGAAGGTGCTCCAGTACGCCCTGCGCCGTGTCGGCTCGGCTGAGGTGGTCGTGCTCGCGGCCCGTCGAACGGACGAGGGTTCGGAGCCCGCGCTCGAGCTCGCGCTTCCCGAGGACCGGCGAACGACCGTGCGCCTCGGCCCCCTGTCGGTCGGCGCGATCGGGCGCCTCGTGCGCGAGCGCCTGGGCCTCGTGCTCGCCCGGACGGTCGCTGCACGGCTGCATCAGGAGTCGGACGGCAACCCGTTCGTCGCGCTCGAGCTCGCCCGCGCGACGCGGGCTCGCGGATCGCTCCCGGCCCCTGGACAGCCGTTCCCGGTGTCGGCCGACGTGGCCTCGCTCGTCGGCGGTCGGATCTCGTCGCGTTCCCCAGAAGCGCGCGAGGCACTCCTGGTGCTCGCCGCGCTCGCGCATCCCACCCAGGGGCTGCTCGTCCGGGCCATCGGGAGCAGGGCCACCGCCGCCCTCCGCGAGCTGGTCGACGCCGACCTCGTCCGATCGGAGGGAGCCGAGATCCGGTGCGCCCACCCGCTGATCGCGTCCGTCGCCTACGCCCGCGCACTCCCCGAGGAGCGCCGCCAACTGCACCATCGCCTTGCCCGAGTCGTCGAGGATCACGAGGAGCGGGCGCGGCACCTGGCGCTCGGCGTCGACGGCCCCGACGACGCGGTCGCCGAGGCGCTGGACGAGGCGGCGGAGGCCGCGCGCCGGCGCGGCGCGTCCGGGGCGGCGGCGGACCTGGCGGAGCTCGCCGTGACGCTGACACCGCCTGGGGATCGTTCGGCGCGAGCCCGGCGCGAGCTGGTCGTATCCGAGCGTCTGTTGGACGCCGGTTCCGCAACAAGCGCCCGCGACGCCGCGCTTCGATCAGTCGAACTGCTTCCTCCGGGGCCACCCAGGGTGAACGCACTCATCGTTCTCGCGAGGATCGAGTCCGGGTATCTCGGCGACATCGCGACAGCAGGACGGTGCTTCCGGCAAGCCCTCGACGAAGCGGGGACGGACCGGGCGGCGCTCGTCCGCGCGCATGCCTGGGCCGGCATGGACGATCAGCAGGACGGTTCATGGGACGCTCGGGCCGCGCACGCGAGGGCCGTCCTCGACCTGATGGCCGGTCGGGAGGACGAGGATCCCGACTCGGTGGCGAGCGCGTTGGTCACCCTCGCCGAAGCCGCGTTCAGGGCGGGGCGAGGGCTCGACATCGGCCTGCTCGATCGTGCCGTGTCCCTGGAGGCGGGCACGCGACTCCCCCCGATCCTCATGCCATCCGTGCAGCGTCTCGGATTCCTCGGACATGCGGGCAGGCACTCGGAAGCCAAGCGGGGCATCGAGGCGCGCGTGGAAGAGTCCGAGCGGCGAGGTGATTGGTCGGATCGAGTGCTCCTCCTTCGCTACCTGGCCTATCTGGGCTGGTGCACCGGCGACCTGGCTGAGGCATGGGGCCGCATCGAACAGGCGGAGGAGGCGGCCGCTGAGGTCGGAGCCGGCCGGGGTCTGATCTGGGCGCTCGGCGGTCGGATTCTCGCGGCCATGGGGCGCTTCGAGGAGGCTCGTGACTGGTGCAACAAGGGGGTGATGAGCGGCAAGGAGCTCGGGCAGTGGGTGTGGGAGATGCACGGCCTGGCCTCCCTCGGCTTCCTCGAGCTCACCCTCGGCGACGCGATGGAGGCGGCGAAGGCGCTGGAGGCGGCCTCCATGGTTGCAGGGATCGTCCAAGTACTCGAGTCGGGATTGGAACGGACGGTCGGGGACCTCATCGAGGCTCTGATCGGCGCCGGCAGGTTGGACGAGGCCAATGAGAGGACTGCCGGCCTGGAGGCCGAAGTCGCGGCCAGTGGGCATCCGTGGTCGGCGATGGTCGCGGCGCGGTGTCGCGGCCTCCTCGAGGCGTCGGCCGGCCGGACCGACGACGCGCTGGCGTCGCTCGATCGATCGCTGGCCGCGGATACGTTGGGCGAGATGAAGCTCGAGCGCGGGCGGACGTTGCTCGCGATGGGCCGGGTCCGGCGAGCAGCCAACAGGCGCCGTGCCGCCCGTGAGACCCTGACGGAGGCACGTGCCGTCTTCGACGCGTGCGGGAGTCGCGCCTGGGCAGCCCGGGCCGACGCCGATATCGCGGGCCTGAGCGGACGGGTCGCGAGCCCCACCGAGCTCACCGGCGCCGAGCGCCGCGTGACCGAGCTCGCTGCCGCCGGGAAGACCAACCGCGAGATCGCGCAGGAGCTGTTCATCTCCGCCCGCACGGTCGAGAGCCACCTCTCTTCGGCGTTCCGCAAGCTCGGGGTCCGAACCCGTGCAGGGCTCGGCCCGGCGCTCGCTCGCCTCGGCTCGAGCTGATCTCCGGCCATCTTTCCGTGATTCCACGGATGTCGCCCGTGCCGTTCGCGCCTAGCGTGCGCGGCGAAACGCCTTCTGGAGGTGCACGGTGATCAGGCGAACCGGGTGGGTCCTCGCGTTGCTCGTGGCGCTGGGCGGGTGCTCGAACTCCGCCACACCGCCCGCGCGGACGGGTCCGGCCTCCATCACCCCGCCGTCGAGTTCACCGCGCGTGTCGGCGGGCTCGAGCGAGGCCGAGTCGGTGCGGTCGATGGAGCGAGCGCTGGCCTCGATCGGGGTCGAGGTTCGGAGGCGTCCGTCCGACCCCGCGCCACAGGTCGGCGTTTCGGGTGAGCCCTCCGGCCTCCGGCTCCTGGGCTTCCAGGTCCGAAACATGGCGCTCGAGGTGTCGGCCGGGGCCGGCACCCCGCCGAGCGATCTCGACGCCGCGACCGAGGCCGGCGGGGGCGGGGCCGTCACGCCGCTCGTCGTCGGATGGCTCTCCTCCGCCGGGACCCCGGCCGCCGCGCTCGCGAGGACCGCGATGGGCGACCAGGACCTCTCGGAGCCGAACGCCCTCGTGTTCCCGACGTTTGTGCTCGCCGCGTTCCTCGCCGACGCAACTCGGAGGGGCGCGCCCGCCGCGGTGGCGGCGGACGTCCCTCTGGCGTTCCTCGCGGCGGAGCGCAGCACGGACCTCTGCTCGCAGGTGTCCGACTACCTGGACCAGACACTGCAGGACGTGCTGGACCCAACGGCCGAGTTCGACGTGCCATGGTTGGAGGCCGTGATCGATCAGTACGCACCGATGTACCGGGGGAACCTCGAGCTCTTCCGCACGACGATCGGCGCGCTCGCGTTGCTGGCGTACGCGACGAGCGTCGCCCGCCCCTGGACCGTCCTCGCGATCCCCGATCCGGAGCAGGTGTCGTACTCGGTGGAGGGCGAGGAGCCCGTCGAGGGCGAGGTCCGAGTCACCGTTGACGCGGGCGGCGAAACGTTCGCAGACGACGTCCGGCCCTGCGCCGCGCTCGCCGGGATCGAACTCGAGAGCGCCCCGACTGATGGAGCGGACCTCTTCTGGGACCCGAGCGGTCTGGCTCCGCACGCGCAGGCCACCGAGGCCGATTCGGCGCTCGACGGAGACTCGGGGAGCCTCAGCTACGAGACCGCCATGGAGAGTCGGGAGGACGCGGAGAACGGGGATCCGCAGACCGCGGAGATGTCCGTGCTCGTGGGCGTGGATCGCAAGGAGATGCGCGATCTGGCCGCGGCGGTGGGCGCCATCTTGCTGGGGCCGGCACAGGGCGGGCCGGCCGGCGGCGCCGTCGTGAGCCTGTACCAGAAGATGAAGCCCGCGCTCGCGGAGATGATGTTCCCCGCGGCTGTCGCGTCGATCGGGGTCACGTTCCACACGCAGCCCTCGCCGAGTCCCACGGTGACCGAGCCCTCGATCGAGGGGACGTGGGTGGGGACATGGGAGAACGATCCGAGCTTCGGCGATCCTCCCGCGAACGGGGGATTCACCCTGACGCTCGAGCAGCGGGGACGGAACGTCACCGGGACAGGGGAGGTCACCGGCCAAACCTGTGTCGGTCATGTGACGATCGAGGGGTCTGTTCGCGGATCGACCGTGGAGCTCTCCTTGTCCGGCGAACGGAACGTCTCCTCGTTCTCGGCAACGTGGGAGGGTGATTCGATGTCCGGGACCTGGTCGTCCATCGCTTGCGGGACTGCGGACATCCAGGTGTTCGGGACCTGGCAGGCGGCGCGGGCGTAGGGGAAGAGGCAAGAGGCGGCCATGGGTCTCTACCTGGTCGAACGGTATGTTCCGTCGGTCGATCGCTCGACGCTTCGCGCGGCGACGGAACGGCTGGACGACCTGTCGGATGACGATGTCCCCCACGTGGCGACGGTGATCGTCACCGCGGAGGAGACGTGCCTCTCGCTCATCGAGGCCCCCGACACCGCAGCAGTCGAGTCCCTGAACCAGCGCGCCGGGTTCCCGTTCGACCGGATCGTTGAGGTTGCGGGACTTCGCTGACAGCGATTGGGTATCTACCCAGGCCCCGGACAGTGTCGGGCATGTGGATGAGACTGGCAGCCAGCCGCGTTTGGCGGGAGAGGTGGAACGATGCTCGATAGCACCGCGGCACCCTTGACCAGGGAAAATGCCGGAAATCCGTTCCGAAATCAGAGATCCCGTTCCGGCTGCATGCGAAGATAGCCCATGACCTGGGAGAAGAGGATCGTCTGCCGGCCCCACTCCAGCGGGACTTGGCCAAATGGTAGGAGAAAACTCCGACCTCTGGTCGAGGCCGCCCCGAAGGCGGGAATCTGGAGGTAGGAGCCGCTGGAACCGCGGCGAATCCGCTCGATGACTCGATCCAGGGTGTGGTAATTCAGGCCGGCGGTCTTCGGCGGGATCAGGCGGATGCAGGACGATCGTCGGAACCCCGGCGGGCGGTCTCAGGCCTAGGGTCCCGACTCTACCCGAGCGCGATCAGCAGCCCCCTGACGTGCAGGCCGTCGCTGTTCGTGCGGTCACCTGCGGCGAAGAACCGGCTCGCGCCTCACCGCAGCACCCGACTGATCGGGAAGGGCCCTTCGTGGGCGATCTCGCCGTCGGTGGTGAGGATGGAGACCTGCTTCGCCCGCACCCGTATGAACGCGGTGACGTACGCATGGCGGTACGGCTCGGCGAGACTGACGCGCTTGCCCCACAGGTCCACCAGGCCGCTGGAGCGCACGTACCTCACGGCCTCGATCCATCCTTTCGCGGGGAGCCTGGTCGGCGCGCGGTAGCCCGGGTCTAGGAGGTGGCGCCCCCGGCCGTCCCAGATCTCGGCGGGGCTGGCCCCGCCGTGGGCCGCGTAGCGGTGCTGGACGTTGTGGAACGCGATGAAGGAGGCGTTCTCCTCGCGGAGGTGGTCCAGGCCCGTGAAGTGTTCCGTGCGGAAGAAGCTCTTGTCCCACACGTCGTTGAAGCGCTCCACGACCCCGTTGCGCCACGGCTCCCGAAGGGGGATGAACCTGGGCGTCACCCCGAGGTCCAAGCAGGCGGCCACCACCGGACCGAAGGAGGCGGACGCCGGCGGGATGCCGCCCCGGAAGTTGGAGTGGTTGTCGAACTGGGCGGCGAGGGGAACCCCCACCCGCGTCCACACCCCCATCATGCTGCTGGCCAGCATGTTGGCCTGGGGGACCTCGAGGACCTCGCTCTGCGCTTCGTGGGAGCCCGCGTCGAGCAGGTTCAGGGCATGGAACGCCACCCCTCCCACCAGGTGCCTGGGGCCCACCCAGGTCGATCTGGTGGAGATCACCCGACTCCGCCGTGGCCCGGTCCGGGTACGGCACACCCTTCGCCACGTACCCCGGGGAGCGTCGGCGGGGCCTGGCCAGGCCGGCACGGGCGATCTCGCGCTCGATCGTCCATCGGTTCGGGACGGAGTCCACGCCGACGCGGCGCAGCTCCCAGGCCACCGCCAGCGGCCCGTACTGGGCCCGTGGGTTCGCCACCAGGCGCATCCGTGCGTCGACGATCAGACGGCGCAGCTCCTCGGACGTGCGGGCCGGAAAACGGTGCGGCGCCCGGGAGCGGCCCTTCGCCCACCCCTTCTCGCCCACCTCCTCCTCGGCTCGCACGACCCACCTTGCGGACCCACCGGGCGGTCCGGCCCAACGCCTGTGCGATCTCCTCGGCACTCTCACCGCCACGACGGCGACGGACAGCCTCCTTGCGCAGATCCTCCTCGGACACCCCGACCTCCTCGCTCGAGCGAACGAGGAAGCACACCCCGAGTGGGGCAGCGTCGGCACCTTCAGGCGGAACGATGTCCTGCGGTCAGGTGACCTGCGCGACCGGAACGATGTCCTGCGGCTTCCAGCGGAACGATGTCCTGCGGTCTGTCAGATAGGCTGCCCGAAGGGCGATCGACGGCGACGGTGATACTCACGGGTGGCGCCCACCCGGTGCACCGCGCCGAGCCGTCAGGCCGGTGAGCCGAGGTCCGCTACATTGCCACCTGCCTCAGGGTCTCGACGGAGAGGGCGGTCATCGTGAGCGAGTCGTACAGCATCTCGTTGTTCTCGGGCCGCTCCCCCCGATCGAAGCAGTTCAGGACCACGTTCGCGGGACCACTCAGCCTCACCGGCAAGGTCAGGGCGAGCGAGCCGCCCGTGAAGTGCCCGTAGTCCCTGAACACTGCGCTCGTATGGCTCCCGACTGTCGACATGTTGCAGATGACGATGTCGAACTTGATCCCCGGCGTTGGCGTCCTGACGGTCCCCACGTTCAGGGTAGCGGTGACCACGTAGCGTCCAGCTCCGAGATGCAGCCGACCCTCGATGCTGTCGTCGTTCGGGATGGGGCCACCAAGGCGCGTGCCGACGAGCGCGTTGGTCGTGTCGGGCTGACACTCGACAGTCCCGTCGATCGTGATCCGCCGGATGGCGCTGCTCCCGGCCGGGCATGTCCCCGTGACCCGGGACTGGACGTCGTGGAAATCCACATCGACCGGGGCGTTGTCAGCCCCCCCGCCGGTGAGCCCGACCCCGGCGAAGACCTCGTGGATCCACGTCAGCTCCTTCTCGCCGTCCTTGCAGCTCTCCAGGCTGTCGTCGATGATCCGAACGCTGCCGCCATCCCCCAAGCAGGCGTGGATCACGCTGTTGCCGTCCGGGATGCTCGCCAACGCGAACGCATGCACGAGCATTGCGACGGCAACCCCCGTCACGATCACCAGCGAGACGCGCGAGTGGAGCACGCGCCGAACCGCAGACCGCAGTTGCTGCATTGCTTCACCTCCCTGGGGAACGACGACCCACCCTGGCCGCCGAGGGGGAACTCTATTGCTCCCGCCCGGAAGTTCGCGAACCAGTCGGCAGGCATGGCACTTCAGCGCTCCGTGGCCGACAACGGAGCGCTCTTTCGCCAGCTGTTGTTGCGCTGCCAGATGACGTAGGTGAGTCCGCCGAGCGGGATCTGCACTCCGTAGGTCAGGGTCCGAAACAGCAGGACCGCGGCGGCGATCTGTGCCCGGAAGAGGTCGAGGGGCACGTCTGCGGTGGACTTGCCGGCCGCGTACAGACCGCCGATGAGGGCGAGCTCGACGACGCCGAGACCTCCCGGCGTGATCGGCGCCGCGGACAGGAGCCTGGCGAAGGCGAAGACCGCCAGGACCTCGGCCCAGCTCACCTCCTGCTCGGACACCCCGACGTGCCGAAGCGCGAGGAGCAGGACGAACCACAACGCCAGATGGCTGACCAACGTCGTCACGGTGAGGGACACCCAGCGCCTCGCCACCAGCTCGATGGTCTGCGTGCGAAAGCGCACCCCACCCTCGCCCCACGTGGTCAGCGGAGGCTTCCGGAGGACCCGCCGGATCCCCGACACTGCTCTCCCCATCCCCTCGCCGATCGTCCGGGTGAACTCCTCCCTCCACAGCATCAGGGCGAAGAGCACGACACACCCGAGGAGGATGACCAGACCGATCATCGCCGGGATCAGCAGCGCGGACGTGGCCTGGCCAGTTGCCGCCAGGATGGCCAGGGCGACCACGGGCATGCCGAGCTTCAGGAAGCTGTTCCAGATGCCCGTGGTCGAGAGCATGAGCGCGATCTCGGACCCGGTGAAGCCCCACGACCGGAGCATGCCGTAGGTCATCCCGGGCGCGATGACGCCGCCGCCGGGAAGGATGTTCGACAACGTGGTGGTGGTCTGATTGTTCACGGCCGACTGCCATAGCGTCAGCCCGGGCAGGGCGGCCATCATCTGCCACCAGTACGTGAACAGGTTGAACACCGTGGCCGCAACGAGCGAGGCGAGCTCCAGCCAGGTGAGGTCGGTGATGGTCCTCCACACCGCGGAGTAGCTGGCGATCTGCGGAAGGATCAGGGCGAAGATCGCCACGACGACGCCGAACGACAGCACGATCTGGACGGTGCGGGTCACCCGATTGTGTCGGCTTCCCTTCACCATCGGTCCGGGAACGGGATCGGACGCCTCATCGCCACCGCCGACGTCGCTGTCCGGCTCGCGCGTCATGCCGACGAGGGTGCTGCCTCTGCCGGCTGCCCAGGCCGCTCCCGCGGCTCACGGCGATCCCGGAGCTCCTGGACCACGATGGCGGTAACGAGCGCGAACGTCACACCCAGAAGCGTCCCGGCCACGGCATCCGTCAGCCAGTGCGCGGCGAGGTAGGCGCGGGACAGCGCCATCAGCAACGCGAAGACGGCGGCGACCGTCCCCCAGACGGCCCGCTGGCGGCCGGTGGGGACGGAGGCGATCACCAGGGCCACGACGGTGACGGCGGCCGCCACCGCGTGTCCGGAGGGGAACGAACCTCCGCTCGTATGGATCAGCGACCCCGGAGGTCGCGGGCGGTGGTAGGCGGCCTTGAGGACGCCGATGGCGACCTCGGACAGCACGACCGCCGAGACGAACGCCGCGACGTGCCACCACCTCCTGCGGAACGCCAGGAAGCCGACGGCGAGGATCCGCACGGGGAGCGTCACCTTCACCGATCCGATCACATTGAAGACCTTCGCGAGGGAGGTGAGCCACGCCGCCCGGTGATCGAGCACCCACCGCAGGAACCCGTCGTCGACGCGCTGGACGATGTCGCGGGTCGAGGGGACGGCCACCAGCATGAAGATCGCGACGGTGAGGAAGCCGAGCGCAGCAGCGACGGCCCGGTCGCGGGGTTGGTTGTCGAGCAGCGCGTGCTCGTGCTCATTGCCTGTCACGGAACCGTGGCTCCTCCGGGTGCGACCGTCGCCGCTGGGGCGGGCATCGTACGGCCTTGGCCCGGCCACCCGAACGGCGTACTGTCCGAATGGGATGCGGGGGTGGCTGTGGGAGCGTGGGTGGAAGCCCGCGGCCGCCGTGCTGCTGTTCCTGGTCGCGTGCGGCGGGCCCGGGGCCGCTCCCGCCCCGAAGCCCTCGACCGACACCATCGTCGTCGCGTCCTTCAACTTCCCGGAATCCGAGGTCCTCGCCGAGGTCTACGGGCAGGCGTTGGTGGCCAAGGGCATCCCCGTGCGGATGGCCCTCGACCTCGGACCGCGGGAGTTGGTCGAGCCCGCCCTGCTCCGCGGACTCGTGCACCTGGTGCCGGAGTATCTGGGCTCGGCCCTCGACTTCCTGTCCCGGGCCCAACTGGCCACCGCCAACCCGGAGGCCACCCACGCGGCGCTGGATCGGGCGCTGGCGGGGACCGGTGTCGCCGCGCTGAGGAGCTCCGGTGCCCAGGACACGAACGCGCTGGCCGTCACGGGGGATACGGCCGCGAGATACCGGCTGCACTCGATCTCGGACCTCGCGGCGTTCGCGCCGAGCCTGGTGATGGGCGGACCGCCCGAGTGCCCGCAGCGTCCGCTCTGCCTCAGGGGGCTGCGCGAGGTGTACGGACTCCGGTTCCGCTCGTTCGTCCCGCTCGACGCGGGGGGGCCGCTCACCGTGCGCGCGCTCGCGGAGGGTGACGTGGACGCCGCGCTGATGTTCACGACGGACCCGGCCGTCGCCGAGCATGGGTTCCTGCTGCTGCGGGACGACCTGCGGCTCGAGCCCGCGGAGAACGTCACGCCGGTGATGAGCCGGGTATTCCTCCGCCGGTACGGGCCCCGGGTCTCCGGTGCCCTGAACGCGGTCTCGGACCTGCTCACCACCCCCCAGCTCCTGGAGCTGAACCGGGCGGTGGCAGGCGGGCAGCCGCCGGCGGACGTCGCGCGAGATTGGCTCGTGCGGAACGGGCTGGCCTGAGCATGGACCTGAATGCCGGATCCGGGACCGAGCAGCCCCCTGGAACCACGGATGAGGCGTCGATCAGCACTGGGTGGCGCGAGCCGGTCGCGCCGGCGGGCGCCCGGCTGTCCCACCGTCGCCGGCGGCCCTCCGGGAAGCCCGCGCCGCTGCCACGGGAGCTGGGCGTCAGCGGGAAGTTGTGGGTCGGGGCCGTTGCCGCCCTGGTGGTCTTCATGGTCCTGCTGTTCACCGTCCCGATCGGCGATTTCTTCGACCGGAGCGAGGGGCGGTTCCTGGCATGGCTGTCTGGCATCCGGACCGGCTGGCTCACCGACGGGGCGAGGTTCCTGGCCGGGATCGGAGCGGAGTGGCCGAACCGCATCGCCCGGTGGGGCGTGATCCTGGTCCTCGTCCTGTTCAAGCGGTGGCGGCACCTGTTCGTGTTCGTCGGCACGGTGCTGGTGATCTCCTGGCTCGTCGCGCTCATCGAATACGTCGAGCCGCGCCCGCGGCCGTTCGGCGTCCGGATCATCGGCAGCTGGGAGGGGTTCTCGTTCCCCTCGGCGACGGTCGCTGCGGCGGCGATCACCGGCATCGGCGTCCTGTACACGATCCTCGAGCCGGGCAAGGCCCGCCGGATCGGCAAGTGGGTCCTGTGGGCGCTGCTCGCGCTGCTCGTGGCCGCGGACTGGTACCTCGCCGTCGACCATCCGGCGGACGATGTCGTGGCACTGGTCCTCGGCGTCGCGTTGCCCCTGCTGGCCTACCGGCTGCTGGTGCCGAACTCCGTGTTTCCGGTCACGTACCGGCGGGGTCGCGCCGCGCACCTCGACCTCAGCGGCGTGCGCGGAGCGGCGATCCGGCAGGCGGTGGGCGACCAGCTGGGGCTCACGGTCACCGATATCCAGCCGTTCGGTCAACGCGGATCCGGCGGGTCGACCCCGATGCGGCTCACGTTGGGAGAGCCCGAGCGTCACGTGTTCGGGAAGCTCTACGCGAAGACGCATCTCCGGGCGGACCGGTGGTACAAGCTCGGGCGCACGATCCTGTACGGCTCGCTCGAGGACGAGAAGGCATACGGGTCGGTCCGGCGCCTCGTGCAGTACGAGGACTACGTGCTGCGGGTCATGCACGACGCGGGTATCGGCGGCGCGCGTTCATTCGGGTTCGTCGAGATCTCCCCCGAGGCGGAGTACCTGCTGGTCACGGAGTTCCTGGAGGGCGGTGTGGAGATCTCCGAGGCGGATGTCGACGAGCGGATCATCGACGAGGCGCTGCGGACGGTGCGCAGCATGTGGGAGGCGGGGCTCGCCCATCGCGACATCAAGCCGGCGAACGTCCTGGTGCGCGACGGCCACGTCGTCCTGATCGACCTGGCCTTCGGCGAGCTGCGTCCGTCGCCGTGGCGACAGGCCGTCGACCTGGCCAACATGATGATCGTGCTCGGGCTCCGCGCCGACGCCGACCTGGTCTATGCGCGGGCCCTGGAGCAGTTCTCGATGGAGGAGATCGGCGAGGCGTTCGCCGCCACGCGCGGCGTCACGGTCCCGACGGAGTCGCGGTCGATGCTCCGCCGCATGCGGAAGGAGGGGCGCGACGTCCTGAAGCGCTATCGGGAGCTCGCCCCACGGCGTCGCCCGATCTCGATTCAGCGATGGAGCTTCCGGCGTATCGCCCTCACGGTGGGCGCGTTGCTCGGCGCGCTGATCCTGTGGGGGCTGCTCCAGGCGAACCTGCAGTCGGGAGCGCTGTGAGGCGGACGGTGGTCGCCGCTGCGGTGCTGGCCCTGGCGGTCACCGGCTGCGCCGGCGCGCCGTCGTCCGTTCCCGCCGGAGCCCCGACCTGCGACCACGGCAACGTCCTGATCCTCATCGCGCAGTCGGTGCCCTCGGCCGCGTTCGTCCCGTGCATCTCCGAGTTTCCCGTGGGATGGACGTTCGGCGGGGAACACCTCGACGCCGGGGGCTCGGTGTTCTGGCTGGACTCCGACCGGGCGGGCCTCCGGGCGGTCACGGTGTCCCTGGACCGGATATGTGACACAAAGGGGGCAGTCCGCGTGCCGGTTGAGCCCGACGAGGCCGGGACCGTTCGCTTGGAGCGGCCGATCTCTCTGACGCCGCGCCTCGTCTTGGACCGCTTCTACACGTTCCCCGGGGGATGCGTGACGTACCGCTTCGCGTTCCGCCCCGGCGCGACGTTCACGCAGGCTCTGGAGGCGACCAGCGCGCTGACCTTCTTCTCCCGGGCAAAGGGCGTCGAGCTCCTCCGGCGCGAGGGCATCACGCTGTGCGGGGCCGGCGTGGAGTGTCCCGGTTAGGACTGCGGGCCCGGCACCGGCTCCAGCCCGGGCGCCCGGGCGACGTCGGGGTCATGCGGCTCGTGGGGCACCGGCTTCCGCCAGGACCTCTTCCGTTGCCAGATCACGTAGGTGAGCGCGCCGAGCGGGATCTGCGCGCCGTAGGTCAGGGCGCGGAACAGCAGCACCGCCGCGGCCACCTGCGTCTTGAACACGTCGAGCGGCACGTTCGTCCGGTTCCGACCGGCGACGTACAGCGTCCCGATGTAGCCGAGCTCGACCAATCCGACGCCGCCCGGCGTGATCGGCAGCGCCGACACCAGCCGGATGAACGCGAACGCGCCGAGGACCTGCGCCCAGGAGATCTCGTGCTCGGACACCCCGACGTGCCGCAGCGACAGCAGGAGCACCAGGTACAGACAGGTGTGGCTGACCACGGTGGACACCGTGAGGGCCACCCACCGTTTCTCGACGAGGCCGATGATCCTCTTGCGGAACCGCACCGTGGCGTCGCCCCATTCCACGGGGGGCTTGCGGAGCAGCCTCCGGATCCAGGAAACGGCCCGACCGGCACGCGACCCGATCCGGCGCGCGAGCTCCTTGCTCCGGAGCATCAGCGCGAACAGCGCGACGGCCACCAGGAGCACCGCGATCCCGATCGCCGTCGGGATCACGAGCGCGGCGGTGGCCTGGCCCGTGACGGCCAGCGCGGCCAGCGAGATCACCGGCATGGCCAGCTTGATGAACGTGTTCCACACGCCGGTGACGACCGCCTCCAGGGCGATCTCGCCGTTCGTGAACCCCCATGAGCGGAACATCGTGTAGCTGACACCGGTGGCCAGCGCACCTCCCAGCGGCAGGGTGTTCGCGATGGTGGTGGAGGACTGGTTGTTCACGCCCGCCTGCCAGAAGGTGAGCCCCGGCATGGCCGCCATCATCTGCGGCCAGTAGGTGACGATGTTCAGCACGGTCACCGCGAGCAGCGTCACCAGCTCGAGCCACGTGAGGTCGCGGATGGTCGCCCACACCGCGGAGTAGTCGGCGATCTTGGGCAGGATGCCGACGAAGATGCCGACGACGATCACGAGCGACACCACGACCTGGATGGCGCGGACGATGCGCCGCCGGAGCGACCGGGGGGCGGCCGGAGCGACCGGGGAGCCCGGCCCGTCGGCCATCTAGGACCCCGCGGCCGGCGTCGGCGGCGGGGTGCCCGACACTGCGCTGCCCCGGGACCCGATCCGGCGCATGCTCTCCTCCCCGTGAGGGTTCGCCCCCGGCCGACCCTACACCCTGGGCCCGGCGCCAATTCCATGTCTGCCGATAAGCCGGCCCGTCGCCCGGCTGCGGGGCCGACCGTGAGCGGCGGAGCAGGTCAGTGACATCGGGCGGCGGGTCACGGACGGCGAAACGGAAGAATCCCTGCGGTGACCCGACTCCCCTGTGGACTCGGGTCCAATGGTCGGCGGATTCGGTCCGGGTGGCGTGGTGCGTCGCTCTCGCGGACGTCTACGAGGTTCGGGATGGCGAACGGACGCTTCGCCGCGTGGGCCGGCCCGTGGACGAGGCTCCCGTTCGCCGAAGCGCCGAGCGGCCGGCTTTCCGGGCCAGCTCACGGCCTCGGCTGTCGGGGTCGGAGTCGTCCCGGGCGGCTTCGACCCGCGAGGTGAACACGCGGAACCGGCCACCCTTTCTGCTCAGCAGGCGGTGGGTCACGGTACCGTCCGCGAGCAACATGATCCCCACGTTGTTGAGCCCGATCAGCGAGGGCTTCGCCTCCTCGATGGACGCGTAGTCCCGCCATTCGCGGTACCGGGGAGGCTCGGTCACACCGAGCGTCTCAGCCAGTGTGGGGGCCACGAAGACTGGCGCGTCGTCGGACCAGTCGTCGGTGTTCGACGGACGGGCCAGGAGACGGCGCTTGATCGTGCTCGGGTCCGCCATCTTCGGGGGCCGGTCCCAGCCGATGCGCTCGTGCTTCTCCCGGGTGAGGAGCCCGATCGTGGCGAGCACGAGGCGACTGAAGGCGCCGCTGTGCCGGATGGGGCTCGACACCAGTTGCGTGATGGGCAGGGCATGTCCGTCGGCGTCCACGGTCACGTTCACGGTGAATCCGTAATGGACGTCGCCGGACAGCATCACCGCCCACGGCAGCTCCAGGTCGTGTCGAAGGAAGCCGACGAGGTCCACGAACCCGGCGAGGTTCGAGTGCCACGCCTCGAAGTCGATGGCATACGGGCCAAGCTCCTTCACGAAGTACTTCTGGCGCCGTTCCACGATCTCCAGTCCGCAGACAGGGACGGGCGAGACGAGGATCAACGGCCGTCCGGGGCGGTGGCCGGCCTCGCGGGCGAGGGCTCCGTCCGCCCGAAGGCCGTCGGCGTCCACCAGCCTCGCGGCAGCTTTCGGGGCCTCGTAGCCGCGTCGCGTCCTCGTGTCGAGGAAGAGGGTGGGCGGATCGGTCGGCGCGACGAACGACCACCGGTCGAAGGACCACATGGCCTCGTCGAACTCGTTGCCGGTGACCGAGCCGTCGCAGCGGCCCACCACCGCGAACCGGATGTCCCCATCCGCCCGGTCGGGATCGTTCCCCCAGCCCTGGAACGCCCAGTACGTGGCGAGGGCGTTGGCCACGACACGCCGCCCGGCCGGGCTGGTTTCCACCCTGGAGCGCCACTCCCCCGTGATGTTCCAGTCATCGGTGACGTCGTGGTCGTCGAAGATCATGTACGTCGGCGTGTTCGCGAAGAGGCGGCGCACTCGAGGGAGGGCCGCGCGGGTCCGCTCCAACGCCCGGACGTGCCTTGCGTACGAGCGGCGGCGCACGAGGGCTCGGAGGGGGTTGCGGCCTCCCAGCGGGATGGCGACCGCCGGTGGCGCGAACGACTCCGGCCAGGTCCGTTCGTTCCACGCGCTGACGTACATGGCGGCGAACTCGCCGAAGCCCAGCAGATGATTGCCGACCTTCGGGGAGGTGAACCCGGTGCTGTCCCGAACGAGCGTGGCGCGGTCGTCGAGGGGGATCTGGGAGAGCGGTGGGATGCCGGGCACGTCGTCCACGCGGCCCGTCAGCTCACGTCCGAGGTCGGTCACGTGTCGGGCCAGCGGGCCCGGCACGTCGTCGGCGTAGATCTGGTCGCCGGTCAGGAACAGCACGCCGAGGCGACGATCGAGGTCGAGCGCATGCGTCGTCATGTGGGCGTCACCGGCGAGGAGCGCGTCCTCGCCGCCTGCGTGGAGCTCCCGGCAGGAGCCGTGCAGAACGGTCAGCTCCCGAATGCGCTCACGGATGAAGAAGGTGGGGAGCGGCAGGTCTCGATAGGCGATGCGGTCGGGGCCGTCGAGGAGCCCCAGGTCCACGAGTCGCCGCTCGGGACCCCCGTCCCGCTCACGGATCACCAGGTCGTACGCGAGCAGTTCGTCCGTGGGGAAGCCGTCGGTCGTGGGGCGGATGCGGATCAGGTGCACGTACAGGCGCCGCCCGATCTGGGCGGTGGATGCGCTCCCGGAGCCGACCGGATCGGAGGCCGCGCCGCCGGAGACGCGCAGCACGTGCCCACGCACCTCCGCCGGGGCCGATGTGGCCAGCCACACGCAGACCTGGCTGGGTTCGGTGCGGCGCAGGATCGGCCCCGCGAGGAGCCAAGGCACGCGCATCCGCTCGCCTCCTCCTTCCTGCGGGCCTGCTCCAGGCATACCCGAATGGCCCGCGGCGTATCCGAAGGACCGGCCGACCCACATCGGCGGATTCGAGGGCAGCATCGGGTGATTCCGCGCGGTCCCGATGCTGCCGAGCGAGGAGAGGGCCGGGGCGCCACCTATCGACCCCGGGGGTTCGGCTATTGTCCTCCGCCTCGCCACGGGAGAACCCGAGGCTGGGCTACGTCGGGATCGACCGTCTCGAGCGTCGCGATGATCGTGCCTCGACCAGCCGGCCGGCAGCCTCGGCCTGTCGGTCCCCCGCCATCATCCATTGCCCATTGATGGCGCCGGAGGGCCATCGCGATCAGTGCGCGCTGATCACTTGACCGTGCGGCCGATGTCGCGCCGCCACCACACGCCACGTCCCTCGGTCGAGATGTACAGGGCCCTGTCCGGAGCGATGCCGATGTCGGTGATGGGCAACCCCGCGGGGATCCCTTGCCCGACGTCGGTCCAGGCCGAGGTCGAGGACGACCACCGGAACACACCGGGGTTGCCGGGGCTCTGGGCGTTCCAGCCGAAGGCGTTGATCAGTGCCTTGTAGCCCGTCGCCGCGTACGCCTGTCCGAACAACGGGTCGTAGGCAAGGTCCACCACGTTCGGCCCGGAGTTCAGGCTGGTCGTGAGGGGGCCTCCCGTGATGTTGGCCCAGTGCGCCCCTCCGTCGGTGGTCCGGAAGACGGCCTTGTCGAACGCCGCGTACAGCGTGCTGGACTGGCCGTACTGGGCCGCGAAGCCCACCACGCGGCCCGGCGCCGGCGGGGAGGTCGGCGTGATGGTCGCCAACGAGGGAGACCCGAACGGATTCGTGATCTTCACGATGGCGCCGGAAGTGAAGCCGACCAGCGCGACGGTGTCGGCCACGAAGGCGACGGTTCGGACCGGGTCGCCGCTGCGTTGCATGAGCTTGACGAATGAGTTCGGGGACCCCGAGACCTCCCTCCACACCTTGCCGTCGTTCGTGCCCACCAGCGTCGAGGTGGCCGCCGCCTGGGACACGGCGATGGCGAAGATCTGGGCCCCCAGGTCCTGCACCACCGGGCAGCTGATCTCGGGGGCGTGCCCCTCCTCGGTGGCCAGGGCGGAGTAGTCGGGACCGGGCAGGTCGAACTGACACTCCCTGATCATCGTCGCGCTGCTGCCGTTCGTGGCCTTCACGTACCACCGGCTGGTCTTCGGCTCACCCGCCTCGGGCGGGGTGAAGCTCGGGCGGGGAGCCACCACCTCCAGGCCCGCCTCCCCCCCGCAGCACGTGAATCCCGCGGGACGCCCGACCATGGAGATCGCGCCGTTGTCCTGGGCGTTGCCTCCGACGAAGATCCTCCCGTAGACGTCGGCCAGCGACACGGTCAGGTGGTGGAACTCCGTGTCCGGGGGCCCGTCGATGAACTTGTCGTTGCTCGGGGACTGGTGCCAGGTGGATCCGCCGTCGGTGGTGAACCGCAGTCCGAAGTCGTTCGCCACGTAGGCCCTGCTGTCGCTCCAGAACATCACGTCGTGGTTGTCCGTGAGGGCCGGAGGGGCCGTCCACGTGGAGCCGCCGTCCTTCGTCACCTGGATCTCCACCGACCCCACGATGAAGTGCTTCGGATCGCTCGGGGAGACCGCCACGCTGAGGGCGTACCCGCCCTGGGAGGTGCCGCAGTGGGTCCCCAGGTCGGTCCACGACGTGTCGACGAAGCCCGTGGAGGACACGTCGTTCTTCAGGATGTCGCAGTCGTAGTTGAGGACGATCTCAGAGGGCGACAGACCGATCTTGATCGGATGGCCGGCCAGGGCCCCGGTCAGCGGGGCCTTGATCCTCGTCCACAGGTTCGACCGGAACTCCCACACGCCGATGTCCTTGAACGCGGCGAACACCGGCTTCCCCGTGATGTTGAGGACCCGGACGTCGGTGCAGGCGTGCGTCCCCGTCTGCGGGCTGAACGAGCTCCAGGCGCTCCCGCCGGAGCTTCTGGCGAACAGGCCCCCCGGGGAACACGCGTACACCGTGCCCGCGCCGGGCGTGGCCAGGCCGTAGGCCCTCTGGGAATACACGTCCGACATCCCGGGGACCGCCTGGGTGGCGAACTGACTCCACGTGATCCCGGCGTTCGTGGTGACCCACACGAATCCGTTGCGCGCCAGCGCGTACACAGTGTCCGGGTTGCCCGGGGCGGTGGCGAAGCTGACGATCCCCACCTGGCGCAGCCCTGCCCACATGGACGACCACGTGTTCCCACCATCGACCGTCCTCCACACCCCCGCGTACTGCGAGCCCAGCAGGATGCGGGACGCGTTCCGCGGATCGACGGCCACGGCCCAGCTGTTGCCGCTGCGGCCCGTGGGACCGAGCTCCTCCCAGCCGCGCACCGGCTGGACCACGACGAAGTCGAAGGGCAGGCCCGAGCCGGGCGCCGTGGTCAGCCGTTCGGTGCTCACCTTCATCGATCCCGCGGAGTGGGCCGACAGCTTCACCCCGGCCACCGAGATCGAGGCGCCGATGGTGGATGTGTCGGACGTGACCAGCACCGCGGCCGAGAGCGACACCCCGTTCACGATGAGGCTCGTGTTCGTGGTCCCCGACGGGATCGTCCCCCTTCCCGACAGGAACGGGGACGCGGACCCGTTCACCACCATCGCGTTGAACCGGATGCCCCCGCTCGGGGCAGCGGTCCCGTTCGCCGTCCGGACGGCGAAGCTCCCGCCCGCCTTCTGGGCGACCTTGAGCGCCGGGACGGCGCCCACTCCACTCCCGGTGGTGTCGATCGTCAGCACGATGTTGCTGCTCGTGGTGGCCGTGCTGTCGGAGACCGTGGTGCCGACGGACCCCGCGGGGATCGTCGCCTGGAACGCACGCATGTTGCCGATCGCGGTCGCGTTCAGGATGACGTACGTGAACGGGACGCCGACCGACGCGGTCGAGAGATCGGACGTGGTCACGAAGAACCGGCCCGCCACGTGGTTCGCCACCTTGATGCCCGGGAGGGACCAGTTGAGGCCCTGCATGGCACTGGTGTCGACGGACACGAAGATGAGGGCGTTGGACAGGATGCGCCGGTCGTAGACCCACTGCCCGAAGCTCCCCCGGGGGATCGCGGCGGAGCCGTGGAGGTAGCTCGTCGGAAACTCGGCTGCGCGAACCGTGTCCGACCCCCGGGGCCCCGGCCGCGCCGCCGCGTCCGGCACGGCCGGTCCGATCCCCACCGTGGTGAACAGGAGCGCTGCCGTTGCCAGGGGGACGAGCACACGTCCCCGGCGGAGCGCGGGAAGATAGGAGCGGACGATCCACCTCATCATGGTCACTCCCTTCGTGCTGCGGGGCGGGACTCGAGCTCCCCGATCCCGTCCGGGCCCACCGCTTTCCGGGGAGTTCGTCCAGGGGTGAGCTCGAACGTTTCACTCCGCCCTGAGATGGCGTCGTCTGGAACGTCTGCAGCGGTCGATGGGCGGACCGACGATCGAGCCCGCCCCTCGCCTGCCGCCACACTGCTCAACTCAGCTCGATCGTGAGGTACTGCCCGGAATGACCGTTCAGCTTGCCGTTCTTCGCGAGGGCGGTGCCCTGCGCATCGCGGAACGATCCCGTGCCACCGACCACGGCGAACCTGGCGCCCCGTTCGAAGGCCGAGACCCTCGAAGACCCAGCGAGCATGATCCGGCCACCGGGGAGGATCAGCGTCCCATCCACCAGCCCGATCAGATCCCCCTCACTGCGTCGGTGCCGTTCGCGGAGAAGGGTGTCAGGAAGGGGAGCGCGAAGGATCGGAAGGATTACCGATTCCCCGGTCGATTTCGCGTCCCACGGATACCTTCATGTCCGGCTGTCCGACATGGCGGCCTGCCCCGATCTTGCCGAAAAGGAGCCGCGCCAGGCATGGGCAGCGTGTGCTTGTCGCGCTGCCGTTGGTAGCTCGAGAGCGCCCTTTCCGAGCTGCCCGTCTGGCAGCCCTTCGCTCGTCCGGTGGGCGTCGGCTCCGTGACCGAGAGGATGTCCCCCTCGATCGCGGTCGCGACCCCGCCCGGGCGGTCGGGTCACTTGCCGGCGACGCGGCCGCGGTGTGCGAGGGCGTCGATCGTCACGGCGGCGAGGAGGACGACGGCCGTGACCATGTACTTCGAGGCCGCGCTGAACCCCAGGAGCCCCATCCCGTTGTCGATCGCGGCGATCACGATCCCGCCCAGTACCCCGTGCAGCGCCTTCCCGCGGCCACCGAACAGGCTCGTTCCTCCGATCACGGCGGCGGCCACCGCGTAGAGCACCAGCGTCCCGCCGTCGATGGAGGTGGAGATCGACCGCAGCCGTGAGGCGTACACCACCCCCGCGATGCCGGCGGTGAGTCCCGTCAGCGCGAAGGCCAGCGTGCGGATCCCGGCGAGGTTCACGCCGGCGCGACGGGCCGCCTCGGCGTTGCCGCCGATCGCGTACATGTACCGGCCCACCCTCGTCCGGCCGAGCAGGAACGTCCACGCCGCGAGCACCCCGAAGACGAGCAGCACGACCCAGGGGACGCCGTGGATCGGCACGATCACGCCCCGATTCGTGTTGCAGAGCAGCACGATCGCGACGCCACCCACCAGGACCGCGCCGATCCTCAGGAGCGTCAAGCTGGGCGGTGGAGCGACCAGGCCGGCTCGGCGGCGCCTGGCATCCCGCCGCCAGTTCCACACGCCGAAGGCCCCGACGACGACCAGCATCACCACCCAGCCGGCGAGCGGCGACAGGTTGCCGCTGGCGATGTCGTTGATGACGCCGGTGTTGATGGGGATGGAGCCCCCGGCGCCGAGGGTCCTCAGCATCACGCCCTGCCAGAAGAGCAGGCCGGCCAGGGTGACCACGAACGACGGCAGCCCGATCCTCGTGATGATCGAGCCCTGCACGAACCCGATCGCGCCACAGGCCAAGAGCGCGACGGCGATCGCCGCCCACCACGGCCACCCGATCGCCGGCTTCGCCAGCTCGGCCATGATGACCGCGCCCAGGCCGGCGACGAAGCCGATGGACAGGTCGATCTCGCCGAGGACGAGCGCATAGACCTCGCCCATCGCCAGGAGGCTGAAGACAGCGGCCTGGACCAGGAGGTTCACCAGGTTCCCGGCGGTCAGGAAGTGCGAATTGAGGGACTGGAACAGGATCGAGACCAGCAACAGCCCGGCCACCACGGGCAACACGCCGCTCTCGCCCGCCCGCATCCGGGCGAGCGAGGCCCGCACGTACTCCCGCACGGATCCGGCGACCAGCTCCGGGGAGACGGCCAGTTCCGCCTCGCGGGCGGCCGCCTCCGTGAGCTCCTCCACAGGGGCGGCGTCGACGGGCGCCGGAGCCGGCTCTTCGACCTTGGCCATCGATCACGCCCCCCCGTCGGAGGGCTGCTGGGGGGGACGCGTCCGGGTCGACTGGCCCGTCGTCATGAGGTCGACCACGATCTGGCGGTCCAGCTCCGACACCGGACGGACGGCGACCATCCGGCCGAGGTGCAGGACGGCGATCTGGTCCGCCACCTCGAACACGTCGTTCATGTTGTGGGACACGATCAGTACCGCGTGTCCCCGGTCGGCCAGTCGCCGAACCAGACCGAGGACCATCGCCGTCTGGGCCACGCCGAGCGCCGCGGTCGGCTCGTCCATGATGACGAGCTTCGTGTTCCACAGGACGGCCTTGGCGATCGCCACGGATTGGCGCTGGCCGCCCGACAGCGAAGCCACGGGCTGTCGGATCGAGCGGACAGTGGTCACGGCCAGGCTGCTGAGGGTCTCGCGGGCCGCCGTCTCCATGCCCTCCTCGTCGAGGGTGCCGCCTCGGACCCGCTCGCGGCCGAGGAACATGTTCTGCACGATGTCGAGGTTGTCGCACAGCGCGAGGTCCTGGTAGACGGTCTCGATCCCGAGGGCGGCGGCGTCCCGCGGCGTGCGGATATGGACGGGCCGGCCGGCCCAGGAGATCGTTCCGCCCTCCGGTGGGTGGATGCCGGCGATGCACTTGATCAGCACGGACTTGCCGGCGCCGTTGTCGCCGGCCAGGGCGGTCACCTTGCCCGCGGGCACGTCGAGGTCGACGCCGACCAGCGCCTGCACGGGACCGAAGTTCTTCGAGATCCCCCGAAGGCTCAGCAGCAGTTCACCGTTCGCCTGCGACCCGGGCGGCGTTCCGAGCGGTCCCGCGTCGACGCTGGCGCTCACGATCCCGTCAGCCACCTCTCATCGACTCATCGCCCCCGGCGGCCGGGCCGCACCCCCCTGTTCGAGGGAGTGCCGGCCCGGCTTCCGCGGGGCTGGGCTCAGCTGATGCCTGCCTTCTCGCACGCGCTGGCGAGCGACCCGGCGCACAGATCGGACACCTTCACTGCGCCGTCCTTCACCACCGTGTCCTCCATGTTGTCCGTGGTCACCCAGATCGGGACCGTGTACACGGACGCGATGTCCTTGTTGAGGGTGGTGTCGGGCGTGGTCGCGTTCACCAGTTCCTTGGGAGGCGTCTGACCGGCCCTGAGGAACAGGGCCAGCGCGGCCGCGCCCTGGGCCTCCAGGTAGATCGGCTTGTAGACCGTCCCACACTGGTAGCCCTTCAGGATGTTCTGGAGGCCCGACGGCGAGGCGTCCTGACCGGTGGTCGGGAACGTCTCCGCCGGGATCTTGTTCTTCTGCAGCACCGCGATGACGGCGTTCGCGTTGTCGTCGTTCGGCGTCACGACCGCGTTGATGTTCGGGTGGGCCGTGTACTGCTGCTCGAAGGTGGTCGCCGCGGTGGAGGGGTCCCACGTCCCCGCCGGCTCGCCGACCTTCGTGTACGAGCCGTCGGTGAAGTGCGGATCCAGCACCCCGTTGTACCCCTGAGCGAACAGCTTCGCGTTGTTGTCGGTCGGATCCCCGTCCATCACCAGGATGTTCGGATCCGACACGTTCCACGCGTCGATGCAGTCGACCTCGCCCTGGCCGATCAGCTCGCCGACCTGCACGTTGTTGAAGCTCACGTAGAAGCGATCCGCGGGGCCTCCGGTGACGAGGCGGTCGTAGTCGATCACCTTGACGCCCTTGGACTCCGCGTTGGACTCGATGGCCGCGCCGCTCCCCACGTCGAGGGGGTCGACCAGGAGCACGGAGGCGCCGGCGGTGATGTCGGCTTCGGCCTGCTGCTGCATGGTGCTGGCGCTGCCCTGGGCGTTGTCGATCTTGAACTGGTCGGAGGACAGCCCCGCCGTCTGGAACGCCTTGGTCAGGTACGGCGCGTCGTACGTGACGTACCGGGCCGACGTCGTGGTATCCGGGAGCAGCACGCCGATCATGCCCTTGCCCTGCTGCGCCAGGGACGTGAGCTGCTTCATCGCCGAGAAGTCGGCGGTAAAGGACTCCGCCGAGATCGAGATCGGTGCCGCCGAGGTCTCGGCCGGCGCCGTCGTCTCGTTGTTCTTCGACGTGCCGCCGCACGCAACGAGTCCCGCGGCGAACAGCACCGCTGCGGATAGAGCGCCGAGGCGCGAGGGGACCATTCTCATCAGCCATCTCCCATCCGCGGGCTCGCCCACACAACTGCCGGGTCGGAGGATAGCCCGGGTCGACCAAATGTGCTACACGCATGCAGGGGCGTTCCTGGCTACCGCTTCCGGGTTCTGTGTCCGCTCCACGACCCGCGTTCGTCACATCGGCCGGGTTTCGTTCGTCACTACGATGAGGGATCCGGCCGAGGGAACGTGACCGATGGAAGAGCGACACTGGCTGGCGGAGCGGTTCGAGGAGAACCGGAGCCATCTGAGAGCGGTGGCCTACCGGAGGCTCGGGTCGGTCGCCGAGGCCGAGGACGCCGTCCAGGAGGCCTGGATACGGCTGAACCGATCCGGCACGGACGGCGTCGAGAATCTGGGCGGATGGCTGACGACCGTCGTCGGTCGGGTGTGCCTGGACATGCTGCGCTCGAGGACGGCACGACGCGAGGAGCCCATCGGCGTGCACGTTCCCGAGCCGGTCGCGACCCGCGAGGGTCGACGAGATCGCTCCGATCGTGGGGCGCTCCTCGGATGCCGCACGGCAGCTGGCGAGCCGCGCGCGTCGCCGGGTGCAGGGCGCCGAGCCGGATCCCGACGTCGATCTGGCCCGCCAGCGGGAGGTCGTCGACGCCTTCCTCGCCGCGTCACGCGGCGGTGACTTCGACGCGCTCCTCGCGGTGCTCGACCCCGACGTCGTGCTCCGGTCCGACCGCGCGGCCGTGGCCATCGGCTCGCCGGCAGAGGTCCGCGGTGCGGCCGCCGTGGCCGAAACCTTCGCGGGGCGCGCCCGGGCCGCACGGCCGGCGCTCGTGGATGGCGCCGCTGGACTTGTGTGGGCTCAGGGCGGACGGCCGCGCGTCGTCTTCGGCTTCACGATCTCGGACGGCAAGATCGTCGCGATCGACATGGTCGCCGACCCCCAGCGCCTTCGCCGGCTCGACCTGGCGATCCTCGACGGCTGACGAGCCTCCCCACCGGATCACGACGCAGGACGCGTCATGCGTTCGGCGAACGCGATACCTCCTTCGAGCTCGTCGAGGCGAAGCGCTTCTCGCCGGCCTCCACTCGGAAGGGGAGCCGGTTGCCGGGCATGGCCAGCGCGCAGACCGTGTACGGGGTGAAGACGCAGGGAGGGTTGTAGGCGCGGTTGAAGTCCAGGACCACACGGCCCGACTCATCCGGTCCCTCCGCGTACAGATACCGACCGCCACCGTACGTCTCGTCCGCATTGGTGAGGTCCCCGAAGACGATGAACGGGTCGTGGGCGCCCAGCTCGTCGTAGGCCAGCAGACCGTGGGTCGCGCCCTCGTGCTCGAAGACCATCCGCCCGAGCACCGGGTAGGTCTGGCCCGGGCCCACCACCGTGGGGGCCAGCACCTCGGGCGGCGAGGAGTCCGGCTCCAGCCGTGCCTCGACGCGCCACCGGATGTCGACCGGATAGTGGTCCACCCGTGTGACCCGGAAACGCCGGGGCCGGTCCGGGTCCCACACCCGGATCGCCAGCTGGCCCTCACGATTGATCACGGTGAGCCGCAGTGGGCCGACCTGTACGGACGTGGGATCGCCCGCGAGGTCGTCGCGCAGGTCGACCACGGTCGCCGCCTCGCCGTTCCTTGCGGGTCCTGCCTCCGACGCCAGGAGCAGGGTGGCGCGCCCCTCGCGCACCACCACGGAACCCGCGTGCGGCGGCCCCTCCGGCAGCACGACGTCGCACGAGGCATCGGAGCCGACGCTGTTCGAGCCGTCGCGGAGCCACACCAGCCCGGCCAGGGCCAGCCAGCCGTCGGAGCGGTGCAGAGCTGCCATCCGGTGCTCGCGCCACCGCTCGGTCGCCGCCCGATGCGACTCCGGATCCACCACCGAACGATACCGTCGGGGCCTGTCGGACTCCGCGTCCGCCCGCCCCCGGTCAGGCTGCGGCCCGCACCGCTGAGATCACCTCGCTCGCCAGGCGCTCGGCCTGTTCGTCCTCGCCTGGCCCCGCGATGCACAGGTTCATGGCGGTGAACCCGAGCCCGGCGAACGAGACCAGCCGGTCGACCAGGGCGTCCGGGGAGCCGGACACGACGTCCGGCGGGAGGTCGGCGCGTTCGTCGATGCGGATGTCCAGGTTGTAGACGAACGTGATCTCCTCGGGTTGCCGGCCGGCCTCGCGCGCCGCCGCCAGGATGCGATCGCGCATGGGCCCGACGGCCTCCGGCGGCGCGAGCTCGAACGTCGGGATCCACCCGTCGGCCACCCTGCCGGTCAGGGCCAGGGCGCGGGGGCCGTACGTGCCCACCCAGATCGGGATGCGGTGCGAGGGCTTGGGCTCGAGCTCGGCGCCCTCCGTCCGGTACAGCCGGCCGTCGAACGTGAACCCGGCCTCGGACCACAGCCCCCGGGCAATGCGGATGGCCTCCTCCAGGCCGTCCACCTTGTCCCGCGGCGACCGCTCCCCCAGCCCGAACGCCCGGAACTCCTCGTCGCTGTAGCCGCCGCCCATCCCCAGGATGAGCCGCCCGCCCGACAGGCGGTCGAACGACTCCGCCATCTTCGCCAGCACGGCGGGGTGCCGATACGGCACCGCGAGCACGCGGCTGGCCACCCGGATCCGGGAGGTCGCCGCGGCGATCCACGACAGCATGGTCCACGTCTCGTATCGGGCGTTGCGGCCGTGCAGGTGGTCGTTCGCCGAGACGAAGTCGTATCCGAGGTCCTCCGCCCTTCTCGCGGCGGCCACCGGGTCACCGTCCGTCGAGGGCGACACGTTCAGTCCGAACTCCATCGTCGGGGCCTCCTCACGCGATGCCACTTACTTGACAGAGCAATATTTGCGGTGCGAACCGAAGCATAGCAGGTCTTTGCTTGTACGTGCAAATAACCTGTGCTAGGTTGGAGGGCGATGGCGGAGACCCTGACGGAGAGGGAGATGGCGGCGTGGCAGGCGTTCCTGCACGCCCACGAGCGCGTCACCCGGACCCTCGACGCCGAGCTCAGGAACGAGCACCGGCTGGGGTTGAGCGAGTACGACGTCCTCGTCCGCCTGGCCCGCGCCCCCGGCCGGAGCCTGCGGATGACCGACCTCGCCCGCCGCGTGCTGATGTCTCCGTCCGGGCTCACCCGCGTGGTGGATCGTCTGGCCGATGACGGCCTCGTCGAACGGTTGCGTGACTCCGAGGACGCCCGCGTGGTGCTCGCCAAGCTCACCGACTCGGGGCGTGCCCGGGTCAGGAGGGCGGCCCGGACCCACCTCCGGGGCATCCGGGAGCACTTCACCGGGCAGCTCAGTCGGGCCCAGCTCGGCAACGTCGCCTCGGCCTTGGAGACCATCGCTGGCCCCCACGAGCCCCACTGACGGCACCGGCCGCCGTCCCACCGCCCACGGAATCACATCGATCGGTGGCACCATGTGGGGCATGCGGAGGTTCGTCCTGATTGCCACCGTCGCGGTCGGGCTGGTGGCGTGCTCGCACACCGGCCGGGACGCCGGGTCGACGGCGCGGATCGAGACGTCGGGCGGTCCGGTGGTGGTCCACGTGGCGGTGGCGGACACGCCGGCTGCCCGCGAGCGGGGCCTGATGAACGTGCGGGACCTCGCCCCCGACGGCGGGATGGCGTTCGTGTTCGACGACCCGTCGTCGTCGGCCTTCTGGATGAAGGACACGCCGCTGCCGCTGTCGATCGCGTTCTGGGGGCGGGACCGGCGGATCGCTGCGATCATGGACATGGCCCCGTGCCGGGCCGGCCCGTGCCCCACGTACCGGCCCGACCGGCCGTTCGTGGGGGCCCTGGAGGTCCACCGGGGGTTCTTCGCCGAACACGCCGTGGAGGTGGGAGACAGGATTGCGCTCGTTCGATGAGGTCGGAGACGTCGACGAGTTCGACGAGGGATGCCTGCTGTGCCGGGCCGAACAGGTCACGCCGTGGCACTTCGAGGACGAGGAGTGCTGGGTGGCCGACTGCCTGGTGTGCGCCACGCCCATGATCGTGTGGCGTCGCCATGGGCTCCCCCACGACGACCTGGAGCGGGACCTGCTGGAGCGGCTGTCGTCGGTGGCCGCCGAACGCTACCCGCGGGGCTTCTGGATCGACGGCGAGCGTCGCCGGATCCCCGACCACTGGCACGCCCACGCCCGCCCGGCCGGCGGGTTCTTCGACCCGGCGAGCGACCTGTACGGCAAGGGCTGGGGTCGCCGGGGCTGATCCGGGGCCTCGTCAGGCACCCAGCGAGCGGAGGTCCACCGACTGGTCCCGGAGGGCGGCCGGGTCCACCTTCGCTCCGGCCCGGATGAGCTCGGTGGCCCCCCGGAGCTCGCGGCCGCGATTCAGGGCCACGGCCGCCCGGACCGCCCCGCCCTCCAGGTAGAACCCCACGAAGCTCCGTTCCTCCGGCGACCCCCGGACCTCGAACCCGTCCCAGGTCCGGTGCCACCCCAGGACCTGCACGTTGTGCTCGTACTGGTTCGACCAGAACCACGGGAGCTCGGCGTAGGGCCGGCCCTCCCCCGCCGCGGCGAGCCCCGCGGCCTGCCCGTGGCGGATCGCGTGGTGCCAGTGCTCCACTCTGATCCGGCGTCCCGCGGCCGGGTAGGGGAAGGAGGCCACGTCGCCCGCCGCCAGCACGTCCGGCGTCCCGGTGCCGCACCACTCGTCCACCGCCACCCCCCCGCTCTCCACCGTCAGCCCGGCCTCCGCGGCCACCTCCACGTTCGCCACCACGCCCACTCCGACCACCGCGAAGTCGCATTCGATCCCCTGCCCGGAGTCGGTGACGGCCCGCTCCACCCGCCCGTTCGATCCCTCGAACGCGGCCACGCGGGCCCCCCGGACCAGGTGCACGCCGTGCTCCGTGTGGATCGCCGCCAGGACCGCGGACACCTCGGGGCCCAGCACGCGGTCGAGGGGCCCGCCGCCGGTGAGCACCGCGGTGACCTCCAGGCCGAGGGACCGGAGCGACGCCGCCACCTCCGAGCCGATGAACCCCATCCCGACGATCACGACCCTGCTCCCCGGGTGGGCCTGCCGCCGGATCCGCTCGGCGTCCTCCACCGTCCGGAGGTCCAGGACCCCCGCGAGCTCCTCGCCCGGGACCCCCGGCGGCCGGTTCCGGGAGCCCGTGGCCAGGATGAGGCGGTCGTACGGCAGGGCCTCGCCGCCCGCCAGCCGGACCTCGCGCGCCGCCGGGTCGATGGCAACAGCGACGGCGGGGTTCCTGAGCTCGATCCCCAGGCGTTCGTACTCGTCCGCCGGCCGGAGCAGGGCCTGTTCGAACACCCGCTCGCCGCGGAGGAACTCCTTCGACATCGGCGGCCGCGCGTACGGTGGGTGGGCCTCGGAGCCGACGAGGACCACCTCGCCGTCGAACCCCGCCTCCCGGAGGGCCAGGGCGGCGCTCCCCCCGGCCAGGCCGGCGCCCACGATCACCACGCGGGAGGGCCCGCCGCACATGCCGCCCGTCACGCCGGCCGGCGCCAGGCGGGCGCCCGACTCATACGGGATCCAGGTCCTTCTGGGCCGGGCCGTGGATCACGTGGCCGTCGAAGTCGTAGCGCGATCCGTGACACGGGCAGTCCCACGTCCGTTCGGCCTCGTTCCAGTCCACGGTGCACCCCATGTGCGTGCACCGCGGCGACACCGCGTGCAGGGCCCCCTGCTCGTCGAGGTACGCGGCCACCTTGGCCCCGCCGGACAGGACCACCCCGCCATGGCCGGGCCGGAGGTCCTCCACGGTCCGCCCCACGGTTCGGATCACCAGGACGTCGCCCCGCCCGGAGTGCGCCACCTCGTTCGGCACCGAGCTCAGGAGGTACCGGCGCGGCCCCGACATGCCCTTGTTCCCGACCACCAGGAGGTCGGCCCCGGCCTCCCTGGCCGCCCGGCAGATCACCCTGGCCGGTTCGCCGTCCGCGAACACGCGGGGGTTGACGGTGGTCCGTCCGATCCGGCTCTTCGCCGTGTCCTCCAGCGCGATGGCGCCCAGGATGGCGTCGCCCACGTACACCAGCGTCACCTCGGCCCGGACCATCATGGCCAGCTCGAACGCCTTGCTGGCGGCCTCGGACGCGGTCGGCGAGCCGTCGGTCCCCACCACCATGTGTGTCCACAGGCCCTCGGCCCGGTCCACGGGCTCGTCGTGGTGGGTGGTCTTCACGATGAGCACGTCGCACGGCGCGTTGTGGGCCACGCGGTCCGGCACGGCGTTCAGGCTGAACCGGCGGGCCTTCCCCATGCCCTTGTTCCCCACCACGATGAGGTCGGCCTCGCGCCGCTTGGCCAGGTCCACCAGCACGGCCGAGCCCTCCCCGATCTGTCCCTCGATGCTCACCCGGAGCCCGTCGCGGGCCACGCTGTCCTTGGCGTAGCCCATGACCTCCCGGGCGGTCTCCGCGTCGAGGTGCGGCGGCTCCCAGCCCATGGCGATGAGCAGGTCGGCGTCGCACCGGGCGGCCAGGCGCGCCGCCACCGACACCGCGACAGCCGCCGTCTCCGACCCGTCGGTCCCCACCAGGATCCGCTTGTAGCCCATGCCCCTATCCTCCCGAGGGGGACGGTGCCCCGGAGCCCGACCCCGCCGGGCTCGGCTGCACGGCCTCCACCCTGAACTCACCCTTCATGAACGTGTGCACGTCGCACTGGAACGAGTACGTCCCTTCCTTGAGGGCCCGCACGTGATACGTCTCGGTCTTCGCCCCCTGGAAGATCTCGCCCCGGAACAGGTTGGTCTGCCCGTCGTAGATGGCCACGTTGTGGGAGTCCGTGTCCTCGTTGTCGAACACGATCTCGAACGGCTGCCCGGCCGGAGCGGCCAGGCAGTCGGTGTCGAAGGCGTCGCCGGAGGCCGAGACCCGGATCGTGGCGGCCGGCCGGCATCCCTCGGCCTGCGTCCCTCCCTCGCCGCTCTGGCCCTGCCCGAAGGCGGGCTTCATCACCATCATGTAGAGGATGGCCGCCAGCCCCACGAGCCCGATGGCGGCCACGGAGATCGACCGGGTCTCCCGCAGGACCCCGTCGAACTGCTCGGCGGTGACGGCCTCGGAGCCGCCGGCCATCGCGCGGGCCACCACCCCGACCCGCCGGTAGTACGGCCTGGCCATCCCCAGCATCGCGGCCGACGTCAGCACCAGCACGCCCACCGAGGCCCAGATCCAGGACTTCCCCCACAGGTGGCCCGTCGCGACCGCCGCGAACCCGCCGACCAGCAGGATCCCCAGGCCCATGTAGAAGCCCTGGACCGACGTCCCCGACAGCTCGAGCAGCGCAACCACCTTGTGGGGGTCGCGCTCCTTGCGCAGCCGGAACTGCACTCCCACGGAGACGCCGTGGGCCAGCAGGAACACGAACACGCCCGTCAGATGGACGAGCACCCACCAGTTGAACATCCGAGTCCCGAACACCTCCAGGCCCGATCAGCTGGGCCGTCGATCGAGGTCGCGCGTCAGTCGTGGGATGTTCTCAGAAACTCGGCGCGGGGCATCGTCGCCTGGCTCTGGCACCATCGCGTCGGCCGCGACGGCCGGTCGACGGCGACTACGCGATGGCACCGAACGCCTGACGTGCCTGCCCGTGGGCCGCCCGGCGATCTCCATGTCGCGCTGCGATGCCCAGACCGGTCCACCGACGTAATCCCCACCCACCGATTCCCCCGTCCGAGCGGGCCCACGGACATTGCCGAACCGTAGCAAGGACGCAACCGCAGCAAAGATCCTCACCCAGCCCGTCTCGGGCAGCGCGTCACCCTCGGGGAGGTCCCTGAGCCCCAGGTCCTGCCGAACGATGTCGACGACGACGTCCTTCGGCCACCGCCGCCCGGTCGTCTCGCTGGGGTCCAGCCTGGCCTCCCTGGCCGTTGAGCCAGGCCATTCTGCCATCGCGGTCCCTGCAACCGAATCCCGGGCTCGCGCGTCCTGAAGTCGACGCGGAGGCAAACCGCTCCGCCGCGCCTGTGCCAGAAGGAGGGTCTGATGCGTGGATCGCGCGCTCGTTCGGTGCTCGTGGCCATCTCCGCGGTCATCATGTGCTTGGGGGGGGTCCATCCGGCGGCCGGAGCGGCGACGGCCACACCGGGCCACGCACTGTGGGCGAAGCGGTACAACGGGCCGGGGAACGGCGACGACGTGGGCCACGCAGTGGTGGTGAGCCCCGACGCTTCCGCGGTGTTCGTGACCGGATCCGCCGTCGGGGCGACGAGCCTGGACTACGTCACCGTGGCCTACTCGGCGTCCACCGGGGCGAAGCTGTGGCTGAGTCGCTACGACGGCCCGGCGAACGACGTGGACTTCGCGAACGCCATCGCGGTGAGCCCGGACGGGACCACCGTGTTCGTGACCGGGGCGAGCCCCGGGTCGGGGAGCGACGACGACTACGCCACCGTGGCCTACGCCGCTGGCACCGGCGCGCAGCTGTGGGCGAAGCGCTACAACGGGCCCGGGAACGGTGACGACGAAGCCAGTGACGTCGGGCTGAGCCCGGACGGGGCCACCGTGTTCGTCACCGGATCGAGCGCCGGAACGGCGAGCGACCACGACTACGCCACCGTGGCCTACGCGGCCTCCACCGGGGAGAGGCTGTGGGCGAAGCGATACAACGGGCCGGGGAACGGCTTCGACGTGGCTCACGCGTTGGTCGTGAGCCCGGACGGGGCCACCGTGTTCGTCACCGGATCGAGCGACGGATCCAACCCGGGCGGCGACTACGCCACCCTGGCCTATGCCGCTGCCACCGGGGCCAGGCAGTGGGTGAAGCGGTACGACGGCCCGGCGCACGACGTCGACTACGGCTACGCTCTGGCGCCGAGTCCGGACGGGTCCACCCTGTTCGTGACGGGATACAGCTCCGCATCGAACTCCGCCGACTTCGTCACCTTCGCCTACGCCGCCTCCACCGGGGCCAGGCTGTGGGTGCAGCGGTACGACGGGCCGGGGCACTTCTTCGACTTCACGCGCGGCCTTGGCGTCAGCCCGGACGGGTCCACGGTGTTCGTGACCGGACAGAGCTTCGGCTCCCTGAGCGACTCCGACTACGCCACCGTTGCCTACGACGCCTCGACGGGGGCGCAGCTGTGGCTGAAGCGGTACGACGGCCCGGCGGGCTGTTGCGACGCCCCCAGGGACCTGGGCGTGAGCCCGGACGGGTCCGCCGTCTTCGTGACCGGGGCAAGCCCCGGACCCGGGAGCGGCTACGACTACGCCACCGTGGCCTACGCCGCCTCCACCGGCGCCCGGATGTGGCTGAGGCGATACGACGGCCCGGTCAACAGGTTCGACGCGGCCGAGGCCCTGGCGGTGAGCCCGAACGGGTCCGCGGTGTTCGTGACCGGGGAGAGCCACGGATCGCCCAGCTACGACTACGCGACGGTGGCCTACAGCCTGACGTGATCCGCGGTCACGGACAGCGACAGGACCGGAGACGATCGCTCAGCCGAGCCCGATGCCGAACCGCCCGTCGTACTCGACGTCCATCGGATCGCCGAAGTCAGCCGCCGTGTCACGCTTCGCCCCGGTCGCGGTGACGCCCGAGGTCGACCCGTACAGGATCGTGATCGTGCCCGCGCCGCTGGCGTGCCCGATCGTCTCGTCGGAGGCCGCGGCCACGAGATCCGCCTGTCCGCCGTGGCCGACGTCGAGCACCGCGAGCGTGGAGCCGAAGTACGCCGTCCGCGACCCGGTCCCCGGGACGCCGCCCACGCCCTGTTGGAATTGCCGGCTCCCCTGGGCCTTGAGCCCCTTCGTGCCGCCGTACAGCACGTTGACCGCACCGGGCCCACCGCCGTACTGCACTCCGACCGACAGATCCCGGGGGCCGGCGCCGTTCATGTTCCCGGCTGCGAGGGAGATCCCGAATCCCGCGTCCCTGGTGTTCGCGCCGGCCATCCCGGGCGTGGCCAGGGAGAGCTTCTGCGCTCCGGTGGCGGTGATGCCGGTGTTCGTGCCGAACAAGACGAACACCGCTCCGCGCTGCCCGTCCTCGCCCGGCGCGCCCACCGCCAGATCGACGCGCCGGCCCTTGCCGAAGTCGCCCGCCGCGACCGCGAAGCCGAACTGCTCTTCCCCGGCCAGGTCGCTCGGGATGCCGGGGGTGTCCTCGTCGAAGCGTCGCGCCCCGTTCGTGGTCAGCCCCGAGGCCGAGCCCTGGAGCACGTACACGGCGCCCGGCCCCGATCCGCCCGTGAGCGTCCCGATGGCGAGGTCGCTGCGATGGTCGCCGTCGAAGTCGCCGGCGGCCAGCGAGAATCCGAAGTAGGTGGCATCGGTGGCCGTGCCCGGAAGGCCGGGGGTGATCCCGGAGAACTCCTTCGTCTTGGAGGGCTGCAACCCGGACGGGGAGCCCGGGATCACGTACACATACCCGGTGGCTCCCGACCGCGCCTCCCGCCACGCGCCAACGGCCAGATCGTCCCGCCCGTCGCCGTTGAAGTCGCCCGCGGCGACCGCGTTGCCGAACACCTCGAACTGCTTCGGCGTGGCGTCGATGCCGGGGGTGGCCTCGTCCATGAACTGCCAACTGTCCCGGTCGAGCCCGCGCGCCGAGCCGTACAACACGCCGACCGCGCCGACGACGTTGATCCCGCGGTACGCCTGCGGCGCCCCGCCGGCCAGGTCGGTGAAGCCGTCGCCGTCGAAGTCGCCGGTCGCGACGCTCCAGCCCCAGGAGTAGGGGTAGAGATCCGACGCGTAGGTCGCGGCATCGGGGTCGATGCCGTTCGCCGTGCCCGGCGCCACGGTCACCGCGCCGGCCCCGTAGCGCGGTTCCTCGCTCGTGACCGCGAGGTCGGGCCTCCCGTCGCCGTTGAAGTCGGACGGCGCGGCCGGGCCGGGGGCGCGCACGGCCGCCACCCCGTCGGCCCCGTCGTTCGAGGGGACCGGGTCCGCCGTGGAGGCGTCCGCAGTGGCGACGTTGCGGAGGATCCCCGGGTGCGCCGAGCGAACCACCAGCGTGAGCTTCGCGGCCGGGCCGGCCGCGAGCGTGTTCGCCGTACAGGCGACCGGACCGGTCCCCTGGCAGCTCAGCCCGGTTCCCGTCGCCGACACGAGCGTGGTCCCCGGTGGCAGGTGGTCGGTTACCACGACGTCGGTCGCCACGGCGGGGCCCAGGTCGCGCACGCTCACGGTGAACGTGACGTTGCTGTTCGTGACGAACGGGTGCGACGCGACCGACTGCCCGACGGCGAGGTCCGCCGAGGCCGGGGGCCGGGCGAGCGGCTGCCAGTCGGGGATGTGGTCGGAGGTCCCGTCCGTGAACGGGACGAGTGTCGAGCCGTCGAGGTCCACGGTGTCGATGCGGACGCCCGAGGTCCTCGTCTCCTGGAGCACGATGGACGAGCCGTCCGGCGACCACCCGGGCTCTGCGGTCTCGTTGCCGCCCCTGACGTACGTGACCCGGTGCAGGCCGGTCCCGTCCGGCCGGATCGTGAAGATGTCGCGGTTCGCGAACGCGATCCGGGAGCCGTCCGGCGCCCACGATGCGCCGTACCCATTGCCCAGGAGGCGGCGCCCCGTCCCGTCGGGCTTCATCACGTACAGGCGTTGGTGACCCGTGTTCGGATCGGGACTCTCGAACGAGATCCAGGACCCGCTCGGCGACCACGAGGCGTTCTCCTCGTCGAACGACGGCGTCGAGACCAGGACGTGCGGGTTCGACCCGTTCGCGTTCACGACCCACAGGTCCTCGCGGGTGTCGGACTGGGTGAAGGTGGCCTTCGTGAACAGGATCTGCGACCCGTCGGGCTTCCAGCTCGGCCACTTCGGCACGGCGTTCTGGAACGAGACGACAGGGTGCTGGTTCCCGCCGTCCGCGTCGACGACGTCGATCGGATTGGGGAACGTGCCCTGGACGTCGTACGCGATCCGCGAGCCGTCCGGCGACCAGGCCAGCCCGTCCACCCACCACCCCTGGAGGTCGACCCGCTCCACCGCCTGCTGGGCGGGCGCCTTGGTGAAGATCCCGACGGCCTGGGAGTCGCTCCGGAAGAAGGCCACGGCCCCGTTCACGCCCGGCGCCGCTGCCCGAGCCGAGGGCCCGGCGAGGGTGACCAGGGCAGTCGCCGTGAGCACCGCGATCGCAGCTCGCCCCCGGCGCGTCCGGCCTCGGCGCGCGGAGCCGGCCATCACACTCGACATGACAACTCCCCCCTCATTCGACAATCGGTTGGACATCCACCGCGGACTGCGGACCGCGGGCGGGCCACGGACGGCCCGAGTCTAGGCGACCGAGACGAGTCCGGAAAGACCCTTCCGGTCCCACCGATCGTTCAACGTCGTTGGCGAACCCCTGAGCGGCGGAGCCATCACACCCCGGCTCGTCCGCAAGGTCGTCGACACGATGCTCGACGGCATCGCGCACCGCTCGCAAGAGGAGGTCAGTTTCACGAGTCGTTCCGTGAGTGGGAGGGGGAGGATTCCGTCAACACCTCTGACCTGCATGTTCGTCTCAGGGATTGCGCACCTACTGCGCACCTGTGCCTCCAGTGGACCGGGCTGCCCGAATTCACGCTGGGAGCGGACCTCCTCGTGGCCCGGGGATGGGCTGGCCTCGGAGACCCCAATTCTCGCGGTCCGGCTCCGCGCCATCGTCATCGCAGGCACGCTCCCGGGGGTTCCGCGTCCCCTCGTGTGGTGGAAATCTCGCGTCACGCCGCGTGATCGGTCTCGAGGCGGATCGTGGCAGAATGCGCCAGGACGGTCCGCGTCTCCACCGGGCGCGGCCGGAGGAGGTCACGATGCGGCGGGGGGCGATGGCTCGAGTCCGCGCGTCGCTCTCGGTTGTCGTCGCCTTCGTCCTGCCGCTCTCGTCTCCGTCGCTCGCAGGACACGTACCGACCGCTCATCCATCGGTTCGTGACGAAGAGGCGGCGTTCCCGCCGGGAATATGGCAGGGCAGGGCCCTCTACAAGGGCACCGTCCAGCGAACAGGGCTGTTCGGGTTCGCCGACGCAAACGTGACCTTCGACCTCACCGTGGAAGGCGACGAGGTCACCGACGGCACGATGAAGGTCTCGGGCCACGGTGAGGTCGACACCCCGGCAGGACCGGGTGACGTCTACATGTCCGGGACCCTCGAGCTCTCGGGGACCGCGACCTCAGTTCTGGCGGAGGGGGACGTGGACTTCGCCGGGACGGCGAACGGCATCCCCATCCAGTTCGGCGGTCCGGTCCGGTTCGCCTTCTCGCCAAGATTCGCCAGCTGCACGCGGGTCTTCGGGGACCTCGTCAGCGAGTCGGTCCGGGCCGGCCTCCCCGGAGGTGTCCACGCCTCGGCCCCCTTCGTGGCGTTCCGGGCGCGGTATGGCAGCCAGTACAAGGAGCTGCTGGACGAGTACGAGACGGTGGTCCGCTCGCTGGTCAACCTGGCGGCTCACCCCGAGGCGTATTCGTTGGGCGACTTCGAAGAGCTCGTCGACGCGGTGGAGGATCTCAACGCCCGCATCCTCGAGCTCGTCCCGTGCGTTCCGCTGCCACCGGGGCTGAAGAGCACCGCCCCATCGGAGTTCGATCAGCTCTTCCGGCAGGTCGTTTCCCAGGTGCTCGACTTCCCCGAGAAGCTCACGGCTCAGGAGGTCCTCGCGCTGCTGGCCGCGGGAGTGCGTACCGGCGCCCTCATCGACTCGACCGAGGCCCAGGCGCTCCTGGACAAGTTCGAGGACGTGCTCTTGCAGAAGCTCGATCAAGCCGAGGACTCGGGGGACGTCCAGACAGTGGACGACATCGCGGTTGGAGCGAAGCAAGCCGGATTGACGGAGTTGGCCGAGGATGCCGAAGCGGCCGCGAAAAGGCTGTCCGGTGGCGGCTGAAGCATCGCCGATGCGCGTCCTCCGGCTCGGCCTGACGTTGATCCTGACGCTGGCGATCGCGGTGGGATGCTCGAGCGGTCGCACGTCCCGGACGCCCAGCCCTGCAGCGTCCGGTGGGCCCAGCCACCCGGCGTCCCAGACGGCGGGCGAAGCGACCGCTGAAGGTCCCAGCGGCGGCGCCTCCGAGTCGCCGGGCGTCGCCACGTCGGAGCCCTCGCCGGCACAGCCGGGCGAGCCCATCACGGTGTCCGGCATCGAGGAGGAGATCGAGCTGCTCGATCCACCCACCGCGCACGCCGGCGCCGTGCCCAAGTTCAGGTGGCAGGCCGTGGAGGGTGCGACCGTCTACCGGCTGTTCGTGCTCGATGCGCAGGGACACCCGCTGTGGGCGTGGGAGGGAGCGGGGACGTCTGTCTGGCTGGGCGGCCTGCCCAGGCCCCGTCCCCCGGCGGAAGCTGGACCGAGGATCGAGTCGGGATCGACCTGGAGCGTCGCCGCCCTCGACGACGATGGCCACGCGAGGGCGGTCAGTCCCCTTCGGCCGGTCTCTCCATGAGCGCCGTCTCAGGGATCGGGACCACCGTCGCGGCTACCGCATCGAGCGCTTGCCCGGCCGGGGGAGCATGAGCGTGGTCTTCCTCCACGAGCAGGTCGGCTTGGAGCGCAGGGTGGCGCTCAAGATCCTCGCTCCGAGCTGGCCGAGGAGACCGGGTTCCGTGGGCTGGGCACTGGACCCTTCCGGGATCGCGAGGCTCCTCGGCAACCGGCTGAGACTCATGAGTGCGCACCGTTCGCGCACCTGCGCCGGTCAGAGGCATTTGGTTCGTTCGTCGGTCAGTGGTGGGCGGGCGGTGGTGGTCGGTCGGTTGGTGGGAGGGGGAGGATTCGAACCTCCGTAGGCTACGCCGGCGATTTTACAGACCGCTCCCTTTGTGGCCCCGGTCCCGCTACCATGACGGCATGGCGAGCAGCTTCTCATTCGACATCGTGTCGGAGGTCGACCTGGCCGAGGTCACGAACGCCCTCGACCAGGCCCGGCGCGAGGTGGGCACGCGGTTCGACTTCAAGGGCACCGAGACCTCCCTGGACCGGGACGAGACCTCGATCGAGATCCGGTCCTCCACCGAGAACCGCCTGGAGGCCGCGCGGGAGGTCCTCAAGGACAAGATGGTCCGCCGAGGGATCCCCCTCAAGGCCCTGTCGGAGGGCCCCGTGCTGCCGGCGGCCCGGGGCCACTACCGCCAGGCCATCCACGTGAACAAGGGCATCAGCGAGGACAAGGGCCGCGAGATCACGAAGTTCGTCCGGGGCCTCCCGGTCAAGGTCCAGACCCAGGTCCAGGGCGACCAGATCCGCATCACCGGCAAGAAGAAGGACGACCTCCAGGCCGTGATGAAGGCGGTCAAGGAGCACGACTTCGACGTCGCGCTCCAGTTCACGAACTTCCGCCCGTGACGGGCGGTCCGGCTACCGCTTGATCACCACGTCGTCCACGGCCACCCCGGTGTAGGGCGGCGAGGACACCAACTGGTCGCTGGTCAGGCGGAACCGTATGAACAGCGGACCCGCTGGTGCCGCGAACTCCGCCGTGATCTGCGAGAAGTTCGGGAAGTCCGGGTTCTGCTTCGCGTTCGAGTAGGCGTTGTGCCACACGTAGCCGTCGCTCGACCAGTCGAGGGACAGGTAGTCGCAGCAGTCCTCCGTGTCCTGCCGGACCCACCACGACACCCGGACCGTGCTGGGGTCGGTCCCCGGCAGCGTGACCTGGGGCGACCGCAGCGTGGCCGTCGACTCGTTCGTGTACGGCGTCACCGCAAAGCCCTGGTTGTCGCCGTGGCCCGGTGGTTCCAGCTGCCAGCTCTCGGACGAGTTCGTCGTCGTGGTCCATCCCTCCGGGCCCGCGGTGAACGAGTAGCTCGCCACCTGCTGGTCCTGGAACGGCTGGGGCGGAGGCGGCGGCGGGGGCGGCGGCGGCGGTGGCGGCGCCGGACCGAATCGGTACTGCCACACCCCGCGGCCGTAGACCGCCGCGGTGATGAGGTTGGGATCGCCGAACCCGACCTCGAGGGCGAACACGGTCGCATTCGGCAGGCCGTCGCCGAGCACCTGGAACAGGTGGCAGTCCCGCGACGAGGTGTCCGCGCAGGTGACGCCGGGGCGCGAGATGAACACGCCCAGGTCGCTCCCCACCACATACTGGCGGCCCCGCAGGGCCACCCAGTTCACGGGGTAGTTCGGCAGGTTCGCGGAGACGTCGGTGAAGTGCTGCCCGGCGTCGTGGGAGACGAACAGGTGCCCCTTGTCGGGCTGGCCCTCCGGGTGGCCGGCGGTGCCGGGCGGCGTCCACCGTCGGGAGAAGCCGCCCACGCTGACCACGATCGTCCGGGGGTCGTTGTTCGCGATGGCGATCGCCGTGATGTACCGGTTGGGGAGCCCGATGGCCGGCGCGATGTGCCAGCCGTCGGCGTGGTAGCGCCTCGGGGGCTTGTCCCCGCCCACGTTCGTGGCGATCCCGCGGGTGAACGGCTTCGCGTTCGTCAGCGTGTCGCACCGGCCGCAGAACCCCACATAGGCGTTGGGGCCGAGCATGTCGATGGCGGTGTCGATCACCAGCGGGTCGTCCGCGGTGGCCTGGGCGCCCTGGCTGCCCGGGTGGTCGGCGGTGCCCAGGTGGTAGACGTCGGCCCAGTCCTCGGCGCTGGTGCCGGGACCGGAGCCCGTCTCGTCCACCTGGTTTCCGGCGATCATCAGGTGCTCGGGATCGCGGGGGTCCATCACGAACGGGTTGGAGAACTGGGCGGTGAGCGGGCTGCCGAGCCCCGGCGGGTTCATGTCGCTCCAGGTCTTCCCGCCGTCGGACGTGGCGGCCACGGCCCCGTACACGTACTCGCCGTAGGCCTCGTCGGAGTTCCACGGGTTCACGGCGGTGAAGAACCCGTCGCCGCCCTTCGCCTCGATCTGGCGCTGCGGGTCCACGACGTCGCCGTGCTTGTCCACGACGTCCTGGATCTTCGCGGTGCCGTTGTCCTGCAGGCCCATCCACACCGTTCCGTCCAGCGCCCGCGAGGCGTAGTACGGGAGCAGCGTGTCGAACCCGCTCTGGGCGCCGTCGCCCCAGTGGGTGTTGTCGAAGCTGTCGTCGCCCGGCCCCGCGTCCTGCGTGTACGCGCCGCCGTCGTTCCCGACCACGATCCGCACGCCGCCCTGCCGCTGCGGGATGAACACGGCCGCGTGCTGGTCCGGGTGGGTGGTGGTGTTGGCGACGAGCGCGTCCTCGCGGTCGGTCGGGCACGCCGGCACGCCGGACAGGAACAGGCACGTGCTGCCGCTGAAGTACCGGCCCACGACCTTGAACTTCGTGTGCCCGACCTGGGGCGCGGCGGTGTCCTCGTTCTGCCACACCTCCTCGAGGCCGAACAGGATCCGGGTGGGGATGCCGCCGGCCTGGAGGGTCGGGTCGACCTGCATCCACTCGTCGTACCAGGACTGGACGCCGGGGCCGTAGCCCGACGACTGCGCCACGCCGGCCAGCGCCGAGCCTGTCTCGGGCGACTGGAGCTCGCCGGCGTTCGCCATCTGGGTCCAGGTGTCGCCGAAGTCCGGCGACACGTACACGCCGTTGAACACCGTCGGCACGTGGTACGAGCTGCCGTCGGGCGCATCGATCGACGTCGTGGAGTTCTGGTCCAGCACCGCGTCCTGGACCACGGCGTAGAGGTAGTTGTGGTCCTGGTCGGGCCCGGTGGCCGCGCCGAACTCCACCCGTCCGATGTGGTCCTGGGGGGCGAACCCGTTCGCGTCCAGCCGCTGGAACGTTCCGCGGCGCCCCGTGTTCGACGCGTACAGGCCGTTGTTCGGCGACTGGGGCGTGCTCGTTCCCGGATAGGCCAGGGCGCCGTCACGCCATCCCACGGCGGCCACGACCCGTCCGCCGGGAACGTCGGTGGCGCCGCCGGCCGCCCGGACGGCGACATCGGTGACCACGTTCGCCAGCAGGCACCCGGGGGCCCGGTTCGACTTCCCCTGGCAGGCGCCGGTGGGGAGCCTCGCGTTCCGGAACCGCCGGCCCGCGCTGCGGGAGACGAACAGGCCGCTGCCGGTGGCGGCGTACACGCGCGCGGGGAAGCGCGGGTCGACGGCGACCTTGAACCCGAACGCATCGGACGGGACCCCGCGGCTGCGGTGCCAGGTCTTGCCCCGGTCGTTGCTCCAGTACGCGCCCGCGCCCTCGCGGCTGTACCGGCCGAACGAACCGTCGCCGGTGAGGGCCACGATGGTTCCGCCCCGGGCCCGCGTGTAGCCGACCGAGCCCACGGTCTGGATGGGGAGCGAATCGCCGATCGAGGTCCACGTCTTGCCCTCGTTGTCCGAGCGCCATACCCCGCCGTACGCGACCGAGGCCAGCAGCGCTCCCGGGAGGTAGGGGTCGCCCCGGGGCACGTACGTGAAGTCCGTGATGCGGCCGGCCTCCTCGACCAGGCCGAGGGCGTTCACCTCGCCGTAGTCCTTGTCGGCCGACTCCAGGGGCCCCATGCCGAACGGGTGCCACGCGTGGGCGTTCGCGGCGCTCTGCCCCTGCGAACGCACCTGCTCGCGCTGCTGGATCGCGGCGAGCAGCGCGTCATGGGGGATGATCCCGGTCGGCGCGGCCATCACCGCGAATCGCTGCGCCCCCAGGGCCGCGATGTCCATCGCGGACTCGGGGTGCTTGTCCGAGATGCAGGTCAGCGGCAGCAGCCCCACCGCGCTGGTCTGGATCAGGGAGTGGAGCGCGGGGTCGACGGACGCCCCGTACTCGGGCTCCGCGGACACCGGGCCGTAGCCGGGCGGACAGCTCGTTCGCTCCCCCTGGAGCTGGGCCCGGGCCTGGGCTCGTGCCCGGTCGCCGGGCGACTCCGTTGATCCGCCGAAGGAGACGACGGTCGCGACCACCGCGAGCGAGACGAATACCGCGACGAAGGCGCCGCGGCGCGACGAACGGACGGGCAGCATGATGAGGATTCCCCCTCAGGGCCGGAAGTGGCGCATTCGTTCCCCGTCCGGCTCCGGTCCAAACCGGCCGGACCCCGTCAGCCTCCGGCGCAAGGCCGCTCCATGCTGACTAGCGGAGAGCGCCCCTCAGGAACTCCTCCAGCCCGGTCGGGGTCGTCGTCGCCGACGCTCGCCCGGCATCGTCCAGCACCCGGTCCTCGTTGATGGCGATCTGGCTCTCCACCAGGAGCGACGCGAACTCCTCGGACATGCCGATGCCCTGCAGGGCCGCCTTCACCCCCTCCGGGGGGAACTCGACGTACGGCAGGTCCGGCTTCCCCAGCGCTGCGCCGAGCACACGGGTCGCCTCGTTCATGGTCACGTCCTGGGGTCCGAGGATCGTCTCCACGGTGTGGCCGGTGAAGTCCCGGTCGAGGAGGTGCCGCGCGGCCCGCTCGGCGATGTCCACCGTCGCGATCATCGGGTACGCGTGATCACCCCTGATGGCGCCCCCGTTGACCCCCTGTCCCTGGATCATCGGGAGGCTCGCCAGCAGGTTCTCCATGTGCCAGGCCGCCCGGAGGGCGAGCACGTTCGCGTCCTCCAGCCCGAACAGGAGCTCCTCGAGCTCGTGGAGGCCGTTGATGGGGCCCAGCCCCCGATCCCGATCGGCGCCGATGCTGCTGGCCATGACGACGTGTCCCACGTGCCGCTCTCGGAGGGCCTCCGTGATGGCCCGGCTCATCGCGGAGCGATTCGACGCGTAGTGCGGGTCGGTGACGTCGTCCGGAAGGACCACCAGCGCCGACGCGGCATCCTCGAAGAGCGCGCGGAGGTCATCGAGCTCGATGGCCTGGCCGACCACGACGTCCGCTCCCCTGCCGCCGAACGGCTCGAGCCGCTCCCCGGACCGCCCGAACACGCGGACGTCCTCCCCCTGATCCAGGAGGAGGTCGGTCACCTTGCTTCCGACGTTCCCCGATGCGCCCATCACCGCGATCATCGTCGTCTCCCTTCTTCCGGAGATGGCCTCCGGCTCTACCTCGGACTCCGCTCGGCGCCGGGGCCGGCCCGTGGATGCGAACAGAGGCCCCGGAGGGCCTCCGTTCGTTACAGCGCGTGTTCGGCGGGCGTCAGTGGAGCTGGCCCTGGGCCATCGCCCGAAGCCGCGCCACCCGGTCCTCCGTGGGAGGGTGCGTCGAGAACAGCCCCGCCATCATGCTCCCGCCCCTCCGGCCGCTGAACGGATTCATGATGAACAGGTGGGCCTGCGACGGGCTGAGCGTCGCGGGGGGAGTCTGCCTGGCGTACGCGTCGATCTTCAGCAGGGCGCTGGCCAGCGCCTCGGGGTCGTGGATGAGCTCGGCCCCGGACTCGTCGGCCTGGTACTCCCGCGACCGCGACACCGCCATCTGGATGATCCCCGCTGCGATCGGGGCCAGGATCACGGCCAGGAGCCCGACCAGCGGGTTGCCGCCGTCGTCGTCGCTGCCGCCGAACCAGAACGCGGCGTACGCGATCCACGTGATCGCCGTGCCGATGGCGGCCGCGATCGACGAGATCGCGATGTCGTGGTTCGCCACGTGCGACAGCTCGTGGGCCAGGACGGCCCGGAGCTCGCGGTGGTCCACGATCTGCAGCAGGCCCCTGGTCACCGACACGGCCGCGTGCTTGGGGTTGCGCCCAGTGGCGAACGCGTTCGGCTGGGACATGTCCGAGACGTAGATGGCCGGCATGGGCAGGTTCCCGGACTGGGTCAGCTCTCGAACGATGCGGTACAGGTCCGGCGCCTCCCGCTCGGTGACCGGCTTGGAGCGGCTGGCCTTGATCGCGATCCGGTCGGAGAACCAGTACATCGCGAAGTTGAAGACGAACGCGACGACCAGCATGATCGCCCCGAGCCGCGGCCCGCCGAACGCGTACCCCAGCCCGACGAACAGCCCGCCCAGCGCGGCGATGAGGATCCAGGTCTTCGCCCGGTTGATCCCCGTCATGTCCTTCCTCCTTTGCGAACAAGACCTTCAACCGAAGGTCGCCTCCGGCGAAGGTCTTGCCGGGGTGTTCCCCCGCCGGGGCCGGAGGTCCACGTGGACCCCGTGTTGACGGCCGACCGGCCTGGGCTACTCCCCTTCGCTGCTCTCAAGTATCCCACCGGCGTGCGCAACGCACGCCCCAACGGGCTGTGAGGATCCGAGGAGTTCGCTGAGAAGTTACCGGCCGACCAGGGTGGCGCCGTCGGGGAAGCGGGCGAACAGGTCGGGGTAGATGAAGATCACCACCACGGCAAGGGCGCCGAGGAGGACCAGGCCGGTCACCAGCCCGGGGACGCGGGGGCGGCGCCGTTCGACCTCGGACGGCACCAGCACCATCTCCCGGGCGATGCCGAGGTAGTACCCCAGCGAGATCACCGAGTTCAGCACCATGATCCCGGCCAGCCACGGGCCGATGTCGCCGCGATCCAGCGCCACCTGGAAGATCACGAACTTGCCCCAGAAGCCGGCGGTGGGCGGGATGCCGGCCAGGGACACCAGGAACGCGGTCATGGCCACGACCAGCGCCGGGGCCCGCGCGCCCAGTCCCCGGTAATCCTCGATGTGGGCTCCGGGGGCCTCCCGGGCCAGGCCGATGACCACGGCGAACGCGCCGAGCGACATCACGCCGTAGACCAGGATGTAGAACACGGCCGCGGCGAACGCGTCGTGGTTCAGCGAGGTGTTCCCGGTGGTGACCAGGGCGAACGGCAGCAGCATGTACCCGGCCTGGGCCACGCTCGAATACGCGAGTAGCCGGATCACCTGCGTCTGGCGGAGCGCCACCAGGTTCCCCAGGGTCATCGTGAGGATCGCCAGCACGGCGAAGATCGGCGCCCAGAAGTCGGCCTTCGGCAGGAACGCCACGAACATCAGCTGGAGGAGCCCCGCGAACCCCGCCGCCTTCGACGGCACCGACAGGAACGCCGCCACCGGCATCGGCGCGCCCTCGTACGTGTCCGGGGCCCAGAAGTGGAACGGGACGCTCGACACCTTGAACGCGAACCCCGCCACCACCAGCAGGATGGCCGCCAGGGCGATGTTCGAGTCCCCGGCCTTCGTGGCCAGGGCCTGGGCGATGCCGGACAAACGGGTGGTGCCCGTCACGCCGTAGATCAGGGACATGCCGTACAGCATCACGGCGCTCGAGAGCACCCCGATCAGGAAGTACTTCAGCCCGGCCTCGTTCGACTTGGGGTCGGTCTTGCGGAACGCGGCGATCAGGAATCCCGGGGCCGAGACCAGCTCCAGGGAGATGAACAGCATGATCAGGTCCCGCGACGACGGCATGGTCAGGCAGCCCAGGAACGCCGACAGCAGGAGCACGTAGTACTCGCCCTGGTAGTACCGGCCCTCCTGCATGTACCGGAACGACAGTCCGAGGACCACGATCGCGGAGGCCAGGAAGAACACCTTGAACAGCACCGCGAACTGGTCCACGACGTACATCCCGCCGAACGTGATCCGGTCGTCAGCGCCGATCAGCGTGAGCGTGGCGACGAGTGCGCCGACGGTCCCGATGAGCCCCACCGGCATCGTGATCTGCTTGCGCTTCTCGGGGAGGAACGCGTCGAACACCAGGACCAGCAGGATGGTCCCGGTCATGAACAGCTCGGGCGCGATGGCGTGGTAGTCGATGTTCACCGCGTCATCCGCCTCCGGTGAAGAAGCCGGTCAGGGCCCTCACGGCGTCGTTCGTGATCCCGAACACCACGGTGGGGACCAGGCCCAGGACGACGATCAGCGCGAGGAGCGGAGCCCAGGACAGCCATTCGACCCGGGTGGTGTCCTCCAGGGCCACCTGGTCCCACCGCTCCGGCACCACGCCGTAGTCGATGCGCTGGACCGTCCACAGCAGGTAGCCCGCGGTGAGGATGGTCCCGATCCCGCCGAACACCATCAGGGTCCGGTACAGCCCGACGTCCAGCCCCGGCCCGGGCTGGTACGCGCCCAGCAGCGCCAGGATCTCCCCCCAGAAGCCGGCCAGGCCGGGGAGCCCCAGCGACGCGATCGCGGTCAACGCCAGCGCCCCGCCCAGCTTGGGCATCTTCCGCAGGACCCCGCCGCCGATCTCCGCGATCTGACGCGTGTGGTACCGGTCGTAGATCGAGCCGACCTCGAAGAACAGCATCCCGGTGATCACGCCGTGGGCCACCATCCCGAAGATCGCCGCGTTGATCCCCACCGTGGTCATGGTGGCGATCCCCAGCATGACGAACCCCATGTGCCCCACCGACGAGAACGCGATGAGCCGCTTGAGGTCCCGCTGGGCCAGACAGGCCAGCGACGCGTACACGATCGCGATCACCGCCAGCACCGCGATGTACGGCGCCCACTTCACGGCCGCGTACGGCAGGGTGGGGAACGCGATCCGGATGAACCCGTAGGCGCCCATCTTCAGCAGGATCCCGGCAAGGAGGACCGAGCCGACGGTCGGCGCCTCCGTATGCGCATCGGGGAGCCACGTGTGCAGCGGCCACATCGGCACCTTCACCGCGAACCCCAGGAACATCCCTCCGAACAGGATCAGCTGGAGCCCATGGGAGATGGCCCCGCCGTGCTGCTGGAGGAACTGGATGTCGAACGTGTGGGGCGTGGCCTGGAACGACAGCCCGATGAACGCGAGCAGCATGAACACGCTGCCGAAGAACGTGAACAGGAAGAACTTCGTGGCGGCGTACTGACGGTTCCCCGAGCCCCAGACGCCGATCATGAAGTACATCGGGACCAGCACCGTCTCCCAGAACACGAAGAACAGCGCCAGGTCGAACGCGACGAACGTGCCCAGCATCCCGGTCTCGAGGAGCAGCATCAGCGCCAGGAAGGCCTTGGGGCTCGCCCCCGTCGGCATCCGGTTCAGCGAGTACACGGCGCACAGGAACGTCGTGAGCAGCGTCAGCTCGAACAGCGGCAGCGAGATCCCGTCGAGGCCCACGTGGTAGCCGGCGCCGATGGACTTGATCCACGTCGTATGCAACTCGAACTGGAGCCCGCTCCCGGAGCCGTAGTCGAACCCGAACAGGATCGCGATCCCCACCACGAGGGCGGCGCCGGAGAAGAGCACGGCGAGCGTCCGGGCCGAGCTCACCCGGCTCCGCGGCACCAGCGCGATCACCAGCGCGCCGGCCACCGGCAGGAACACGGCGAGCGAGACCGCGGTCCCCTCCCAGGTCATGTCACCCTCGTGAAGATCAGGGCCAGGATCACGACCCCGGCGAACAGGAACACGGCGTACCGCTGGACGCTCCCGGACTGGAGGTACCGGAGCAACCCGCCCATCCCCCGCGCGGCGAGCCCGACGCCGTTCACGGCGCCGTCCACCACCCGGCGGTCCACTGCGTCCACCGCGTCGGCCACCGGGTACTGGATGCTCCGGACCAGGCCTCGCTCGTAGACGTCGTCGAGGTAGTACTTGCGCTCCAGGAGCGTGTACGCGGGCCCGAGCCTGCGGAGGGGATCGGGAACGCGCCATCGCCGGTACAGCCCGTACCCCACCACGACCCCCGCGGCCGCCCCCAGCAGCGAGATGGCCGCGAAGCCGTAGTCCACGGGTTCGATGACGAAGGGCTCACCGAAGAAGTGGACCCAGTGCGCGAACAGGTGCGTGGGGCCGAGGAACCCCACCACGCACGAGAGGCCGGCCAGGACCACCATCGGACCGGCCATGGCCACGGGAGCCTCGTGCGGCTCGGCGTGGCCCCGGTACTCGCCGAAGAACGTCAGGAGCACGGCCCGGGTCATGTAGAACGCGGTCAGCACCGCGGTGGCCAGCGTGAACGCGAACAGCCAGTACGTGTGCGACTTGTAGGCGATCGAGATGATCTCGTCCTTCGACCAGAACCCGGCCAGCGGCGGGATCCCGGACAGGGCCGCCGCCCCGATCAGGAACACCCAGAACGTGAGGGGCATCCGCTTCCGGAGGCCCCCCATCTCGCTCATGTTGTTCGAGTGCACGGCGTGGATCACCGAGCCGGCGGCGAGGAACAGCAGGGCCTTGAAGAACGCGTGGGTGAACAGGTGGAACAGCCCCGGCGTGTACCCGGCCGGGCCCAGCGAAAGCCCGGCCACCATGTACGCCAGCTGGGACACGGTCGAGTACGCGAGCACCCGTTTCACGTCGTCCTGGATCATCGCCAGGAGCGCGGTGATGGCCATTGTGATCGCCGCGATGATCCCCACGAACAGCAGCACGAAGTGGGGCGCGTTGAAGAACACGGAGAACATCCGCCCCACCAGGTACACGCCGGCCGCCACCATGGTCGCCGCGTGGATCAGCGCGGACACCGGGGTGGGGCCGGCCATGGCGTCGGGGAGCCACACGTGCAGCGGGAACTGGGCCGACTTCCCGATGGCGCCTCCGAACAGCAGCAGGGCCCCCGCGAACAACAGCCCCTGGCCGATGGCGCCCTGATCGGCGCCGAGGTTGATCGAGTGCATGTTCGACGTGCCGGTGGCCAGGATGAGCACGAAGATCCCGAACAGGAACGGGACGTCGCCGGTCTTGGTGGTGATGAACGCCTTGATGCCGGCGTTCGAATTGACCTTGTCCTCCCACCAGTGCCCCACCAGGAGGTAGGAGCAGATCCCGACCAGCTCCCACCCCACCAGGAGCTGGATGAGGTCGTTCGCGATGACCAGGTTCAGCATCGAGGCCGTGAACAGCGACAGCGCGGCGAAGTACCACGTGTAGCGGCGGTCCTCGTGCATGTACGCCGTGGAGTAGATCTGCACGCACAGCGACACGAACGTCACCACGCAGAACATCACGGCGGTCAGCCCGTCCACGAACATCGAGACCTGCAGGGAGAACCCGCCGAGGTCGAACCACGTGAACCCGGCCTCCTCCGGCCGGGCGTTGCCGTTCGCCACGAAGTGGGCCATGACGATCAGCGACATCAGGAACGAGACCGCCACCGCGACGATCCCGATCTCCGCGCCCTTGCCCGGCATCCGCTTACCCAGGAACACGATCAGGGGAAAGGCCAGCGCAGGCAGCACCGGGATCAGCCACGCGACGTGGATCACGGCCTCACCACTTGAGGAGGTTCACCTCGTCGACGTTGATCGACTCGCGGTTCCGGTAGATCAGGATGACGATGGCCAGGCCGATCCCGATCTCGGCCGCCGCCACCGTGATCACGAACAGCGCGAAGATCTGCCCCGCGGCGGCGGTGGCTCCGGCCACGGCAACGACCGACTTCACGGACTTGGAGAACGCCACCAGGTTCACGTTCACCGCGTTCAGCATCAGCTCGATCGACATCAGGACCAGCACCGCGTTCCGGCGGGCCAGCACGCCGTACACCCCGATGGCGAACAGGGCGGCCGAGAACACCAGCGGGAGCCACAGGTGGATCACGGCTCGTCCTTCCGGGCGATGGCGATGGCCCCGATGAGGGCCGCCAGCAGCAGGATCGACACGACCTCGAACGGCGCCACGTAGTGCTTGAACAGGTCCTGTCCGATCTCGGCGGTGCTGGTCTGCGCGAGCGGCGAGAACGTCGTGGTCCGGAACGCGTCGAGCACCAGGAACACCAGCCCGGACAGGATCGCCAGCGACACCAGCGCGGAGATCCCCCGCTGCTGGTTGTCCAGGGCCTCGTGCCCGATCGGGGCCTTGGTCAGCATGAGCGCGAACAGCAGCAGGACCACGATGGCCCCCACGTAGATCACGATCTGGACCCAGGCCACGAACTCGGCGGCCATCACCAGGTACCCGGCCCCGATCATGGCCAGCGTGATCACCAGGTACAGCGCCCCGTGCACGACGTTCTTCGTGGTCACCAGCCGGAGCGCCGAGATGATCCCGACCACCCCGATGACGGAGAACGCGATCTCCTGGGAGCTGATCGACGCGATCACCAGGTGATCAGCCCTCCCCCGCCTTGCGCCGGGCCTCGAGCATCGCCGCCCGCCGGGCCTTGCCCTCGGCCACCCGGCGCTGGGTCCCCTTCTCCAGCTCCTCGGCCAGGACCCGTTCGAACGTGGGCTGGTCCAGCTCCACCTCCACCCGCTCGGTGCGTGGGCCGGCCGCCGTGGGCTGCCCGGCCTCCTCGCCGGCGGCGGCCACGGCCGGCGTGGCCTCCTCGGGCGACGGCCCGGGGGCCACCGGGGCCGTGGTGGGCGGCGCGCCGGCGTCGGCCGGTGCCGCCGGACCGGGGGCAGGTGGCGCGGCCGCTGGGGCCGGGGCCGCCGCCGTGGCCTGGGGCACGACCTCCTGGCCCACCAGAGGCGGCTGGGCCTGGAGCGCGGGGACCGGCGCCGCTGCCTCGGGCGGGGCCTCGGCCCCGACCTCCAGCGCCGGCGGCGGCTTCACGTGGTACGTCCACTCCTCGAGCCGCTCCTTCTCGTGGATGAGCTCGTGGATGTCGTATTCCGCGTACTCGAACTCCGGCGACCAGAACAGCGCGTCGAACGGACACGCCTCCACGCAGATCCCGCAGTACATGCACAGGGCGTAGTCGATGGCGAACCGGTCGAGCACCTTCACGCTGCGGGCCCGCCCCCCCGACGCCGGGTCGTGGGTCTCCTTGTGGGCATCGATGTAGATGCACCAGTCGGGGCACTCCCGCGAGCACTTGTAGCAGACCGTGCAGTTCGCCTCCTTCAGCGCGATGACCCCCCGGGTCCGCGCCGGGAGGTCGGGCTTCTCCTCCGGGTACCGCTGGGTGATCGACGGCGACAGGAGGTGCTTCAGCGTGACCATGAGGCCCTTGATGAGGCCCGTTCCTCGAATTGGCCTGGGCAGATCGACGTCCTCCTGGGTCCGGACGCCGTCGGGCCGGGGGGTCCTTCCGGTTCGGACTCGCTGTGCGGCCATCTCGCTCCCCTACCTCGTCGCGACCTTGATGACCGCGGTGACCATGATGTTCGCCAGCGCGAGCGGGATCAGCAGGGTCCAGGAGAACCGCTGCAGCTGGTCCTCGCGCAGGCGAGGGTACGTCGCCCGGAGCCAGATGATGAAGAACGAGAGCCCCATGATCTTGCCGGACATCCAGATCCAGCCCGGGATGAACGACAGGAAGGGCAGCGGCTGGTACGCGCCGAGGTACAGCACCGAGGCGATGGCGGAGAGCGCCACGATCCCGCCGTACTCCGCCAGCAGGAAGAACGCGAACCGCAGGCCCGAGTACTCGGTGTAGGCCCCGAAGATGATCTCGGAGTCGGCGATGGGCATGTCGAACGGCGGCCGGGTCAGCTCCGCGATGGCCGAGATCATGAAGATGCCGAACCCCACGATCTGCGGGAACACGAACCAGATGTCCTGCTGGCTCTCGGAGATGACGAGCAGCGACAGGCTGGAGCGGCCCGCGCCGAGGACGGTGCCGCTGGCCTGGAGGACGACCGCCGCGGCGGCCAGGATCAGCGGCAGCTCGTACGCGATGAGCTGGGCCGCCGCCCGGAGGGCCCCGATGAGCGAGAACTTGTTCGCGCTGGCCCATCCGGCCATGAGGATCCCGATCACCGAGATCGACGACGCCGCCAGGACGAAGAAGATCCCCACGTCGAGGTTCTCCGCGTAGATCCCGCTGTCGAACGGGATCACCGCGAACAGCAAGATGTACGGGATCATGGCCACCGCCGGGGCCAGCGCGAACACCCACCGGTCGGCCGCGCGAGGGATGATGTCCTCCTTCTGCACGAACTTCACGCCGTCCGCGATGAGCTGGGCCCACCCGTGGAACCGCCCCGCGTACATCGGCCCCAGCCGGTGCTGCATGTGGGCCAGGACCTTGTGCTCCATGTAGCCCACCACCATCGGCGCCGACAGGAACACGATCAGCACGAGCAGGGCCTTGACGATCAGGACGACCCAGAAGTTGTCGAACAGGTTGTTCACGAACGAGGGGTTGGCCTGCCCCAGGAGGTGGACGACCGGCGCGAGGGCGGCCGTCACTCCTCCTCGACCTCCTCGCCCTCGGCGGCGCCCGGCCAGGGCTTGGCCACGCGGCTCATGAGCTCGAAGTCCTTGCGCAGGGGGTGGCCCTCGAACGGCTCCGGCAGGACCAGCTTCACCAGGTGGGGATGGCCCTCGAACACAATGCCGAACAACTCCCAGGTCTCCCGTTCGTGCCAGTTCGCCCCGGGGTACACGTCGTGGATGGTGGGGACGGTGGCCCCCTCCCGGGGCACCCGGAGCTTCACCCGGACGTGGTGGTTGTGGGCGGTCGAGTACACGTGGACCACGACCTCGAACTCACCCGCATCCGGGAAGTCCACGGCCGAGATGAAGTCGAAGTAGTCGCAGTCGAACTCCGGGTCGTCCCGGAGCACCGTGATCAGCTCCCGGTAGCGCGACGGCGCCACGGTCACCACGGCGTGCCCGTCCCGGTCGGCGACGTCGACGATGTCGGCGCCGAACCGGGCCCGGAGCGCGTTCCCGACGTCAGCGGGCGTCAGGGGGTGTCGAGAGCTGGCCACTCCACTTCTCCCTGATGTCTTCCTGGGCGATCTTCTCCTGCAGCTTCATGATCCCGTGCAGGAGGGCCTCCGGCCGCGGCGGACACCCGGGGACGTACACGTCCACCGGGATGAACTGGTCCACGCCCTTGGTCACGGAGTAGGAGTCCCAGTACGGGCCACCGCAGTTCGAACAGGAGCCGAACGAGATCACGTACTTCGGCTCGGGCATCTGGTCGTACACGCGCTTGATGGCGGGCGACATCTTGTCCGTGACCGTGCCCGCCACCAGCAGCAGGTCGGCCTGCCGGGGACCGTGGGCGAACGGGATCACGCCGAACCGGATGAAGTCGTGCTTGGAGGTGGAGGCGGCGATGAACTCGATGGCGCAGCAGGCCAGGCCGAAGTTCATGATCCACAGCGAGTACCGCCGGCCCCAGTTGAGGATGAACTTCATGGGCTGCGGCACCGCGATCTTGTCGATCACACCCATCTCAGGACTCCCTTCCGCCACGCGTACAGCAGGCCCGCGCCGAGGATCCCGATGAAGATGCCCATCTCGACTACCGCGGCGTAGCCCAGCCCCTGGAACACCGTGGCCCACGGGAACAGGAACACGCTCTCCACGTCGAACACCACGAACAGGAACGCGTAGATGTAGTAGCGGATCTGCGTCTGGGACCACCCTTCGCCCACCGGGTCGATGCCGCACTCGTACGTGGTGAGCTTCTCGTGGCTCGGCCGGTGGGGGGACATGGCCCGGGCGCTCACCAGGGCCACCGCCACCAGACCCATCCCGGCGACGACCACCCCGATGATGGTGGAGTACTGCTGGAAGAAGCCGTCCGGCGACGCTTGTGAAAGCATTCTCAAGCGCGGATTCTATACAAGGCCGGCCGGGCAGCCCTCCCGGCGCCGCCTCCGGGTCAGGAGGTCCCGCCGCTCCCGGTCCGCTGGGACCACAGGAACGCCTTCGCCTGGCCCTCGACCAACGACGCACCCGATCGCGGTCCGGAGAGGAATGCGGTCGTTCCCTCTACATCACATCGGGGTGGCAACGAGCGGGGTCGTGAGCGAGGCGTGATCAGGCTTCGGCGCCGCAGCGGATGGCGACGTACTCGGCCAGGTGGGTGAGGGCGTCCCGGGGAGACCCCTCCGGAAGGCGGTCGGCCAGGTCGCGGGCCCGCCGGACCTCGCGGGTGACCGCGGCGCGGGCGTGGGCCAGGGAGCCGTCGGCTCGCGCGATCTCGAGGGCCCGGGCCCGGCGATCGCCGTCGGGCGGGCCGGGAGCCAGCAGCGCGCGGAGCTCCTCGCGGTCGGGCCCCTCGGCCAGGGCGTGGAGCACCGGGAGCGTGTACACCCCCTCCTTCATGTCCACTCCCGGCTCCTTGCCCAGCGTGGTCTCCGAGGCGATCACGTCCATGATGTCGTCGGAGAGCTGGAACCCCATCCCCAGCGCGTCGCCGAACTCGTCCAGGATCTCCACGTGCTCGGCGGGGGCATCGGAGAGCATCCCGCCCAGCCGGCACGACGTGGCGATGAGCGCCGCGGTCTTCCGCCGGATCGTGTCCATGTACGCGGCCTCGTCGCGGTTGATGGCCCCCGCGTTCGTGACCTCGCGGACCTGGCCGTCGCACACGGTGGCGATGGTCTTCGCCAGCAGCCGGGTGACCTCGGTGCCGAGGTCGGAGGCGATCTCGGCGGCCCGGGCGAACAGGTAGTCCCCGGAGACGATCGCCACGCTGTTGCTCCACTGGGCGTTCACGGACGGGACGCCGTGGCGGAACTCGGCCTCGTCGATCACGTCGTCGTGGTACAGAGTGGCCACGTGGGTCAGCTCGATGGCCACGGCGCCCGGGACCAAGCGGGAGTCGGCCGGGTCGCCGAAGGAGCCGGCCAGCATGACCAGCATGGGCCGGAATCGCTTCCCACCCGCCCGCAGCAGGTGGCCGGCGGCCTCGGTCAGCAGGTCGTAGTCCGCGATGACCGCCTTCTCCAGGGCCCGTTCGACCAGGTCCAGGCGGGACCGCAGCGCGGCCTCCAGCTCGGGGTCGGGCGCCTGCAGCCCGGGGATCTCTGCTCGAGTCATGGACAGCGATCGTACAGGCGTGAGGGCCCCGGAGGAATGGCTGGTTCGAACCGGTCGCTCACCATCTGAGAACCGACGCCTGGTCGAGGAAATGGAACGCCAGGCCGGGGAACACGCCGAACAGCAAGGTGGCCACGGCCGTGACGCCGATCCCTATCGCCGGGCCGGGTGCGCTCACGCGCTCCGCGTCGTCCGCGGTGTCGGGCTCCTGCGTGTACATGATCACGATGACCCGGAGGTAGAAGAACGCCGCCACCACGCTGGCCAGGACCGCGATGAGCACCAGGGGCCAGTGCCCGTCCTGGACTGCCGCGCCGAACACGCTGACCTTCGCGATGAACCCTGCCGTCGGCGGGATCCCGGCCAGCGAGAGCAGGAAGAGCGTGAGCAGGCCCGCCAGCAGCGGGTTCCTCCGGGCCAGGCCCGCGTAGGAGGCGATGCCCAGTCGCTCCTCCCCCCGGATGCTGACCAGCATCACCACGCCGAACGCCCCGACGATCATCGCGGCATACGCCAGCAGGTAGAACAGGCTGGCGGAGATCCCGGCGGCGCCGGCCGCCGTGACGCCGGTGAGGATGAACCCGGCGTGGGCCACACTCGAGTACGCGAGCATCCGCTTGATGTCGGTCTGGGCGATGGCCAGCACCGAGCCGACCACCATGGTCACCGCGGCGATGACCCAGATGAACGGGGTCCAGTCCCACGCGAGCGGCGCGAACGCCACGTCGAACACGCGAAGGAGCGCCGCGAACGCCGCCACCTTCGTCGCCGCCGACATGTACGCGGTGATCGGCGTCGGCGCGCCCTGGTACGCGTCCGGGGCCCACGAGTGGAACGGCACGGCGGCCACCTTGAACGCGAACCCCACCGCCAGGAGGCCCGCCGCCGTGAGGGCCAGCGGGACGCCGCCCGTCCGCCCCGCCAGGGCCCGGGCGATGCCGGTGATGCTGGTGGTGTTCGTGGCGCCGTAGGCCATCGCGATCCCGTACAGGAAGAACGCGCTGGAGAACGCGCCCAGCAGGAAGTACTTCATGGCCCCCTCGATGGCCGTCAGCCGGAACGAGAACCCGGTCAGCACGTACAGCGAGAGCGACAGGATCTCGAGGGCCAGGAACACCAGGATCAGGTTGTTCGCCGCCACGATGAGGGTCATGCCGGACGTGCACAGCAGCAGGAGCGCGTAGAACTCGCCCCGCCGCTCGCCCGTTCGCTCGAAGTAGTGGTGCCCGAACGCCACGCCGATGGCCCCCACGCCCAGCACCACGATCCGGGCGAACACGGAGAACCGGTCGGCGGCCACCATGTCGCCGAGCACGGTGGGATTCCCGTGCCGGTTCCAGAGCATGGCCGACGCCACGCCGGCCCCGGCCAGCCCGAGGAGCGCCCCCGCCGCCAGCCACGCGTGCGAGATCCGGCTCCACACGGCCTCGACCACGAGCAGCACCAGGCCGACCCCCACCAGGATCAGCTCCGGCGCGACCGGCCCGAAGTCCAGTGGCGGGTGGTGCATCAGCCGTTGGCTCCCGGCAATCCGACCCTTCCCGAGTCGAACCGGAGCTCACCGCTCGCCTGAAGACAGGGCGGCGCTCCCACATAGCTGGGTTGCACCCCAGTCGTGGACGTCACGTGGAACGATGTGCGGCACGTGGCCGGGTTCACCCGGTCCAGCACCGGCTTCGGGTACAGCCCCAGGAACAGGATCGCCACCAGGACGGGGACGATCACGGCGTACTCCATGCGCGTGAGGTCGCGGCTGCCGACGTGCTCCTGGCGCATCGGGCCGTGCATGGCCCGCTGGTACGCCCACAGGAGGTAGATCGCGGAGAGGAGGATCCCGGCCGCCGCGATCGCGCCGAAGGCGTTGTTTGCGCCGAACGCACCCAGGATCACCAGGAACTCGCTCACGAAGTTGTTGAGGCCGGGGAGGCCCATCGACGCCAGGCCCACGATCAGGAAGGCGGCGGCCATCTTCGGCGTGACCTGCGCGATCCCGCCCATCCGGGCCAGGTCCCGGGTGCGGGTCCGTTCGTACAGCATCCCCACCAGCACGAACAGCAGGCCCGTGGACAGGGCGTGGTTCACCATGTACAGCACGCCGCCCGACAGCCCCTGCTGGTTGAACGCGAAGATCCCGAGTGCGATGAACCCGATGTGCGAGATCGACGAGTACGCCACCAGGCGTTTCAGGTCCGTTTGGACGATGGCCACCACCGCCCCGTACACGATCCCGATGACCGCCAGGATCGAGACCAGGTCCTTGAAGTAGTGCGCGGCCTCCGGGAACAGCCCCAGGTTGAACCGGAGCAGCCCGTAGGTGGCGATCTTCGGCATCACCCCCGCGATCACCAGCAGGGCGCCGGTCGGCGACTCCGTGTACGCGTCGGGTTGCCACGAGTGGAACGGCACCAGCGGGGCCTTCACCGCGAACGCCACCAGGAACCCCAGGAACAGCCATCGGCCCGTATCCACCCCCAGCGACGAGGCGCTCTCCTGGAGGACCCGGATGTCGAACGACCCCAGCTTGAAGAACACGACCAGCACGGCCACGAACAGGAACGCCGAGCCGGCCATCGTGTAGATGAAGAACTTGATGGCCGCGCCGGCCCGCCGCTCCCCGCCCCATCCAGCGATCAGCAGGTACGCCGGGAACAGCGTCGCCTCGAAGAACAGGAAGAACAGCAGCAGGTCGAGCGAGATGAACGTCCCCAGCACGAACGTCTCCAGGCCCAGCAGCGACGCCATCAGCGTCCGGACGCTCCGGATCTCCCGGAACGAGGCCAGCACCGCGATCGCGAACAGGAACGTCGTGATGAGGACCAGGAACAGGCTGATCCCGTCCACCCCCACCGCGTACTTCAGGTGCAGCGCGCGGACCCACGTGGCCTCGTCCACCAGCTGGTAGCCGGAGGCGCTCCGGTCGAAGTTCGCCAGGACGCCGAGCGAGATCACGAACGTGGCCACGCTCGCCGCCAGCGCGATCAGCCGGGCCGGCCGGTCGGGCAGGCGCGGGATCACGAGGAGCACGACGGCCCCCGCCAGCGGCAGGAACAGCGTCACGGTCAGCCAGGGCATGTCAGAACCTCGCCGCCAGGTACCAGAGGATCCCCACCACCCCGATGAGGAACGCCAGCGCATACCGCCGGACGTAGCCGCCTGTGACCTTCCGGAGGCCGTTCGCGGTCTGGCCGACCCCCTTCGCGACGAGGTTCCCCGCCCCGTCGATGAGCCGGCGGTCCACCACGTACGCGGCGAACGCGGCCCCGGCCTTCCCCGGCGTGACCAGGACCGCGCCGTACACGGAGTCGAACCACCAGCCGTGCTCGAGGGTGGCGTGGGTCCGCCGGAACCGGGCCCGCAGCGCCACCCAGTCGATCCGGCCCGATCCCCATACGAACCATCCGACCGCCATGCCGAGCAGCGCAACGGCAACGGAGATCGCCGCCAGTGTCAGCGTCGAGAGTCCCTTGTTCCCCTCGCTGACCGGGCCGATCACGGGCTCCAGGAACCTCGGCAGGATGCCGCTCACCGCGCTGAGCCCCAGCACGCCGCCGACCACCGCGCCCACCGCCAGCAGGACCATCGGGATCGTCATGACCCTGGGCGACTCGTGCGGCTCGGTGTCGTGGCGGAGCGGCCCGAAGAACGCCAGGAACACGATCCGCGAGATGTACAGCGCTGAGAAGAACGCCGCGAACAGCGCGACGATCCAGGCCGCGGTCCGTCCGCTGTGGCTGGCCGCGGCGAGCACCTGGTCCTTGGCGAAGAACCCCGAGAGCGGCGGGATGCCGGCGATGGCCAGCCACCCCACCACGAACACGCCGAACGTCACCGGCATGGCGTGGCGGAGCCCGCCCATCCGTTTCAGGTCGGTCTCGCCGTCCAGCGAGTGCATGATCGATCCGGTGGAGAGGAACAGGAGAGCCTTGTAGAAGGCGTGGACCACCAGCAGCAGGATGGCCACGGCGTACGCCTTCAGCCCGGCCGCGAACATCATGTAGCCGATCTGGCTCATCGTGGAATACGCGAGGACCCGCTTGATGTCGTCCTGCCCCAGCGCCGACGTCGCCGCCAGGATCGCCGTGATCAGCCCGATCACCAGCAGCACGGTCTGCGCGGTCCCCGAGATCTCGAAGAAGACGTGCGTCCTCACCACCAGGTACACGCCGGCGGTGACCATCGTCGCCGCGTGGATCAGCGCGGAGACGGGGGTCGGGCCCTCCATGGCGTCCGGCAACCACGTCTGGAGCGGCAGCTGCGCCGACTTTCCGACCGCCCCCGCCAGGAGCAGCAACGCGATCGCGGTGGCGGTGTGGGATCCCAGCCCGAGGATCTCGGGTCCCGGCCCGCAGGCGATGGCTCTCAGGCTCGTTTGGCACGTGGCCTCGATGGTGTGCTCGAACCCGAGCGAGCCGAACTGCACGAAGATCAGCGCGAGCCCCACGAGCATGGCCGCATCGCCCACCCGCGTGACCACGAACGCCTTGGTCGCTGCGGCGGCCGCCGACGGCCGTTCGAAGTAGTGGCCGATCAGCAGGTACGAGCAGAGGCCGACGCCCTCCCAGCCCAGGTACAGCAGCAGGAAGTTGTCGGCGAGAACCAGCACCAGCATGAAGAACACGAACAGGTTCAGTTCGGCGAAGAAGCGGGTCTCCCGCGGGTCGCCTCGCATATAGCCGATCGAGTAGACGTGGATCAGCGTGGAGACCCCGGTGACCACCAGGATCATCACCATCGATAGCGGGTCGATCCGGAGGTCCACACCGACGTTCAGCGACCCCACCGGCAGCCACGAGTACAGGTGCTGGACGATCAGCCTGCTCGAGGCGTCCCGCGACAGGAGCCCGACCAGCAGCGCCACCGACACCACGAACGCCAGCCCCACGGCCGCCGACGCCACCACACCCGAGCGCCGGCCGAGTCGCCGTCCGAAGAAGAAGTTCGCGACCGCGCCGGCCAAGGGGAGGGCCGGGACCAGCCAGATCAGGTTGAACACCCCCGGCGTGTGGCCCAGACGGAACGCCGCGCTCACCATCTCAGGAGGTTCGCGTCGTCGACGTTGGCGCTCCGGCGGCGGTTGTAGATGGCCACGATGATCGCGAGGCCCACCACGACCTCGGCCGCGGCCACCACCATCGAGAAGAACGCCAGGACCTGGCCCTGGAGGTTCCCGTGCAGCCGGCCGAACGCCACCAGGCTGAGGTTCACCGCGTTCAGCTGGAGCTCCACCGACATGAAGATCACCAGCGCGTTCTTGCGCACCAGCACCCCCACCGTGCCGATGGCGAACAGCACCCCCGAGAGGATCAGGAAGAAGGAGATGGGGGTCCTCACGGCACCGGCTCCGGTTCGCGCGCCTCGGGCTCGTGTGGATCCCGTGTTCCGGCCGGTGGTCCGGCGGCCATCTCGGTGCCGGCCGTTCGCGGGCCGATCGCCGTCCCCCGCCGGCCCGCGATCACCATGGCCGCCACCGCCGCCACGATCAGCAGCACGGAGGTCACCTCGAACGGGAAGAAGTACCCGTTGAACAGCACGCGGGCCAGCGCGCGGACGTTCCCGCCGGGGTTCACCGCCTTGTCGAATCCCGGCGCCGCCTTCGTGGACAGCCCGACGCCCAGGCGGACGGCGAAGAACACCTCGGCGATGAGCCCGGCCGCCAGCGCCACCCCGATCAGCCGCTGCCCGCGAAGGCGTTCGACCACGGACTCCCGGCTGTCCACGCCGAGCAGCATGATCACGAACAGGAACAGGACCATGATCGCGCCGGCGTACACGATGATCTGCACCGCGAACAGGAACGGCGACCCCAGCACCAGGAAGAACACCGCCAGGCAGAAGAAGTTCACGATCAGGAACAGGGCCGAGTGCACGGCGTTCCGGGCCAGGACCATCCCCACGGCCGCGACCACCGCGATCGGCCCGAACACCCAGAACAGGATGAGATCGGTGAGCGGCACGGCATGCTTCCCGGCAGCGGCAGCAGCAGCAGAGGCGGCGGCGGCTAGAACCACGACTTCCCCTCCTTCGTGGCCCGCCCGGCCTCGCCGATCGGGGGCGGCGGTTCGAGGAGCTGCTCCTTGGTCCAGATGGCATCCTCGCGGCTCTCGAACGCCAGCTCGTAGTAGGAGGTCAGGGTCAGGGCGCGCGTGGGACAGGCCTCCACGCACAGCCCGCACCCGATGCACCGCAGGTAGTTGATCTGGTAGTCCTTCGCGTACCGCTCACCCGGCGAGACCCTGTTGTCCTCGGTGTTCTCCGCGCCTTCCACCCAGATCGCGTCGGCCGGGCAGGCGAACGCGCACAGCTCGCACCCGATGCACTTCTCCAGGCCGTCCTCGTGGCGGTTCAGCCGGTGCCGGCCCATGTGCGCCCGGGGCGGGGGCGGCGTGATCTCCTTCGGGTACTTCTCCGTGAGCGTGGGCCGGAAGATCTGCTTGAACACCGTCCACATGCCCCGGGCCATGGGTCCAACCACCGGGAACCACGGCGCCTTCCGCCGCGATTCGGTCGACCGACCGCCCCGCGCGGGGGCCTCCGGCCGGCCGGTCGTTTCCACCGGGGGCTCCTCGGCGCTCACCTCGATGCCTCCTCGGACTCCTCCACCGGTTCTCCCACCGGCTCTTCCACCGGCTTCTTCGCCGGCCAGAACGCCGACAGCACCAGCAGCACGCCGATGGCGATGGCGGTCCAGGTCAGGAACTTGCCCTTCCCGTACTCCTGGGGCAGCACCACCACCGCGCCGGTGAACAGGATCCACACCAGCCCGGCCGGGATGAGGACCTTCCAGCCGAACCGCATCAGCCGGTCGTACCGGAACCGGGGCATCGTGGCCCGGACCCAGATGTACACGTAGATGAGCGCGAAGACCTTCAGCAGGAACCACACCACCGGCCACAGCGCCGGCAGGAACGAGATGTGCGGACCCCGGGGCCCGCCGAGGAACAAGGTCACGGCGATGGCCGAGACCGTCACCATGTTCAGGTACTCGGCCAGGTAGAACATCGCGAACTTGATGCCGCTGTATTCGGTGTGGTACCCGGCCACCAGCTCGGTCTCGGCCTCCGGGAGGTCGAACGGGGGTCGGTTCGTCTCGGCCAGCGACGCGATCACGTACGCGATGAACGCCGGGGCCTGCGGGATCGCGTTCCAGATGTGATCCTGCTTGGCCACGATCCCGGTCATGGAGAGCGTCCCGCTGTACATCAGCACGGCCACCAGGGCCAGGCCCATCCCGACCTCGTAGGAGATCATCTGGGCGCTGGACCGGATGGCCCCCAGCAGCGGGTACTTCGAGCCGCTCGACCACCCCGCCAGCACGATCCCGTACACGCCGATCGAGGTCATGGCCAGCACCCACAGGATCCCGATGCCCAGGTCGGCCACCTGGAACGGCACGAACCGGTGGAACAGCGTGATGCCGGTCCCGAACGGCACCACGGCGAACGCCAGGAACGCCGGGATCACCGCCAGGATCGGGGCCAGGACGTAGACCGGCCGGTCCACGTTCGTCGGGCGGATCCCCTCCTTCAGGAACAGCTTGATCCCGTCCGCCAGGGTGATGAGGAGGCCGAACGGGCCGGCCCGGTTCGGGCCGATGCGGTTCTGCATGTCGGCCACGACCTTGCGCTCCATCCACACCACGACCATGACCGTGACCAGCATCACCACGAACACCGCCACCACCCGGGCCACGAGCAGGATCCAGTCGAGCCAGTCCATCGCCCCGAGCAGGGCCATTACTGGCCCGCTCCCTCGGCCGCGACCGTGGCCACCGCCGTGAGCCGCCCGGACAGCAGCGTGTTCGCCTGGAGGCCCGGCTGGTTGAACGGGACGAACGCCGTGCCGCGCGCGATCTCGGAGGAGACCCGGACCGGGAGCGACGCCGAGCCGGCCGGCGTGGAGACCGCCGCCCGGCCACCGTCGGCCAGGCCCAGCCGCTCGGCGTCGTCGGGATGGACCTCGACGAACGCGTCGTCCTCCAGGGCCGCCTTCAGGGCGCCGGCGGCGCGGGACAGCGTGCCCTCGTCCACCAGCAGCGGGTAGGTGAACAGCAGGAGCCCGTCGCCGCCCGCCTCCCCCAGCGTCGCCCCGGTGGAGGAGCGCCCCAGCCCGGCGAGGTCCACCTGACGGGGCCGGAGGAGTTCGGCGCCCTCGCGCCGGAGGTGCTCGATCGAGGCGAACCCCATGTCGTGGCCGGCCACCTCGGACAGCTCCTGGAGGATCTGCCAGTCCGGACGGGAGAGGGGCATGGGGCCTCGTACCGGCCGGATCCGCTGGGCCCGGCCCTCCCAGTTCGTGACCGTGCCGTCGCGCTCGATCCAGGCCGACGCCGGGAGGACGGCGTCGGCGTACGGGGCCATGGGTCCCGCCACCACGTCCTGGACCACCTTGTGTTCCACGTTCTCCAGGGCCCGCCGAGCCAGCGCGGCGTCCGGGAAGTCGCGGAGGAGGTCCACGCCCACCAGGAACAGCGTGTCGATCTCGCGCTTCGCCGCGGCCTCCAGGATGGCCTGCGTGTCGCGGCCCGGTTCCGCCGGCACCTGCGCGCCCCACACGCTCTCCACCTCGGCCCGTTCGCGCTCGTCGGCGACCCGCCGGCCCCCGGGCAGCAGCTCGGGGTGCATGCCGGCCCGCAACGCCCCCGCGTCGCCGGCCCGCCGGGCCACCAGCGCGAACTTGCCGCCATGCGCCGCAGCCAGCGCCACGGCCTGCGCGACCGCCCCCGGGCTCTCCGCCAAGCGCGACCCGGCCAGCACCACGACGGATCCCTCGGTCCCTTCCATGGCCTCGCGCATCCGCTCCACGCCCGGGGACGGCACGCCGAGGGCGCGTTCACCGGCCGCGGCCTCCAGCACGGACGCCTCCGCGCCGGGCGCCACCAGCACGTGCTCGCCCACGTCCCACAGCCGGGTCCGGCGGGGGTGGATCACGAACACCTTCGCCCCCCGCCCGGCCGCCTTGCGGATCCGGAGGTGCAGGATCGGGACCTCCTGCTCGGCGTCGAGCCCCGCCACCACGATGACCTTCGCCGCTTCCACGTCCGCGTTCGTCACGGGCATCCCGGACGCCTGGTGGGCCTCCGCGAGCAGGGGCATGTCGGCGAGCCGCGACCTCCGGTGGTCGATGTCGTTCGTCCCGAACGCCATCCGCGCCAGCTTCGACAGCGCGTACGCGTCCTCGTCGGCCAGCCGACCGCCGGCCAGGAACGCCACCCGCCCGTTCGACGTCCACCGGACGATCTCGGTAAACACCTCGCCGAACGAGACCGGCGTCAGGCCGGGTGTCCGCAGCAGCGGCGTCGTCACGCGGTCCGCGGAGTCCGGGAACTGGAACGCGAACCGGCCCTTGTCGCAGGTCCACAGGTCGTTCACGTCGGGGTTGTCGCGGGCCAGGTGGCGGACCACCTCGCCGCGCCGGAGGTCCACGCGGATGTTGCAGCCGGCCGAGCAGTGGTTGCACACGGAGTCCGCGGTCTTCAGGTCGAACGGCCGCGCCACGAACCGGTACGGCACGGACGTCAGGGCGCCCACCGGGCAGATCTGGATGGTGTTCCCGGAGAACGGCGAGCGGAAGTCCTCGCCCGGCGCGATGGCCACCTGCTCCGCCGCGCCGCGTTCGAACAGCTCGATGAAGCGGTCGCCGCTGATCTGGTCGCAGAACCGCGTGCAGCGGGCGCACAGCACGCACCGCTCGCGGTCCAGCGCCACCAGCGGCGAGAGGTACAGCGGCTTCTCGTAGACCCGCTTCGCCTCCCGGTACCTCGACTCCCCGGGGCCGAACGCCAGGGCCTGGTCCTGCAGCGGGCACTCCCCGCCCCGGTCGCAGATGGGGCAGTCCAGCGGGTGGTTCAGCAGGAGGAACTCCAGGTTCGCCACCTGGGCCTCGTGGGCCTGGTCGGAGGCATGCTGGGTGCGGACGATCATGTTCGGCCCCACCGGGGTGGTGCACGAGGTCATGAGCTTGCGCTGGCCCTCCACCTCCACGTAGCACTGCCGGCACGAGCCGGCCGGCTCGAGGTACGGGTGGTCGCAGAACCGGGGGATCTCGATCCCCAGCTGCTCGGCCGCGCGGATGATGAGCGTGCCCGGCGGGACCGATATCTCCTTGCCGTCGATCGTGAGGGTGACGGGGCCGGTCACGACCGCGCTCCGCGTTCGTCGAGGATGTCCGCCAGGGACACGTGCACCTCGCGCTCCTCCGCGTCCGGGAGCACGTCGGGGGCCGGCCCGGAGGGGGTCTGGTCACCGGCCTCGGTCTCCGTGCCGGCCCGGGCGAGGTCCGCGCCCGCCTCGCGGTGACCCGCCGCCGAGACCTCCTCCCGCTCCTTCAGCGGGCACCGGCCCAGCCGGATGTGCTCCTCGTACTCCTCGGTGAAGAACTTCAGCGAGGACTGGATCGGCGAGACCGCGCCGTCGGCCAGCGCGCAGAACGCCTTGAACAGGATGTTCCCGGCGACGTCCTGCATGAGCGGCAGGTCGTCCGCGCGGCCGTACCCCAGCTCGATGCGCCGGAGGACCTTCGTCATCCACCACGTGCCCTCCCGGCACGGGGTGCACTTGCCGCAGGACTCGTGCGCGTAGAACTCGAGCATGCGGAGCGTGGTGTCCACCACGCAGTCCCGGTCGTCGAGCACGATCATGGCGGCGGTCCCCAGGAGCGACCCCGCCGCCTGCACCGACTCGAAGTCCATGTGGGTGTCGAGGTGCTCGGCGGTGAGGAACGGCGTGGAGGAGCCGCCGGGCGTCCACGCCTTCACGGTCCGGCCGTCGCGAACGCCGCCCGCGTACTCCTCGATGAGCTCGCGGGCCGGGGTCCCCATGGGGGCCTCGTAGTTCCCGGGTCGATTCACCTTGCCGGACAGCGAGAACATCTTGGGGCCGGTGGACTTCTCCGTGCCGATCGAGGCGAACCAGTCGGCGCCGCGTTCGATGATGTGGGGGACGTTCGACAGGGTCTCCACGTTGTTGATCGCGGTGGGGGCCATGTACGCGCCGGCCACCACGGGGAACGGGGGCCGGAGGCGGGGTTGCCCCCGGCGGCCCTCCAGCGAATCCAGGAGCGCGGTCTCCTCGCCGCAGATGTACGCCCCGGCGCCGCGGTGGATCACGATCTCCAGCTGGTAGTCGGTGCCGCCCACCTTCGTCCCGACGAACCCCTTCTCGTATGCCTCGGCCAGGGCGCGTTCCAGGACCACGCCCGGGTACAGGAACTCGCCCCGCGTGTAGACGAACGCGGTGTGCGAGCGGATGGCGTAGGCCCCGATCACGATGCCCTCGATGAGCTGGTGGGGATCCCGTTCGACCAGCTCGCGGTTGTTGAACGTGCCGGGCTCGGACTCGTCGAAGTTCACGACCATGTAGGTGGGCCTGCCGGTGTCCTGCGGCACGAACGCCCACTTCTGCCCCGTGGGGAAGCCCGCGCCGCCACGGCCGCGGAGGCCGCTGGCCTTGACCTCCTCGATCACGTCGTCGGGATCCATGGACAGGGCCTTCCTCAGGGCCCGGTAGCCGCCGGTCTTCAGGTAGCCGTCGATCGTGCGGGCCTCGGGGTTGGACCACCGCGCCGTGAGGACTGGCTCGAACTCAGGAGCCATCGGCGTCCTCCTCGCGCTGGCCCTCGACTGGCTCCGGGTGTTCCGTCTGCTCTTCGGGGGCGCTGGTGCCTCGGCCACCTGAACTCTTGGTGGCGGGGGCGGACTCGGTCTCCCGCGTCGAGGTGGCCTCCGGAGTCCCGGGTCGCGCATCGCCGTTCGGCGGGGCGGGCCAGCCCTCCGGGGGGCCGAGGCCGGCGAGGATGCGGCAGGTTGCTTGGAGGTCGGGGGGGACGACGCCCTGCGTGGAGACCGGGGGGGTGCCGGATCTCAGGTGGTCAATGAGGTTGACCAATGCTTCCTCGGTCATCTTGGCGTAGTTGAGGAAGTTGACCTGGATGAGGGGGGCCTGGTCGCAGGCGCCGAGGCATTCTTCTTCGTGGAGGGTGATGGCGCCGTCGGGGGTGACGGTGTGGGCGTCGGGGCCGAGGGTCTGTTCGGCCTTCTCGTAGAGGTGTTTGGCGCCGAGGAGGGCGCAGCTGACGTTGGTGCAGATGGAGAGGACGTAGCGGCCGGCGGGGCGGAAGCGGAACATCGTGTAGAAGGTGGCCACGGCTTCGACCTCGGCGGTGCGGAGGTCGAGGAGCTCGCCGACCTCGCGCATGCCGTCGCGGGAGACGTGGCCCTCGGCCGACTGGACCAGGTACAGCAGGGGGAGCATGGCGGAGCGGGGGTCGGGGTACCGGGCCTTGATCCGCTCGGCGTGCTCGCGCAGCTCGGCCGTGAGGACAGGCATCAGCGGTCGACCCCGCCCATCACCGGGTCCATGCTGCCGACGCAGGCGATGACGTCGGCCACCAGGCCGCCCTCGACCATGGCCGGGAGCGATTGCAGGTTCACGAACGAGGGGTCGCGGACCCGGACCCGGTAGGGCCGGTTCCCGCCGTCGGAGACCACGTAGTAACCCAGCTCGCCGCGGGGGGACTCCACGGCCTGGTACACCTCGCCGGCCGGGACCCGGATGCCCTGCGTCACCAGCTTGAAGTGGTTGATCAGGGCCTCCATGGACTCCTCCATGATGTGGGCCAGGTACCGGGGGTCGTTCCCGATGCCGTCGGGCCCCACCGAGAGGTGCCCGGGGAACCGGACCTTGGGGTCGTCCACCTTCACGTCTCCTTCGGGGAGGCGCTCCAGGCACTGGTCGACGATGAGGAGCGACTGGCGCATCTCCTCGATCCGGACCTCGTAGCGCGCGTAGCAGTCGCCTGCCGTACGCGTGACCACGTCGAACTCGTAGTCCTCGTAGCCACCGTAGGGGTCGTCCCGGCGGACGTCGTACGGCACGCCGGCCGCGCGCAGGATGGGCCCGGTGGCGCCCAGGGCCAGCAGCGTCTCCTTCGGGACCACGCCCACGCCGCGGTTCCGTTCGAGCCAGATGGGGTTCTGGGAGAGCAGGTCCTCGTACTCGTCGATGCGTCCCGGCATCAGGTTCAGGAACGACCGCACGCGATCCGTTGCGCCGTCGGGGAGGTCCATGGCCAGGCCGCCGATCCGCATGTACGCGTGGTTCATGCGGAGGCCGCTCGCCATCTCGAAGATGTCGAGGATGACCTCGCGCTCCCGGAAGCCGTACAGCATCACGCTGATGGCGCCCAACTCGAGCGACAGGGTGGCCAGGGCGACCAGGTGGGAGGCGATCCGGTTCAGCTCGCAGAGCATCACGCGGAGGACCCGGGCCCGGGGCGGCACCTCGATGCCCAGCAGGCGCTCGACGGCGGTGCAGTACGCCATCTCGTTGAAGAACGGGGCCAGGTAGTCCATCCGGGTGACGAACGCGATGCCCTGCTGCCACGTCCGCCACTCGGTGTTCTTCTCGATCCCGGTGTGGAGGTACCCCACCACGGGACGGCACGACACCACGCTCTCGCCATCCAGCTCGAGGACCATCCTGAGCACCCCGTGCGTCGAGGGGTGCTGGGGCCCCATGTTGATGAGCATGGTCTCCTCGCGGACGTCGCCGTGCTCCTCCCCCGGCAGGGAGGCCGGGGCATCGAACTCACGGCGCGTGTCGGAGAAGGGGTCCCTTCCGACCGGGGGGCTATCGCTCGGCTTTGCCGCCATCCGCTCCGTGCTCCCTTCCGGCCTCGCTCTTGAGCCCCCCGGACCCCCGCATCAGACGCTCCGCTCGTCCACCGGGGGGATGAACGCGCCCTTGTACTGGGTCCCGACCCCGCCCAGCGAGTAGTCCTTGCGCAGCGGGTACCCCTCCCAGTCGTCCGGCATGATGATCCGGCGGAGGTCCGGGTGGCCCTCGAACACCACGCCGTAGAAGTCGAACACCTCGCGCTCCAGCCAGTTCGCCGCCGGGAACACGCCGGTCACGGTGGCGATCCGGGGCTCCTCCGATGCCAGCCCGGCCTTCACCCGGACCCGGTGGCCGTGCTGGAAGGAGAACAGGTGATAGGCCACCCAGAACCGGGGCTCGCGGTCGGGCCAGTCGGTGGCCGAGAGGTCGGCCAGCCAGACGAGCACCAGATCCGGCTCGTCCCGGAGCCACGAGAGCGCCGCCACCACCTCCTCCGCGTCGACCACGACGGTGACCTCGTCCCGCACCACGATGACGTCGGGGAATCGGTCGCGAAGGCGGTGGGCCAGGGCCTGGACGTCCACTACCTCAGGCGGCCCTTCGTCCGGATCTTCTCGTGGAGGCGGAGGATCCCGTACATCAGCATCTCCGGACGGGGCGGGCATCCGGGCACGTAGATGTCCACCGGCACGATGGTGTCGACCCCCTGGACCAGCGCGTAGTTCGTGAACATCCCGCCGGCCGAGGCGCACACGCCCATCGAGATGACCCACTTCGGCTCGGGCATCTGGTCGTACACGTGGCGCAGGACCGGGGCCATCTTCTGCGAGACCCGGCCGGCCACGATCATCAGGTCGGCCTGCCGGGGCGAGGCCCGGAAGATCTCCATCCCCCACCGGGCCAGGTCGTAGTTCGCGGCGCCGCTGGCCATCATCTCGATCGCGCAGCACGCCAGCCCGAACGTGACCCCCCACGTGGACTGCTTGCGGGCCCAGCTCACCCCGCGGTCGATGGTGGTCAGCAGGATCCCCCGGCGAACCTCCTCCTCGGTGGCGAGGTCGGCCCCGGACGGCCCGACGTCCACCGCGCCGGTGGCCCCGGTCACCCCCGGCACTCCGGCGGCCACGGCCGGGCGTCCCGACGGGCCCGTACGCCCGGTGGCGTTCCCGGGGATCCGCTCAACCGGCACGGTCGCCCTCCGTCGGCAGTGGCGCCGGCTGCTTCGGCGATGCTGACGCCAGTTGCGCGGCGAGGCGCCGGCGGAGGTCGGCCCGTTCGGCCTCCTCCCAGTCCAGGCCGCCCTTGCGCCACACGTACACGTAGGCCACGAACACCAGCGCGATGAACACGGCCATCTCGACCAGCCCGAACACCCCCAGCTGGCGGAACGTCACGGCCCACGGGAACAGGAAGATCGTCTCGATGTCGAAGACGATGAACAGCATCGCCACGATGTAGAACTTCACCGGGAACCGCTGCCCCCGGGGAAGGGCCTCCACCTCGATCCCGCTCTCGTACGGTGCCGCCTTGGGGCGGGTGGGCCGGCTCGGGCGGAGGAACGACGACGCCACCAGCGACAGCGTGGCGAACGCCGCCACCACGCCCGCGAGGAGCAGCACCGGGAGGTAGGCCGAGAGGTCGGCCACCAGGGCCGTCATCCCGCCGTTCCCTCAGCGCGCCCGTTCATGCCGCCGGCGAGATGGCCTCGAGCGCGGCGAACACCCTGTCGTGGACGTCGCCCGCGGACCCGTCGCTGAGGTTGGCCATCATGCGCAGGGCGAACTGCATGAGCCACTCGCGGTGCAGCCCGTGCTTGGTGGCGAACGCCATGATCCTGGGGTTCCCGATGGCCTTCACGAACACGTTCCCCATCCGGAAGTACTTGGCGTACCGCTGCCGGACGACCGTGGGATACATCTGGGCCAGCGCCGGCCGGTCCTTGGCCAGGGCCTCGAACGCCAGCTCGGCCGCGATCTGGCCGGTCTCCATGGCGTAGGAGATCCCCTCGCCGTTGAACGGGTTCACCAGACCGCCCGCGTCGCCCACCAGCAGCACTCCGGGCTGGGCCAGCGGGCGGCGGTTGAACCCCATGGGGAGCGGGCCGGACTTCACCGGACCGATGGCCGTGTCCTCGGTCAGCCCCCACTCGGCCGGCAGCATCTTCACGAAGATCTCGAACACCCGCCTGGCCGACAGGTCCTTGAACCCGTGGAACGTGTTCAGCAGGCCGGCGCCCACGTTCACGACCTCGTCGTCGATCGGGAAGATCCAGCCGTAGCCGGGCAGCAGCTTCGGGCCGTCCCACAGGTCCAGCCACGCCTCGAGCCACGGGACCTGAGCCCTCGGCCAGCGGTAGTAGCGCCTCGCGGCGATCCCGAGCGGCCTCGTCGTGTCCCGGCGCACTCCCACCTGGCCCCCGAACCGCGACGACGCACCGTCTGCGGCGATCACCAGTCTCGCTCGGATCGTTCTGGTGGGGCCGCCGGTGGGCTTTCGGGGGCGTTGGCCGTTGCCCTCGCTCTGCGTGTCGTTCGCCACCTCGGCCCCGGTGCTCTGCGGAGGGCGCTCCGCTCCTTCGCTCCGCTTCGCTTCGCTCAGAGCCCCCGCTGCCGCACCGGGGCCGACGCGCGCTCCGGTTCCCGCGAGCTCGCGGTCGGGCTCCATGGACCGGACCGTGGAACCGACCACCCATCCTCGATCCATCAGCGGAGCGGTTGCTTCCGTGCGTTCGTAGAGGGTGGCGCCGGCTTGTTGGGCTCGGTGGGCCAGGATCTCGTCGAAGTCGTGGCGGGTTCGGACCAGGCCGTAGCCGGGCCAGGAACTGAGGGCGGGCCAGGGGAGGTCGAGGATGCCGCGGCGGCCGTAGACGCGGAGGCCCTCCACGCGGACGAAGCCGGGGGCTTCGGTGTCGACGCCCATCTCGAGCATCGCCTTGACCCCGCGCGGAGTGAGGCCGTCGCCGCACACCTTCTCTCGCGGGAACGACGTTCGTTCGAGCAGGGCGACGTTCACCCCGTGGCGGGCCAGGTGGTAGGCGGCGGACGATCCCCCCGGGCCGGCCCCCACGACCAGGACGTCGAACCGCTCGTCCGGACTCGGCAAGAACGCTCCCTCAGCCGCTTGTGAAGACTTTCACAAACCTCCGGGCCAGATGCTAGTCCCGGTCCCGCAGAGCGGCAAACGGACCCTCCCCGTGGTCCCACCACGCCACCCGCTCAGGGTGGATGCGCACGAACCACAGCTCGGGGACGTTCTCGGTGAAGAGGCGATAGCCGCGGGGCCCGAACCGCTCGCGGTACTTGTCGTACCACCGCGACATGGGCCCGCGGAGGTCGGGGTGCTCCGGGCGGAGCAGCCGGGCCCGGCCCGAGAGGACCACGCCCCCCAGCTGCTCCCACTGCCGGCCGGCGTCGAGGACCAGGGCTACCCGGGGATCGGTCCGGACATTCACCAGGGTCCGCGTCCCACCCTCGATGGAGCAGAACACCGCGTCGGGGTCCCACACGAACCACACCGGCACGACGTGGGGGCCCTCTGTTCCGGTGGTGGCCAGCCGGGCGACCGGATGCCGGAAGAACGCGCGCCGAGCGGTGTCGAGGTCCACACCCCTCCGGGTGTCCACGGCCGGAGTATCCCACCCCTACGGGCCCCGACGGCGGTCGCCAAACACCGCGTCTACACTGGGCTCGCAGGTGGACCCGGATCACAGTGCCGGCCCCCGCGCGGACCACGGATGAACCGATTCCAGAAGATCGCCATCGCGGCCACGGCCAGCACGTTCGCCCTCATCGGCGTCGGTGCGCTGGTGCGCGCCAGCGGGTCCGGGGCGGGATGCGGGACGTCGTGGCCTTTCTGCCACGGCGTCGACGCGTTCTCGTACCACGCGCTCATCGAACAGTCGCACCGGTGGCTGGCGTTCGCCACGGTGGTGCTCGTCGGGTGGCTCGCGGTCCACACGTTCCGCCAGTACCGCAACGTGCGGCCGCTGTTCCGGGGTGCCATGACGGCGGTGGTGCTGGTGGTGGCGCAGGCCGCGCTCGGCGGGATCGTGGTGAAGGGCGACCTCAAGCCGACCCTGGTGACCGCCCACCTGGCCACGGCGATGCTCCTTGCCGGGACGCTCGTGTGGCTCATCGCCACCTCGTTCTGCCGGGTCAAGCTGGCCGAGCTGGGGTCGGCGCACCTCACCCACGAACCCGGGTTCAACCGGCTGGCCTGGATCACGGCCGGCGCGAGCTTCGCCCTCATCCTGGTGGGCGGCTACGTGCGGGGGCAGGGGGCCGGGCTGGCGTTCAGGGACTGGCCGCTGATGAAAGGCAAGCTCGTGCCGCAGTTGGGCGGGGTGTTCACCACGATGTTCCTGCACCGGGTCCTGGCGGCGGGCGTGGGCATCCTGCTGGTCTACGTGTGCATGCGGGCCTGGACCATGCAGAAGCGCTACTTCGACCTGACGTTCTTCTCGACGCTTGCGCTGGGCCTGTACGTGGGACAGGTGCTGGTGGGCGCGACGCTCGTGTGGAGCAAGCTGTCCTCGGCCTCGAAGATCGCGCACGTCGTGCTGGCGTCGCTGATCTGGGGCTCGCTGATCGCGCTCGCCACGCTCAGCAAGCGGCTGGTGGGATCGAGCCGAGAGCCTGCCGCCGAGGCCGATACGGCCGAACGGCCCTCGGGGCGCGACCGGGCCGTGGCGCTCCGCAAGTCGACCGCGGCGTACTTCCAGCTGACCAAGCCCCGGATCATCGTGCTGCTGCTCATCACCACCGTCCCGACGATGTTCCTGGCGTCCGAAGGGTGGCCGTCGCTGTGGCTGGTGGCCTCCACGATGTTCGGGGGCACCCTCGCGGCCGGTGGCGCGAACGCGATGAATCAGTTCTTCGACCGGGACATCGACGCAATCATGCGGCGAACCCGGTCCCGTCCCCTCCCCGCCCACGCCATCGCGCCCGAGCGGGCCCTGACGTTCGGCTACGTCCTCGGCGTGGTCGCGTTCTTCTGGCTGGGGATGATGGTGAACGTCCTGGCCGCGTCGCTGGCGCTGTCGGCGCTGCTGTTCTACGTGCTGGTGTACACGCTGGTCCTGAAGCGCTCGACGCCGCAGAACATCGTGATCGGGGGCGCGGCGGGCGCGGTGCCGGTCCTGGTGGGGTGGGCGGCGGTGACGGGCTCGCTGGCCCTGGCGCCGGTGGTGCTGTTCGCGATCGTGTTCTTCTGGACCCCACCGCACTTCTGGGCCCTCGCGATGCGCTACACGAAGGACTACGCCGCGGCGAAGGTCCCCATGCTCCCGGTGGTCCGGGGCGAGCGCCAGACCACCTGGAACATCCTGCTGTACACGGTCCTGCTCTTCGCCATCACGCTGCTGCTGTACCCGGTGGCGAAGATGGGCGCGATCTACCTGGTCGCCGCCGTGGTCCTGGGCGGCTGGTTCATCGCAAAGGCGGTCCAGCTGTATCGCCGAACCACCCCAAAGCTGGCACTCGGCGTCTTCAAGTTCTCGATCACGTACCTCGGCCTGCTCTTCGCCGCAGTCGCCGTCGACCGCCTCGTGCCGCTTGGTATCTGAGAACGAACGCCCTGCCATTCGCCACAGACTTCAGCGGCAGCGTTTGATACGCGCAAGTCCGTGCCCTCGATTGAAGACGTGGCGTAATCTTGCTCTCAGTGAATCGATAGGCCGAACCTGTAGGTGGGAGGGGAAGATGGCAGATCAGTTGCCTCGTCAGCCTCGAAGCGGTTGCGCCGCAAATCATGCTCGCGTGGACTTCAGTCCTTCTCCTCCGCTCTACATCGTTCGGTGCCGCCAATGTGACGGCACCTACATGACTGTAGCGGAGTTCGTGAGTAGCTCACGCGCCAACGCCATGGCCGATCATCTCAATGAGATCTTCGATGATCACCCTGGTGCTGACTTGGACTTCATTCATGCCTACAAGTCGGGACCTGGGGAACCGTATGAGGTCGCATGGCCAGCCGTTGCATTTGCCCAGGAGCATGCCTTCTTCAGTCGAGTCAACTACGCCGATTGCAACTCAAGTGGTCGAACGCAGAAGGCGTGGGAAGAGGTCTACCGAGCAGGAGATGTTGACGACCACTCAATTCGAACCATTCATCAAGTTCTCGATGCGGATGCCGACTCTATGGGCTGCCGACATTCCAGATCGCATTCCTTTGGGCCTAACCACGTCCAACTCGCGAGAACGGTCGCCCTGGACCGCCGCGCACGGCCTCTGCCATGCTAGGGACATGACGATCAAGAGATTGGACCACGTCAGCGTCGTCGTCGACGACCTTGCAGCCGCTATCGCCTTTTTCACCGCGCTCGGCATGACGCCCGAAGGCGAGATGCCGGTCGAGGGCCCGTGGGTGGACCGCGTCAACGGGCTCGAAAGTGTCCAAGTCGACATCGTTATGATGCGGACTCCAGATGGGCACGGGCGGCTTGAGCTGACGAAGTTTCGCAATCCAAAACTGGTCGAGATCGAACCGGCGATCGCTCCGCCGAACACGCTGGGCCTCCGGAGCGTCATGTTTACAGTCGAAAGCGTCGACGACACTGTCGCTCGCCTGCGCGCCAACGGCGCCGAACTCGTCGGCGAGGTGGTCCAGTACGAGGACATGTACAGACTCTGCTACATGCGAGGCCCTGCGGGCATCATCGTCGCGCTGGCCGAGGAACTCTTCCATTGATGGATCTGACGGTCGCCGGCCCCACAGGGCGAACAGGGCCAAGCCAGATGGCAGAAGAACCAGTGGGTTCGTGTGGCGCATGGAGGCCACGAGGTCCGAGCCCGGATCAACGACGTCTCCGGTTCGCCCGAGAACAAGGTCGAGCTTTCACGCGGAGTCTGCCGTGCTCTGGACGTTGAGACTGGACAATCGGTCCCGAGTGTGACGATCACCGATCCATAACGCCGGAAGCGGATCCTGTTGGTGTCGGTGAGCGGATGCAGGGATCTAGCTCACGCCGAAGACCCGCAACCCTGAGCCCCGTCGGGCCACGAAGGCATATCCGGGCGAGGTGCAGTCGCAGTTCGGGTAGCTGAACCCTACCCACAGTAGACCGTGGGTCAGGCGGGCCACGTCCTTGGGATCGCAGTCGGGAAGATGGATAGAGACACGGGAAAGGAGGAATGCCTTGTTCTGGGCAGGGGACAGCGACCCGTTCCTATGCAGAATGCCGTAGACCCCCCCCATTGTGAAACTGTAAAACGCATCGCTTGTCTCCATTCCACCCAGATCGTCGCCGACATCCGCTGGTTCGGACCAACCATTTTCAACCCGCCACCAGGGATCTGCCAGTCGCCACCAGTGTTCAAGGTTGGGCTTTCGCACTCGGTCCGCAGCAAGGTATTGGCGCACTAAGTTGATAGCCTCGGTCCTCGTCTCGGAATCGGCTGGGCTTTGAATCAGTCCAGTCGTGTTTGGGCAGGCACCCCAGTAGCTACTTCCCGCATCGGGACAGGCGGCACTACTGGATTCCCTACTGTTCACGGCCAAGACGGAACCCACCTTGGCGTCGATGGTCAATATCCAACTCCCTTGGGAGCCTGTCGCGAAAACCCATGACGGCGGTCGCATCCAGGCGCGCCATGGGAGAATTACAGGGATGTAAGCCTTCCCCCGAAGGAGGTCCTGGGTGGCCTGGCCTACAACCTCATCCCGTGCGATCGCGAACAGCAGTTCCTGCTCCCGCCCAGTCTCGAGGACTGGCTCCCCGCCGACCATCTGGC
>WNFU01001206.1_pt1 | contig 77217 bp, 81 predicted proteins | sample 5400121 | NCBI WGS metagenome assembly WNFU01 (sample SAMN13153360, study PRJNA577476) | soil metagenome | isolation source: 100 cm soil or saprolite under grassland replicate 1 | place: USA:California | collected 2016-06-15
GAGTGACCACGGCGCCATGAGCCGTCTCGGCTGGATCGCGGGTTGTTCGCTTCTCGCCGCGCTCGCGCTCGCGGCTTGCAGCACCGGCGACACCGTGTCGCTCGACCCGGTTGCGAACGCTGCGACCGAGACGGCGAAGGTCTCCTCCGTCCGGATCGACATGACGATCACGACGCGTTCCCCCGACCTCCCGCAAGGCGTGACGACCACTGCCTCGGGAATCATGGACAACCGCGCAAAACGCGGGCGGATGACGATGGACATGTCGGAGCTTGCAGGCGCAACAAACGGCGCCGTTGGCGGTCCCGAAGCCTGGCGCGGGGAGCAGGTAATCGACTTCTCGAACGGCCGGCTCGTCACCTACATGCGGATCCCAGCCATGACGCGCGAGCTTCATACGGCGAAGCCCTGGATCAAGCTCGATTTTCAGAAGCTTGGCAGGCAAATGGGAATCGACTTTCAACAGTTCATGCAACTCGGTCAGGGCAATCCAGCTCAGGCCGTCGATTACCTCCGCGCGGCGAGTGGCAAGGTGGAGAAGAAGGGTCGCGAGAAGGTGCGCGGAGTCGACACGACGCACTATCACACGACGATCGACTTCGAGAAATATCCGGATCTCGTCGCGCCAAGCAAGCGGGCGGCGATGAGGAAGACGGTCCCGGCCGACGTCTGGATCGGCGACGACCAGATTGTCCGCAGGATGAAGTTCAACTACGAGATGCGAGTTCTGGATGCGAACACCGGTGAGCGTCGGCCGACGGAGATGGACATGACGATGGAGCTCTACGACTTCGGTGCGGCCGTAGAGATCCAGCTGCCGCCGGCAGGCCAGGTGCTCGACCTCATGAAGCTGATCGAGCAGGCGCAGTGAGCGAGGCGGAGCCGGCCCTGGGGGACCGGACGATGGAGGTCGCGGTGAAACACACGATCGTGCGCTGGATCGCCGACCGTGCGGTTTTGGACTGGAAGCCTTAAGCCGGTGACGATCACGACGTGGCAGCCCGAGGAGCGGAAGTACTGATGCGGCGTGCGCTATCGGCTCTTGCGCTCGTGCCGCTCGGCGTTGGCTGCGGCACGAGCAGCGCAGTCTCGGTCGACCGGGTCGTGAGACCAGCTATGGAAACCGGCAAGTTCGCCAGCTTTCGCATCGAGATGTCGATGACGACGCGCGTGCGAGGTCTTCCGGGTGCCATCACCACTACCTCGGCAGGAGTCGTCGACACTCGGGCCCACCGCGGTCGTATGACGGTCGACATGTCCGACCTCAGGACGGAGGCGATGTCAGGCCTCACGGGGGATGCAAGAAGGGCAGCCGCAAGGCGCTTAGGTGAGGCCGAAGCCTGGCGGGGCGAGCAGGTGATCGACTTTTCGGGCGGCCGTTTCATGATGTATTTGCGGATTCCGGCTCTATCCCGGGTGGTGAAGACTTCGAAGCCTTGGATCAGGTACGACTTCCAGAAGCTTGGCGGACAGGCCGGAATCGACTTTCAACAGTTCACCCAGTTCGGCGCGGGCGATCCTGCTCAAGCCGTCGATTACCTCCGATCACTCAGCGGGAAGGTTGTGAAGAAGGGCAATGAGGAAGTGCGCGGCGTCGAAACGACGCACTATCACGTGACAATCGACTTGGAGAGGTACCCGAACCTCGTGTCCCCCAAGCGGCGGGGCGAAACGAGGAAACCGATCGACCGCCTGATCGGGCTAACCGGCGTCAAGACGGTCCCAGCGGATGTATGGATCGGCGACGATCAGTTCGTCCGCAAGATGGAGTACGGCTATTCCGTGCCAGTACGCGACAACCGCACGGGCCGGTTTTGGTCGAAGCAAACGGACGTCACGATGGAGCTCTACGAATTCGGCGTGCCTGCCCAGGTCAGACTTCCGTCGCCCGACGGCGTCTTCGATCTTGCCAAGGCCATCAGGGAGTCGAAGTGACCGAGGCTGCCGTGCACACCGGCTCGGGTCCGACGATGGACGTCGCGCTCAAGATCTGGCGCGTCGACGGCGAGACGGGCGAGCGCGAGCTGCGCACCTACGAGGTCGAGGCGCCCGAGTGGGCGTGCCTGCTCGACGTCCTCGACATCATCAAGGACCGCCACGACGGGACGCTCGCTTACCGCAAGAGCTGCCGGATGATGATCTGCGGCTCCTGCGGGATGCGCATGGACGGCCGGGCGATCCTCGCCTGCAAGGAGCGGATGAAGCCGATCGTCGAGGCGGGCCACGTCCCGGTCATCTCGGCGATGGGGAACCTTCCGATCGTGAAGGACCTCGTCGTCAACATGGATCCGTTCTGGGACAAGATCCGCGCCGTCAAGCCCTGGCTTGACCCCGGCTACGACGAGGTCGCCGAGCGCGAGCGCGTCATCTCGCAGAAGGCGATGAACGTCATCCACAAGGAGTCGCTCTGCATCATGTGCGGCTGCTGCGTCTCCGAGTGCAACGCGATGGAGGCCGACCCGGACTTCCTCGGCCCGGCCGCGCTCGCCAAGGGGATGCGCTTCGTCGGCGACCCGCGCGACGAGGCGGACGTCGAGCGGCTGAACGACCTGAACGGCGAGCACGGCATCTGGGACTGCACGCGGTGCTATTTCTGCAACGAGCGCTGCCCGAAGGGCGTCGACCCGCGCGACGCGATCGCGAAGCTCGGCGCGGAGTCGATCAAGCAAGGGATAGACCACGACATGGGGGCGAAGCACGCGAAGTGGTTCGTCATCTCGTCGAAGACGAGCGGCTGGCTGCGCGAGACCGAGCTCGTCCCGAAGACGCAGGGGATCCTCGGCGCGCTCAAGGAGACGCGCTTCGCGCTGAGCCTCGCCCGCCGCGGCAAGGTGCCGCCGCCGGGGCCGATCCACGTCGCGGCCGAGGTCGACGAGGCGCGCGCTCTCTACGACCTTGTAAAGCAGCAGGGACGCGACGGCGCCGCCGGCATCGTCCAGGGCGAACGGGGCCTCGCCCGCATCGAGCACGTCAAGGCAGAAGAGCAGCCGGAGGCGGAGAGCCAATGATCCTCCCGGCAACACTTGGTGGCGCCCGGCCCGCGATCACGCGGCGCGCTGCGGCGTCCTCGGTCGCGCCCGTACTGTCCAGTACGGGCGCTCCCTGCGTCCTTGCTTCGCTTGGTGCTCGCGAACCGGGCATCCATCAGCGTTACCAGGAGGATCATTGAAGGTCGCCTACTACAAGGGCTGCCTTGCTTCGCTCTCGGCGAAGGAGCTCGACTCCTCGACGCAGGCGCTCGCGCCGAAGCTCGGGCTCGAGCTCGAGGAGCTCGAATCGGTCACCTGCTGCGGGGCCGGCGACATCCACGAGGCCGAGCCCGACTACTACCTCCACCTGAACGCGCGCATCCTTGCCTACGGCGAGCAGACCGGCGCCGACACGCTGATGACTATCTGCAACGTCTGCACGCTCAACCTGCGGCAGGCGAGCTGGCAGCTCAAGAACGACGACGAGCTACGCGAGCGTGTGAATCGCAACCTGGAGACGGTCGGCGTGCCGCCCTACGGCGGGAACATCGAGGTGAAGCACTTGCTCTGGCTGATCGCCGAGGGCGACGGCTTCGAGCGGCTGAAGGCGGTGGCGCACAAGGGGCTGAAGGGGCTGCGCGTGGCGCCGTTCTACGGCTGCCAGATTCTCCGGCCGTCGAAGATCCTCGGCTTCGAGGACCCCGACCGGCCCTGGTCGCTCGAGGCGATCATCGAGGCCTGCGGCGGCGAGCCGGTCGACTACCCGGCGAAGATCAAGTGCTGCGGCTTTCCGATCATCCAGGCGCGCGAGGCGACGGCGCTCGGCGAGCTCCTCCAGCCGATCGAGCAGGCCGTGGAGGCCGGCGCCGACGCGATGGTGACGCCGTGCCCGCTCTGCCACCTCTCGCTCGACGCCTGGCAGTCGAAGCTGCGCGCATCGACGGGCCGCGACTTCCGGCTCCCGATCCTCCACCTGTCGCAGCTGATCGGGGTGGCGGCGGGGCTCGAGGACTCCGAGCTCAAGTTCAAGCGGCACGTCGTCTCCGTGCAGCCGGTGCTGGACAAGCTCGAAGTCTGACGTTCCAGACATCACGCCAGGAAGGCGAGCAGCTCCCGGCGGAATGCGTCGGGATCCTCGACCCAGGGCATGTGGCCGACTCCGGGCAGGACAGCGACCTTCGCGTCGGCGAGGTGCGACTCCAGCTCGGGCGCGGCGCCGGCGGCCCAGACGTCGAGCTCGCCGGTGAGGACGAGCGTCGGGGCCTCGATTCGCGAGAGCTGCGGCCGGAGGTCGAACGTGGGGGCGACCCGCTCGTTGAAATAGCGGAGCGCCGGCACGTGGAAGGTCGCTCCTTCGGCGTCCCGCTCGCCGAGGAACCGCTCGAACTGGCGACGCCAGTCGTCCGTGAACCGAGTGAAGGTGCCGCAGAGCACGAGCCGTGCAACACGGTGCGGGTAGGCCGAGGCGTAGACCATCGACACGAAGCCGCCGGCCGAGTGGCCGCGAGGGCTGAGCTCGATGAGCGTCAGGTCGCGGTCGAGCCCGCCGAGGTCGTCGAGGATGAGCGCCGAGCCGCCGGGCCCTCCGGGATGGCAGACGAGCATGGGTCCCTGGCCGAGGCGCCGGTACGCGAGCGTGCGTCCGTCCGCCGTGGTGAAGCCAGGCACGAGAATGCGGTCTCGTGAAGGGAGCCGTCGTTACGCTCGGAGCGGTCGGGGCTGCCGCCGCCGCCTGGGGCCACTTTGAAGCGGGCTGGGTGCGTTTCCGGACGCTCGAGGTGCCCCTGTCGCGGCTCCCGGCGGAGCTCGACGGGCTTCGCGTCGTCCATCTCTCGGACTTCCACCTCGGCTTCCCCTCTCGAGGCGGCCGGGCCGTCGAGCGCGCCGTCGACTGGGCGGTCGCGCGGCGGCCCGATCTCGTGCTGATCAGCGGCGACCTCCTCTCGCGCCCGCGGGCCGAGCCGAGGCTGCGCGCGCTCCTCGCGCGGCTGCCGAGCTCGTTCGCCGTCCTCGGCAACCACGACTTCGCCGTCACGCGCGACCCGTTCTCGAAGCCCAGCGCGGCCTTCGACCTCGGCTCCACGACAGTCCTGGGCGACGATTCGCGAACCGTCGAGCTGCGCGGCCGGCGCGTGCAGATCGTCGGCGTCGACCCGCGCTCGTACTGGCGGCGGACGGCGAGGCCCGAGCGGCTGACCGATGCCGAGGCCGACCTCCGCATCCTCCTCTGCCATTTCCCGAACGTGATCGACAAGGTGCCCGCCGGGGTCTTCGACCTCGTCCTCGCCGGCCACCTGCACGGAGGCCAGATCTGCATTCCGTACGGGCGCGGCAAGCTGCGGCTGGCGCACCTGCGCTGGACGTACGCGGAGGGGCTCTACCGCCGGCCGGGCGGGGTCCTCCACGTCTCGACGGGGCTCGGGACGACCTTCGTCCCCTTCCGCTTCTTCGCCCGGCCGGAGGCGACGGAGCTCCGGCTCGTAGAATCTGGTTCGTGAGCACGAGGGTCGCCGGGTTGACCGGCCTAACGCTCCAGGAGGCTCCGACCGTCTGTCACGAGTGCATCTGGTGGCAGTCGAAAGGCAATCGCTCGATCGACAAGCGCCGCTGGATCGAGAAGGCCGAGGGCGATTGGGGTGCCTGGGGCGCCGTGTACCGAGACGACGACGGCGCCGTGATCGGCTCGATGCAGTACGGGCCGGCCGTCCTCTTCCCGAAGGCGTGGGAGCTGCCCGCGGGGCCGCCGTCGGAGGACGCCGTCCTCGTTACCTGCGCCTACCTGCTCGACCGCGCGAGCCCGTGGGTGATGCAGTCGCTGTTCCTGGCCGCGATCGGGGACGCGCGCGGTAAGCGGGCGCGCGCGCTCGAGACCTTTGCGTACCGGTACCCGGAAGGCGAGTCCGCGTACGAGCGGTTCCTCGTGCACCGAACGGTGTTCCCGCGTGACTTCCTCTCGGACTTCGGCTTCGAGACGGTGCGGACGGTGGGGTCGGTCGAGCTCGTCCGGCTCGACCTCGGCGGCCTCCAGCCCGTTGCCGAGGGCACCCGCGAGAAGGTGCTGCGGTTGGTCAAGGAGGCGTTCTCGCCCCAGCCAGAGCCGGTCCGGCCGGGGCCGTAGAGGGCTCCGGCGCTGTCACGCATTCGGCGCGGTCCTGTCACCCACGCCCGCGGATTTTCCCGCTAGGCTCGACGTGGGGAGGAGGTTGGGGCTGCCTTCAATCAGGCGAGTCGCAGCACCAGTCGCAGGCCTCGCTCCGAGCCCGGCCAGTGCTCCTCGACCACCGGTCGACCCGCGCTCCGAATGACGTAGCGGAGCACGGCGGCTAAGAGCAGCGCGTCGTCGAGATGCCCGACGAGGGGCAGGAAGTCGGGGATGAGGTCGATCGGCGAGGCGAGGTAGGGGACGAGGAGCGCCAGCGCGAGCTTCGTCCGCCGCGGTACGCGAGGGTCGCGAAGCAGTCGCCGACAGAGGACGAGACAGTCCGGGACGAACGCGGCGAGGTCTCGGAGCCGGCTAACGGGCCGGCTCAAACTGCCGCAAGCGCTTGCCGCTCCAGCAAGAGCTCTGCGATCTGGACGGCGTTCAACGCGGCGCCCTTGCGGAGGTTGTCGCAGACGACCCAGAGCGCGAGCCCCTCTCCCGCGGCGTCCCGCCGGATTCGCCCGACGAGCACCTCGTCGGTACCTGCCGCGTCGCGCGGGGTCGGTCGCTCGGCAAGGCGCATTCCGGGCGCCGCCGCCAGGACCTCTCGAGCGCGCTCCGGGGAGAGCGGCTCCTCTGTCTCGACCCAGACCGCTTGCGAGTGGCCGACGAGGACGGGCACACGGGCGCACGTGGCGCTCAGCGGCAGCTCCGGCAGCACCAGGATCTTCCGGGTCTCGGCGCGGAGCTTCGACTCCTCCTCGGACTCGTCCCCCTCGAGCTCCCAGTCCATGACGACGTCGCCGTCCGCCGGCGCCTGCGCCCGCAGTTGCTCCATCCGCTCGACGCCCGCTCCGGAGGCCGACTGGTAGGTGGCTACCCGCACCCGCCGGAGACCGGCGGCCTCGTGTAGGGGCGCGAGCGCGCAGACGAGCTGGATCGTCGAGCAGTTGGGGTTGGCGACGATCCCGTCATGGGCCGTGGCCGCGTCGCCGTTCACCTCGGGGACGACGAGCGGCACTCCGTCCACGAGCCGAAAGGCCGACGACTTGTCGACGCAGACGGCGCCACCTTTGACCGCGGCGGGAACGAGCTCGCGGCTCGCGGCCGTTCCGACCGAGAAGAAGCAGAGGTCGAGCTCGCCGGCGGCGAGCTCCTCCGCTGTCGCCTCCACGACCGGGAGCTCGCCGTCGCCGTAGGCGACACTCGAGCCGGCCGAGCGGGACGAGGCGAACGCACGCACCCGGCTGAAGCCCCGCTCGGCGAGCAGCGCGAGCGTGACCCGCCCGACCGCCCCGGTCGCGCCCACCACGCCGATCCTGAGCTCAGGCGTGGGCACGCTCCGCCTGCGGGCTGTCGAGCTCGAACGCCGCGTGCAGCGCCTGCACGGCGCGCTCCACGTCCCCGCGCGCGACGAAGCAGGTGATCTTGATCGGCGAGGTCGTCACGATCTCCGGCTCGATGCCGAGCTCCTCGAGCGTCGAGAAGGCCTTTGCCGCTACACCCGGGTGGCTCTTCATCCCCGCTCCGACGATGCTGACCTTGGCGAGGTCGTCGCGGGCCGACCATTTCGCGCCCAGGCGATCGAGCGCGGACTCCGTCTCGGCCCGGTCCGGCGCCGAGAAGACGAGCTCGGAGCCCGTCCGGACAACGGTGTCGACGTTGGCGCCGGCCTCTGCGAGCGCCTGGAAGAGCGGTGCGGTGCCCACGCCCTCGACGCGGTAAACGGTTTCCTCCGCGGTGTGGGTCACGCCTGAGATGAGCGCCTTCTCGAGCATCCGTTCGTCCTCCTCGCGGATCCAGGTGCCGCCGGCCTCCGAGAAGCTCGACCGCACGTGCAGCTTGACGTCGTGGTTGCGCGCGAACTCGACGGAGCGCAGCTGGAGCACACGCGCGCCCGAGGCGGCCATCTCGAGCATCTCCTCGTAGCTGACCGCGTGCAGCTTGCGCGCCTCGGGCACGACGCGTGGGTCGGCCGTGTGGACGCCGTCGACGTCCGTGTAGATCTCGCAGGCCTCGGCGCCGAGGGCGGCCGCGAGCGCGACCGCGGTCGTGTCGGAGCCCCCGCGGCCGAGCGTCGTGATGTCGTAGTCGGTCGAGACACCCTGGAAGCCGGCGACGAGGACGATCCGCTCCTGGTCGAGGGCCTCGTGGATCCGCCGCGCCCGGATGTCGACGATCTTCGCCTTGCCATGGGCGGTGTCGGTGACGATTCCCGCCTGCGAGCCCGTCAGCGAGATCGCCTCGTGGCCGAGGTCGTGGATCGCCATCGCGCAGAGCGCGCACGAGATCCGCTCGCCGACCGAGATCAGCATGTCGAGCTCACGGGGCTTCGGGCGCGGGGACATCTCGTACGCGAGACGGACGAGCTCGTCGGTCGTGTCGCCCATCGCCGAGAGGACGGCGACGACGCGGTTGCCGGCCTCTCGGGCGGCGGCGAGCCTGCGCGCAACCGCCTGCAACCGCTCCGCGTCGGACACCGAGCTGCCGCCGAACTTCATCACCAGCGTGCCGGCGCGGGTCGTCGGCGCTTCCGCGAGCGCGGGGAGGGCCTCGTGTTCGGTCGTGGCCATGGGCGGGATTCTAGGTGGCGTGCTCTACATCTCCCGACGACCGGACAGAGCCCGGCCGAGGGTGACTTCGTCCGCGTACTCGAGGTCTCCTCCAACGGGGAGGCCGCTCGCCAGGCGCGTGACGCGGACGCGTCCGCGCAGGCGGTCGGCGAGGTAGGCGGCCGTGGCTTCGCCGGTCATGTTGGGATTGGTCGCGAGGACGACCTCCTCGACGCCGTTCCGCTCGACGCGGCGCATGAGCTCGTCGATGCGGAGGTGCTCGGGCTCGATGCCGTCGATCGGGGAGAGCGCGCCGCCGAGGACGTGGTAGAGGCCCCGGTACTCGTGCGTCCGCTCGAGCGAGACGAGGTCGGCGGGTTGCTCGACGACGCAGACGAGTGCCCGGTCACGCCGCTCGTCGCGGCAGATCTGGCAGCGCTCCTCCTCGGTCAAGTTGCCGCACTCCGAGCAGAAACGGACGCGCTGCTTCACGTCCTCGATCGCAGAGGCGAGGGCCTGAGCCTCGTCCTTGGCCATGCCCGGCGGATGCTCCCGGGCGCGGCCGACCCTGGCCCGGGTCTCGCCGACTACAAGCCTGGAAGCCCCAGGCCCCCGAGGTCGCCGAGCCCGGCCGCGCCGCCGAGCTTCGACTCGACGAGCGACTGAGCCGAGCGCAGCGCCTCGTTCACGGCCGCGAGGACCATGTCGGCGAGCAGCTCGGGATCGTCGGGGTCGATCGCCTCGGGCGAGATCCTGATCTCCGTGATCTCGAGCGCCCCCGTTGCCTTGACCGTCACCATGCCGCCGCCGGCCGAGGCCTCCACGGTCTCTTTCGCGAGCTCCTCCTGGGCCTTCGCCATCTCATGTCCATGCTCACGGTGATTCCTCCACTTCGTGGGCGTCGAAGGTGTCCTTCATGAGCTGCACGATCTCCTCCTCGCCCGCGGGGGGCTCGTCCTCCGGCGCGGCCTCGCCTCCGTTCTCGCCCACCGCGAAGTCGAGCGCGAGCCGCCGCCCGGTGACTTCGTAGAGCGCCTCGGCGAGGAGCGTCGCATTCTTGGGCTCCTCGGCGAGCTGGCGGTGGAACGAGGCCGCGGCCGGGAACTCGACGGTGAGCGTGTCTCCGGCGAGCTGCGCCGGATGCGCCTCGCGCAGCATCGAGGCGGTCGGGATCGACCTCTGCTCGACCGCGGGCAGGATCGTCCGCTGCCAAGCCTCCTGGAGCTGCTCGAGCAGAAGCGGGCGATCCGGCATCGGCTCTGGAACGGGCTGCTCCTGGACGGCTTCTGCTCTGACCTCGCTCCCTCCCGCGGTGACGCGGTTCTCGAGCTGCTCGAGGCGGTACCCGACGGACTCGCGCTCGAGGTCTGCGGCCGGCCTCGTCACCTTGACGAGCGCGAGCTCGAGCGGAAGACGGGGGTCGCCGCCCTGGCGCATGTCGTCGACGGCGACCGCGAGCAGGTCGCACAGGCGTAGCACCGTCGGCTCGCCGAGCTGGTTCGCCTGTTCGCGCAACCGCTCCCGCGTCTCCTCGGTCACGGGCAGCGAGTCGGGCACCTCGCCCATGTGCTGGACGAGGAGCACGTGCCGCAGGTGCTCGAGTAGATCGGTGACGAGCCGGCCGAGATCCTGGCCCTGGTCGGACAGCTCCTCGAGGAACGTGAGCGCGCCGGCCGCGTCGCGGTCGACGACGAAGTCGCAGAGCCGGAAGAGCGCCTCCTCCTCGACCGCGCCGAGCAGCTGGAGCACCGCCTGCACCGTCACCTTCCGCTCAGTCGCTGCGGAGAGCTGGTCGAGCGTCGAGACGGCGTCTCGGAAGCTGCCGCGTGCCGAGCGGGCGACGAGCGAGAGCGCGGCCTCGGGCGCGTCGATCCCCTCGCCCTCGGCAACGTGCCGCAGAAGCCGCACGAGGTCGGGAAGCCGCGGCCGCGCGAAGACGAACGTCTGGCACCGCGAGCGAACGGTCGGCAGCATCTTCTGGAGCTCAGTCGTGCAGAAGACGAAGACGAGGTGCGGCGGCGGCTCCTCGATCAGCTTCAGCAGCGCGTTGAAGGCGGCATCCGTGAGCTGGTGCGCCTCGTCGAGGATGTAGATCTTGTAGCGCCCCTCGACCGGCTGGAGGATGACGCGCTCGCGGATCTCGCGGATGTCGTCGATGCCCCGCTGTGAGGCGGCGTCCATCTCGACGACGTCGAGCGAGGTGCCGGCCGCGATCGCGGAACAGGCATGACAGGTGCCGTCGGGGTCCGGCGTCGGGCCCTGTGCGCAGTTCAGCGCCTTGGCGAGGATGCGCGCGAGCGAGGTCTTGCCCGTTCCTCGCGGGCCGGCGAAGAGGTAGGCCTGGCGCACCTGGCCGGCCGCGATCGCATTCTTCAGCGTGCGAACGACGGGCTCCTGGCCAACCACCTCGTCGAAGCCCTGCGGGCGATATTTGCGGTAAAGCGCGGTCATGCGATTTTTCGCCTTTCAGGCGAAAAATCGTTACGGGCCCCTGTTGTTCGCGTCACTTCGCTCTGATACTCCCAGAACCTAGCTCGGTGTCCCCATCGGAATCGCTAACCCCAGTGTGCCGAATCATTGCCGATGTCTTCGAGCGCGGCAGCGGGATCGTCGACCTGCTCGCGGTCTATCCGGTCGAGGTCCAGATCGCGGCGCTCGCAGCCGGCGACTACTCGCTTCCGCGCGGTGCGCTTGTGCAGAGAAAGGCCGTCCGAGATCTCCACGAGTCGATCGTCCGCGGCCGTTTCTGGCTGCAACTTGGCAAGCTCCGCGGTCGCTCGAGATCTCCGTATCTTCTCATCGAGGGGCTTGATCTCGACGCTGGCCCTCTCCGACCGAACGCGATCCGTGGGGCGTGCCTTGCCACGGTTGCCCAGGGCATCCCCATCCTCCGGAGTAACAGCCGCGCTGATTCGGCGCGGTGGATCGCCCTACTGGCGCTTCGTGCGCATAGCCGAAGGCCCTGCCGCGATAGACCGGGGTATGCGCAGCGGCTCAAGCCAAGCTCGGACCGGGCGGCAGAGGCCATGCTTGCCTCGGTTCCCGGCATTTCGGTCGAGCTTGCCCGGCGTCGCCTACTTGCCCGCTTCGGAAGCCCCAACGAAGTCTTTGCAGCAGGTATCGACCGCTGGCTCGACGTCCCCGGCATGGGCAAACAGCGCGCAGCAGCCCTCGAACGAACGCTCGCGAGTCGAGCCCGTCGTTCATAGCCTTTCCTCGCCGGAAGGCGAGGAAAGGCCCGGTCGCGCACCCTCTGTCGAGGGACCGATCCGAGCCGGTGCCGGCGACGCTTGCTCGGGCCAGGCGGATCCGCGGCACCTGGGAGGGATTGCTTAGCGCTGCTTCCTCCCGGATCTGACGCGGTTCGCAGGCTCCCAGTGCGCGGAACCTGGCCGTCAACGCGTACATCGCAAGCCCTTGTCTCGGACGGTACCCCCTCGAGAGGGAGTTCGGCCCCGCTAGAGCGGATTGCGAGTTCAGGGAACCGCTAGCTCCCCGCCTAGCGCGACCGGGCAGGGCAAGAGTAGCACCGCTAATCTGGAGGCTCTGGGCGTGTAGCTCAGCGGGAGAGCGCCCGCTTCACACGCGGGAGGTCCCTGGTTCGATCCCAGGCGCGCCCATTTCCAGAACCACCTGCAATCCCGTCGATTTCGTCGTCTAGGCTGAGTTGCTCGGCGTCTGGCGATGGGGCAATAGTGGGGCGCTTCGTTCTCGTTAGCTCGTCGAAAGCGCCGAGAACTGCGCGATTGGCGTTCGGGAAGAGGTGCCCATAGTCGTCGTAGGTCGTTCGAATCGATGAGTGGCCCATCTGCGCCTGGAGGTACTTGGCCTCCGCCCCAGCGCGGATCATCAGCGCGGCGTAGGTGTGGCGAAGATCGTGGAAGTGGAAGCCTGCCGGCAGCCCGGCGGCGCGGCATGCGGGCACGAAGACACGTCGCCGGAAGTTGTTCGCGTTCTGGACACCGCCCTGCGGGTTCGGGAACACGAGGCCCTCGGCGCTCGGGACGCGCGCCAGAAGCTGCTCGCGCAGGAGCCGCGAGGCCAGCGGCGACAGGTCGACCACCCGCCGGCTCGCTTTCGTCTTCAGCTGCACGAGCCCGCCCTTGTAGACGCCGTGCTCGACGCGAACGTTTCCGGCCTCGAGGTCGACGTCGCGGTCCCGCAGCCCGAAGCACTCGCCCTCGCGCAGGCCGGTCTGCGCTGCGAAGCGGACGAGGTTCCGATACGGCCGCGGCATCGCTTCCGCGAGTGCCTCCACCTGTTCCCACTCGAGGAAGAAGCGCTCGCGCCGTTCAAGCGCTGGCGGCCTGATCGCGAGGATCCCCCCGTTGACGACGTGCCCCCGAGCCCGTGCGTTCCGGAGCACGGACTTCAGCAGCTGAAGCGTCACCTGCGCTTGTCGGGGCGCTCGCTCGGCCACAGCGTAGACGTGATCTTCGACCTCCTGAGGATGGAGTTGGCTGAGCTCGCGTGCCATGAACGGAAGAAGGTTTGGGAGGATCTCGGCGCAGTTGGCAAACGTCTTCGGGCGGACGGTCTGCCTATAGCGTCTGAGCCAGCCACCTCCTTCGATCACTACTCTGCCGCCGCTTGGTCGGGCACCCATGAAGCTCGCCAGGGTCTCCGCCGGCGCCGTGTGGAGCGGCCCGAGCGCCTCGCGACGCTTGAGCTCGACCAGCACACTCTCCGCGTCACGTTTGCGCTCGTGCGTCCCGGGATGAGTGTGCTTCCTCCCGTCGGCATCTTGCCAACGAATGCGGTACCGCTTGCCACTCTTCGCGCTCCGCACGCGGTACGACTCGATCCAGAACCTCACGCTCATCCCTCTTGCTCGAACAGCCTAGGCTGCCCGTCGTCGGGCCGTCTCGTCGCTTTCGGACGGCGCCGCTGAGGCGGCCGCTCTCGCCGTTTGGACTTATCGCGCTCGCGGTGCTCCGTGATCCATGCGCGCAGTTCCCCGGCGTCGAAGCGGCGGGTACCGCCGATCTTGTAGCTCGGCAGCGCGCCGCTGACGGCCTGGTCGTAGACCCAGTTCTCGTGCACCCCGAGCAGCTCGGCGACTTGGCGGGCGGTCATCATCGACTCCATGATGCTGCTCCTTCTCGGATCAAGATGCAGACGATAGCAAAAATGAGTCCTACTGTGGTATTGATGCGTGACGCTGTGGCGCTGTAGACTTCGGGTATGCGCGGCGGCGAGCTGATCCGGGAGGCACGCACACGGGCAGGCCTCAGCCAGACCGAGCTCTCGGAGCGGACCGGCCGTGACCGCTCCGTGATCGCCCGCTGGGAGCAGGGCGTGATCTCGCCGCCGGTCGAGAGCCTGCTCGCCTGCGTGCAGGCCTGCGGCTACGACATCCCCCTGGTGCTGGTGCCGCTCGACGAGAGCGCCGACCGCGAGATCCACGACGAGCTGATGGCCGCCCCGAGCGAGCGCGTCGCGCGCATGCTCGCGCAACTCGGGTAGAAGCGTGGCGGAAAGGGACGCTGAGGAAGAGATCGTGGCGAATCGGGCTTCCGCGTTCGACCCGTACACGCTGCTCGCGGCGCTGCAGGCGCGCGGCTTGAGCTTCGTTGTGATCGGCGCCTTCGCCCGCGTGATCCACGGCACCGGCGAGGTCACCGACGGCCTCGATGTTACTCCCTCGCTGCGCGAGGAGAACCTCTCCCGGCTCGCGAAGGCGCTCGACGACCTCGACGCCCGCCGCACCGACGGCAAGGAGCTCGACCGCATGGACTTGCGCAACCCGGTGATCGAGCTCGACACCCGCGCCGGCGAGCTCAAACTCGTCCCCGAGCCCGCCGGCAGCCACGGATACGACGACCTCCGCCGCCACGCAAGCCGCGAGCAGCTCGGCCGTGGCGTACGCCCGCAGGTCGCCTCCCCCGGCGACCTCGCCCGCATGCTCGGCGCGCTCGAACGCGAGCACGAGATCCCGACCCTGCTCCGCCTCCGCCGCGTGATCGAGCTCGAGCGCGGACTCAGCCGAGAGCTGAGCCGCGGCCGCTCCATCGAGCGCTGAACCCAGCGCACTCGCGAGCCCTCTCGCATACAGCAACCACCAACCCCAGATAGCAGGCGCGACACAGATGCATCAAGATGCAAATATGGGTCAGGAATTGTGTACGCTGTATGGATGTCGCGCCGCAGACAGCGCCGCCGGGCCGAGAAGGAGCGGCGCCACGCGCAGCCGGCGGCGATCGCGCGCGAGGCGACGCGCGTCGAGCGGCTCGCGTACACCCGCGCGCAGGCGGCCCAGGCGCTCGGCATCAGCCGCTCGACCTTCAACCGCCGCGTCCTCCCGTACATCGACACCGTCGAGATGCCGTGGGGAACGAAGCTCGTCCCGGTCGACGAGCTCGAGCGACTGATCGCCGAGCGGCGGCGTCCTCGGCGCGAGCGCAGACGTCCGTCACGCCCCTCCGGCCGTCCCCCAAACCTGGCGCGCGCCATCGTGAAGCGCATTCGCTCCGAGCACGCCGCCGGCAAGAGCCTCGCCCAGATCGCACGCGACCTGAACGCCAGCGGGACGCCGACCGCGCACGGCGGTCGCCAATGGTGGCCGTCGACGGTACGGAACGTCCTCGTCCGGCCGAGTCCGCTTGACGAGGTCGCGGATGCCGTCGGGCCTGGGACGGGCTCTTGAGCTCGTTTGCTTGCTGCACCGCCGGACTTAGGAGGCTCTAGCGAAACCCTCTAGGTGATTATTCATGCGCCTTCCGCCGCCGCCTACGGGCCGCTCGCAGGGCAAGGGAAGGGGAGGGCCCCGCGCTCCGACCGACGGAACCCGGTGGAGACTCGCCGGGAGAGAAGGCGATTCGGGTATGTGCAGTGGACGTGTTTCGCCTGGACCTCACGCCAGATCGCCGTCACACCAGGCCGCCGTCACATGGTCGCGAAAGGGGTCCGTGTTGACAGCGAAGCCGCGCTAGCGGCGGCGCACGAACTCGCAGTCTGCGGCCACGTAATCGAGTGGGTCCGCTGCGACTGCATCCCGGCCCCCTCCGCAGGCGATCCGATCCATGGATCCGTCGCGCGCGTGAACGACGTCGTCGGCTCGGCCGGCCCGGACGACATCCGCGCCGCGTCCAGGGTCGATGAAGTCCCAGCGTGAGCCTCCGCTGACTCTGTCCCGCCCGAGGCCTCCGTCGAGGAAGCTCGGCGTGTCGTGGGCGACGAGGCGATCGTCACCCGGACCGCCGCGCAGGATGTCGCACGGCGCGTCGCAGAGGTCGTCGTACGTCGTTCCGCCGTCGAGGCGATCGTCGCCGCGGCCGCCCTGGAGCACGTCCTCGCTCGGCCCCGCGAAGAGAGAGTCGTTCCCACGGAAGCCGTACAGGATGTCTCCGTCAGGCGTGCCGAAGAGCGTGTCGGGAGCGGCGGTCCCGTAGATGAAGCAGTCCTGAGTGGCCCAGCGAATGCGGCGACGCGTGAGCGTGACGACCCCGATGCCCTGGCGCACGGTAGGGCAGGGCGGGCCGCCCGTGAAGGCGACCGCCCGGCCGTCGGGAGCCCACGTCGGCTGCGTCTGCGAGTAGTTCGTCCGAGGCGTGAGCCGGCGGAACCCACGCCCGTCTGGGCGCACGACGGCGATCGTGTCGGTGACGAGCCCGACCGGCTTCGGGACGGGTGCCCGTGCCGAGACCGCCAGCCACCGGCCGTCCGGCGACCAGGCAGCCGGCGCCGGGGACGAGAATGGGTCGATGTCCTGCCAGGTTCGGGCGACGCGCCGCTGCATCGTGCCGTCGGCTCGCATCACGTGGTAGGAAGCGCCTCGCGTGAAGGCGATCAGCGCCCCGTCGGGCGACCAGCGCGCGGAGTCCTCTCGCTGCCGCGTCTCGGTCAAGCGCACACTGCGGCCCTCGGCGAGGATCCAGACGTGGATGTCGCCCCCACTCATGTAGGCGATGCGGCTGCCGTCCGGAGACCAGTCCGGACGAGAGGCCGCGGGCGCGAGACGCTGCGCACCGCTCCCGTCGGCTTTGGCGATCATGAGATACGACCGCTCACCCACGAACGCGATCCTCGTCCCGTCGGGCGACCACGTCGGCTCCCGGCCCACGGTCGCGATCCGCGTCAGCCGAGACCCGTCGAGGGCGAAGGTGTAGACCCGGTCCGGGTCGCAGCAGGTGCCGAAGAGGAGCGTGCGTCCGTCCGGAGACCACTGGGGCTCGTACGGCCGATTGCTGTCGAGCTCCGCGCCGCGCACGAGGAGCCGCAGCTCCCGCCCGGTCGGCCTCACGAGCAAGAGGTCTCGCGGGGATTCGTTGGCGCCCGGGTCTGTTTCGCGGACGAATGCGATCCACTGGCCGTCCGGCGACCAAGCAGGGTCCAGATCGTTCGTGGCGCGAGTGAATCCGGCCGGCGCCGAGCCTGCGGCGACGAGCGCGAGCAGGAGGAGCGGCCAGGCTCTACGCACGGCGCACGCGCTCGCAGGCCCGGCCCACGCGGTCGCGGCGATCGGCGATCACGACGTCCCGGTGGGGGCCGCACGAGATCCGGTCGACCTCTCCGTCACGAGCCATGATCCGATCAATTCCGTGCCCGCCGGAGAGCCGATCCCGGCCGGGGCCGCCGACGATGCGGTCCGCGCCCATGTCACCGTCCAGCCGGTCGTTCCCGGGCCCGCCGAGGATCATGTCCTGCCCTTGGTCGGCAATCACCACGTCGTTCCCCTCGCCGGCGTCCACCCGATCCGAGCCGAACAGCGCCAGGATCCGGTCGTTCCCGGCGAGCGCATCGACGAGATCGTCGTCGATCGAGCCCCTGATGCGATCGTCGCCGAGCGTCCCCGTGAGGCGGCATTCGTTGGTCAGGCGCCGCTCCTTCGTCCGGTCCACCGACGCAACGTAGAGGCCCCTCCGGCTCGGGCAATGGTCGCCGTAGTCGACGAACGCGATCCTCGAGCCGTCCGGTGACCAGGCCAGGTCGGCTCCGAGCCCCAGATCGCGCTCGTCGGCGCCGTCGGCGCGAATCGTTCGCAGGCTCCCCTGCGGCCACCGCGTCCAGGGGAGGCTTCGGGTGAACGAGATCCGGCTCGAATCCGGAGACCACGACGGGTCTCCGTAGGCGAGATTCCCTCCGGCTAGCACGCGCATGGATCCGGTGGCGACAGCGACGACGACGAGCTCGATCGAATAGAGGCCGGGCCGGCGCAGAAACGCCAGTCGTGTTCCGTCAGGCGACCAGACCGTCTCCGATTGTGGGACGCCCTCCGTGTACACGGTCCGACGTGCGCTCCCGTCGGGAGCCATGACGGCCACCTGGGAAGGCTGGCCGAAGGTGAAGGCGATCTGGTCCCCGCGCGGAGACCACGAAGGAGCCGACTCGCCCGCAGCCGGTGTGTTCGTGATGTTCCGCTCCCCAAAGCCGTCGGAGCCGATCGTGTAGATGTCCGGAGTTTCCCAGCCGCCGCCGCCGAAGGCGATGAAGCGGCCGTCGGGCGACCAGGTCGGGTGCCGGCTCGGATAGCGGCGCAGCTCCTCGTAGCCCGAGCCGTCGGCGTTGGCGACGGTGAGATTGGCGCTGAAGGCGAGCCGCCGCCCGTCGGGTGACCAGGAGGGCCGCTCGCCGCCCAGCGGCATCGGCACCGGCGCACCCTCGTCGGCGTCGATCACGTACGTCCGGCGCGGGCCGAAGCAGCCGATCTCGATCCGCTGGTACGCGATCTTGTCGCCGGTGGGCGACCAGACCGGCCCGAAATCCGTCCAGTGGAGATTCGGCGAGCAGCCGGCACGGCTCTGCTCCGGCAGCGCGAGCGCCGAGAGCGCGAGCACCGCCCCCAGCAGGAGAAGCACGAAGCGCGGCACGAAACCGAGCATAGGACCGGATTGTTAAGGCCCGGTGGGGATTCCGAAAGAGTTCTTGGCTAGAAGGAAACCAGCCCTCTCGGGCGTCGCGACGCGTTGTCACGACTGACGAAATCCGAGGACAGCACGGAGGACAGCACGGCGCGCGCGTTCGTGACGGTCGTGACGGCTCTGTCTCGCTCAACGGAGCGGAACCCGCTCAGCGACGAGGATGAAAATGCGCCTGGAGGGATTCGAACCCCCGACCAACGGCTTAGAAGGCCGGTAGTCCCCCGGCGGAAACCCGCTTGGTAGAGCGGTTTTCGAGCGTCCGATTTGTGCTTAGACCTTGGAGCGACCTTGCGGTGCCGCCGGGATGACTTCGGGCCGTGGCTTCAAACGACCTGGCCTCGGGCACGGAGTGCCACGAGGCGGCATGCTACGAGAGCTATGCATCGCGGGCCGTTGATCGCGCTCGTCGGCGTCTCGGTGGTCGCGATCGCGGGCGCGCTCGTACTCGGCTACGCGCTCGAGCGGCAAACGAAAGAGGCGACGACTTCCACTCAGGCGCTCGCTCCACACAGGGCGAGGATCATCTCGCGCGCAACGCTCCCGGCGACCGCGACGATTCCCTCGCAGACCGTCGTCGTCTGGGCGCGGCCTCTCGCGGACGATCCGGCGGTCAAAAGGTTCGGCGTGCGGCTCTGGCAGGGCACGACGATCGTCTATGGGCACCGCAGCCCGGTGAACGCCGAGTCCGCTGCATTCGAGGCCGGAGACTTCACCGGCGACGGTCACGACGACCTCCTCGTCTTCGACAACACGGACGGGAGCGGCGGCTGCGGCGTCTACCGCGCGCTGGCCACGTCGCAGGGCAGCGTCCGGCAGGTCATGGTGCGCCTCATCTGCGAGGACCAGGGCTCGATCCACCTGGTGCGGCAGGGGCTCGTGTTCCGGGTGGGCGAGCAGAAGGACCCCGCTACGGCGCAGCAGATCCATTGCTGCTACCGGTTCGTCCGGACCACGCTGCGACGGTGGAACGGGAGCGAGCTCGTCGCCGTCCGAACCTCCCGCAAGCCGCTTCCCAAGTTCTTTGCGTGGCCGCCCGGCGACACGCCGCCGGGAGAGCTGCGGTACTGCAAGCGGCCGGGCGGACCCGGCAACTACCTCGCCTCCTCTTGGTCGGTGCCGTGCCGGCTCGCGCGCCGCGTCGAGCTAGGCATGATGTCGCGCCGCTGCTCCAGCCGGGGCAGGTGCACGGCGGCGGGCTTCTCCTGCGTCACGTACTGGAACCGCCGCTACGGACAGCCGTTCGTCGAGGTCCACCACGCGATCTGCCACTCGGGCGATCGCCGAGTGGAGATGGACGAAGGCTAGGCATAGGCTCGATGGCGGGCCGGGTCGTGGGAAGCGCCCGACGTGAGCGTGGTGTTCGGCTCGCCGCCCGGCCCTACAATTGCGGCATGGAGGACGACGTGCCGATTCCTCGCGAAGGCAAGCTGAAGGGCTGGAAGCACCCGAAGGGCGTCCAAAAGGTCGGCAGCGCGGAGACGCCCGATGCATGTCCGTTTTGCGGCACCGCTGTTCCGCCAAACCGGGCCGGGATGATGGGCCAGGGCAACATGGGGGAGTCCAGAAATCCGGAGCCGTGGCAAGAGGTCGCAGAGTGCCCACGGTGCCGCGCCGGTCTGCATCGGATTCCCGGCGACCCCTGGACCGGCACGGCCGCTTAGCACCCGGCGCGCCGAGATACACCGACACCTTGACTAAAGTCCCGCCGTGGGCATCGTCCAGCTCAACCAGATCAAGAATCGCATTTCGGAGACCGTCGGCCCGTTGGTCGATGTGTCAGACGCACAACAGCCGTCGGGAACATCCACCTCACGCTGGCCCTCAGACGGCGTCATGTTCAGGGGTTAGGGTCTCCTCGTGGCTGAACCTGCGTTTCGACTTCCGACTGCTGGCTTCGATCAGGTTACGAAGATCCTAAAGGCGTACTACAGCGCGTCGAGAGGGTCCACCGATACGGCAGTGACCCTCGACGACGTAGCACGCCGATCTGCGATCAATCGCACAGGCGTCAGCGCGAACAACGCGTTCCTCGCGTCGGTAGGCCTTCTGGAGGGCGGCAACGCGAAGCGGCTAACACCACTCGGAATCCGCGCAGCGCTGAGTCTTGACCACCCTGGCACCCTGGAGGCGCATGAAGCATGGAGCGAAGTCATCCAAAACTCGCCCGACCTTGAGCGCATTGTCGACGCGGTTCGTATTCGGGGCGGAATGGATGAGGCCGCGCTTCTCTCGCATATCGTTCTGACGGCAGGAGTCCCGAAGACGTCCCGCTGGCTCACAGGTGCACGAACGATCATCGACATGCTGGAATTTGGCGGACTGATCCAGGACGTCGACGGTGTCTTCCGGGCGCCGATCATCTCCGAAGAGATCACGGCGATAGGCGAGAGTCTTCCTTCCGCAGAGGAGACGGTCGTGTCTCCGCGAGAGGGACGAGGGCGCGCAGCGGGCGCGGTACGCCAGAACGTGGTCGTCAACGTTCATATCTGGGTGAATGCTGCCGAAGCCGATTTCGAGAAACTCTCGGACGAAATCCGTGAGCTTCTAACCAGACTCTCGGCCACCTAGCTCTCATGGCCGAGATAGGCCAGTGCACTGCCGAGCAAGTGGTCGATTCAGTTGAGGCAGTGACTCTCGCCGGTAAGGCACTCACAGCATCCGAGATTGCCGCCTTTGTAAGCCATCCAGTCCCGGCCGTCGAGCGCGCGGCAGCGGTCGCAATGCAGCTTGGGTTGCTGACGACGGAGGACGAGAAGTTTATCCCGAACTCGCCCTATGGCCATTACTTTCGAGAGGCATCCGAGTCGCACCGCATAGATGTACTGCGCTTTGCCTTAGAGGCATTTGCGCCGTATCGCTTCTTCAAGCAGCGCTTGGCCTTTAACTCTGATCCAGCACGAGCCGCTCGAGAGACGAAACTCAAGTATGGGTTCGAGAACCATGAGGTTGAGATACAGGCGACATTGATGAGCCTCGGACAGTTCTCGGGCTCGCTGACTTACACCCGAGAAACCGGCTATTCGATCTCAGGGTCGGAAACCGTTGATGAATTCCTGGCCGTAGCAGAGGGGTTGACCACCGCAGCGGCGTCAGTAGAGGATTTCATGCGGGAGCGACTCGGCGCCGACGCATACGCGTTCATCCAGGATGAGCAGGATGACATCGTCACACACCTCCGCGGAGCGCTCATAAGAGTCGCTTCAGATGAGCTTGATGAGGGAACCGTCGTGTTAATCGCAAACGCTTGTGAAAATTTCCTGGTCAAACTCGCGGACGAAGCGACCCCTGCGGTGAATCTGCAAGGTGCGACGGGAATCATTTCAAAGGCCGAGCGACTTCACGCTGGGCATGTCATTGCGCAGAAACAAATGGGCTACATGACATTTCTTGGGCAACTTCGAAACGCCGCCGACCACGGCGTTGACGCCGAGATCAATCTTGATTGGAGCATCACGCCTGAGGCAATCAAACTCGGCGCACTCCTACTGCTCGCGGGCATCAAGAGTGTGGTAGCGCTGGCGGAGGGTCGTGCAGAGTTCTAGACAGCGCGCCGGGGCGTGGCGAGCGACCGCTACGCCGAGCGCCAGGGGTTCCCGCAGGTCGGGCAGGAAGTGGGTTCAGGTCCCACGCCGGTTACCTCGTGGCCGCACTCTGCGCAGCGTCGATTCGGCACGCCGTCTGGGTTCTTCACCGTCTCGCGGCGAAAGAGCTTCTGCCACCAATCACGTCCGAGATTCTGGAGCGCCATGGCAAGTTCGACTCTACTCCTCTACATCGCCGGAGAGAGCAGGAGCGCGGAACTAAAGACTAGGCCGCAGCGTCTTTCGGCTTGCGCCCTCGCCTAGCGGTCTTCCTGCCCTTGCCGGCGAGGTCGTCTACTTCGGACGCGAGAACGTCGAGCGTCACCTGTCCACGGCGGGCATCGCCGTACTTGATGACGACCTGAGCAGAGTCCTTCTCGTCGCGAATCTCCTTGCCGGTCAGGTCAGAAACGAGCACCGTCTTGCGCGCCATCTTGCTCTCCCTTCGCCGTTTGACTGCGGCGAACTTTAGGTCCTTTGACAGCGCGCCGCTGCTAGTGTGCGTGTCGGCGCTCGAAGCCGCGAGGGAGGATGCGGCTGGCTTCGAATCGTCGCTCACCGAGAGCGACAGTAGGAGCGAGCCAGGCGCGATTAGCAATCGCAGAACGAGCCTGCATCACCACGTAAGGCGCCAAGAGCACGGAGACTCGGCTCCTCCGACATGGGTGGAGCGGCCACCCCGAACACCGTTCAGCTAATGGCTAGCTGCTGGTCGTGTTCGGGATGGCGAGCTAGCCATGTTCAAGGAGGGGCCGTATGGCCGCTACAAGCAAAGTTGCGCCGACCGACCAACAGGAGTGGGAGGCGAAGCTGACGCAGGTTGCCCGCGACGCCGACAAGGCGCAGTGGGAGATCGGTGACCTGATTCTCGAAGCGGATTCAGAGTGGGGCGACATGTACACCCGCGCGATGGAGATCACGGGCAAGCCGACGAAGACGCTCAAGAACTACGTCACCGTTTGTAAGAAGTTCGAAAGGTCCCGACGTCGGGACGAGTCCGACCACCTGAGGTTCGGCCACTTCGCAGCGGTTGCTGGTCTCGATGAGCCTCAGCAGGAGAAGTTCCTCGCCAAGGCCGACAAGGAGCGGTGGTCGGTTGACCTGATTCGGCTGAAGGTCAGCGAGCTCCGCAAGGGCAGCGACTCTGATCCGAAGGACCGGGTCGTCGTCATGGTTCCGCGTGGCCTTTATCCGAAGTTCATCGACGCCGCTCAGGCTCGCAGTGAGTCCGAGCATGAGATGAAGAAGCCGCGCTCAAGGGACGCACTCTCACGCCTGAGGCCATCGAGACTCGGGCCACGCGGTACCAGTTCCCCGTAGCTTGCGCACTCTGGCTTCAGCACGACGATCTCCTGAAGACCGAGCCGAAGCCTGACGAGAAGTATCAGGCCGCGGAACGTGAGCGCATGGCCGAGGCCGTCCTCGTCGCCATTGACCCAGACGTCGACGCTGCCTTGGAGGCAGGAGAGGACTAGTCCGTTCGGCTCGACGGGGCGAGGCGGGCCTACGCTTTCGGGCGTTTGCCTCTCGCCCCTGTGCCATCCAAAATCCCGGCATGGCCCCGGTTCTTCTCGCCGTCCTTGGAGCCTCAGACGAGCCGCGCAAACTTCTAGGTCTGACGGCCGAGGACTGGATCGCCGTAGGAACGCTCCTCCTTGTTGCCGTGACGGCCGCCGGGATCTGGTCGGCGCTTACTTCAGAACGACGACGGACGCAGCCGATCGTTATCGCCCATGCGGCCGGGGAGCGCCGCTTCGCGGACGAGGGCGGCGGCCAGGTCCTCGACGCTTACCTCACCAATGAAGGCGAGGGCGCGGCGTTCAACGTCCACTTCGGCGTCGAGTACGAAGGCGTCCGCTTCCCCTGGAAGTTCTCTGAGGAGGACCCCGATACGGGGACGCGACAACGAGTAGTCCGCGCTGGGATGCGCTTGCCCGAGGACGAGAACACCCATTTCGCGATCCCGATCCCGTACGCACGAGCAGCACTCGGCGGCGAGGAGACAGACGAGGGCCGGGTGTACTGGTGCCGCTACGAGAACGCCTTCGGACGAATGTGGGCGACGCGGAACCCGTGGCGACGCTTTGGCGATATGAACATCAAGCCCGTCCACTTCCGCCGCCTGCCCGATTGGCGGGAAAGACGCAAGCGACAGAAGATCGTTCGGCAATTTGACGAGGCGCTAGCAGCTGACCTCCGCGCAATGCTCGGGACGATTGAAGAGCGGGCCGAGGAGGGGCAAGACGAGGAAGGGCAGCGCCACGTCCCGCCCGCCTAGCGAAGCGCAAGGCGGCTTTAGGTGGCCGCGCTAGCCGTCCTCGGCGGCGAGGGCCAGGAGGGGGCTCTCAGGGGTGTAGTCGAGAGCGACGAGCGCCTCATGTATGAGATCGAGTGTCTCGTCAATCTGCCGCCGGAGGGCGTGCGGCACGTCTTCGACGTCGAGGAGATTCTTGCGCGCCTTTGCGAGGCCGTCCGTCATCAGCTTGGACGGTATGTACCCGGTCCGCTTGCCGGTCTCGGGGTCGATCCACTCCTTCTCCGAGGGCGGCTCCGGATCGCCCACCTCGATGACGACGTACGTCGTGCCCGGCTCGACTGTGACGAGGCCAAGGTGCATCTCCGCTGAACTGATGCGAGCCGCATCCTCCTCAGTGACGCCTGCATGGAGCGGCATACCGTCGTCGTCGTCCCATCCTCCCTCCTCGTCGTAGACGAGGGGAAGCAGCTCGTCGGTGAGTTTGTCCGCAATCGCGTGAGACAGCTGGGCTGCGCGCTCGATGTTCACCTTCCGACCATGATTGCAGTTGCGTCACTCCTGAGCGCCCGGCGAGTACGGCGGCGGCGACCCTCGGCTCCCAACGCTCTAGCTGCCGCCGGGTCGCAACCGCCCAGAGCAACCGCTGCCGGTTAACCATCAAGCCGTCGACGTAGTAGTCGACACCGCGCCGCTTACCACTCGGGCGGGGACGGCAAGGTGAGTTCGAGCACCTCGACTCGAGGGTCACGAAGAAGCTTCTGTGTGCGCGTTAGTCGGTACTGGCGGCGATCTGGATACCACCGGCCAAACTCGCGCACCACATCCGGCGGCATCTTCCACGCCTTGACGCTCTGCATGTCTTCCGCGAACAGGACGATGGCGAGGACGTCGTATGTGCCCTGCGTCAGATAACCGACCGAAGTTCTCGTGTTCCCCGGGCGGTTGACGAGAGCCTTCACCTGCCAGCGTTCGCCGTCCGGTCCAACTACGTCGTACCCGCGCTGCACATTGCTCTTCGCGCGTTCTCCTCCTATCGCAGCGGCAACAAGAATCTCCGCAAGGTCTCCCGCGTGCCAGAGTTTCGCGCCTCGCCTGTGGAGCGCGGCGTTCGCATGGAACCACAGCGCAACGAGAGCTTCATCAGAGAGGGAGTCGAGGCTCAGGGTCCTAGACAAGTATCACCTCGATACTCCCCAACCTCTGCGGGCCAGCGTCGTGCCGACCCGCCGCTCGGCTGGTTGCCTTTAGTGCTCTGGCTTGATCTCGAGGATGACGTCCTTGCCCTTGCCCGTCAGGTATGCCTGCGAGATGAGAGCAGGAGCCCCGCCGAGGAACTTGATCCTGACCTTGTCGTCGTACCAGTTGATCTGAACCATCTCCAGGTCGTGGTTCATCTGGTTGAACGTCGGGTCGGGGACGACCTCGACCACGCCGTCAGGGAAGAGCGTCGCCTTGGCTCTGTAGCCAGCGTTGGCAGGCTTGGAGCCGATGCTCAACTGAGGCTTGTTCATGATGTTGCTCCGATCCCGGCCACCCGGCGAGAGTTGGCCGTAGAGACTTCGTCGCTCGCCCGACGCCCTCAGTCTATCTGCCTCTCGTGAGCGCTTTAGGGGAGCTACGCGACCCTGGTCGATGCGCCAACGTGGCCGTAGAGAATACAGCGAGCACAAGGACATAGTCAGTATATAGGTTGACATGGACTCTATGTATGGATATTCTCCTCATCAAGAAGGGAGGTAATCATGACCCAGCCAATGACAACTGAGCAGTTCGAGAAGGTCGTGCAGCAAGTGGTTGCAGCCGTAGAGCCGTGGATGATCGCGAACGGCATCCTCGCGGCTTCAGCCATCGGATCAACTCCGATGGGCGATGAGTCCGTCTCATGGACGAAGGTCGATGAGCAGCACGGCGTCGACTACACCTGGCCGGATAGCACGAGCCACTTCGACCCGCTCTCGACCTACCGCAGCGGCAACCTAGAGTTGGCAGTCGGATTCGAACCTGACGGCAATGGCAACCCGACAAGCCAGATTCTCAAGGATGGCGTGCCATTCGCCTCGTTCCAGCCCGCGGCGGATTTCGGTCAGACCAAGGAGCTCGTCGGCATCATCCGCGGTCGTGAAGGTGGTCGGAAGATGTTTTCCAACACCGACCCACTTCCACCGCAGTATGCGGAGATGACGATCGCACGTCTCAGCGACCGCATCCCAGGGCACCGCTTCCGGAATGCGGCGTGTGTTGTCGTGAAGGACGACGACATCGAGTCGATGCTCCGGCATGGAAAGGCGCAGGTCGAGCTACGCGGTCTCTAACTGCGTTCGACTGCAGACGGCGACGTTCGCCTCCGGCTGGCCGTCGCCGCGGGGGTTCGTCGGCCCCGACGCCGCGCTCCCCGCCGGCAGCAGCGCGAGCGCTGCCGTACCGGCTGCTGCGATGAGCTTCAGCCTCAACGAATCGGCCTGTCTCGCCCCAACCGGCGCTGCCACCTCCCGACTATCGAGTGTCGCATCAGGGAGGCATCGGGACAAGTGTTCCGCGCAACGCAGACGCCAGTCGTAGACCCCTGGTAGACCCTTCTGCCGGTGACTTGGCGACTCGGCGACACGGCCTTTCCGGATCGCTTCACTGATCGTGATGCGCCGCCGTCGCGGGGCGTCGCGCATCACGTGAGCGTAGGTGCGAGCGGTGAAGCCCGGATCGGCGTGCCCGAGATGCCTCGGCCACCTCGTTCAGCGTCCGGCCCCTCGTAGAGGAGCAGTGTCGCGCAGGTATGGCGCAGGTCGTAGCTGCGGAAGTAGGGAACGACCGGCGCGCTCGAGCGCCGGGATCCAGAGGCGGCAGCGCCAGTTCTGTCGACGCAGATGGCCACAGTCACGAATGCGTACGCCTCGGCTGGGCGCAGACCCTCGTAGGCGAGGACGCCGACGAGGGCGGCGTTCTGCGGGTCGAGCTGGGGGCGGATCGCCTCGACCGTTTCCGGCGTGTGCGCGCCGATCGTGTCGGCGTGGGTGTGCGCGACTCGGCGAACCCCGACGAAAGGATTCCTGCCGAGGCGTCGCCATTCCACGGCTCAATCCCACCGTCAGCGCCAGAGAAGGCAGGCCAGGCCTTCTGTCTGGCCAGGCAACAGCTTGCTGGGGCAATAGTGGGCAGGCCGGTCGTGGTGATGCGTTGTCGCGGGTGGCTCGACGGGCATTCGTGCGACGGACTCAGCTGCAAATCGGGGACTTACGGGCAGTCGCGTGGTGGGTCGGGGAAGCCTTCGTCCCGCTTCACACGCGGGAGGTCACTGGTTCGATCCCAGTCACGCCCATGTCGTAGGAGAGCCGTTCGAGGGAAGCGCAGTCGTCTACCTTGACCTGCGTGGACACGGCCGCTCCGAGTGGGGCGGCCCGGCTGACTGGAGCTTCGAGGTGTGTGCCGACGACGTGCGAGCGTTCTGCGACGCCCTCGGTATCGCCAGGCCGGTCGTCTACGGACACTCCCTCGGCGGCTTCGTCGCGATGGTCTACGGGGCGCGCCACCCCGGCCACCCCGGGGCGCTGGTGCTGCAGTCCACATACGCCCGGTTCGACCTGAGCCGGATCATCGAGGCGTTCCGCCGAGCCGGGGGCGACGAGGTGGCCGAGATCGTCGACGCACTGCCCGATAGAACCGCGCAGCTCGAGGTGATCGAGCGAGCCGGCCACTTCACCTGGAAGGACGCCCCCGACCGGTACTGGCCGCTCGTCACCGACTTCGTGACCACCACGACGGGCACGAACCCACCGGGGCTCGGCTCTGACCCAGACGCCGCAGACGGTTCCTGACGCGGCCGCGGCCGCGGAGTCTTCGTCACTGTTCCCTGAGCCACAGATCCCTGATGCCGGTGCAACCGCAGCCAGAACTGGATCAGCTCGTCCAACCGATCGAGACCGACTCGAATGATCGTGATCGGCGTCACGAGCTGGGATCGTACGATTCGCGCCTGCGGCGTGCAAGCTGGACAACTCTCGAGGGCAGGCGTACTGTTGCCGGCCTCGGTAAGAGGTCGCGCATGACACCAAAGTTCCGCTGGGAGTTTGGCTCTCGACCCTCGCGTTTGGGTGCGGTTCTGCAACCGCTCGACCTTCTTAGAAAACTGCTGACGAAGGGGCTCCAGGTCGACGTCGGCCAGCCGGAGGCCCGGCGCGGCGCGGAAGTCGAGGCGCTCGTGACCATCTCCAGCCCCCGAGGACTGGGGGAAGTCGAGGTCGGGCTCGTCTGCACCGAGTACTACGACGAAGAGACGAGGTCTCCCACGAGTTCCTCAACGGGCAGTAATGACTACACGTCCACTTCCCGCACGACCTCCTCGGAGATCGCTCACCAGGCGTGGCTGCCCGTCGAGAGCTCCGCGGGTGTTCAGAGCGTTCGCCTCGCTATTCCGGCGGAGGCGCCGTTCTCATACAAGGGCAACTGTCTCTCCTTCAAGTGGGAGGTCGTGGCTCGCGGGCGCAGGAGCCGGCGGCTCGATGCGCAGGCGAGGCAGGAGATCTCCGTTCTCCCGTGAGTCCTCGGTTTCAGCTGCAGCTCGATCGGGAGCGCTACGCGCCCGGGGACACCGTGAGGGGAACGGTCCTCGTCCTCGAGGGCGGCGGCTCCCGGTCCCTGGAGGCGCTGCTCGAGTACAACGAGGAGACGGCCGATTATCAGGAGGTTGCGATCAGTATCCCGAGCGGCCCGCTTCACCAGGGCGACCTGACGACGGGCACGTCGTTCGAGTTCGAGCTTGCTCTCCCCCCAGACGCGCTACCGAACTACCAATCCCGGCACGGCGAGCTCTACTGGCAGCTCGACGTCAGGTCGGACGAAGTCGCGCGCGACACGCACGAGCGCAGGCGGATCGCGATCGAGCCCCGCCCCGGCACGGGTTAGGAGACGGAGTCGTCCTCCTGCTCGGTGGCTTCGAAGGGTGTCTGCCGCCCCGAGCAGTTGAGGTCAGGTGGCGCCGCCACCCTCGACGAGGACCATGATGACTCGCGCCGCGTCGGTTGCCTGGTTCTCGATGCGGTGGGGGCGGTCGGCGCTGTACATCGCCGCGGTTCGCTCCGGCAGCGGGGTGCGGTGCTGGTGGTCGCGGACGAGCGTGACCTCACCCTCGAGCACGTAGAGCATCTCGCGGCTGCCTTTGGGATGGACCTGCCCGTCGTAGGCGTCTCCTGGCGCGAGCGTCCAGTCCCACAACTCGGTCGTGGCGGGTTGCTCGGAGCCGACGAGGAAGTCTCCCCAACCGCCCTCGGCACCGCGCCAGAGGCGCACCCCGTCGTCGCGGCCGACGACGCGCAGCACCGGCTCGGCGCCGACCTCGAGCAGTTGCGCCAGACCAGCGCCGAGCGCGGTCGCCAGCCGGCAGACCGTGGCGATGCTCGGATTGGTCCGACTTTGCTCGACCGCGACCACCATGCCCTTGCTCACCCCGGAGCGGGCCGCCAGCGTGGCAAGCGTCCAGCCGCGCGCCTGGCGCAGCGAACGGACGTTGCGCGCGACGGCCGCCGTGACGGCGCCGGGATCGAGAGCCTTGTTAGTGGCCATCCCGCTTCTCGGACAATATTTTAGTCTTGAAGATCACTTTGAGGTACAGTCTACGGATCATCGCAGAGGTACGGACATGATCACCGGAGTCCACGCAGTGATCTTCAGCACGGACGCGGAGGGGGATCGCGCCTTCTTCCGAGACGTGCTCGAGCTCCCGTCTGTCGACGCTGGAGGCGGCTGGCTGATCTTTGCCCTACCTCCCGGCGAGCTTGCCGCCCATCCCGCCGACGAGGGCAGCCGCCACGAGCTCTACCTCATGTGCGACGACGTCCACGCCACCATCGACGAGCTGAAGGCGAAGGGAGTCGAATTCAGCGGGCCGGTCAGCGACGAAGGGTTCGGCCTCATGACCACGATCCGGCTGCCCGGCGGTGGCGAGCTCGGCCTGTACGAGCCAAGACACCCCACTCCGCTCTCGCCGAGCGTTCCTTAGCCGCGCCCGCCGTGCCGGTCGCGGGGCCGATGCGTCATTGCAAGACCTGACGTCATAGGATCAGCGCCGCGTGAGCTTCGACGACTGGATTCGGGCGCTCCACGTCCTGAGCGCGTTCGCCTACGTCGCCGGACTCGTGCTCTTCTGGATCTTGATCGTCGCCGTTCGCCGGACGGATCTGCCAGAGGGAACGGTACGCATGGCGCCCGTGGTGAAGGTCGGCAACGCGAGCGTCGGCGTCGGCGCGGTTGGCACGATCGTATTGGGCATTTGGCTCGCGTTCTCGGTCGGCGGGTACGACATCTGGGACGGATGGATCATCGCCGCCATCGTCCTCTGGGCGATTTCCGCCGAGACCGGCCGTCGCACCGGTGCGGCCTACATGCAGGGAATGAACGAGGCGGAGGCGCTCAAAGCCGCGGGCGAGACCGGACCGGACGCGAAGCTGCTCGCGCTCAACCGGACACAGAATGGAGTCGTGATGCACGCGCTGACGACGGTCGCGGTGCTCCTGATCCTCATCGACATGATCTGGAAGCCGGGAGCATGAGCGTGCTCGCCACCATTCGGCCGGACAGCTGGAACTTCCCGCTTTTCCTGCACGTTCTCGGGGCGATGATCCTCGTCGGCGCCATGCTCACGGGCGCGAGCGCGCTTGCGCTCGCGCGGGGCGATGCACGGACTCTCAGGCTCGGCTACTGGTCACTTCTCGCCGTCGGGCTCCCGGGCTACGTGCTCATGCGCATCGGGGCGGAGTGGACGGCGTCGAAGGAAGGCTTCAACGAGGAGGGCGTACCCGAGCCGGCCTGGATCGGGATGGGTTATTTCGTGGCGGACCTCGGCTTGCTGGTCTTCCTGATCGCCCTGATCGTCGGCGGCGCCGGCGTGTACCGGCTCCGAAGCGCAAAGGGCACAGGCCTGCTCAAGGCAACTATGGCCATCTCGCTCGTGCTGCTCGTGGCATACACCGTCACCGTCTGGGCGATGGCCGGCAAGCCGGACTAACTTGACCCCCGGGCGCCGGTCCTACTCGATATGAGACCGGGCTTCGCCACGGTGACGGAGGACGAGGGTGTCCTCGTTACATCGGCAGAGGTGAACGGTTTCACTCTCGCGGAGCTTCGGTTCCCGCCGGGCTACGTCCAGGACGAAGTCGAGCCTGAGCTCCCGTACCTCGCCCTGGTACTCGATGGGGCCCTGGAGAAGTCGTTCCGGTCTCGAACGATGCGCCTGGACCGGGCGTCCGGGGTGACCATGCCAGCGGGCGCCCAACACGGCGCTCGGTTCGGCTCGAACGGGGCCCGGATTGTGATGGTCAGGCCCAGGAATGGGTCGAACGCACTCACCGGCTGCCTAGACCGGCTCGTCGCGCTCCGAGGGCGTGGCTTCAGCTGGCTCGCGTGGCGGCTCGCCGGCGAGCTGCGCGCTTCTGACGCGGCCGCGCCACTCGCGGCTGAAGGGTTCGCCCTCGAGCTTCTCGCCGCGGCCACCCGGGAGACCAGCGCCGACCGATACGTCGGCCGACCTCCGGCATGGTTGCGCTCGGCGGAAGAGCTGCTGCGCGCCCGCATTGGCGATCGCGTCGGTCTGGGCGAGTTGGCCGACGCAATCGGCGTCAATCCCACGCATGTCGCCCGCGTCTTCCGCGCGCACTATGGCATCTCGGTCGGGGAGTACGGGCGACGCCTCCGATTGGCCTGGGCTGCAACGGAGGTCGCCCGCAGCGAAAAGCCTCTCGCCATGATCGCAACGCAGGCCGGCTTCGCGGATCAGAGCCACTTCACACGCCTCTTCAAGCACTACGTGGGAACCACCCCGGCCCGGTACCGAGAGGAAACGCGGCCAGGCCTGAGCCGAGCGATGCTCGGTGCGTTCCAAGACAAGTAGCGCGCGTTCAAGACCGGCATCCCGCGTGGCCTCATCCTGGGCGAGCGAGTGGCGACGCTGCCATTCGCGCATCCCACCCCAAGGAGGAAATCCATGCACGTGCGCAATCTCCTGGCGCTCGTCGGGGCCGCCGGTCTGCTCGCAATCCCGGTCGCTGCGGCCGCTGACCCCGATAGCGCCGTCGTGGCATCCGCCAACGGCAGCGCCCACTGGACGATCCCTCTGCCGAACCCGTTCGGAGTGGTGGTCCGGAATCAACCCCTCTCGTTCAACGCCCTCAAATATGCGGACGGCAGCGTCACCGGCCGTTTCGAGTACCACCAGCTTGTGGAGGGCGAGTCGTTCGACTTCAACGTCGCCGTCACCTGCATGAACATCTACGACGGGAATCGCGCCAAGATCGGCGGCATGGTCGAAGTCAGCACCGATCCGACGGAACCACCGGGAGTGTTCGCATGGTTCCAGGTCTTCGACAACGGCGAGGGAGCCAACGCGCCCCCCGATCGGTCGAGCCTCGTCGGATTCGGTGACGAAGAGGCCAACGAGACGTTCTGCAACAGTCCCGCACTGCCTCGCTTTGGGCCCTGGGACGTGCAGGGAGACATCCAAGTGCGTGTTTCGTAGCGAGCGCTCGAAGTCGCCGGGCGGCCGCCTCAGCTCTGCCTGGCGGCGGCCGACCGGCGTCTCCGTCGATACGCGCGCGTCTTGAGCCGGTTGCCGCAGATCGCCATCGAGCACCAGCTCGCCGCTCGATTCCGCGAGTAGTCGTAGAAGGCCCAACGGCACTGGCGGCACGCCTTCAAGCGCGCCCAGGTGCCGTCGCTCATGGCGGCGAAAGCGATGCCCAGGAGTCGTCCGAGCGCCGCGCTCGTTCCTCCGGCGAGCGGAACCAGCGGGGCTGCGCCTTGCCCATCGAGCTGCGGGACGAGCCTCGATCGCCGCGCGACCCGATTCAGATGAGCCCGGGCGGCTTCTGGAAACGGGTGGCCGTTGTTACTCCGGAGCAGCTCGCGGAAGCTCTCCCGCAGCGCGTGGGCTTCGCGGAGATCGGCCGGGCGCACGGGCGCGTCCGGCTCGAGCAGGCTTCGCTCCACGAGCCAGCGCTCGAGGTCGGCGGCGTCCTGGAGCCATTCGCGCTCGTGCTCGAGGTCTACGCTGTTCACGAACTCCTGCACGAGCCGAAGCGGCTGAGGCGCCGCGTTCGGGATGTCGTAACGGGGACTCAAGCGCGACACCATCGTATCGAATACGATGGTGTCGTCGAATGTGGCGCCGCGCCTTCTTTCCGGTCAAGCTCGCGCTGATCCGACTCCGGGCCGGCCCCGGACGCCCGCTTCTCGTCGTCCTCGGAATAGCGGTTGGCGCGGCGCTGCTTGCCGTCACCGACGGTGGCAGCGCCGCCGTGCGGGACGGCGCCGTTCGGCGCGCTCTCACGGAGCTCGGTCCGTCACAGAGGTCCGCTCAGGTCGTCTGGAGCGGCGTACCCGCCCAGTCCGAGCTTCCTCTGGCCACGCTCGACCGGGACGCGAAGGAGGCGCTCCGTCCCGTCACAGGCGAGACACCCTTCGCGCTCATGCTCTTCCGGCAGGCGCGGTTCGGCGGCGCTCTCGTCAACCTCGCCGCGGTCGACGGGTTGGGGCGCTGGCTACGACTCCGCGAAGGACGGCTGCCGAGACCCTGTCGCCCGCAGAGGTGCGAGCTCGTCACCGTCGGCGGGAAAGGCCCGCTGCCCCGGCTGCCGTTCCTCCGGGTGGTCGGCCGCGCGACCCTCGCGCCGGATGCGCCGTTCGATGCCTACTTCGGAACTTCGCGAGCCAAGCAGCCGCCGCTACTGGTCGCCGAGGGCGTCTCTGGGCTCGCGCGCGCCCCGCTCCCGGACGCCGACCTGATCGCGCGCACGTACGGATGGATCGCGCCTGTCTCGCCGGGTGCGATCCACGACTGGGAGATCGAGGGCTTCGCCGGCCGCGTCGACCGTGCTACCTCGCGCCTCCAGGAGCAGTCGAGCCTGTTCAGCGTCTCCGCACCGATCGACGCGCTCGCCGCCATCCACGACAACGCTCGCGTCGCCGGCGAGCGGCTCCTGCTCGTCGGCGGGGGCGTCGCCGTGCTCCTGCTCGCGTTCGCGGTCCTTGCGGCGACGCGGCTTCGTCGGGACAGCGAGGCCGCGCGGCGTCGACTCACCTGGCACGGGGCGCGGCGGGGGCAGCTCGTCGCCCTGGCGGCGGTGGAGAGCGGAGCGATCGCAGCGGCGGCCGTCGTCGCCGGCTGGGCGGCCGGAATCGGGTTCGCCGCTCTGCTGGCGCACCACCTGGACGCCCCGGCTGCCGCCGCCGTCGCTCACTCGGTCGTGGCGCCGAGCGGGCTCGTCCTCGCCGCAGCGCTCGCCGGCGGTGCCGCGCTCGTCGTGCTGGTGTCGCTGCGAGCGCGCGCGATGGAGCTCGGCGCGCTCAGCATCTCCACTGCGGACGTGGCCGCGGTTGGCGCCCTCCTGGCCGTTGCGCTCGCGCTCAGCCGCGGCGCTGCCGACGTTGAGACTCTCACCTCCGGCGGTGGCACGAACGCCTCCTTGCTTCTCCTCCCGAGCCTCATCGTCTTCGCCGGCGCGGTTCTGTCCGCACGCGTGGTTGCTCCCGCCCTCCGGCTCCTCGAGCGCGCGGGGCGGGGCGGCCCGCTTCCCTTCCGGCTGGCCGCGCTTTCGCTGGCCCGGCGCACCGGTCTGCCGCTCCTCGCCGTGGTCTTTTTCGTCATCAGCGTCAGCGTCGCGCTCTTTGCGAGCACCTACCGCGAGACGCTCGTGCGCAACAACAGAGAGCAGGCGGCCTTCGCCGTTCCGGCCGACTTCGTGCTGAGCGAGGACCCGCAACGGCTCGTCACGATTCAGCAGGCCGCATCTCGTCGGGCCTACGCGAGCCTCGGCATCGCAACCCCCGTCATTCGCCTCGGCGGCAACGTCGGCGGGCGGGGTCAATTGAGCTTCACGCTGCTCGGGCTCCCTGCCGTCGCGATCCCGCGGCTGGACGGGTGGCGGTCCGACTTCTCGAGCGTCCCGCTCGACGAGCTCGCGGCCAGGCTGCGGCCGCGCACGCCGATCGAGCTGCGAGGCATCCAACTGCCGGCGGACGTGCGTTCGATCGAGCTGCCGATCGTCGTCCGCGGAGGCAAGGTCAACGTCGCGCTAAACGTCAGGAACCCCCGCGGCGACTTCACCTTGATCCCGCTGGGCGAGCCCGAGGCCGGGGCGCGACGGCTCGACGCCCCCGTTCCGGCGGTCGCCCGCGGGGGCCGCGTCGTCTCGATCCATCTGGGGCTTCCGCTCGTCGAGCAGTTCCTCGCCGGGCATCGCGAGTCGGGGACGACGCTCTCCGTCTCTGCGACGTCACGCGGAGCGCTCGATCTCGGCCGCCTCCGCGCTTGGACGACGCGCGGTATCCGCGTGCTCGGCCCTTACGGCGACTGGTTCGGCACCAGGGGGATCTCCGCGACCGTGACGACGTCCGGCGCCCGAGTCCGGTACGTCGTGAACCGCGCGGCCGCATCGTTCTTCCGGTCGCACCAGCCGACGGACGGCGAGCCCGTTCCCGTCCTTGCGTCTCCAAGGATCGCGGCCGCAGCCGGGCCTGCCGGAACGCTGCCTCTTGACGTGAACGAGCAGCCCCTGCTGGCGCGCGTAGTCGGCGTCGTCCGCTACTTCCCGTCGGTGGTCGCAGACGATGTCGTCGTCGCAGACCGCGAGGTGGTCTCCACCGCCCTGAACGCCGAAGGACCGGGCTCCGCGCGCCCGAGCGAGGTCTGGCTCACGGCCGGGCCCGCCGCCGCGAAGGCGCTCGGGCAACGACCTTTCGACCTTCTTTCGATCTCCTCCCAATCGGCCCGTGCGGCGAAGATCCGATCCGACCCACTTGCGCGGGGAACGCTGGCGATCCTCGCCGTCACCGCGGTCGTCGCGCTCGGACTGGCGCTCGTCGGCCTCCTCCTGGCGACCGTGGCAGACGTCCGCGACGAGAGCGGAGAGCTGTTCGATCTCCAGGTCCAGGGCGCATCGCCGGCCGACCTCCGTCGGCATCTCCGGCTGCGTGCGCTGATCGTGACCGTCGCCGGGCTCGGCGGAGGCATGGCGACCGGCGCCGCATTGACGGGCCTCGTCGTCTCGGTGGTGCGAGTCACCGCCGGCGCGACCGCGCCGACGCCGCCGTTGATCGTCGGGCTGAGCTGGCCGCTGCTGCTCGGCGGGCTGGCGGCATTCGCCCTCGCGTCGGCCGTGCTCGTCGCGCTGGCCACGGTACGCGTGCCCGAGCGGGCCGCAGCCTGGCGCTCGGGCGAGGGAGTCACGTGAGCGTCGCCGTCGAGACCCGGGACGTGTTCCGGATCTACGCGACGGCGGAGGGCAACGCGGTCGCCCTCCAGGGTCTGACGCTGTCGGTGCGCGCCGGCGAGCTGGTGGTCGTCCTCGGCCCGAGCGGGTCGGGGAAAACGACGCTCCTCCGCATCCTCGCCGGGCTGGACAAGCCGTCGGCGGGGTGGGTCCACGTCTTCGGCACGGATCTCCGGAAGATCCGCGGCCGCTCGCTTCGCGACTACCGCTCGCGGATGCTCGGCTACGTCGACCAGCACTACACGCGGGCGCTGGCGCCCGAGCTCGCCGCGCGCGACCTGGTCGCGCTCCAGCTCGGCTTGCTCGGCGAGCCGAAGCGAAGCCGGCTCCACCGTGCCGACGAGCTCCTCGAGCGCGTCGGTCTCGCGGATCGAAAGCACGCCCGGCCGTCGGAGCTCTCCGGCGGCGAGCAGCAGCGCGTCGCCCTCTGCGCTGCGCTCGCGCATCGCCCGAGACTCTTGATCGCGGACGAGCCGACCGGCGAGCTCGACTCGGAGAACGCGCGGCGCGTGTACGCGCTCATCGGCGAGCTCTCCCGAGAGGCCGGAGCGACGACGGTGATCGTGAGCCATGACCCCGAATCGGCGTCGGTCGCCGACAGGGTGGTGCACGTGCGCGACGGCCGCGTCAGCGCCCAGACCGCCGCCGACCGCGGTCACGGCGAGGAGATCGTGGTCGGCCGCGGGGGCTGGCTTCGGCTTCCCGAGGAATTTCTGCGCAGAAGCCGGATCGAAGCGCGCGCGACCGCGCGGCTCGATGGTGAGCAAATCGTGATTGCTGCGCCCCACGACGCCGAAGTCCCGGCCCCGGGGCCGGACGACCTCGGGTGGGAGTTGCCCGACCGTCCCCGCGGCGCCGTCGTCGCCGAAGTCCGCGAGCTCGGCAAGACCTACGGCGCGGCCCAGGTCTTCGACGGCCTCAGCGCGCGGTTCGAGGCAGGCAAGCTCGCGGTCGTCAGCGGCCCATCGGGGTCGGGGAAGACGACGCTCCTCCACCTCCTCGCGGGGATCGACCTTCCGACGGCCGGAGAGGCGATCGTCCTCGGCAAGCGCATCTCGGCGCTCGATCTGGCCGGCCGCGCGGAGCTTCGCAGAGAGTCGATCGCGGTCGTCACGCAGGGAGCCGACCTGATCCCCTTCCTGACGGCCCGCGAGAACGTGGAGCTGATCCTCGCGTTGCGCGGCGTCGATCGGAACGGAGCGCGGGATCGGGCGAGCGACGCTCTCGCGTCTGTAGGGCTCGGAGAGCTTGCCGACCAGCGTGTGGCGCGGTTGTCGACGGGCGAGCGCCAGCGGGTCGCAGTCGCCCGCGCGATCGCCGCCCGGCCGGCGCTCCTGCTCGCGGACGAGCCGACGGCGCGCGTGGACGAGGCGAACGGCCGCGCGATCGCGGCGCTGTTCGTGCGCCTCGCCGCGCAAACGGGAACGGCGATCGTGTGCGCGACCCACGACCCCGTCCTCACCGAGCAGGCGGACGAGGAGCTCGCCCTCGCCGAGCGGGAGCCTTAGCTAAGCCCCGCGAGGTAGCGCGTTGCCGCGATTCCCGGGAGGAAGAAGTACGCCCCGCCCTTCACCGAGACGAACCGGGGCACCCCGGTCACGCGCTCGCGCACGGTCTCCGACTGCACGGTGAACGTTCCGCCGTACGGCTGCGACGGCGCGACGAGGGGGTCGGCGTCGTCGTAGAGGCCGGCGAACTTCGGGCTGTTCAGCCAGGTGTCGTTGACGAACTCGAACTGGCGCGCGATGTTCCCGTTCAGGCAGATGAAGTGGAGTCCGCGCTCGTGCTGCGCGGCCTCTCCGCTCAGCGCCCTTTCGGTCGGCAACTCGTCACCGTATTCGCGGCCGCGGCGGAGGATGCGGTGGCGCCTGTTGATCGCCCACGAGTTCGCCGTCCCCGGCCTCGGATCGAGCGAGTCGCGGGGGTTTGCGCGCCGGATGTGCGCCCCGATCGGGCAGCGTGTGCCGTGCGGATCCTCGTGAAAGTAGGCGAAGTCGTTCGCCTCCGCCAGCGCGGGATCGTCGCCGTCGGGCGCGAGGGCGAGCGGTGCGCCGCCCGGCCAGCGTCCGACCATCTTCGCCGCGAGCCGGAGGCGGCGGGCGGGGTCAGAGCTCCCGTCCCGGCGCTTCGTGGCCTCGTCGACGAAGCGCCAGAACCCGCTCACGTCCTGGCGCAGCTGGCGGAAGACGAGGTACGTGCCGTTGCGCCCGAGCTCGGGGTAGCCGTGGAGGAGCGCCTGCTCCGTATAGCGGCCGTACTCGTTCGGGTAGCCGAGCACGAACTCGCCGAAGCGGAGAGTGGTTTCCGGCGGGCCCTTCTTCGACAGGCCTTCGATGATCGGCTGCGAGATGCCGTCCGCGAAGCCGAAAGGCTCGCGGCCGTCGAGGTCCGAGGTGTCGAGCCCGGCAAGGACCTGCAGCCCGGTCCCGAGCTCTGCCTCGTGTTCGCCGACGAGCGCGCCTAGAGCCGGCTCGTCGTGGGCGTAGAGGAGGAGCACCGCGTGCACTTCGGGCGTGCGCGGGCCGCCCCAGTCCCAGTGCTCCGGCGCGTTCTCGTCGATATCTCCGAGGTTCCGGCTGCGGTGCGCCGCGGTCATCCCATCCACGAACTCGTTCGAGAACAGGCCGACTTCGGTGTCGTCGAGACCGAGCTTCCGCAGCCCGGAGCTCGTCACGGCGACGTTGACCGCGCGTCCGTCGGGGCGAACGTCGGCGGACGTCAGGGCGGACGCAAGCCTGCCGAGCCAGGCGCGCCCCGCGGCCGGGTCGTCGATGCCGACGAGGAGGAAGCGCGCCTCGGCGAGGTTCCCGTAGCCGCGGGCCAGGAGCCCCTGGACGTCGTGCAGCTCGGGGGCGGCGCTCACAGCGCCTCCAGCCAGCGCTTGGTTGCCTCGCGGCCGGGCTCGCCCCGGAGACCGGCGCGAATCCGCTCGTTGTTGGCGATGTTGGCGCAGGTGAGCCGGCCGTACGCGGAGTGCCACACCCGTGTCGGGACCATGTGCAGGCGCAGGTAGTCCTTGAACGCGAGCTCGTCGCGGCAGCCGTCTGCGATGAGCCAGCGCGCCCGCGGGTAGCCGTAGCCGTTGCTGAAGACGATGTTCAACCCCCACGCGATCTTGTCGATGAAGTCGTCCATGTAGCTCTCGAGGCTGCCGTCGTAGCTGCTGGCGAAGATCACCCGGCGCTTTCCGTCGAGGAAGACCCAGCGGGCGAAGTGGATCGTCTTGACTCCGGCCAGGTTGCCACGGTTGAAAACATGCCTCGTCACGTAGTCGATTGCGTAGAGCACTCCGATCAGTGTCAGCCGCCGGAAGAGGCCGGGCTTGACGAAGCCGATCGCCGCGAACTGGTTGTGCACGAGGTGGTCCTCGAGGGCTGCGAGCTCCTGCACGCGCTCCGGGGGCGGCTTCAGGTGCGGAGCCGGGTCGCGTCGCTCGTGCAGGCGAAGCAGGACGACAAAGACGGGGGCGGCGAGGAGCAGGAGCGGCGAGAGCACGAGCACCAGCAGCGGAAAACCAACGAGGTGCCCGAGCTCCCGCACCCGAAAGCCGAGGTCGAGACCCGCGGGCGGCCTCAGCGCCCATCCGAGCGAGCGGTCGGCCTCGACGTGGTTCTGTACCGCATGCCGGATCTCGACCCGGTCCTTCTGCCGCAGGTCGCCGGCGCCGTCGAGGAAGTCTTCGATTCGGTCCCGGAGCTCGGCCTCCTCGCGGATCTGGCGAGTCGTGCGGCCGACCGTGTTCACGTAGAACGCCTGCTCCCTGACCCGGTGTCGCCGCAGGTAGGCGAGGCGCCCCTCGCGTGTCCGCTGCGCGCCCTCGGGATAGCCGACGCAGTGTCCGAAGAGCCGGTCGAGGCCCTCGCCCGCCAGGTCGACGAGCTCGCCGAGGTGCCGCTCACGCGAGATGTCGAGGTCGCTCATGTAGAGGAGCGACGCGGGCAGCGGCTCTCCGCGGAGGTCGGTCGCCTCGCCGAGCAGCACGAAGCGCGCGAAGTGGACCCCGTTGAGCGCGCCCAAGTCGACCACGGAGCCGTTCGCGACCCCGTCGCCCATCGTCTCGAGCAGGTGCTGCAGGCTCTCGAGCTCGCCTGGCCGGACGTTCGCCGCGAGCGTCAGCGCGACCTGGTGCGGCATCAGACGGGCGCGCTCAGGTCGGGAACTTGAGCGCGAAGTGCAGAACCCTGTCGCGCTCCCAGTAGACGAGCCCGAGATAGACGCCGGGCGAGACCTCGCGGATCTCGTCCCTGATCCAGTGCGCGACGAGCGACGTCTTCGAGTAGTCGAGGACGATGGTCTCCTTCTGGTCGAGCCAGCTCGCGTCCTTGTAGACCTTCGCCCGGACCGCCTTGATACCGAAGGGGAGAATCTCGTTGCGCAGCTCGCCCTTCTCCGGATCGAAGACCTTCCCCTGCCAGACCAGCAAGTGGATGAGCTTCGCGGCAGGCCCCGAGAGCTCGGTGCCGGGAGCGACCAGGACCGTGCCCTCAGCCTCGCCGCGCGGGATCTCGCCGGAGCCACTGCTCTGGAAGAGCGCGTCGAGCTCGTCCTTCGACATCTCGAGCAGCTGGGGTACGTCGACAGCCATGTTGCGCTCCCTTCGACGGCGTTGGGGAGTCGGCCGCAAGCGAACCTACCACTGCCGCGCGCCGTCGGCCAGCGCCGAGGGTGCCACGTTGACTCGGTGCGGGGGGAGTGGTTACATCGGTCGAGCCGGGAGAGCCGCCGTTTTCTCCCGGTGTCGCCCCGTCGCCGCGTCGCAGAGAGCGGGGCCGTCGCGACACCGTCGGTTCGAAAGGAGCGCCGCATGCCTGGTTCGCCGTTCTCGTCGCTCTTCGACGGCTTCGCCGAGATGCTCGACAGGCGGGTCGGCTGGTCCCATCTGCCGTTGCCGGTCGCGATGCTCACGCTGATCGGGCTCCGGGACCGGCTGCGTGAGCAGAATCTCCACGACACCGGGCGAGGCGCGCTCGACCGGCCCGACGTGTCGGCGCACGAGCGCTATCGGACGGCGCGCACGCTCGACGGCTCGTTCAACGACCTCAACGATCCGCTGATGGGGAGCCTCGGCAGCCGGTTCGGCCGGAACGTCCCGCTCCGCTACACCTACGCGGAGCCGACCGACGCGCTGCTCGACCCGAACCCGCGCCTGATCAGCCGAGAGCTCCTGACGCGCGACGAGTTCCAGCCGGCGACGACGCTCAACCTGCTCGCCGGCGCGTGGATCCAGTTCGAGGTGCACGACTGGTTCAGCCACGGCAAGGGCGAGCCCAAGGATCCCTGGCAGATCACGGTCGAGGACGACGACCCGTGGCCGGATCATCCGATGACGATCGAGCGCACGCGGCGCGACCCCAGTGCCGATCCGAATGGGCCTGCGACGTTCATCACCGACGACACTCACTGGTGGGACGGTTCGCAGATCTACGGCCGCGATGTCGCCTTCGCCGAGGCGCTCCGTTCCGGCGAGAACGGCAAGCTGAAGATCGACGACACCGGCCTGCCGCCGAAGGAGCTCGAGAAGCACGTCGATCCGACGGGCGTCGCGCAGAACTTCTGGGTCGGGCTCGCACTGCTCCACTCGTTGTTCATGCGCGAGCACAACGCGGTCTGCGAGCACCTGCACGCCCGTTACCCGGAGCTCGACGACCAGGATCTCTACGACAAGGCCCGTCTCGTGATCGCGGCGCTGATGGCGAAGATCCATACCGTCGACTGGACGCCGGCGATCATCGCGCACCCGACGACCGTGCTCGCGCTGCGCGCGAACTGGTGGGGCCTCGAGGGCGAACGGCTCGACAAGCGGTTCGGCCGACTCGGCACCAACGAGGTCGTGCGCGGCATCCCCGGCTCGCCGACCGACCACCACGGCGTTCCGTACTCGTTGACGGAGGAGTTCGTCTCGGTCTACCGGATGCACCCGCTGATCCCGGACGAGTTCAGCCTCCGCTCCCTCGAGGACGACCGTGAGCTCAAGAACGTGACGTTGCCGGAGATCGGGGCGCTGCACGTCCGCGAGCAGCTCTCCGAGCTGTCGATGACCGACCTCCTCTACTCCTTCGGCACGCTGCACCCGGGCGCGATCACGCTCCACAACTTCCCGAAGTTCCTCCAGCACTTCGACCGGCCCGACGGGACGCTGATCGACCTCGCCTCGATCGACATCCTGCGCACGCGCGAGCGCGGAGTCCCCCGCTACAACCAGTTCCGCCGGCTGTTCCGCCTCAAGCCGGCCGAGACGTTCGAGGAGATGACAGACAACCCCGCCTGGGCCGACGAGCTGCGGCGGGTCTACGGGGACGTCGAGCGCGTCGACCACATGATCGGCATGTACGCCGAGCCCAAGCCGAAAGGGTTCGGGTTCAGCGAGACCGCCTTCCGAGTCTTCATCCTGATGGCGTCGCGCCGGCTGAAGAGCGACCGGTTCTTCACGCGGGACTATCGCCCCGAGGTGTACACGCAGGCCGGGCTCGACTGGGTGGAGCGCAACTCGATGCGCTCCGTGCTGCTTCGCCACTATCCCGACCTCGAGCCGGCCCTGCGCGGCGTCGAGAACCCGTTCGCGCCGTGGGTGCGCGCGGGCTCGGATTGATGCTGCGGGGCCCGGCCCGCGTCGCGCTCGCGGGGATTCGGATCTTCAACGGCACGGCCGGCCTCTTCGCGCCTGGGATGCTGGCGCGGCGGCTGGACGTCGAGCACGCGGCCGGGCCGATGGCCTACCCGTTCCGTATGTTCGGGATCCGGACGATCCTGATCGGCGCGGACCTGCTCGCGCGCGATCCGGCGGTGCGGCGCCATGCGCTGCGGGCGGCGATCGTCGTCCACGCCTCGGACACGGTCTGCGCGTACGTCGCCGGCGCCTCGGGAGCGCTGCCGCGCCGAGCTGCAAGGACGGCGACCGCGATCTCGGCGCTCAACGTCGTGCTGGCGTTGCTCGCCAACCGGCGATCTTCTTAGGTGTTAAATGGTGTCAGGTCTTGCATTCGCGCAGGACTCCACTGGCGCTGCCGGAATGCAAGACCTGACACGTGACCCCTGGCGCTGCCGGAATGCAAGACCTGACACGTGACCCGGTCGTGCGGGACGACGATGACCGTGTGCTCGTCTGCCGTCACGAGCCTGGTGTCTGAGGAAACACCTCGTCGCCGGTCGGCTCGTAATGCTCGACCTCGTTCATCTGCTGCCGCAGCTTTGAGAGCTCGTAGTACATGCGCTTCCTGGCCCGGCTCTGGTTGCCGAGCGGGCGATGCTCCGGGATGCAGTGCCAGGGGTTGAACGACAGCACCTTGGCGAACTCCAGCTGCTCAGGCGAGTCGAACTTCTGCTTCGGAATCCGCAGCACGGCGGCCGGCACGCGCGGCGAGAGCTTCGTCGGCCAGAGCACGGCGTTGTTCTCGATCGGCATCCGGAACGGATCGGTTTGGAGCTGGAGCGAGATGTCGAACTCGACGGCTTCCCCGGCGAGCGTGCCGACCATTGCGTCACGGAGATAGTTGTCGGGGGGACGCAACGGCAGGCGCGGCACCCGGGTTCTCTTCTTGGATCTCGGCCGGAACGAGTACTGCATCGCCTGGCCTTCCCCGAGAAGGTAGGGAACGCAGCTGAAGTATTCGCCCTCCAGCGGGCTCGTCTGGGTCTTGGTCCAGAGTAACTGCATGATCGAGTCGAGGATGTGACTTTCGCGGAAATTGAGGAAGTAGAAGATCTGCGCGTTCTTCAGGCTCCAGTGCTGTAGCTGAGCGTTGGCTCTCGTGTCCGGCGTCACGAACGTCGGTGGGGAAACACCCAACATGTCTTGCGTGAGTTTTTCGTCGTCCAGTAGCTTCGGCCGGGGTACGCCCATGAGCTTGATGCTCATGCTCATGAAGCCGACGTCGTCGATGTCCGGCGTGATGTACGGCCCGGGCCCGGCAAAGCGCACCCACGCTCGATATGTGCGCGGCTCCGCGAAGATGCCGCGCCGCATGTTCTCCGGCAGGTCGTCGCGGACGGTGAACTCCGCGCGCACCACGCCGTGCGTCTTGGTGTTTCCTCCGCGCTCGAAGTATCCGGGGTTCCAGAGCTTGCGCATCTGGGCAGTGAAGGTCGCAATGATGTCGTCGAGATGGGCCTCTTCGTCCGGCTGAGCCCTCTCCTCGGCGATCTTGAGGCCCTCGTCTTTGCGCTTCCAGTTGATGAGTGCCGTGACCAGCCTGGAAAGCGGGCCTCGCAAGAGCGCGTCGAAGCCTCGGCGGAAATAGGGATCGAAGCGGCGCTCGACATGGATGAGGAAGATCAACGCCCGACTGATCCAATTGAGCAAGCGGTTGCCCGTGTCGGGGGGCGGCAAGCCGAAGCCCATACCTGGGTCGGAACGTCCGGGCGAGCTCACGGGGGCGACCCTACGCTCCGCGTGTGTCGCCTGCACGCGAGCCGCACGCTGGTAGGTTCCGCCCGTGCTCCTCGGCCTGTCGACCGGCCACGAGGTGGGGCTCGCGCTCGTCGCGGGGACGTTCGTCGCCTTCGCGCTCCTCTCGGCGCTCGTCATTCCCCATCGGTGGCCCCAGTTCCCGGGCCACCGGCTCGGCTCGTTCGTGGCGGCGACACTCGTCCTCTTCATCGCCACGCTGGGCGCGGTTGAGGTCTTCGCGAAGGAGCCCAAAGAGCCGGAAGCCCGGAAGGAGGCGACCCAGACGACGACCCAACCCCAACCGCAGCCGCAGCCACCCGCTCCCAAGGGAGACGCGGCCGCCGGCAAGGTGCTCTTCGGCTCCCAGGGGTGCAGCGGCTGCCACACGTTCGCGGCTGCCGGATCGACCGCAAAGGTTGGGCCCGATCTGGACACGGCGCTCGCGGGGAAGGACGCCGCCTTCGTCCGCGAGTCGATCGTCGACCCGAACAAGGTGATCGCGAAGGGCTACAAACCGAACGTCATGCCGCAGACCTTCGGCCAGCAGCTCTCGGCGAAGCAGCTGGACGATCTCGTCGCCTTCCTGACGACGTCGTAAGCGGAGAGGGAGGGATTCGAACCCTCGACCCACCTTTCGGCAGGTACGCGATTTCCAGTCGCGTTCCTTCGGCCGCTCGGACACCTCTCCGGGCGTGGCCAGCCTAGCAACGGCGCGCTCCGGGCCAGGACGCGGGGCGACCGACGGTAGTCGGTTGACATGCTCGCGCCCGACGGGTTAACTCGGGATAGCGAACCGCGCGAGAGGATCGATGTCGTCGGATCCCCGGGAGAGGCCGCTGCGGTTGCCCATCGAGGCCTTCCTTCTCGTTTCCGTGCGCCTTTATCGCGACGGGATCGCCGACGCCCTCCGGCGCGACTCCCGCTTCCTGGTCGTCGGCAGCGCCGCCTCGCTCGACGACGCGTGGGAGCAACGAAGAGTGCTTGCGGGCCCGCCGGATGCCGCGCTCGTCGACCTCGGGCTGGCCGAGGGGGCGGGCGCCGCTCGGGCGCTCCGCAACGTCTGGCCGACCACGAGCATCGTGGCGCTGGCAGTGCGCGAGCAGGAAGAGGACGTAGTCTCGTGGGCAGAGGCGGGGGTCTCGGGCCTCGTCTCGCGGGACGCGACCCTTGCCGAGCTGCTCGACGCGGTCGAGGCCGCGTCCAGGCATGAGGTGCTTACCTCGCCGACGGTGGCGGCCGTGCTGCTCCGCCGCGTCGCCTCGCTGGCAGGCGGGCCGGCCCGGGCGGAAGGCCCCACGCTGACGCGCCGCGAACGCGAGATCGTGGGGCTGATCGGCGACGGGCTCTCGAACAAGGAGATCGCCGGTTCGCTCCAGATCGAGCTCGCAACGGTCAAGAACCACGTGCACAACATCCTCGAGAAGCTGCGCGTCGGCCGGCGGATGGATGCCGTCGCGGCCGCCCGCGCCCGCGGCGAGCTGAGCCGGATCTAGGTCCCCAGCCCGTCGAGATCCGAACCTCCGGCTGGATCGAAGTCGGATCCGGAGATCCATTCACACCGGCTCGCCGCGCCCTCACACTCACCGGTGGCCTCGAAGGAGAAGCCGTGTGGAGCACACCAGGATCGTGCTCATAGACATGTCACCGCTGCTACGCGACATCGTTCGGGACACGCTCGTGCGCGAGCCGGATCTCGATGTGGTCGCCGAGCACGAGGCGACGGTCGACCTCCGCGAGGCGCTCGAGCGAGGCGAACCGGACTTCGTCATCGTCGGCAGCGACGTGGCGGCGGAGACGGTGCGCTCGGTCGTCGGCGCATGTACCGGCGTCCGTGCGCTCGAGGTGCGCGGCGACGGCAGGGAGAGCGTCCTCTACGAGCTCCGGCCGCACCGCGTCCCGCTCGGTGAGATCTCGCCCGAAACGCTCCTGCGGACGATCCGCACGGTGCCGACCTGGGACGCGGAGCCGTGAGGGACGAAACCAGCGAACGGAGGACGGTCTGATGCCACAAACACTCACTTTCCCCGGCGTCTACATCGAGGAGATCCCGAGCAGCGTCCGGCCGATCACCGGCGTCGCCACCTCGATAGCCGCGTTCGTCGACTACTTCACCCGCGGGCCGATCGATACGGCTGTGCAGGTCCTGAGCGTCGCTGACTTCGAGCGCGAGTTCGGAGGCTTGAACGCGCAGAGCGAAGCGAGCTACGCGGTTCACCAGTTCTTCCTCAACGGCGGTGCGCAGGCGTGGATCATCCGTGTCGGCAGGGACAGCGCCTCCCCGAACCACCTGGCGACGGCGTCCCTCGACATCGACGATACGGCCGCGACCCCGCTGGTGAGGGTCACCGCCGGCGAGCGCATTCGCGGGAAGTCGGTGGAGAACCCCGGCACCTGGGCCAACTTCCTGCGGGTCGAGGTCGACGACGACGTCGCGGTTCCCCCCGACCCGACGCAGACCGCTGCCGAGCTCTTCAACCTCACCGTGAGCGAGGTGGCGGTGCGCGGTGGCCAGCAGGTCACCCTCCGCCGGGAGACGTTCCGGAACCTCACCTTCCGACCCGGCGCAGTGAACAACGCGCTCGAGGTCGTCAACGCGGGGTCGAAGCTCGTCCAGCTCGAGCTCCTGGGGACGCTCGCCACGCCTTTCGCGGCCATCCTGCCGGCCGCGACCGGGACGGTCGGCACCGCGCTTCCAACGTCCCCGTCGATCCCCACCGATGGATCGGCCTTCAACGTGAAGGTGAACGGCGGCTCGAACATCAGCTGCACGCTGAACTACGGCGGGACGACGCCGGCCGACTATCCGACCCTCCGCTCCTACGTCGAGGCGGCGATCCGAGCCGAGGCGGGAACGGATCCGAAGCTCGCGAACGTCTCGGTGCGGCTCTGGGGCAACGGCTCGACCGCCCTTCCGTACCGGTTCGCGGTCGTCGCCCGCACCGGAGCGGGGGAGATCACGCCGACGGATCAGCTCAGCTTCAACAACGCGACCGCGACCCAACTCCGGCTCGCGGCTGGGGTCGTCAACGATCTGCAGTACGCGCCGGCCGGGAGCGGCCTGGGAGGCGACGGCCTCCTTCCGGGCGCGGCCGAGCTCGAGGGCATCCGGGCGAACAAGACCGGGCTGTATGCCCTCCAGGACGTGGACCTCTTCAACATCCTCTGCATCCCGCGAGCCGCCGACCTCGGGAGCTCGGACATGCAGGCGGTCGTCGCTGCCGGCGAGCAGTACTGCGAGGAGCGGCGTGCCTTCATGATCGTCGACATTCCGGCGACGGTCGGGGATCCGCCTGCGATGCAAGCGTGGATGAGCGCCAACGACTCGCTGCGGCACACGAACGCCGCCGTCTACTTCCCTCGCGCGATGGTCCCCGACCCGCTCAACGACTTCCGGCCGCGCAGTCTGGGCGCGAGCGGGACAGTGGCCGGCACCTATGCCGCCACCGACGCCGCCCGAGGCGTCTGGAAGGCTCCGGCCGGCACCGAGGTCCAGCTCCGGAACGTCCCCCAGCTCGCTTACGCCGAGACGGACGGGGAGAACGGGACGCTCAACCCCCTCGGGATCAATTCGCTTCGGAACTTCCCCGTCTACGGAAACGTCGTCTGGGGCGCGCGAACGCTCGACGGCGCGGACCAGCGGGCGTCGGAGTGGAAGTACATCCCCGTCCGGCGCCTTGCGCTCTTCCTCGAAGAGAGCCTTTATCGCGGGACGAAGTGGGTCGTCTTCGAGCCGAACGACGAGCCGCTGTGGGCGCAGATCCGGCTCAACGTGGGTGCGTTCATGCACAACCTCTTCCGCCAGGGCGCATTCCAGGGCACCACCCCGCGCGAGGCCTACCTCGTCAAGTGCGACAAGGAGACGACGACCCAGAACGACATCGACAACGGGGTCGTGAACATCATCGTCGGCTTCGCGCCGCTCAAGCCGGCCGAGTTCGTGATCATCAAGATCCAGCAGCTCGCCGGGCAGATCGAGACCTAACGGGGGCGACCAAAGGAGAGCTGCCATGGCCCAGTTCACCGTCAATGCACAGCGGTTCGATCCGTACAAGAACTTCAAGTTCCGCGTGAAGTGGGACGGCCGCTACGTCGCAGGCATCAGCAAGGTCGGCGCACTCAAGCGGACGACGGAGGTGGTCGAGCACCGCGAAGGCGGCGACCCGTCGACGAGCCGCAAGTCGCCGGGGCGGACGAAGTACGAGGCGATCACGCTCGAGCGCGGAATCACGCACGACACCGAGTTCGAGGCGTGGGCGAACAAGGTCTGGAACTTCGGTTCCGGGCTCGGCGCGGAGGTCTCGCTCAAGGACTTCCGCAAGGACGTGATCATCGACGTCTACAACGAGGCGGGCCAACTCGTGCTCTCGTACAAGGTCTACCGCGCGTGGGTCTCGGAGTTCCAGGCGCTTCCGGACCTCGACGCGAACGCGAACGCCGTCGCGATCCAGCACATCAAGCTCGAGAACGAAGGCTTCGAGCGCGACTACGAGGTTCCCGAGCCCAGCGAGCCGGTCTTCTCCGAGCCGTAGGACTGATAGATGCCGAACCTGTCGGCGGCCGCCACACTCGATCTCTGGGAAACCGGGGACGGGCTGGCCCCGGTCGAGCGCTCGCTCGCGCTGGCCGCGGCTGCCGAGCCGCCCTCCAACATGGACGAGCTCGCGAGGCTGCCGCTCGGGCGTCGGGACGCGCGGCTGCTCTCGCTCCGCAAGGCGCTGTCCGGCTCGGTGCTCGAGGCGACGGCCCCCTGCCCGGCCTGCGGCGAGCAGGCGGAGTTCGCGGCCGACGCGCACGCGCTGCTCCGCCAGGCCGACGGCGCCGTGCTGCCGGGTCCGGTTGAGACCGGCGGATTCCTCGTCGAGTGGCGGTCGCCGGACAGCCGCGACGTCGCGGCGGCTGCGGCTGCGCGTGACGCGGCGGCGGCCGAGCGCATGCTGCTCTCCCGTTGCGTAACGGTCGCGCGCGGACCCGACGGCGAGGTCGAAGCAACGGCGCTCCCCGCGCCGGTGAGGGCCGCTCTCTCGCGGACGATGGCAGAGGCCGACCCGCTCGCGGAGGTGCTCGTGAACGTCACCTGCCCGGCCTGCGGCACGGCGTTCATCGCCGACCTGGACGTCGGCGAGTACGTGTGGACCGAGGTGCGCGCGCGAGCGCAGCGGTTGCTGCGCGAAGTGGACGCATTGGCCCATGTCTACGGTTGGACGGAATCCGAGGTGCTCGCGCTGGGCGAGCGGCGCCGGGCGGCTTACCTCGCGCTCACGCAGGAGGGCGGACAGTGAGCGACTTCCTCTCCCGCGTAGCGGCGCGGGCGGTCGGGGAAGCGCCGGTCGCGCGGCCGCGGCTCCCAGCCCTCTTCGAGCGGCCGGAAGCGGCGGAGGTCAGCCTCGAGGTCGTCGACGAGGAGGTGATCGCGCCGGCGGCGTCGGCGCCCGCGCTCTCCGACGCGCCGGCCGAGGTGCGAGGCGCCGTCTCTGCTTCGACGCTCGACGAGTCGGATCCGCGCCGCACACAGGACGTCCTGCCGCCTCCGCCGCTCGCTGCGGAGCCGCCCGTGGTCGACGCGGCGCCGGAGCAGCCGCAGGTCGTGCGTCGGACGCGTCCCGAATCGGTGACGCCCCCGGCACTGCCGATCATCGATGCCGAGCGCGACGAACGCGCGCGCGAAGGCGGCTTCGACCTCGCGACCGACTCCGAGCCCGCGGGGGCGTCCGAGGCCGCCGTGCGGACCGCGCCCGCCGTCGGGGTGCCCGCGACGCCGGCCGTGCCCAAGGCCGCTCCGGCCGCGGCTGCCGCCGAGATTGTCGCGCGTCCGCGCGACGAGCAGCCGGCGGTGCGGGTACACATCGGCCGCCTCGAGGTGCGCGCGAATCTCCAGCCGGCGCCGGCGCAGCCGCCCCGCCGCGAGGACGCCCGCTCAGAGGGTCTCTCTCTTGCGGACTACCTGCGCGGCAAGCGGGAGGTCGGATGAGCTCTCCGCTCGCGATCGGGGCCGTGAGCGCGGTTCTCCGGAACTTGCTCGACAACGGCTTCATCAACGCGGCTCCGCCGCCGCTCAGTCCCGTGAAGGTCACGGCCGTCGCGCCGGACACGATCAAGCTCGACGATCCGGACGAGCCTCCGTCGCTCAACCTCTTCCTCTACCGGACGAGCCTGAACCAGGGGTGGGCCGAGGTGGGACTGCCGGTCTTCGACGGCAACGGGACGCGCATCTCGAACCCGCCGCTCGCGCTCAACCTCCACTACCTGTTGACGGCGTACGGCAGCGCGGACTTCCAGGCGGAGATCCTCCTCGGCTACGCGATGCACCTGCTGCACGAGCGGCCGGTGCTCGACCGTCCCGCCATCCGGCGGGCGCTCGATCCGAGCCCGCTCGGGGGCTCGATCCTTCCGCCCGCCTTCCAGGCGCTCACCGCGTCCGATCTCGCCGACCAGGTCGAGGGCGTGACGATCACGCACGAGCCGATGGACTCGGAGGAGATGTCGCGGCTCTGGTCCGCGATCCAGGCGCACTATCGCCCGACCGCCTCGTACCTCGTCTCCGTCGTGCTGATCGAAGCGCGCAAGCCGTCGCGGACTCCGCTGCCGGTGCTCTCGCGAGGGCCCGTCGACCTGACGACCGCGCGCGACCGCGGCGTCGTCGTCGAGCCGAGCCTGCTGGCGCCCTATCCGACGATCCTGAGCGTCGACCCGCCGCCGGAGCAGCCCGCCGCGCGGCTCGGCGAGACGATCCGGCTCGCGGGCCACCACCTCGACGGCACGTCCACCGTCGTCCGCTTCGCGCACCGGTTGCTGGACGATCCGAACGAAATCACGGTTGGCGTGAGCCTGGACTCGAGCGGCATCGACGTCACGCTGCCGACCGGGCCCACCGCCGAGCAGGACTGGCCCGCGGGCGTCTACACCGTGAGCGTCGTGCTCATCCGCCCCGGCGAGCCCGACCCGCGCGAGTCGAACATCGCCGCGATGCTGCTCGCGCCCGAGCCGGTGCTGCTGCCGCCGCCGACGGTCTCGCGGGACGCGACGACCGGCGCAGTCACGGTGACCCTCGACGTCAAGCCTCAGCTCCGCCCGGCTCAGGACGCCCGGTTGACGCTCGGCGGCGACAGCGGCCTCGTCGACCCGCATCCGGCGGCGACCTCGACGCTCACGTTCCGGCTCGGCGACGTTGCGCCAGGCGCGCAATGGGTGCGGCTCACGGTCGACGGTGTCGACAGCCTGCTCGTCGACCGCACCGTGGAGCCTCCGGCCTTCGATTCCTCTCAGACGGTGGCGGTGCCCGCATGACGGCGGTGCTCGCCGACCGCGCGCCGACGACGGCTGAGCGCGAGCAGTCGCCGCTCGTCCTTGACTTGGAGCAGATCCGCAGGATCCTCGAGGCGCTTCGCGACGGGGTCGCGCCGCCGCCGGTCTCGCGCGCGCCGGCGGACGACGAGTTCGAGCCGGCGGTCGACCGCGTCGCACGTCTGTTCGGCCTGTCGGCGTTCGAGCGGCAGGTGCTCCTCCTAGCCGCGGCTGTCGAGCTCGACGGTGACGTCGCCGCGCTGGCCGCGACGGTCCAGAACAGCGGAGATCCGCGCCCGACGTTCGGGCTTGCGCTCGCCGCGCTGCCGAACCCGCACTGGGACGCGGTCGCGCCAGACGCGCCGCTGCGGCGCTGGCGCCTGCTCGAGCCTGGGCCCGGGCCGACGCTCGCAAGCCGGGCGCTGCGGATCGACGAGCGCGTCCTCCACTACGTGACCGGGATCGAGGCAGCGGACGAGCGCTTAGAGGGCGTCCTGCGCGTCGCCGCCGGGCCGGCGGCGCTCGCGCCCTCGCAGCGACGGCTTGCGGGCGAGCTCGCCCGCACGGCCGCGGGCGCAGGAGCGCGCGTCCTCGTGCGGGTCGAGGGCGAGGACGGCGACGCGCAGCTCGGCGTCGCACAGGCATTCGCCGAGGACTTGGGCCGGATCGCGCTCGTCGTCCGCGGGAGCGCGCTGCCGGCGGCTGGGCCGGAGCTCGCAGCGCTCGCGCGCCTGGTCGACCGGGAGGCGCTCCTGCTCGAGGGACTGCCGGTCGTCGCCACGCAGGACGCGCACGATCCGACCGTTGCCGCGCTGCTCGACGCGCTCGAGGCGCCGCTTGTGGCGATCGTCGGCGACTCTCCGGTCCGCACGACCGGCAGGGTCGCGATGCACCGCTCCGTCCACCTGCCTGCGCCGGCCGAGGCGCGGCTCCTCTGGACAGCGGCGCTCGGCGAGCCGGTAGCGCTCGCGCTCGCGGATCCAGTCGAAGAGGTCGCGCAGCACTTCCGGCTGAGCGCCGCGGCGATCGACGCCGTCGCGCGCGAGTTCGCGGCGACCGCGACGGCGCGAACGGACGCCGCTGCGGAGCTGCGGCGCCTCTGCCGCGAGCGCTCGCGCGTGCGACTCGAGGGCCTGGCGGAGCGGATCGACCCGGCCGCGACGTGGAACGACCTCGTCCTGCCGGACGGCCACATCGAGCTGCTGCGCGAGATCGTTCGCCATGTCCGGCACCGCACGCAGGTCTACGAACGTTGGGGCTTCGGCGAGCGGACGACGCGGGGCCTCGGCGTCACCGCGCTCTTCTCCGGCGAGAGCGGCACCGGCAAGACGCTCGCCGCCGAGGTGCTCGCCCACGAGCTCGGCCTCGACCTGTACCGGATCGACCTTGCGACGACGGTCAGCAAGTACATCGGCGAGACGGAGAAGAACCTGCGCCGGGTCTTCGCGGCGGCCGAGGCGAGCGGCGCGGTGCTCCTGTTCGACGAGGCGGACGCGCTCTTCGGCAAGCGCGGTGAGGTTAAGGACGCCCACGACCGGTACGCGAACCTCGAAGTCGCCTATCTGTTGCAGCGCATGGAGTCCTACCGCGGGCTTGCGATCCTCACGACGAACCTGCGCAGCAACGTCGACCGGGCGTTCCTGCGCCGATTGCGGTTCGTGGTGTCGTTCCCGTTTCCGACCGCGAGCCAGCGCGCTGAGATCTGGCGCCGCACGTTCCCGCCGGCGACGCCGCTCGAAGGTGTCGACGCCGGCGACCTCGCCGGCCTCGTCGTGTCCGGTGGGACTATCCGCTCGATTGCGCTCTCGGCAGCCTTCGCCGCGGCCGAGGACGGGACCGCCGTGCTGCCGGCGCACGTCCTGCGCGCCGCGCAGGTCGAGTACGCGAAGGCCGAGCGCGCGCTCACAGACAAGGAGACGGAGGGGCTGCGGTGACGCGGCGCGTCGAGATCGTGGTGGATGAGCTCATCGTGCGGGGGCTCCCACCGGCTGCGGCGCATGCCGCGGCAGCCGCGCTCGAGGCGCGCCTGACCAAGCTGGCGAGCTCGGGAGCCGTCATTCCGGCGCGGGCCGAGCACTTTCGGCGGCTTCCGACAATCGACGCGCCCGCCGGCCACGTCGGCGAGGCGGTCGCGGGCGCCGTCTGGGGAGCGCTTGCGGAAGGGACGGCGCGGTGAGCAGGCGGCGCAGCCACGCGGGCGTGCGGCCGCAGAAGGCGGAGGCGAGGCCCGTCTCGAAGCCGCACGATCGCCACGAGCGCGAAGCGGAGCGCGCGGCTGAGGTGGTCGCGCGCGGCGGCAGCGTCTCGAGCTGGTCGTTCTCGGCGATGCCTGCCTCGGCGCCCGAGTCGGTGCAGCGCCAGGAGGTGGTCAACGAGAAGAAGCAGGAGATGATCAAGAAGACGAGCGAGGCGGCGCTTGCGACCCCGCAGGGGCAGGCGGTCAAGGAGGCCGTGCTCGCCGACCCGCTCGTGAAGAAGGCGAAGGACATAGTCACCTCGACGCCCGGCCTGATCGCCACCGGCGCCGCAGCGGCCGGCGGCGTCGCCGCCCTCGCCGCGACCGGGAAGGAGCTTCCGTTCCAGCCGCCGGAGATCCCGCTCGACAAGATCTCGAAGAAGTTCGAGGGCGCGTCGGCACAGATCACCTACGAGGGCCCGGTCAACAAGCCGACGTTCGTCGGCCTCACGATCACAGTCAAAGAGCAGGGCCCGAAGGACAGGAAGAAGGACAAGCCGGACGCGATCGCCGCGGAGACTGCGCGCCTCAAGGCGCAGCAGGAGATGTTCAAGCCGGCGAGCCAGAAGGCGGCGGAGAAGAAAGAGGCGGACGACATGGTCCAGGCCTGGATCGCGCAGCAGAAGCTGCCCGGCGGGCCGGCCGGGGTGACGATCCCGCTGACGGAGCCGAAGCCGAAGGAAGAGAAGAAGGAGGAGGAGAAGAAGCCGGCGCAGCCGGCGCCGGCTTCGTCCACTGCGGCGCCTCCCGCGCACGCGGACGTCGACGACGCACTCTCGGCTCCGGGGCGGCCGCTCGACCCGTCGACACGCCGGGTGATGGAGGCGCGCTTCGGCTACGACTTCTCGGGCGTGCGCCTGCACGACGACGCGCGCGCCGCGGCGACGGCGGCCGAGATCGAAGCGGCCGCGTTCACCGTCGGCGAGGACGTGGTCTTCGGCGCCGGCCGCTACGATCCGTCGAGCCCCGCCGGGAGGCGTCTCCTCGCCCACGAGCTCGCGCACGTTGTCCAGCAGGCAGGCCGCTCTGGAGGCTCAGGGCCCGTCATCCAGCGACGGAGCGCCTTCGAGTCGCTCGGGATCCTGCTCGGGATCGAGGAGGGGACGTGGTCGGATCGCGAGCTCCACGACTACCTCGTCCTGATCGGGAGTACGGGCCATATCGAGGGCTCCTACGACAGCGACAACAAGGCGCGCGCGATCGTGCGTCGCTGGAAGGCGTCGATCCGCGGCTACGACCTGCTGCCGGCGCAGAAGGTGCTGCTGATCCGCGAGATGCTCGACGGGCCGACGCTCGGCGCGGACGAGGAGGCCATTCTCGACCTGCTCGAGCTCTCCGACGCCTCCGACCTGTGCGTCATCTTGGGCGCCGGGGGCGTCGCGCTGACCGACCTCGAAGCCGACATCAACGGCGACAACCGCACCCGGCTCGACTCGTTCGTCTCGCACCGCTTCCGCGGCGGCCGCGACGCCGTCCTCGCCGGCCGGGTCGAGGTCGTCGGCGCCGCCGTCCCTGCCGCCGGCCCCGCTGCAGCCCCCGCGGCCCCGCAGACCGGCTTCGACGCCGCGGCGCTCGACGCACAGTTCGACAGCGACAGCACCGCCGACGAGCTGATCGACCTCATCGCGGCGATGCCCGACGCAGAGCGCCCGCAGGCGCTCCACCACCTCGTCGCCGTCCGGCGGCCTCGCCAGCTCGATGTCGTCGACCGACTGCGGCGCGAGCTCCAGGAGACCGACGACGCCGGCCGCCGCGCAGAGATCCAGGAGGAAGTGAAGGCCGCGCGCGAGGTCATGCTGAAGACCGAGCGGGTCCTCCTGCACTTCTTCCACGAGGCGGTGCCGTCGACCGCGGACGACCTCCGCCACGGCACGTCGCCGTCCGACCCGTCGCGCAAGGAGGAGCTGCGGGAGGCGCTGCTGCCCCCGCGGCGCGCCAAGGCGACATTCCAGGAGACGCTCCCCGGCGAGACCCAGACGTACGAACAGAAGATCCGGGCGCACCTGCCGACGCTCGTCGACAACTACTACCAGCGCCTGGTCGCAGGGCACGGTCGTGCCGCACACCGCGATCCGAAGAAGACGCACGCGCTTGTCGAGTTCGAGGCGATCGGCAATGTCGCCAAGGACGAGACGGACGCCGTCTTCGGCCAGTTCTACGACGCCGCCGATCACCCGCCGCTCAAGGCAGACCGCCCGCGCCTGCGCGGCAACGTCCACGACCAGTTCGCAGAGACCGAGCGACAACTCATCCGCATGACCCCGGGTCAGCGGAGCGAGATGGCAAAGGCGCTCATCTTCTACTTCTTCCAGAGCAACGACTGGGCGCGCCGCCTCAACCACGACCACGACGCCACGCCGCACTTCGACAAGGAGCAAAAACCGCTGAACGACGAGGCTCGCGCGATCGACCGCGTCGCGACGGAATTCGTCCGCGTCCGCGCGAACGTCGCCCGGTTGAACGAGATCGATCGGAATTGGCCGGCAACGGCGGAGGGCCGCAACGTCTTCTTCCAGATCTTCCGCGCGCCGACGCCCGAGGCCGACCGGCTGCTCCTCTGGGACGTCTTCCAGACGTTCATCCACGAGTACATGCACACGCTCGCGCACGCGGCCTACAGCGCGTACGCCAACACGTTCGGGTCGAACTCGAACGAGTGGAACACGCTGATCGAAGGCGTCGACTCGCTGCTGACCGAGATCGTGTGGACCGCGATCGAGCCGCGTGCCGACGACGAGGACATGCGCGAGAAGATCGAGGGGCCGAGCAACGCGGCGCAACCGCCCGTGAAGGTGCCGCACGCATCGCAGCGTCGCTACCCGTCATACACGGAGGCACTGCACCTCAGCGACCTCATCGGCATCGAGAACATCTACGCGGCCTACTTCCTCGGCCTTGTCGACCGGATCGGCGGACCGGCGCCCGCGGCCCCGGGAGGAACACCGTGAACGTCACGCACGTGCTCCGTACGTTCGAGGCTGCCGACGTCGCCGCGTGGCGAGGGCTGCCCGCCGAGCTTTCGCTCGACGACGTGGGCGCAGCGCTGCGGCTCGAGGGCGGAGCCGTCGGAGACGGCTACCTGGGCGACGAGCGGCACGCTGCCCACTGGATCGCCGCAGAGTCGGCCACCTACGAGGGCGGATTCTTCGTGTGGCACGACGGGGGGCAGGTGCTCGTGTTTGAGGGCCGCGACCCGGTCGACAGCTCCGGCGATCCGCTCGTCGCGCCCGACCTCGGCGAGCCGGAGGCGATGCTCGACAGCGTGCTCGACCGCCTGTTCCTGCCCGGCGGCGAACCCGTCTACGCCACGCGAGGCCTTGCGCTGCGCGTCAACCCGGAGAACGGATTGCTTCTGGGCGTGCTCGGCTTCGCGCCGACGACCGCGGACGCCTACCGAGCCCGGCTCCGGCCGGAGCTGCCGCCGCGGCGGCCGTTGCCCGACCCTGCCGGACAAGGGAACGCGTGGTGAGCGTCGCCCGGGCCGCCGCAACTACGCGCGCGCCGTCGGCCGCCCGTGCGGCACCGCGCCACGTCGCTGCACCGCCGGCGCGGGACGCGGCGGAACGCGAGGCCGAGCAGGCCGCCGCCCCCGCCGCCCGCGGTTTGCCGCCCATGGGCTGGTCGTTTGCCTCCGTGCCGGTGTCTCCGCCGCCGGAGGCCGACACCGAGCCGGACGCCCGCGTCGCCGACGCGGTCGCGGGGCCGGGCCGGCCGCTCGAGGCCGCGATGAGGCACGCGATGGAGGCGCGCTTCGGCGTCGACCTGTCGGGCGTCCGCCTGCACGACGACGCCGCGACGGTGGCCGCCACCCGCGCAGCAGGCGCCGAGGGGCTCGCGGTCGGCGACGATGTCGCCCTCGCCGAGCGTCTCGACCCCGCCTCGCCGTGGAGCCGCGCACTCCTCGCGCACGAGCTCGCGCATGTCGTCCAGCAGCGCGCCGCCGGAGCGGTGGCCGCCGTGCAGCGCAAGGACGGCGCCGCCGCCGCGCCCTCGACGACGCTTGCCGGGCTCCCGGACGCCGACCGCCAGCGGATTCAGTTGGTGACGATGAAGGTGACGATCCCGGAGCTCGCGGAGAAGTTCGCGACGACGGGGACGAAGACGACGATCCCGCTCCCGTCCGGGCTGACGGCCGCCTTCGACGCGTCCGTCGACCTGTCACTCCAGCCCGGCCTCAGCAACGTCGTGGGCTCGCTCACGACCACGGTCGAGCTCACAGAGGTCGCGCTCGTCCCGAACTCTACGATCACGCTCGAGCTCGACCTCGGCGGAAAGGTCGGCAAGGGCCTCTATCGCTTCACCCACCACGCCCCGCCGGCCGCGCCGGGCGCAAAGGGCGCCGCCAAGCCGGCGCCGCGGGTCCTCGTCGAGGCGCTCGGCAAGGCGACGGCGCCGCCCGGCACGAAGGCGCCGCCGACGCCGGCGAAGCCTGGCGGCCCCGCGGCGCCGGACCCGGTCGCCGACAAGATCAAGAACCACTCGCTCTCCGTCCCTTACAAGGACGCCGAGCTCGACGCGCTCCGCGCCGCGCTCGGCCAGATTCCCGACGCGCAGCTGGCCGCCGTCGACGGGCTCAAGTTCAGCCGCGACGCCGCGAGCCCGGACGATCCGAAGGCCGACGGCGACTACGACTACAAGACCCACATGGTCACGATGTACGACAAGGCGTTCACGGCCTCGCAGACGCGAGTCAAGGGCCCCGGGACCGTCGCCTCCGACAGCGCCACGCGTGCGATCGTCCACGAGATCGGCCACGCGATCGACCTCGCGGCGATCCGCAAGGCACATGTTGACCAGAAGACGGCGGACGCTGCCGTCGCCACCCTCTACGGCAAGTACGCGAACCCGAAGGCCCCGAAGAAGCTCAAGTACCCGACCGGAGGACCGGAGGAAGAGGAGGTGAAGACGGTCCTCAAGGCCCAGGCCGACGCCGACGCGAAGGTGCTCGCGGCGAGGGCGCTCTCGGGCACGAAGACGGTCAAGAAGCCGGGCAAGGCCGACTTCGAGGACGTGATCGGCACCGATGTCAAGGGGATCAAGTTCCGCGAGGCGGCGAAGAAGGACGGCGGCAAAGCCGTCTCCGCGTACGGCGAAAAGGACTTCCAAGAAGCGTTCGCGGAGGCGTACTCGCTCTACATCACCGCGCCGGACACGCTGAAAGCGCTGCGGCCGAACGTCTTCGAATACCTCGACCAGGACCTGCCGAAGTGAGGGGCCGGCGATGACACCGCTCTCACCGCGGCTCCTGAAGGGCGGCCTGGTGCAGGTCGACCCCGACAGCGCAAGGGTGCTGCGCGCGATCGGGCTGCAGTACAACCCGGACACGCTGACGCGGACGCTGCAGGTGCAGGCGTCTAGCGCCGGCGGCGGCGGCGACCAGTCCGAAGCGCTCCGGCTGAAGGGCGCCGCGATCGAGACGATCAAGGTCGAGGCGGAGATCGACGCAACCGATCGGCTCGACGACCCCGGCTCGAATCCGGACGCAGTCACGCTCGGCATCCACCCGCAGCTCGCCGCGCTCGAGGCACTCGTCAACCCGCGCGCCGACGATCTGCAGGCGAACGACACGCTCGCGGGCTCGGGCGTGCTCGAGGTGCTGCCGCTCGAGGCGCCGCTGACCCTCTTCGTCTGGAGCAAGCAACGAGTTGTGCCGGTGCGCGTCACCGACCTCTCGGTGACCGAGGAGGCGTTCGACGTCGCCCTGAACCCGATCCGCGCGAAGGTGAGCCTCGGCCTGCGCGTGCTCTCCGTCGACGACCTCGGCTTCCGCCACCGCGGCGGCACGCTCTTCATGGCGTACCTGCGGAACAAGGAGAGCCTCGCCGGCCGTTCCGTCTCCGTCGAGCTGTCCGAGCTCGGCGTGGGGTCGCTGTGATGCCGGACCCACTGCAGGAACTGCTCACGGCAGGCGCCGTCCCGACGACGACGTTGCCGCCGACGAGCCGCTACGCGACCGTCGGTGTCGACGCGTGGGATCCAGGCACGGGCGAGCCGTCGGTGCCGTTCCTGCGCCGACGGTTCTGCACGCGCCCGGAGCGATTCGCGTTGCTGTACGAGGTGCGGATCGCGGGAGGCGACCGGCGCGACGTGCTCGCGTCGCGCCATCTCGGCGACGCGGAGCTCTGGTGGCGCCTCGCCGACGCGAACGGCGTCGTAGACCCGCGCGACCTCACGAAGCCGGTCGGCCGGGCGCTGCGGATCACGCTGCCCGAGGACGTCCCGGGGGACGGTAATGGCTGAGCCCGTCCGCCTCCAGCTCCTGATGGGGCCGGGCGTGCCGATCCCTGCGCCGCGCGCGGTGATCGACGCGGTCCAGGAGGTGAAGGTCGAATCGAACTCGGGCGAGACGCAGAGCGGGTTCGAGATCACCTTCAAGATCTCCAACCGCTCGCCGCTCCAGACGCTCTTCCTGCTCACAGGCGGCGCGACGATCCCGATCTTCCGTGTCGTGATCGCGGTCACGCTCCGCGGCACCACGACGGTGCTGATCGACGGCGTGATGACGAATCATGAGCTCCGCTCCGACACCGGCCCGACCTCGTCGCTCGCGGTCAAAGGCAAGGACCTGACCGCGCTCATGGACGTGATCCCGCTCGACGGCCTTCCGTACCCCGCAATGCCGCCCGCGGTGCGCGTGCTCGTCGCCGTCGCGAAGTACGCCGCCTTCGGGGTCGTACCGCTGGTGATCCCGAGCGTGCTCGAGGACGTGCCGATCCCGATCGATCGCATCCCGCGCCATCAGGGAACCGACTACGCGTACGTCAAGTCGCTCGCGCGAGAAGTCGGCTACGTCTTCTACGTCGACCCCGGTCCGGTGCCTGGCATGAGCAAGGCGTACTGGGGCCCCGAGATCCGAATCGGCGCGCCGCAGCCGGCGCTGAACGTCTCGCTCGACGGACCGCACAACAACGTCAAGAGCCTCTCGTTCACGTTCGACAAGGAGCGCAAGGAGCTGCCGGTCATCTACATCCAGGAGCCCGCGAGCAAGGCGCCGATCCCGATCCCCATCCCGGACATCACGCCGCTCAGCCCGCCGCTCGGCGTAGTGCCGCCGCTGCCGCCGAAGATCACGTTCCTCAACGACACTGCGAAGCTGAATCCGCTCGTGGCGGCGATGCGCGGCCTCGCCTACGCCGGCCAGCACGGCGACGCGGTCTTCGGCACCGGCGCGCTCGACGTCGCGCGCTACGGTCACGTGCTGCGGGCGCGCGCCCTCGTCGGCGTGCGCGGCGCCGGCGAGGCCTTCGACGGACTGCATTACGTCTCGGCAGTCACCTCGATGTTCAAGCGCGGCGAGTTCACGCAGTCGTTCCAGCTCGCGCGGAACGGCCTCCTCTCGACTCTGCCGGTGGTGCCCGAATGATCGGGAGCGAGGTCGCCGAGGTGACGACGACGGTGAAGCGCTACTACGGCAAGTACCGCGGCACCGTCGTCAACAACGTCGACCCGATGCAGATCGGACGGATCCAGGCGATCGTGCCGGACGTCTCGGGCGTCGTGCCGACCTCGTGGGCGATGCCTTGCCTGCCGGGCGCCGGGATCAACACGGGCTTCTTCACGGTGCCGCAGATCGGCTCCGGCGTCTGGATCGAGTTCGAGCAGGGCGATCCCGACCGGCCGATCTGGGTCGGAGGCTACTGGGGCACGCCGGCCGAGGTGCCCGTCCTCTCGCGCATGGTGCCGCCCGCGGTGAACGGCTTCACGATCCAGACGACGCTGAAGAACGCGCTCATCGTCAGCGACGTCCCGGGCCCGAGCGGCGGGATCCTCATCCAGACGACGACCGGTGCGATGATCTCGGTCAGCGACGTCGGGATCATCATCTCGAACGGCAAGGGCGCGATCATCAACATGGTCGGGCCCTCCGTGGACGTCAACGTCGGCGCGCTGACGGTGGTGTGAAGTGCCGGCGCCCGCACTTCATCTCGGAGCCGTGGTGCTTTGCTCGCACGCCGGGCCCGCCACGCCGGTGTCGCCGTTCCCGCGGGTACTCCTCTCCGGACAGCCGGCCGTGGCGATCGCCTCCCCGTACGCGATCACGGGCTGCGCGTTGACCGGAACCGGGGCGCCGCCGTGCGCGACGGGCCAGTGGCTCACCGGCGCCGTGCGCGTGCTCGCCGGCGGCGTCCCAGTCGCGACGATGACCGGCGCCTCGACCTGCGTCCCGACCGGGACGCCGATGCTGCCGGTCTTCGCCCAGACGCGGGTGCTCGCGACATGACCAACATCGACTTCCCCTACCACGTGGACGGGCGCGGGCGCACCGCCGGCACCGACGCGGGCGACCATCTCCGCGACCTGATCGAGCAGGTGCTCTTCACGTCGCCGGGCGAGCGCGTCATGCGGCCCGACTTCGGCAGCGGGCTGCTCGGCCTCGTCTTCGAGCCGGGCGGGCCCGAGCTCGTCGCCACGACGCAGCACCTCGTGCAGGGAGCGCTGCAGCAGGAACTCGGACATCTGATCGCCGTCGAGTCGGTCGAGGTCTCGCAGGACGAAGGCGCGCTCACCGTCAGCGTCTCCTTCGTCGCGCTGCGCACGCAGGAGCGGAGCACGGCCACGTTCACGAGGAGCGTGCCGTGAGGTACGCGTGCTGCGACGAGCGCCGCCTGCGCGCGGTCAAGGAGGCCGGCGTCCTCAACGGAATCGAGTACGTCGAGGTTGCCGACTCCGAAGTGCCGGACGACCTTCGCCAGCTCGCGCTCTTCGTGCGCCTGCTGCAGCCGGCGCCCGGCCTGACGCCCGAGGCGAACGTCCGCATCGACGGCGGTGAGCGCATACGCACCATTGCGGCTTCGACGCCTTCGGCGGCCGAGGTCGCGGTGCTCACCGCCGGGCTCGACGATCCGGCGACGGTTCTGCTCGTCCGCACCGACTCGACCGGCGACTACTCGCGCTACACGCTTCGCCTCGTCGCCGGCGGGGGCAGCGAGGAGCCCCCCGCCGGCTTCGATCCCCTGCTCGCGTCGGTCGAGTTCTCCTTCAAGGTCGAGTGCCCGTCCGACTTCGACTGCGCGCCGATCTGCGAATGCCCGCCAGAGACGGCCGAGACGCCGTCGATCGACTACCTGGCGAAGGACTTCCAGTCGTTCCGCTCGCTCATGCTCGACCGGCTCAGCCTGCTGGCGCCCGAGTGGACCGAGCGGAGCACGCCGGACGTCGGCGTGGCGCTCGTCGAGCTACTCGCGTACGTCGCCGACGAGCTCTCGTACCGGCAGGACGCGGTCGCCACTGAGGCGTACCTTGCGACGGCGCGCCGGCGGACCTCACTCCGCCGCCATGCCCGGCTCGTCGACTACGTCGTCCACGAGGGTTCGAACGCACGAGCGTGGGCGCGCGTCTTCGTCGGCAGCGAGGGCGTCGCGCTCGATCGCCGGACGCAGCTGCTAACGCGCGTGCCGGACGTGCCCGACGTGATCGAGCCGGGCGGCCCGGAGCACCGCGCGGCGCTCGCGGCGGGCGCCGAGACCTTCGAGACAGTCGCGGACGAGGTTCTGTACGCGTCACACGAGCGCTTCGACTTCTGGACCTGGGGCGACGCCGGCTGCTGCCTGCCGCGCGGCGCCACCTCGGCGACCCTCGTCGGCGACCACCCGGAGCTCAGGGCCGGCGACGTGCTCGTGCTCGCGGAGGTCGCCGGGCCGCTGACCGGTCGCGTCGAGGACGCCGATCCAGCCAAGCGGGCGACAGTTCGGCTGACGCACGTCGTTCCTTCGAGCGACCCGTCCGGCGGGCTCTTCGACGACCCGCCGACGAACACGCCGGTCGCAGTGACCGAGATCGCGTGGGACGAGGCCGACGCGCTGCCGTTCGCGCTCTGCATCTCGGTCGAGGAGCGGCCGGACCTCGTCGTCGGCGAGGCGTGGGGCAACATCATCCTTGCCGACCACGGCCGCACCGTCGCGGACGAGCCGCTCGGCGAGGTGCCGGCGCCGGTCCTCACGTCCGTCGGCGACGACGGCTGCGACCCGTGTGACCGCGAGGAGCCCGAGCCGCTGCCGATTCGCTTCCGGCCGACGCTCGCGAACGCGCCGGTGACGCAGGCTCGGCCGCTGCCGACGCACGAGGTCGCGCAGGGGCCGGTAACTCCGGCGCTCTCGGCCGACCTCGGCTCGCTGACGTTTAGCCCGCTCCTGCACGACTGGCTCGAGGAGCGCGGCTTCGCCTTCAGGGCGGCACCCGCCGTCGTCCGCGGCGGCGACGACTTCTGGTCGGTGAGCGACGGCGTCACCGTCGCGCTCCTGCACCTCGACGCCGGGACGCTGGCCGCATTCGCGCGCCCGATGTCGGCTGCAGGGACGATGGCCGCAGATCCGCGCGCTGCGCGGCCGGCGGTCGCGCTGGAGGGGACGCTGCTCGGCGCGACGGAGCCGTGGTCGCCGCAGTCGGATCTGCTCGCGAGTGACGGCGACGCCGCGCAATTCGTCGTCGAAGTGGAGAACGACGGCGCCGCGACGCTGCGGTTCGGCGACGGCGTGCACGGGCGCCGGCCCGAGACGGAGACGTCTTTCGAGGCGACCTACCGCGTCGGCAACGGCACGGCCGGCAACGTCGGCGCAGGAGCGGTCGCGCACGTCGTCACGCTCAACGGCGCGATCCTCGGCGCCTCCAATCCGCTACCGGCCGCCGGCGGAACCGACCCGGAGCCGGCCGACGCCGTTCGCCGCGACGCGCCCGAGGCGTACCTCGTCCAGGAGCGGGCCGTGACCGAGGACGACTACGCGAGCGTGAGCGAGCGCAGCCCGAGCGTGCAGCGCGCGGCGGCGACCTTCCGCTGGACGGGCTCGTGGCACACCGTCTTCGTCACCGCCGACCGCGTCGGCGGGCTGCCCGTCGACGACGTGTTCGAGACGGGCCTGCGCCGCCACCTCGAGCGCTTCCGCATGGCCGGCTACGACCTCGAGATCGACGGGCCGCGGTTCGTGCCGCTCGAGGTCGGCCTACATCTGTGCGTCGAGCCCGACTACTTCCGCGCGCACGTGAAGGCCGCGGTGCTGGACGTGCTCTCGAGCCGCGTGCGGGCCGACAGCACGCTCGGGTTCTTCCACCCCGACCGCTTCACGTTCGGCGGCCCGGTCTACCTGTCCTCGATCGTCGCCGCAGCGCAGGCCGTCCCCGGCGTCCAGTCGGTGAACGTGAACACCTTCCAGCGCCAGCGCGATGCCGCATCGAGCGAGATCGACAGCGGCGTCCTGCCGATGGATCGGCTCGAGATCGCCCGGCTCGACGACGACCCGAGCTTCCCCGATCACGGCGTGCTCGTGCTGACCGCGGGAGGCGGCAAGTGAGCGCCGCCGCCACCGCCGCCTGCGGTTGCTGCGCCGGCGTCACCGAGCGGACGCCGCTCGAGGTACAGAACCGCCCGGGGCTGTCCGCGATCGCGTACCGCGTCGGGACGCACGCTGACTTCTTCGCATCGATGATCGCCGGCCTCACGGACGCCGACCGGCCGCGCCTCGCCGACCTCGGCACCCGCGATCGCGACGACTTCTCCATCGCGCTCCTCGACGCGTTCGCGGTTGCCGCGGACGTGCTCGCCTTCTACAACGAGCGCCTCGCGCAGGAGTCGTACCTGCGCACGGCGCGCGGGCGGATCTCGCTGCAGGAGCTCGGGCGGCTGATCGGGTACCGCCTGCGGCCGGGCGTCGCCGCCGAGACGTACCTCGCCTTCGCGCTCGAGCCCCCACCGGACGTGCCGGCCACGGCAACGCGCGACCCGGGCTCGGCGCCGCCCGTGACGCCCGCATCGGTGACGCTCGAGCCCGGCCTGCGGGTACAGAGCATCCCCGGCCCCGGCGAGCAGCCGCAGACGTTCGAGGCGGTCGAAGAGGTCGTGGCGCGGCCCGAGTGGAACGCCGTTCCCGCGTCCCAGACCGTCGCCTTCACGCCCGCCCTGCACGACACGCACGCCTACCTCGAGGGAGCGGCGCTCAACCTGAAGCCATTTCAGGACGCTGACGAAGGTCGTCCCTGACCCCGAGCATGAGCGCACGCGAGTCGAGTGGGCTGAGGGCCTCGGCTCTGACAACCCCCTCGTGCAGCCCGCCGCGACGCCGGAGGTGTACGTGCTCCGGAAGCGGATCAACGTCTTCGGCCACAACGCGCCGATGTGGAAGTCCATGTCGGACCAGTTCCGGGGTGACTACTACCCCGACGATCCCGACCGGGAAAACTGGCCCGAGTTCACCATCTCCGCCAAGTCCGGGGACGTCGTCGACCTCGACGGCTCGCATCCCGATGCCGTGGTCGGTTCATGGGTCGTGCTCTCGAAGCCGAACTACCGCGAGCTCTGGCAGGTCGAGACGGTGACCGAGCTGTCGCGGGCCGAGTTCGCCGTCTCCGGCAAAGTCACACGCCTGACGCTGACTGGCGGGGAGAACTACCCCTTCTTCAAGGACGAGGTTCGGAACACCACAGTCTTTGCGGTCAGCGAGCCGCTGACGCTCGCGGAGGCGCCGAATGAAGACCATGTCGCGGGCGACGCGATCGACGTCGACGTCGACGTCGACAAGATGGTGGCTGGCCGCCGGCTCCTCGTTCGCGGAACGACGGCAACGGGCGAGGAAGGCACCGAGCCGGTCGTCGTGAAGGAGGTGCAGGGGAGCGGCGGCAAGTGGCGCATCGTGCTCGAGGGCGACCTGTCGACGGCGTACGAGCGCGACTCGGTCATCGTCCACGGCAATGTCGCCCTCGGGACGCACGGAGAGACCGTGCAGCAGCTGCTCGGCGCGGGCCGCGCGAGCACGCCGTTCCAGCGGTTCACGCTCGTCCACGACCCTCTGACCTACCTGCAGTCGACCAGCGACCCTTCGGGCGCCGACTCGGCGCTCGAGGTCCGGGTCAACGACGTGCGCTGGGACGAGGTGCCGACGCTCTACGGGGCCCGGCCGCGCGACCGCGCGTACTCCCTCCGCACCGATGAGGATGGCAAGGCGTACGTGCAGTTCGGCGACGGCGAGCGCGGCGCGCGCCTCCCGTCAGGCTCAAACAACGTCCGGGCGAAGTACCGCAAGGGCCTCGGCGCCGCCGGGAACGTCAAGGCCGGCGCGCTCGCACAGCTGCTCGACAGGCCCCTCGGTGTGAAGGGCGTGAGCAACCCCGCAGCGGCGAGCGGCGGGGTCGACGCCGAGTCGGAGGAGTCGGCGCGCAGGTCGATCCCGCTCGGCGTGCGCACGCTCGGCCGCGCCGTCTCGCTGCTCGACTACGAGGACTTCGCTCGGGCCTTCAGCGGCGTCACCAAGGCGCACGCTGCGGTGCTTCCGTTGCGCGCCGGCCGCACGATCGTCGTCAGCGTCGCGTTCACCGGCGGCGACCGGCTGGAGGATCTCGGTGACGCGTTGCGAACGCACGGCGACCCGCGGGTGCAGGTGCTCGTCCTCGCGGGGACGACGCAGACATTCCGGCTCGCTCTGAAGGTCGCCGTCGACCCGGCCTACGAGACGGACGCCGTGCTCACCGGCGTCGAGGCTGCGCTGCGGACGGCCTACTCCTTCGACTCTCGCGGCTTCACGGAGCCCGTGTTTCGCTCCGAGGTGATCGGCGTGGCGCACACGGTGCCGGGCGTGCTCGCGGTCGACGTCGACCGCCTCTACGTGGGTGCGACCCATGACCTCGCTGACCGGCTGCTCGCGCAAACACCGGCAGTCGGCGCCGGCGGGACCGCGATCGCGGCCGGCGTGCTCGTGCTCGATCCGGCGAAGTTCGACTGGCTGGAGGCGATGACGTGAGCGCGGTGGGCGGCCTCTACACGGCCGAGGAGATCTACCGGCTCCTGCCGGCCGTCTACCGCGTCCGCGACGCGGAGCAGGGCGGCGTCCTGCGCGAGCTCGTCGACGTGCTCACCGACCAGGTCAACGTGCTCGCCGAGAGTCTCGAGCAGATGTACGACGACGAGTTTGTCGAGACGTGCGCGCCGTGGGTCGCGCCCTACATCGGCGACCTGGTCGGCTACCGCACGCTCCACGGAGTCGTGCCCCAGATCGCCTCACCTCGGGCCGAGGTCGCGAACACGATTCGCTACCGGCGGCGCAAGGGCACGGTCTCGGTGCTCGAGCAGCTCGCCCGCGACGTCACCGGCTGGCCGGCCCGCGCGGTCGAGTTCTTCGAGCTGCTCGCGGCGACGCAGTTCATGAACCACATCCGTCCGCACGCGGCCGCGACAGCCGATCTGCGGAGCGCAGCGCGGCTCGAGCTCGCGGGCGGCTTCCAGGCGGGCGCGTTCGACGGCTTCGCGCACACCGCCGAGATGCGCCGCATCGCCTCTCGGTCCGGTCGCTACAACATCCCGAACGTCGGGATCTTCCTCTGGCGCGTGCAGGCGCTCCGGCTCTCCCGCTCGCCACTCGTCGACGCCGACGGCTCCGGGCTGCGCTTCCGCTTCGACGCGCTGGGGACGGACAAGCCGCTCTTCGCCGCACCGCGGACCGAGCAGGAGATCACGCACATCGCGGAACCGCTCGACGTCCCGCTGCCGCTGAAGCGCCGGTTCACGGCTGCGCATCTGGCCGACCTCTACGGGTCGGGGCGCTCGCTCCTGCTCGAGACCGAGACGGGAGTCGGGGTCGACCCCGTGGCCGCCGGGGATGTTCGCGTGTGCGATCTCTCGGACGACCCGGGCGTTCCCGGGACGTGGGCGCACGAGCCGCAGCCCGGTGACACGCACGTCGCCGTCGATCCCGTGCTCGGCCGGGTCGCCTTCGCAGCCGCGCCGGCGGCCGGCGAGACACGGCTCGCGACCTTCCACTACGGCTCGGCGCTCGCCGTCGGCGGCGGCGGGTACGACCGCGCCGCCTCGCTCGAGAAGATGAACACGGTCGTCTCCGTCTCCGGCGGCGAGCCGCTTGGGACACCGCTCGGCTCGGTGACGGGCGGCGGCGCGGTGGAGATCCTCGACAACCGCCGCTACGACGCGCCGGCGACGATCACGGCGACGACGCCGGCGCCGAACGCGCCCGACCGCGAGGTCGTCCTGCGCTCGGCCAACCGGACGCGTCCGCTGCTCTCGCGGGCCGACCAGCTGCGCCTCGCGATGGATCCCGATACGACGATCGTCCTGAACGGGCTGCTCCTCGCCGGAGCTCCGCTCGTGATCGAGGAGGCGGCGGACGCGGAGCCGCGGACGCTGGTCCTTCGCCACTGCACTCTCGTTCCGGGCATCACGCGCGACCCCGACGGCGAGCCCCACTTCGTCGGCCGGGCGAGCCTCATCGTCCTGCACCCGTTCGCGTCGGTGACGCTCGACCACTGCATCGTCGGGCCGGTCGTCGCCGTCGAGGGCGCCGAGGTGGCGGCGAACGACTCCGTGATCGACGCCTCGGAGGAGGACGAGATTGCGTTCTGCGGCCGCGCACCCGCCGGGGGCGGCGCGCTGCTCACGGTCTCGACGGCCGCCGAGCGGGACACCGGCGACGGCCTCACGGCCGGCGGGCATCTCACGCTCGAGGCCTGCACGGTCCTCGGCAAGGTGCACGCCGAGCGGCTCGATGTCTCCGACTCGCTGCTCCTGGCGCGCCGGAGCGGGGGCGACCCCTGGCCTGTACCGGTCTGGGCCGAACGGCGGCAGGTCGGCTGCATCCGCTTCTCGTTCGTCCCGCCGGGCTCGCGCACACCGCGGCGGTTCCACTGCGCGGGCTCCGATCCGGCCCATCGCCCGTACCACACGTCGCTCCGCTACGGCGATCCCGGCTACATGCAGCTGCGGCGGTCGACGCACCCCGCGATCCGCACCGGCTCGAGCGACGAGGGATCGATGGGCGTCACGCACGAGCTCTACGAGCCGCAGCGCGAGACCAACCTGCGCGTGCGCCTCGACGAGTACCTCCGATACGGGTTGGAGGCCGGGTTCTTCTACGCCACATGATCGAGCGCGAAGGGAGATAGAGATGGGTGCCGACGTCAGCCGCGTGAGGTTCGACCCGCTCCGCGACTTCGCGGGCGTGGTCCTCCAGCAAGGGAGATTGCTGCTGGACGGGGACTTCAACGAGTACGTCGCGCTGCTGGACCGCCGGCTGCGGGCGGAGACGTGCGACCTCACGTCGTTCGGCCCCGACCCCGACCATGCGGGCGTCGCCTGGGTGCCGCGCCAGACGCCCGACGGCTTCCGCGTCACCGCCTCGGGCGGCGCGCTCTCGATCGGCCGCGGCCGGATGTACGTCGACGGGCTGCTCGCGGAGAACCACGGTTTGCCGCCGAACGGGTTCGACCCGCTGCTCTCCGAGCGAACCGGCACGACCGGCACGCCCTACGACAAGCAGCCGTACTGGCCAATGCCCGACGCGCTCCCGAGCGGTGGACCCCATCTGGCCTACCTCGACGTGTGGGAGCGCGAGGTCACCTATCTCGAGGATTCGAACCTCGTCGAGGTCGCGGTAGGCGTCGACACGACGGCGCGCTGGCAGACGGCCTGGCAGGTGCGGCTGCTGCCCAACACCGGCAGCGCGACCTGTGCCTCCGACGACGACGACATTCCCGGCTGGCTGGACGTGATCCGGCCGTCCGCGGGTCGACTCACGACCGACACGATCGAGGTGAGCGCGGACGACGACCCGTGCGAGCTGCCTCCGAGCGCTGGGTTCCGCGGCCTCGAGAACCAGACGTACCGCGTCGAGATTCACGACGGCGGACCGGCCGGCACGGCGACCTTCAAGTGGTCGCGCGACAACGGTTCGGTCGCGATTCCCGTCGTGGAGATGGTCTCGACCACGATTCTCCGGCTCGCCTCCGTCGGCAAGGACGACGTGCTTCGCGTCTCCACGGGCGATTGGGTCGAGATCCTCGACGACCATTACGAGCTTGCGCAGAGGCCCGGCGTGATGCGCAAGGTGACCGTCGACGACGCGGCGCGCACGATCACGTTCAGCGGCGCCATCCCGACCGACCTGCGCCCGGCGGACGCGGAGGACGCTGCGAAGCGGCACCTACGCGTCCGGCGCTGGGACCAGTCCGGCGTCGTTCACAGCGGCGCAGGCGCGACGCTGACCGACCTCGACGACCCCGGCTCGACGGGGCTGATCACCGTGCCCTCGAGCTCCTCGACGCAGGTCGTGCTCGAGCACGGCGTCGTTGTCTCGTTCTCGATCGCAAGCGGCGGCAGCGGACGCTTCCGCGCCGGCGACTACTGGATCTTCGCGGCCCGCACGGCAGACACGTCGATCGAGCACCTCGACGAGGCGCCGCCGCTCGGCGTGCACCACCACTACGCACGTCTCGGCTTCGTCACCTTCCCGGGCTCGGCGACCGACTGCCGGCGGCCCTGGCCGCCGCTCGGCGAGGGCGGCGAGGGCTGCGACTGCACCGTCTGCGTGACGCCCGAGTCGCACTCGTCCGGCGTGCTCACTGTGCAGACGGCGGTCAGCCAGGTGGAGGCCGTCGGCGGAACCGTCTGCCTGGCTGCAGGCGTCTACGACATCGGCGCCGGGGTCGACGTGACCGGCGCGCGCTCGCTGCGGATCCGTGGACAGGGCCCGGCGACCATCCTCATCGCGCGTGGAACGGCGCTCAACTTCGCGCAGTCCGTCGCCCTGACCGTCGAGAACCTCGCGATCGTCAGCGGCGCGGCCGCGCCCGCGGCCGTGAAGCTCCGGAGCGTCGTGGCGGCCAACCTCCAGGACCTTGTCGTCCTCTCGTACCCCTCGCCCGAGGCCGGCGGCTCGGCGGTCGAGCTCTCCGGAGTCGGGCTGCTCGTGGCGCTCCGGCGCAACGTGCTCATCGGGCGGATCGGGGTGGACGCGGGCGCGGGCGACAAGATCGGCCTCTTCGCCGCCGGCCTGCGCGTCGAGGACAACGTCGTCGTCGGGCTCGACCGCGGCATCGACCTGGGCGGCCGGGCGGCGTACCTCTACTCCTGCAGGGTCGCTCGCAACGAGGTGCTGGCGGGCGACGCGGGCGGGATCGTCGCGACCGGCGCCGTCGCGCCGGGCGGAACGCTCGACGCGGTCGGCAACAAGGTCGCGACGCGCGGGCCGGGAATCGTCGTCGGCGCTGACGCGACCGTGGACTCGAACGCGGTCAACCGGCTCGGCGGCGACCCCGGGACGGACGGGATCGTCGTCGCAGCGGGCAGCTTCCCGGTCACGCCCGGGCATGTCCGGATCACCGGCAACCGCGTCCACGACCGCTCCGGGACGGGGATCGCGCTTCGCACCGCCGTCCGCACCTTCATGGTGAAGGAGAACGTCGTCGCCGACGTCGGGGCCGGGATCGCGATCGAGGGACAGGGCTCCGCCGAGCGCGTCGCCGTCGACAACAACGAGGTGCTCGATGTGGTAGGAGCGCGGGAGGGAGCCGCCCCGAGCCTCGGAATCCTGCTCCTGCGCGCGACGTCGGTAGCCGCCGTCGGCAACACCGTCGCGCGCGTCGGGCTGGAGTCTCCCGAGGCGCGCCTCCGCGGGGGGATCGTCGTGCTGGCGGCGGACGACGTCCGCGTGAGCGGCAACGTGGTGGACGAGATCGGGCCGCCCGGCGGCTTTCTCGGCCTTGCGGTCGGAATCGGCGTCCTTGGGCCGTTCGACTCTGTCTCCGCTTCCGACAACAGCTCTGAGCGGCCGGCACCGAGTGAGGGAGGCTGGCAGGCGCTGCTCGTGCAGTCCGCCGGGGTCGAGGTCTTCAAGCTAGGCGCGGGCAAGGCTGCGGTGCCTGTCAGGGACGGCGCAGTCGTCCTCACAGGCGGCTGGGCCTTCGCCGCGGCCGCGCGGACCGAGCACGCGGGCGTGGCGTCGAACACCCTCGCCGGTGGCGGCGTGCTTCCGACCTGCCTCGTGCGGGTGCGCGGCGACGTCGTCGCCGAGGGGAACCGCTGCTTCCACGACGAGGGCCAGCAGCCCGCCGGGATCGTGCTCCAGGCCGCCGCGATCACCGCTTCGACCAACCGCGTCCGCGGAAGCGAGGCGATGCTCATCCTCCGGGTGCAGGAGAACCGCTTCGCCGCGCTCGGCAACCTCGCCGCCGGCGGCACGCACCTCCAGACTCCGGGCGCAGGCTTGCCGGTGCCCTGGAAGGCGCTCAACCCGACCGTGTCCTGACCGTCAACCTGGGAGGCAAACCATGCCCATGATCGTCGTCGGTACCGAGAAGAACTTCGCCGCGCTCCGCACGCGCCTCTTCAGCGGCAGAGTGTCGACCGCGGCCACGCGCGAGGTCGCCGAGGCGGTCAGCGTCGCGAACCCGCATGCGGACCTCGACAACCTCCAACCAGGGACGGTCCTGAACGTCCCCGACTCGCCCAACGTCTCATTGCAAGGCGAGCTGTCACTCGACGAGCCGACGACAGGGATGCTCGAGGGCCTGGCGGAGGCGGGCGCAACCGCCCTCGAGGAGCTGGCGGCGGTGGCGCGGACGCGGGAGAGCGAGGCCGCGGCTGAGCGCAAGCAGCTTGCGAGGTCGCTCGCGGGCAAGCAGGTGGCCGCCGCCGCGCGCAGGGACAAGGCGCTAGGAGCCGACGTAAAAGCGACGCAGGAAGCGATCGCGGAAGAGAACGCCCGGGCAAAGGAGCGCGCCGCGGGGCTGAAGCAGGCGCAGGGGGATTGGAGCAACGAGCTGGCGGCGGTGAAGGCGATCCTCGACTAGCCCGACCATGCGGGGTCAGATTCCCCGAAGCAGCCAGGAACCGCATGAACATGCTGTTCCTGGCTGGAGCGGAGGGGGAGGGATTTGAACCCCCGTCGGACCGATGGCCCGAAACGGTTTTCGAGACTTGTCTCCCTGGCTCTATCCATGCACGATCCAGTCGTGGACGTCTCCAGCACGGCTGCGCTTGTGCTCGCGCGACGCTCGTCGCGCAGACAGTTCTTCAAGTTCCTGAGCGCGGGCGCGCTCGGCGCGGGGCTGTGGCTGACCCGAACAGATGTCTCGCTCGGTGCGGTGTCGGGCTGCGCCGGCTGCGGAGGAGGTCCCTGCAACCCCTGCTACTCGGCGTGCCCGATCTGCGACAACCTCAATCCGCCCCACCCCTGCAGGCCGTGCCACCTGGGCGGGGGCTGCCCCGACGAGTGCACCACCTTCGGTGAGTGGTTCTGTTGCAGGACGGGCACCGTTTGCCGCCAGCGGTGCTCCGAGTGCACGTGTCCGAACGGCTGCTGCCACTGCTTCACGAATATCAACATCCCGTGCACGCCGACGCTCCATTCGGGCGATCAACCGTGCGCATGTCCGCCGCTCGATGCGGTCGCCTGATGGCAATGAACCCGCGGAGGCGGGCCGAGCCTCCGTCCCGACACGGCTTGCTCGGGAGGGAGATTCGGCCCGACGAAGCGGAGGGGGAGAGTGTTCGGGCGTGGAGGACGTCGACGACGTGACGGCCGACCCTGCCGGTCGCACCGGCCACGGCGATCCTGCTGATTGGCCCCGTCACGATGCGACCGGTTGGTACGTCGCGATCACCACGCCAGAGCTCGTCGTCGCGCTGGCGGTGAGCCGGAGAGTCGCGAGCGGCCCGCAAACGCTCGCCGCGCTGGTCGAGCGAGCCGAGCGTTGATGGCGCTCCACCCGAACGACAGCCCTGGATTCCTGCCCTGGCACGCCACGCTGCGCTGGCAGCGTGGCGTGCCAGGGCGCTGGCGCCGCTCGAACTCGCCCATGTCCAGTTCGTGCTGCTCGCCTGCACCTGGTGGTTGAACGAGCAGGGCGAGCGTCCAAGCCAGATCGCGCTCGCTACGCAGGCAGGCACCGATATCAAGATGACCTCGCAAGTAGTGCGCAGCCTCGAGCGCAAGGGCCTGATCGAACGTGAGATCGACACAGCCGATACCCGCGCCCGCCGGCTGCGCGTGACCGGGCGAGGGAAACGGCTCGCGCCACGCGCGATTGCGGTCGTCGAGCAGGTCGACTCCGACTTCTTCTCCGACCTCCCAGGACCGAGGCGCTGCGGTTCCTTCGCCGCCTGGTGGAGCTGCCTCCCGTGCGGGAGGATCTCCGTCGGGCGGATGCACCCTGAGCGCCCGTTTTGGGTCAATAAGCGGAGGGGGAGGGATTTGAACCCTCGTCGGACCTAACGGGCCGAAACGGTTTCCGAGACCGCCCACAACCTGGCCATTTGCAGGGAGTTTAGTTCTCGTTCGCGAGTATGTTCTCCAACGGGGCGAGACGCTTGTTTGCTCCGCGACGCCCCGGTGCCCTCAAGCCAGAGGCCCCGCCTAGCGTTCAGTCGGCCCGACTAGGCGCGGCGGCTCGATTTCCCATCGTGGGAATCCTCCGCCGCAGCGACGTTGCGCTGCTCGCTCTCGGCTTCGAGCTCGTGCTCCGGCACGCCCTCCTCCGCCGACTCGGCCGGCTCTCGGGGTGGGAAACGCGCATCCGCCCCGCTGGCCGCCTCCTCGACCCGCGCTGCAATCTCCCGGATGTCCTTGAGTAGCTGACTGCGCTCTTGTCGGATGGCCTCGGTGTCGGCGTGGAGCTCGCTCATCCGCGCCTCCGCTTCTTCTCGCAGGGCCGCGGCCTCTTCCTGCGTGCGCTGAAGGTGCTCGGCAGCCTCCTTCCGCGCTTGCCCGATGGTCGCTTCGGCCTCGGTCTTGGAGCGGCTGAGGATCTGGTCCGCTTCTGTCTTCGCCTTGGCAACGATGTCCTCCGCCTCGCCCTTCGCGTGGGCAGTGCGCTCTTCTGCTTCCTGCCTCGCGGCGACGGTGATCTCTTGCACAGTCTCCCCCGCGCGCTCGAGGATGCCTCTCGTCTGTTCCCCAACCTGCTCGAGTGCGTGCCTGACCGCTGCCTCGGGCGAGCGGGTCACTTCGAGCTCCGCGATCAAGCGTTGGACGCGGGTCACGTAGGCATCGACCGCCGCGCGCTCGTAGCCGCGAACGGAAACGCGGAAGGAGACGTCCCGGATCTCCGCCGCAACACGTCGAAGCTCGGTTGAAACACCGCCCTGGTCGGGTGAGTCGGGCGGCGGTTCGCTATTGCTCTGGTCGGGCTCGACGGGTACGCCACTGACCACAGCCCCGAGTATGACCCGAAATCAATGAACTTGCCGGGCGGTTGGAGCGTCTTTGCAGGAATCCGCGGGTGGCTCCGTGCTTACGGAGCCCTAATCGGGAACCGAGTGCGAGGCTGCCTTCTGGAGTCGCACGGCGACCTCGCGGAGATCGTCGAGCAACTCGCGCCGCTCGCCCCAGATGGCTTCTGTGTCGATGCGGAGCTCGTGCATCCACGCCTGCGCTTCTTCGCGTAGAGCCGCGACCTCTTCTTGTGAGCGTCGGAGCTGCTCCGCCGCGTCCGTGCGCGATTTGGCGAGGATCCCCTCCGCCTCGGTTCTTGCCTCCGCGACGTGCAAATCCGCCTGGTCTCTCGTGCGATCCGCTTCGGCGCTGGCGTTGACGACGATGTCCGCCGCTTCGGCTCTCGCCCGGGCGATCATCTCCTCCGCTTCTTGCTGCGCGCCGGCGGTGATCTCCTGCGCCGCCTGCCGGGCCTGCTCGAGGATCGCGGCCCTCTCTCCCTCGACCTCCTCGAGCGCGTGTCTGACCGCGGCCTGCGGCGAGCGGGTGGCTTCGAGCTCCGCGATCAGCCGATTGACGCGAGTGACGTAGGCATCGACCCCCCGTCGGTCGTAGCCGCGAACCGACACGGGGAAGGAAACAGTGCGGATCTCAGTCGGAACGCGTTGGCGCTCATCCAAGCCTCGGCCCTGCTCCGACGAAGCGGATTCGGCGTCGTAGACTCTGGGCACAGTCCTATCCTAGGGGGCTTCGCCGGTTCCGAATTGATTCGTCCTGAG